>WNGL01008722.1_pt1 | contig 11822 bp, 6 predicted proteins | sample 5400591 | NCBI WGS metagenome assembly WNGL01 (sample SAMN13153377, study PRJNA577476) | soil metagenome | isolation source: 80 cm soil or saprolite under Garry oak tree replicate 1 | place: USA:California | collected 2016-06-15
GGAACCAATGGATAGAAGCAGTCCCTATTGGTCTAGGCAGCGTACAATATATTGATGTACGCGAGTCCCGCTATCAAACAGCATTTCCCGAGATCGTGCAAACCATCCAGCGAACGTTTCAGGAGATCACCGCATCACTTCCCCCCGGACCCTCGACTGCTTTTGAGCCACGCAATCCCTATAAAGGCCTGCTCGCCTTTCGCATCGAGGATGCAGGCGATTTCTTTGGGCGCACTCGCCTTGTTCACGAACTGGTGCAATCGGTCCAGCAGATGCTTGCGACGGAGCGCCAGGATGAGGCATCCTCGCGCTTGTTGACGGTGATTGGAGCAAGCGGTTCGGGCAAGTCGAGCGTTGTCATGGCTGGTCTGCTGTACCAACTGCAACAGGGAGCACTTCCTGCGAGCCGCGATTGGCTCTATCTCGACCCGATGGTGCCAGGGAAACACCCCCTTGAAGCCTTGACACTCACACTTTCCCGTCACTTCCCTGCGCGCAGTCTCGCCAGCATCGCTGAAGACCTCCAAGCCGACTCTACGCGGGGATTGCACTTACTCATGACTTCCCTGGTGAAAAGGCCAGACACCAAGGCCGTGCTCTTCATTGATCAGTTTGAAGAACTCTTTACCCAAACGAGCAGCGAAGACGAACGACGACACTTTCTTGATATCTTGATCACCGCCATCACGGAACCTGGTGGTTCTGTCATCGCACTACTCACGCTGCGAGCCGACTTCTATGACCGTCCACTTCGATATCCCGAGATCGGGCGACTGATTGAAGCGCGTCGTGTCGTCATGTTTGCTCTGGAAATGACCGATTTCAGAGAAGTGATCGAACAACCGGCGCGGCTGCCTGACGTGCAACTGACCTTTGAAGCAAATCTGGTCGGAGACCTCTTGTTCGATGTACAGGGACAGAGCGGGGCCTTACCACTACTACAATTTACGCTTGACCAGCTCTTCCAACGAAGACAAGGACACCTGCTTACTCGTCAAGCATACGAGGAACTCGGTGGAATCAAGGGAGCGCTCGCGCAACATGCCGAGACCACCTATCTCTCCTTGCCCTCAGAAGACCATCGCCGCCTGGCTCGCGCGCTCTTTTTGCGCCTGGTCGACGCAGGAACGCTTGAGCAGGATGCGACCAGGCGTCGTGCTCCCCTCTCAGAATTGACCCTGACAGATGCCAACGAGATGATCTTGTTACACGAGGTCGTGAGGACCTTTACAGCAGCACGGTTACTCACCACCAACACCATTACTGGAACTGCCACGGTAGAGGTGAGCCACGAAGCCTTGATAAGCAAGTGGGCGCGCTTGCATAACTGGTTGGGTGAGGCCTATGAGGACATTCGCCTCCAAAAGAAACTCAGTGAGGATGTGGCCGCGTGGATACATGTCGGCAAACCGGCTGATCGACTCTATCGAGGCTCACAGCTTGTGGAGGCACAAGTCTGGAGAACGCAAAACATACCCAGTCAAGACGAAGAAGCGTTTCTTCAGGCCAGTGCCGCCGAGCAAGAGCGAGAGAAAGCCGCAGAGAAGCAGAAGCAGAGACGATATACGCGGCGAGTCGTTTTAGTCGGCATAGGAGGTTTGGGCCTGGTAGCAGCAGCGATTCCCTTGACCCGCTATTTCTTTCCATCCAGCAGCGCATCCCGACCTTCTTTCCAGACTGTGACCTACAGGGGTCATTCCAGCCTCGTGGATAGTGCGGCCTGGTCCCCTGACGGCAAGTACATCGCTTCCGCGAGCAATGATCAGTCTGTGCAGGTCTGGGAGGCTCTCACTGCCAGGCGCGTGCAAACCTACAGGGGTCATACCGGCAGCGTGATTAGTGCGGCCTGGTCCCCTGACGGCAAGTACATCGCTTCGGCGGGCGTTGATGCTACTGTGCAGGTCTGGGAGGCTCTCTCTGCCAGGCACGTGCAATCCTACAAGGGCGTGTTTAGTGCGGCCTGGTCCCCTGACGGCAAGTACATCGCTTCGGCGAGTCTTGATACTACCGTGCAGGTCTGGGAGGCTCTCTCTGCCAGGCGCGTGCAAACCTACAGGGGTCATTCCGACTGGGTGCATAGTGCGGCCTGGTCCCCTGATGGCAAGTACATCGCTTCGGCGAGCGATGATAAAACTGTACAGGTCTGGGAGGCTCTCTCTGCCAGGCACGTGCAAACCTACAGGGGTCATTTCTTCACCGTGATTAGTGCGGCCTGGTCCCCTGACGGCAAGTACATCGCTTCGGCGAGTGCTGATACTACTGTGCAAGTATGGCTCGTATTACTCAGCTAAGGATGATAAAAGCGTTGCTAGTGATCTTCCATCTCTTTATTGACCATTGAATCGCAGAGGTTCTATAACTTGCGTGAAGCGGCTTATAGAGGCATCTTATTTATTGAATAGACCTAAAATGTTTTATGCCGCGTATCGCAACAATAAAGAAGCAAAATATACTGTCGCTTAGAAAGCCACGCGAGACATAAACCCGCTCCACGGCAAATTGATAATTGAGCAAAATACAATACAGTATGACACCCCTGAGGTACCCACGCAAACGACCAGGTGAAGAAACAAATTATTATCGCCTCAAGCACAAAAACCAAAGACACAAACCAGGTAGAGGTCGTTTCATATGTGAGCATTCAGACCGAAGCCTCGCCGATCCCTTCGGTGCCTGCCTGGTTTGGCGAAGTTGCCCTCGTCGCCCACACCTTGACCCGCCTGGGCTTGCGCCGAACCTTCCAGGGCTGAGTTCGCGGACCGGAAACGCAGTTGGCTGCGACAGCACCTGCGTTTCCGGTCTGGCTCGGCACTGCGACGACGCCTGCGGCTGGTCGGGACCGCCGTCCGCGGCACGCATGGCGAGGGACCGAGGGAATTAGTCGGCCGTGGCCGCGCGCTGAGTCCGCTGACTGAACTGGCCGTATAAGTTGGCGGTGACCGCGAAGGCATAGGGAAGGGTGAAGAACAGCCCAATCACGACCAGGATCACCCCGAGGAACCCAATGATGCCGGCCACAATGACCATCAGCCAGACCATGACGGTCATCCCTGGGTACAGGAAAGCCCGTCGAAAAATGGCCCGGAAATTAAAGGCGGCGCCAAAGCCGCCCTCCAGATACTGGCTCCAGATCGCCGCTGTCAGGAAGGCAAGTAGCAGCGCATAGAGTCCGCCGATGGGTGCGAGGGCACTGGGATGGTAGGTGCAGGACGATCCCACGCAAGATATGGGATTACTGGCCGAGGACAGAATCGATCCGGGCAAACCCCAGATGAAGAGCACGACGGCTAGAACGAACCCTTCCCTGAGCTTTTTGCCGACATCGGTCCAGGGAGGCAGCTCGCTCTCGCCGCGGCTGACGGTCCGCGCGGTTTCCACAAAATAGCCGAGCAAGATAAAGAGCGGAATGAGGAACAGCCAGAAGAACAACAGACAGAGGGCACCGACCGCCAGTCGGCCGAACCAGTTTCGAGATCGGAAGACGAAGCCAAAGGCTTCCCCCACATCGACCTGAATCGGTGGTGACTGAGGTATGCTCATAGACTCCCTCCTTGTTTTCAGGTAGGCAGCGCGGTAGGCCGCGGTGCCCGACATTAACGCAGGCTAGCTAGAGACTGCGTTCAGGTAATCTGTGGCAGCACGTTCGTGATGTGGGTCTCTCGTAGCCTCGCTCGACTTGCGATTCTTTGTCGTTTCAAGCCCGGACGGGAGCCAGGGGCCTTGTAGCCTGCCACTCTTCTACTATAGCACCAGAAGCCAAAAAACGCAAGCATTTGCGAGAGCCTTTCAAAGAGGAGACAGAGGTGGAAGAAGAACTGCGCCTGATTTTGGGGCAGTTGGAAACCTTTGCGGTGCTGGAACACGTCGCGCATTTCGAAAATTTCTGAAGAACTGCCTTTTCTACTCGCGGCCATAAGGGGCTGTGCTGGAGTCCATACTTCTGCGCAATTGACGCTCCGCCATCCGTTCTGGAGGTAGGTTGCTGTTGCATGAATCATCCTCCTTATGTTTTCGCTTCAGTACATAGAGTTCAGTACGCCAGGAGACGGCATCTTTGTCTTTGAGGATGCCAGTGACGAAGTGCTGCAGCTCGGGAATCCCTTTCTCCTGGACGGCTTCGATCCAGGCATCCAGCCGCTCTAGAAGCCATCCAAGCCAACTCCTAGCTAATAGCGAGAAGTAATGCTATAATAAGGGAAGTATTATCCCTAGGTAACATTTGGGAGGCTTTTGCCTTGAGCAATCTCTATACACCGGGTTCTGGCAACAATGGATCGTCGTCAAGTAGTAGTTCGTTTGTAAGTCGCCGCGAGATACGCGCCAGTAATCCTACGGGCGCATTACCCGTGATAACTAGCACAGGAAAAACACAGTCTTCTAGCGCATTTGATTTCGAGGCCATGCTCATTTCTTTGCATGAGTTATTCGAGCATGACCGTCAGGTTGCCAGTCAGCCTGATACAACACGCTGCGGCATCTGTTACCTGTTTTTCTCAGTGAGCGAATTGAACTATCGTGGTGAAGAGGGGTTTTATGTATGCCCGGGCTGTGAACGCGCACTCGGTAGACTTACCCTGCCAATGGTGAGACAGCAACAAAAATAGAAGGTGCGGTACCGCACCTTCTATTTTTATCTGATCAATTTCCTCTTTGCATTTCCCGGCGCGGAAGAATCAGCCCGGCGTTCCTGTTTCTCCGCCTCACACTACTGCTTCGACCTCTTCTTTAAACTCCTCGTCGTCCTCACTTATTTCGTGCAAATCCTCGGGTCGATCCAGTCGATCCAGGAAGAGAATGCCGTCTAAGTGATCAATCTCGTGTTGGAGGACGCGCGCGAACCACCCCTCGGCGTTGACCTTCATGTTTTTGCCCCGCACATCCTGACCTTTCACTACGACCTTTTCGGCACGGCGTATATTCTCGCCGACATAGCCGGGAATACTGAGGCATCCTTCTGTGCCAAGCAGCTCGCCCTCGGCCTTCACAATCTCGGGATTGACAATGGCGACTTTGTGGTCTTCAAATTCAGCGACAAAAAGACGGATGGATTGCGCTATCTGCGGTGCCGCTAAGCCTACCCCACGTGCCGCGTGCATCGTTTCGAACATATCGTTCGCCAGCTTTTGGATTGAGGGGTCGAAGTGGTGAATCTTTTTGGCTTTCTGGCGTAATATAGGGTTTTCTGCTGTTATGATTTTGTGAATTGGCATAAACGCTGTTTTTCCTGCCTGTCGTCACACGGACTGCTACAAGTACTCTCTCATGCCCAACGAAACTCGTTCCCATTGGGGTGTAGAAGCCCGATGGGTGTATTTGAATATATCCTATCATATTGGGGAGCAATTTTCCATAGTTGTTCTTCAGTGAACTTGACCTCACATACATAATTGTGATACACAAATACCAGCCCTGGGCATCTTTCACGTACATTCGATCGTTCACCATGGAACTGAACACAAAGGGAGAGAGTGTCTGATCATACACATGCTAGACACAATTGCTACCTATATCGAGCAGCATCAACTCTTACCCGAGAGCGGGACAGTCATTGTCGCAGTCTCGGGGGGAGCGGATTCGTTGTGTCTACTGCATGTATTACACGAACTTTGTGGCAATGGTCCCCATGCGCGCTACCCGGGTGTACGGCTGCATGCCGCTCACCTCAATCATAAGCTGCGCGGCGAGGCCAGTGATCAGGATGCTGCCTCTATCAAGCATCTGGCCACCTCCTGGGGGCTACCGGTGACTATCGGTGAGCTCGATGTCCACGCGCTGGCTCACAAGGAGAGGCGCTCGCTTGAGGATGCCGCCCGCAGCGCCCGTTACCGATTTTTGCGCGAGGTGGCCCACGGTCAGCCCATCGCTGTCGCACACCATGCCGACGACCAGGTGGAGACGCTGCTGTTGCACTGGCTACGCGGTGAGGGACTGGTGGGCATAGTGGGCATGCAGCCACGCCAGCAGGATATTATTCGTCCCCTCTTAGGAGTAACTCACGCGGAGACGCTAGCCTATTGCGCGCAGCACGCTCTTACACCATTGGAGGACGTCAGCAACCGCGATCCCCGTTTCTTGCGCAATCGTATTCGCCATGAACTCCTGCCCCTCTTAGAGTCGCTGAATCCAGGTATACGCGCAACCATCTTACGCAACGCCGAGATCACCGGCGTCGACGTGGAGTGGATTGAGCAACAGGTGGATAACTATTGGCCAACCGTTGTGCTCTCGGAACAAGAAAATTGCATGAGACTGAGCAGGGACGCTCTGCTCTCGCTGCCACTGAGCTTGCAACGGCACCTCTTGCGCCGCGCTACGGCCAGGTTGTGCGCGGGACAATCGCCGCTGGAGCTGCGTCACTACCGGCTGATTGAAGAGCTTCTCCAGCGGGAAACCAGCACGGAGGGAAAGGTTACATTACATCTTCCCGCTCAATTGCATGTCACTCGCGCTGGACATAGCCTTGTATTTGAACGTTTTGCTCACAAAGAAACAGAGCAGGTATTCTCGGTGTGGCCAGAGGAGATTCACTTGCCCATTCCGGGGCGGATAGAAGTACCGGGAGCTCCCTGGATCGCCTCAGCTGAGCTAGTAAAAGCTGACATCGTCCAGCAAGTGAAACAGGCTCTCCAGCATGAAGATTGGTCGAAGGTATGGCAATTACTACCGTCAACTCGTTATACTGTGTATATTGACGCCGACAATGTAGGCCCATTATTAAGAGTACGCACGAGGCGTCCTGGTGATCGTATTCAACCGTTGGGCATGGAGCACGAGAAAAAAGTGCAGGATATACTGGTGAACGAACGCATTCCCAGTGCCGATCGTCCCTATATCCCCCTCTTTTTTTCAGCAGCACATTGTGTATGGTTGGCGGGTGTACAGATCGATGACAGAGTACGACTCACGCCCCAAACACAGCGAATTTTGCGCTTATCTGTTGAGTATGGGAGGGAAAGCGCATAGTTTCACGAGGTGAATATGCACGAAGACATTACCGAAATACTGATTACTGAAGAGGAGATTCTTGCCAAAGTAGTCGATTTGGGCAAGCAGATTAGCCGCGATTACGAGGGCAAAAATCTGTTGCTATTAGGCACATTGAAAGGGGCCGTGCCCTTCATAGCCGACCTGGCACGCGCCATTGCTTTACCGCTCGAAATCGACTACATGGCAATATCCAGCTATGGCAACACCACCCAATCCAGCGGCGTGGTCCGAATTCTCAAAGACTTAGAGGGACCTATTGACCAGAAGCACGTGTTGATTGTCGAGGATATTGTCGATAGTGGCCTTACTCTGCACTACCAGATGGATGTGTTGCGGCAGCGCCACCCAATGAGCTTGCGTGTCTGTGCATTGTTGGATAAAAGGCGAGAGCGTATCAGAGTTGTCAAACTGGACTACAGGGGCTTTCAAATTCCCAATCGCTTTGTTGTTGGTTATGGCCTTGATTATGCGCAGCGCTATCGCAATCTCCCCTACATTGGCATCCTGAAACCCTCTATCTACCAGGATGATACGGAACAGCCACAAATGCATCATAAAAGCCCCGCCGAAGGAGATTAATCATGTGTCGAATGGGGCTGACAGCCCCATTCGACACATATCAGCAATCTGAAGAAAACGCAGAGGAGATTATAAGATATGGTAGCGGTTGGTGTCATTGGCAGCGGTGCCTGGGGTACTACACTGGCCTATCTGCTGGCAAAAAAAGGATTTGAGACCACGCTCTGGGACCACCACCCCGAACGAGCAATAGATATGCAGCGAAAGCGTGAGAACGCCGATTTTCTTCCTGGAATACGTTTCCCCGCCATGCTTCATGTTACCCCCCATATTGTGGAGGCCGTCGAGGGTAAGGAAATGCTCCTTTTCGTCACTCCATCACAACGGATGCGTGAGAATATCAAGCTCCTTGCCCCCTTTGTTGGCAACGAAACTCTCCTTGTTAATGCCAGTAAGGGGATCGAGATCGGCAGTCTCAAACGGATGACCGAGGTCATCAGCGAAGAGATTCCCGGGACACATAACCGTGTTGTTGCCCTCAGTGGACCCAATATTGCTCAAGAGGTTGCGGAAGGCAAGCCTACGGCAGCTGTTGTAGCAGCCCATAAAGAAGACATTGCGACTCGCGCGCGTACTTTGCTCACTACTGCCCGGTTCCGCGTTTATACCGCCAGTGATATTGTCGGCGTCGAACTTGGCGGGGCGCTGAAAAATATCATCGCCATAGGCGCGGGCTTTAGCGATGGTATGGGTTACGGCAACAATGCTAAGGCCGCCTTTATGACTCGTGGCCTGGCAGAGATTGCTCGCCTGGGCATTGCCGCGGGCGCCAATCCTCTCACGTTTACCGGCCTCGCGGGCATCGGTGACCTTATCGCTACCTGTGCCAGCCCGCTCAGCCGTAATCAGCAACTGGGACAGCGTCTGGCCGCCGGCGAAAAACTGGATGGCATTCTCGCGTCGATGCACAGCGTTGCGGAAGGCGTCTCCGCCACCAGGGCCGCTCTCCAACTGGCAGCGCACTACAACGTGGAGATGCCTATTGCCGAACAACTCAGCCTCGTGCTCTTCGAGGGACTGGATCCCCAAAAGGCGGTACCGGAACTGATGATGCGCGATCCTAAACACGAGCTGGAAGGATTTTTTGGCTGATAGTCTAATAGACTAAATGGCCCCCGGATTTCCATCAATGCCTGGCACAAAGAGAATGTTGCCTTAGTATAAGCGCAATCATCCATAAAAAATAATAGGGTAAGGTAGAGGTCGTACAGTGACACAACATGCACAGCTCCCCCTCTCGGGGGGCGTATCACGTCGCAACCAGCGGCTCTTCTCTGACTACTTTCTCGATCATATTTTGCCAAAAGAAGACCCCTGGAAGTACGAGTGGCAACAGTTGCAGAGTGAAGCATCAGCGGTAATGACTCAGCTTCAACAACGCTACAGGAAATTTGTTCCCAGCACGAATGAGGCGCAGACAGAGGACGATTGGATTAAACCGGTGCTTCTTGCATTGGGACATATATTTGAGGTGCAGGCCCCACTCAAAACAGGGGAAGGCACAAAGAGGCCAGATTATTTCTTTTATCATGACGAAGCGGCACGTGTAACGAACAAAAATAAACTTTTGACTGATGAGATACTCCAGCAGGGAGCTTTTGCTGTTGGAGATGCAAAATCTTGGGACCTCCCGTTGGATCGTACACTTGCCAGCAGCAGCAAAGGGAGTGATCCCTTCAGCAACAAGAACCCTTCATACCAGATTTTCTTCTACATGCTGCATAGCGGACTGCCCTGGGGCATTCTTACAAATGGTCGACACTGGCGGCTCTATTACAAACAGACGGCGCACAAGTTAGAGGTTTTTTACGAAATTGATCTGCCTGTAATGCTGCAAGGAAACGATGTCGAAAGCTTTTTATATTTCTATGCCTTCTTTCGCCGTAAGGCCTTTGAACCAGGAACACTGGCCCTGGAGCGCATTCTTTCCGCCAGTACAGAGTATGCCCAGGGAATCAGTGAGAGCCTGCGCCAGCAGGTCTATGATGCGCTGCGCTATGTCGCTCAAGGCTTTCTGGACTATTCAGAGAATAACCTGCCAGCAACGCCCGACACTTATAAGCTGATTTATGACCATTCACTGATTTTGCTCTATCGCCTGCTCTTTATCCTCTACGCAGAAGCCCGAGACCTGTTGCCCTTGCAGGAGAATCGCGCCTATTATCGCAAATACAGTCTCCATGCCATCAAGAATGATGTTGTGGCAGACGTGCGCGAAGGGCTTGTGCTGACCAACAGCAGTCAATACTCGACGCGCCTGAAAGACCTCTTTAAAGCCATTAACCTGGGCAATCCGCCGTTAAGTGTCACCACCTTTAACGGGGGCCTCTTTGATCCAAAGCAGCACGAATTCCTGGAGCAATATATCATTGGTGATCTGAATCTTTGCCGTGCTATCGATCAGTTGGCGCGAGTCAACAACCAGTTTGTCGATTATCGTGATCTTGCCGAGCGACACCTGGGCACCATTTACGAAGGGCTGTTGGAGTATACACTCCAGGTGGCGAAGGAGCCAATGGTAGAACTCAAGTCGAGTAGTAAGATCGTTCCAGCAGAGGGCATAGCAAAGAAAGATATCGCCAATATATTCCGGACAGGTGAGACCTACCTGGTGACGGTTCGCGGAGAGCGCAAACTTACGGGCAGCTACTACACTCCTGATTATATCGTCAAGTATATGGTTGACGAGGCTATGCGACCAGTGTTGGATGCCGCTGCCAGGGATGCACAAAGCGACGAGGAGCGTATTCAGGCCGTGCTCGCGGTTAATGTGCTCGACCCTTCAATGGGCAGTGGTCATTTCCCCGTCGAGGTCACTGAGTATATCGCGCGTTACCTGGTGGAACTGGGCGTTCAGCCTGAAGAGTCCACCGTCGAAGCTGACCTGACATATTGGAAACGCCGGGTCGCTCAACAATGCATTTACGGCGTCGACCTTAACCCGCTTGCCGTCGAACTTGCCAAGCTCTCGCTCTGGCTCAGTACAGCCGCCAAAGATCGTCCCCTGAGCTTCCTCGACCACCATCTTCGCCCAGGAAACAGCTTGATTGGTTCATGGTTGAGCGAGGTGGCAGAGCATTCACAAGTACAGGAGTTTGAGAAGTGGCTGGACCAGGCCACGCAACTGGCAGAGAAGAAGCGTTTCTTCCACTGGGAGCTTGAATTTCCCGATATCTTCTTTGATCGCCAGGGACAGCCGCTAGGAGAGCGGGCTGGTTTCGATGCCGTCATCGGCAATCCGCCCTATGTGCGCCAGGAGCAGATTAGCTCAGACAAACCCTATTTTCGCGAGCACTACGAGGTCTATCACGGTAAGGCAGATCTTTTCGTCTTTTTCTTTGCTCAGGGATTACGGTTGCTTCGAGAAGGTGGTAGATTGGCTTATATCAGTAGCAATGCGTGGTTAAGGGCAGACTATGCAACATCACTGCGCCAATACTTGCGGACGCAAACAGCCGTTGAATCAATCATTGATCTAGGGGATAATCGTGTCTTTGCTGATGCACCTGATATGACGCCAGCAATTCAGATAGTCTGCAAGACGCAGCCAAATGGTGAATATACAGCAAAGGCAGCAGTTTTCGCTCGTAGTGAAGGTATAAAATCCTTCAGAGATCAGCTTGTAAGTAAATTGTTCACACTATCTATGCATAATCAAATTGATGAGTGTTGGCAAATCACAGGTGATGCTTCGCGAGATCTGTTTATGAAAATCACGGCTATTAGCAAACCTCTCGAGGATGTTGTAGAAAAACGCATCTACTATGGTATTAAGACTGGATTAAACGATGCATTTATCATTCCGCAGAATATACGAGACCGACTTGTAAGGGAAGATTCGACCTGTGCAGCTGTTATTAAGCCTATATCGAGCGGAGAGGAACTACGCCCATGGTATCAAGAGAGTGAAGGGCATTGGCTGATCTTTCTCCCTAGTGGATGGACGAGACAAACCTTTTCAGATAAAGTTTTGTCAGAAACAGAGGCTTGGCAAATGTTCAAAGGTCGTCATCCAGGATTGTCTGTACTTTTAGAACCTTTTGCAGAAGCAGCCCGTAAACGCTATAATAAAGGACAATTTTGGTGGGAATTAGCTTCTTGCGCTTACTATGAAGTTTTTGATCAACCCAAAATATTTTGGCCTGATATAGCTAAGTTTCCTCGTTTTTCATGGGAAGAAGAGAAGCAGTTCTTAAATAATACAGGATATTTATTGGTTCCACCAGATATTTCGCTCCTAGGCATTCTTCAATCAC
>WNGL01019131.1_pt1 | contig 11822 bp, 7 predicted proteins | sample 5400591 | NCBI WGS metagenome assembly WNGL01 (sample SAMN13153377, study PRJNA577476) | soil metagenome | isolation source: 80 cm soil or saprolite under Garry oak tree replicate 1 | place: USA:California | collected 2016-06-15
TGCTCAAGGACGCCCCGTCCGCCTTCGGTGCCTACAGCCCGGAGAACTTCGACGGCCGATTCGTGGGACCGCTCACCGCCAAGGACGCGCTGATCCGCAGTCGCAACGTGCCGGCGGTGTACGTCGCCGCGCAGCTCTCTCAGCCCGACCTGTACGGCTTCCTGGAGATGGCGGGCGTCTCGGGGTTGCGGTCTCGCGAATACTATGGCTTGGCCTTGGTGCTGGGTGGCGGCTCGCTCACCATGGAGGAATTGGTTTCGCTGTACGGCGCCTTGGCCAATCGCGGCGTCGTGCGCCCGGTGCGGTATCGGGCCGAGCAAGGTGCGCCTGCCGGTGTGCGGCTGTTGAGCGCCGAGGCGAGCTACGTCACGCTCGACATGCTCAAGGACAATCCCCGGCCCGGCGACGTTTCCGCTGCCACGCCTGGTCCCCTGCCCGTCTACTGGAAGACAGGCACATCCTATGGTTTCCGCGATGCCTGGACCATCGGGATGTTCGGTCCGTACATCCTGGCCGTCTGGGTCGGGAACTTTGACGGATCAGGGAATCCCGCGTTCGTCGGCGTCCAGGTGGCGGCTCCGCTCTTCTTCCGGGTCGTGGACGCGGTCGAGGCCGTGGAGCCGTCGTTGGCGGAGCCCGTACGCACCTTCCCCGCGGGCTTGACCATCGTGGATGTGTGCGCGGCCTCAGGGGACCTTCCCAATGCTGACTGCCCGCGGACCGTGCCGACGTGGTTCATCCCCGGCAAGTCACCGATCCACGTGAGCACCCTGCACCAGGCGTTGCTCATTGACGACCGTACCGGGCAGCGGGCCTGTCCACCGTACACCGGTGGGCCCGCGCATCGTGTCGTCTACGAAATGTGGGGCTCCGACATGCTCAAGCTGTTCCAGCAGGCGGGCCTTCCCCGCCGGACGCCGCCGCCCTTCGACCCGAGGTGCGAAACGCACGTCGCTGAAACGCAGGGGGGTCCCCGGCCGCAGATCACTTCCCCATTGCGAGGCGTGGTGTACTCGCTGCGCGCTAAGCGACTCGGCCAGGAGATCATCACCCTGCGAGCCACCACCGGCGCCGGCGTGCGCGAGGTCTACTGGTTCGTGGGCAAGACCTTCGTGGGCAAAGCGCCCCCGGGCGGGAGCCTCGCCTGGAGGGCGGAAGCGCCCGGCTCATTCATGGTGCGGGCGGTGGACGACCAGGGCCAGGCGGACTCCCGGCTGATCGAGCTGGCGGTGGTGCCGTGAGGGCTGACTTCTCAGACCGCCACGAGCGGCAAAGTGTGATTCAGCTCCTACCGGAGGTACCCCCCCGCACGGATTCCTTTTCACTGGGCGGCTTGATCCGATTGCGGCTAGGCCGCCCTGGGTTGCGGCGAGCGTCCCAGAGCCGACTGAATGAGCAGGAACTCGCCCACGTTTTCCATTGTGAGGAGCCCCACCAAGGCACCGCGACTTGTCACAGGCAGCGTGTGACAGTTGCAAGACTGCAGGCGCGCGAGGGCCGTGTCCAGCATGTCAGCCGCGTCCACGACCTCGAACTCGCGGCGCATGACGTCGCGCACGCGCCAATCGGACGCTCGCTGGGCCAGCGCCTTGAGCACATCGCTGCGCAGCAGCACGCCCGCAACACGGCCTCCCGGGCCCCCGTCGACCACTGGGAAGTCCTGTTGCGACCCCGCGAGGATCAGCTCGAGCACCCGTTTCGCCGCGTCATCCGGCGCGACGGTCTGGAAGTTGGTGAGCATGGCGCGACTCACCGGGATGCCGCTCAACGCGGTCCGCATTTGCACCATGCTCGCCTCCTGCGCCGCGCCGATCCAGACGAAGAACGCGATGAAGACGAGGAACGGGTTCGAGAACAGACCGATCAAGCCGAACACGAGGGCCATCGCCTGCCCGACGTGCGCGGAGACCTGCGTGGCCCGGACGTAATCCATGCGCATGGCGAGCAGAGCCCGTAGCACCCGACCCCCGTCCATGGGGAACGCGGGCAGCAGGTTGAAGACCGCGAGGGAGACGTTCACGAGCAGGAGTCGCTCGAGGAACGGACCACCGGCCATGGTGAGCGCGGAGAGCGGGCGCAAGGTCTGCGACAGGAGAAGCCAGGCGTAGAGTGCCGCCGCGATGACCACATTCACGGCGGGTCCCGCCAGCGACACCCACACCTCCTGACGCGGATCGTCCGGTATGCGCTCGAGTCGGGACACGCCCCCGATAGGCAGCAGGGTGATATCGCGGGTACGGATGCCGTAACGCCGGGCTGTGAGCGCGTGGCCGAGCTCATGCAAAACCACGCAGGCGAACAAGGCGAGGATGAACGCGATGCCGGAGAGCGCCGCCGCGCTGCCGCCCGCGAGCCAGTACGTGACCCCGACCCAGGCGATGAGCAGGAAAAACGTGGCGTGCACATAGAGGCCAATGCCGGCCACCGTGGCAAGCTTCCAAGACCATTTCATCTCGCGCCCACTACGCGTGCTCGCTCCTCCGACAGTCGAGCCTCCAGGTGCTTCCGTTGTGTCGGGGTCAGCGCCATACTCCCTCCCCCTGTGAGATAGCCGTGCGTCGTACGAGTCGCAAGCAGTTGAGGGGTGAGAGCCTATCGTGACTGACAGGCGCGGAACGCTGTGGGCGGCGATTCTCGGGTCCGGCATCGTGTTTCTGGACTCGAGCGTCCTGACCGTTGCGCTACCCCGGATTGCGCGGGACTTGCCTGCGCACGTCGTAGGGACCCTGGAAGGAGAGAGCTACGTCTACAATGGATATCTCCTCGGCGAGAGCGCCTTTCTCATTCTCGCCGGCTGGCTGACTGACGTCCACGGGCGTCGCCGCATATTCACGCTGGGACTCGCCGCATTCGGCGCCAGTTCGCTGCTGAGCGGCGTCGCGCCGAGTCTCGAATGGCTGATCGTGCTGCGCGTCTTGCAGGGGATCTCGGGCGCGCTCATCGTTCCCGGATCGCTGGCGCTGGTGACGGCCTCATTCTCCGGGGAGGAGCAAGGACGCGCATTTGGCGTGTGGTCCGGCGCCTCGGCGGGTGTCGCCGTCCTCGGTCCCATGCTGGGTGGCCTGCTCGTCGACGCCCTGTCCTGGCGGGCCGTCTTCCTGATCAATGTACCGCTCGTCCTCGTCGCCCTATGGCTGACGCGACGTTACGTAGGCGAAGGGCGGGCCGCCGCCCCGAGCGGAAGCCTGGATTTGCCCGGCACGGTGCTCACGGCATTGGCATTGGCTGGACTGTCTGTGGGCGCGATTTCGGGCCAGCAGCGCGGCTGGTCCAACCCCTCAGCCTTCGTTGCGCTGAGCATTGGCATCGTCGCGACGGCTTTGTTGCCCTGGTGGATGCTGCGCACGCCCGATCCACTCGTTCCGCCGGCGCTGTTCCGGTCGCGCAATTTTACCGTCACGAATCTTTCGACGCTCGTCATCTACGCCGCCCTCGCGGTCACGTTCTACTACTTGACCTTATTTCTCCAGGGGACGCTCGGGTATTCAGCGGCGGCGGCGGGGGTCGCCACGATGCCGGGTGTGCTCCTCCTGGCGTTGTTTTCGTCGCGACTCGGTGCGCTGTCCGCCCGTTACGGCGCGCGCTGGCTCCTGACGCTAGGGCCGATCCTCATGGGCCTCGGTGTCCTTTGGCTTTCCCGCATCCCCTCCACGAGCCCGCCGTGGGACCTGAGCGCTGCTGCTCAGACGTTCACACCGCCACCCGGCTACCTGACCAGCGTCCTGCCTGGGCTCCTGGTGTTCGGTCTCGGCGCGACGCTCATGGTCGCGCCGCTTACGGCAACGGTCATGAGGTCCGTTCCGGTCGAGCGTGCGGGTGTGGCGTCGGCGGTCAACACGGCGATTTCAGATGTGGGACCCCAGCTGGCCGTGGCGGTTCTGTTCGTCGCGATGACGCAGAATTTCTACGGTGCGCTGGCGCGGGACGCGCCCGGCCTCGATGTCGCCTCCGCCGCGGTACGAAAGGAGGTTGCGCCGCTCAATGTGCCCGGTCCCGCGGTGGCGGAGGAGGTCCGACTAGCGGCCCGCGAGGCATCCACGGGCGCCTTCCGCCTGGCCATGGTCGTGGCTGCCTTCCTACTGCTCGCGGGAGCCGTCATCAATGGCGCGGGGCTGCGAATACCCTCTGGTGCGCCCGTGGTACGGGTCGCGTCGGCTGACCCCTTGTGGCAACGCTGCCGTCACATCGCCCCGGAGAGGCGCGGCGATCCATACGAGCAACGAAGAGGTGAGTCATGAGGCAGAGACAGTGACGGAGCCATTACGCCTCGCCGCTGAAGTGGCCCGCCGTGATCGGGTGATGGCCAACCTGATTAAGAGGACGAGCCCCTTCCACCTGCCGAGGCGGTCCTCTAGCCACTTTGCCGCGCTCGCCGAGAGTATCCTGCACCAGCAGCTGGCCGGGGCCGCGGCGCGTGCGATCCACGGACGATTTGTCGCGTTGTTCGACGGAGATCTCTCTCCTGAAGCCGTCTTAGCCGTTCCGCCCAGAAAGTTGTGCGCGGCATCGGACGGTGGACCGCTGAGATGTTCCTGATCTTCCAGTTGCGTCGGCTCGACGTGTGGCCGGTCGGGGACTACGGCATTCGCAAAGGCTACGCGCTGGCCTACGGCCTGCGGAAGCTCCCGACGCCGAAGCAGCTCGAGGGAGAGGGCGAGCGGTTCCGGCCCTACCGAACGGTGGCCGCGTGGTATTGCTGGCAGGCCGTTCGGGAGCAGCGTAAACTCCGGCAGTGACATTCGTCGGGAGGGCCCAGGTGGAATACCCTTCGGGCTGGACCTGCGAGGTGACGGTTCTGCGTCTGGAACGGTATGTCGTGGAGTCGTTGCCGCGTCGGGAGATGCTGGCGGTAGGCGAACACCTCGAGGCGTGCGCGGAATGCGCCCAGGCGCTCGCGCTCCTGCGTGCTGGAAGCCGGCATGGCTGAGCAGGCGTTGCACGATGTTCTTCGGGTCGTCGCGTTTGCGGGTAGCCTGCGGCGCGGCTCCTTCAATCGCGCCCTGCTGGAGGCTGCTCGGCAGCTTGCACCGAGGCGCATGTCCATCTCGCCGATCGAGATCGGCGACCTGCCCTTTTACAACGCCGACGTCGAGGCTGAGGGCGACCCCGCTGCCGTCGTGGAGTTCACGGCGGCGATCCGCGCGGCCGACGGCATCCTCGTTGCCACGCCGGAATACAACGACGGCATCCCGGGAGTGCTCACGACCGCGATCGATTGGGGTTCGCGTCCGCCCGCCATTGCACCGCTGACGGGGAAGCCGGTCGCGCTGATGGGCGCGTCGCCGAGCCAGATCGGCACTGCGCGCGCCCAGCTGCATCTCCGGCAGCTCCTCGGCCACGTGCACGCTCGCACTCTGCCGCCGCCCGAGCTCCTGGTGGCGGCGGCGCACGAGCGATTCGATGCGGAGCTCCGGCTGACGCACGAAGGCACTCGCCGCGTCCTCTCGGCGTTGCTGGAGCGATTTGCGCGTTGGATCGACCGGGAGCGGGCCGCGGATGCGGCCGAGCGTGCGCTCGCCCCGCCTGCCTCAGCGCATCGTTAAGAGGCGACTATTCGGCCAGCACCTGATGTACCGTGGCGATCGCAATCGAGCCCTCGCCTACGGCCGAGGCGACCCGCTTGGTGCTGCCGCTGCGGACATCGCCGACGGCGAGCACGCCCGGGATACTGGTTTCTAGCAGATAGGGCTGTCGGCGCAGGGGCCATTTGGCGTTGATCAGTTCATCTACGGTCAAGGCATGGCCCGTCTTGACGAATCCCTTCCCATCCAGCGCCACACATCCCGCCATCCACTTGGTGCTCGGCTCGGCGCCCGTCATGGTGAAGACGTGTCGAATGTTCCGCGTCTCGACGGCTCCACCCGCCGTTCGCCAGGACACGCGCTCGAGGTGCCCATCCCCCTCGAGGCCGACAATCTCGGTGCGGGGATGCTGCTCGATGCGGGGATGCGCGTCGATGCGACTGATCAAGTACCGGGACATGGTGCTCGAGAGGGCATCCGAGCGAATCACCATGTGCACGCGTTTCGCGGTTTCCGCGAGGAACACCGCGGCCTGGCCAGCCGAGTTGGCACCGCCGACGACGACTACCTCATCGTCAGCGCACATCCGCCGCTCCATCTGCGTCGCGGCGTAATACACACCCGCGTTTTCGAACCGGTGCAGGTTGTCCATCGCCAGCTTTCGATATTCGACACCGGTGGCGATGATGACGGCGCGCGCGAGCAGCGGGTCGCCGTCCCCGGCATCGAGCAGCACGCGGAACGGCTTCCGATCACAAGTGAGCCGCACCGCGGTCTTGGCGATCAACACACGAGCGCCGAATTTTTGGGCCTGATCGTACGCGCGCGCGGCCAGCTCCTGACCCGAAATGCCGAGCGGGAAACCGAGATAATTCTCGATCTTGGAGCTCGTGCCGGCTTGCCCGCCCGGCGCGGTCGCTTCGATGATGACGGCGTTCAGTCCTTCCGACGCCGCGTACACAGCCGCCCCCAGCCCCGCGGGCCCGGCTCCGATGATCACGACGTCCCAGATTTGCGTGCGATCGAGGGTGGGATTCAGTCCCAAGCAATCGGCGAGCTGCTGAATGGTCGGATTCTTGAGCACGGTCGTGCCGCGGCAGATCACGACCGGAACGTCTTGCGCGCTCAGGTGGAAGTGGTCCAACAGCTCCTGACTCTCTGGGTCGGTATCCAGGTCGCGCTGCGTATAGGGATGACCATTCCGGGTGAGAAACTCGCGGATGTGCAGCGTCCCCGAACAGTGTTCCGATCCCAGCACGACCACGTCACCGTAGCCGCGATCGATCAATTGCAGGCGGCGCAGGATGAACGCGCGCAGAAAAATGTCGCTGAGCTCGGTGTCGGTCTGGATCAGCTCGAGCAGCTCGTCGCGCTCCACCTCGATCACGTCACTGGGCGCGGTGGCCGAGATCCGGCCGAGAAAGCGGCCGCCGGATAGGATCGAGCGCTCACCGGTGAACATGCCCCGCGTGAACCTCGGCATGTTCACGGTTGACGCCTGGAGCGGCGTCACGGCGTCCAGCTGCCCCGAGACGACCACGAAGATCTTCGTCACCGGCTGCCCTGGCTCACCAACGACCTCGCCCTGCGCGAGGCGGCGACGACGCCCGTGCGGCTCGATGCGGGCGAGCTGTGCTGGCGTCAGCTCTGGAAAAGCCTCGTTGGTCCGAGACTCGGTCTGGAGCTGGGGGGGGAGGGGGACTGTCGAGGAGGTCATCGGATTCCTTTTGGAGCACTAGTGACGATGCGTCACGGATAGCACATCACCGCCGCGCGGACCGTCACCGAGGCGACACTATGCAGATGAGTACGATAATAATAGCTTCCGTACTCGACCTGAGCGCTCCGCGCTCCGGCACCGCACCTGCCTAGTACAGGAACCCGGCACGCAAGTAGAGCCCACTCGATTCGGGGCTGCGCGCGTAGGCGAGGCTCAAGGTGTTCGTGCGATGCAGGAACGACACCCAGATCCCGCCGCCCGCCGCGGCGTGCCAGCGGTCCGACGTCTCACCGCTCAAGTACACTCGCCCTACGTCCCCCAGCCCGAACACCCCGAACTCGTCGGGCGCGAGCAGCGAGAAGCGAAACAGCGACAGTCGCAGCTCGGCGTTCCCGATGAGCGCCGCATCGCCCGCGAAGCGGTGCTCGGGGAACCCGCGCACGGTGGTCGCCCCGCCCACGAACGCCGCTTCGTGGAACGGATAGGCGCCCCAAAGCTTCTTTCCTACAGCCCGGAGGGCGAGGGTCGGGCTGGTGGGAATCGGGGCTGTGAGGTACGTCGCCACTTCGGCGTGCGCTTCCTCGAACGGTCGCGCCACATCCCAAGCGGCGGGATACACGCTCCCGCCGGCGACGACGAGCAGCCCGGAGTTCGCCACACGCTCCTGATTGCGCGCGTCGCCGCGAAACTCGATCTGAGCGCCCACCTGGCCGAAGTGTCCCGTGCCGTAAGGGCGTAGAGAATCGAGCAGCGTGCCGGCGGCGAGCGTGGTCTGCGCGGCCTCAAGCCGTGGTCCGAAGGCAAACCGCGCGCGGCGCGAGAATGCAAGGACGAGCGCGGGCGCGAAGACGTAGTCTGCTTCCTGGACCTTGTAGTAGGCGTCCGGCCGCGGCGTGCGCGTCTCGTTGCCGAAGCCGTAAAACCGCACGACGTCCACCCAGGACGCGCGCGCGGTGACGTCGCCCTCGAGCCCCAAGGCAACCCGACGGAACTCCCCCCGATATTCCGCCCGGGGCTGCCCTACGGCGGTCGCGAAGCTCAGCCAGACGGTTTGCCGCGATGCGTAGGGATCGGCTCGGAAGCCGAAATGCGTGACGGTCGCACCCACGCCCAAGACCGCGCCATAGTCGGTGGCGTAGGCCACCCGTACCATGGGAATCGTCCGCGCCCCCCAGTCGCGGAAGGGCTCTTGTGCTGGATCCGTCAGCGGCGGGAAGCGGTTCCGGCGATGATCGACTGCGGTGCGAGCACCCCGCACCAGATGGGCAGACCCGGGCGCGTCGTAGAAGCGAACGCCAACTGCTGACGAGTCCACCAGCTCGTCCGCGGGGCTACCTGCGATTACACGGACGACGATCTGGCCCGAGCCGCGGCCTCGCGCCACGACGCGAGTGCCGCCGCCACCGAGATAGAGCCGGACTTCCTCTGTCTCGCCCGGGTGAAAGGTGCGGTGATAGTACGGGGCGTGTGGCACCGTCGATCCTTCGTCGCGCATGGCCATCGAGACCCCGACCGTCCCCTCGGCGCCCCGCTCAACCTCTACGAGCTCGGGCTGCCGCGTGCCGTGTAGGTCGACGACTCGAGCGAGCAGCTCGTAATAGCGCCGCGCCGCCTCCGGCAGGCGGTCGCGGCGGCGCTTGAGCGCTTGAGCGAGCTCCACCCCATTGCGCGTGTAGTACTCAGGAGGCAGGCGATGCACGGCCGCGTCGATGACCGGGTCGGTCAGCCGCTGCTGCAAGCCTCCAGCGAGCGAATCCCATACCGGCCGCTCGAGATCCACAAGCAAGCGACGGTCCAGCACGCGCCCATCCCACGTGAGCCCAATCATGTTGGGGTAGTCTGGCCCGAAGCCGACGAGGTCCAAGAAGTAGAAGTGGGCGAGCCATGGCAGCAGACCGTCCAACTTGGAGAACGCCTGGTCGCGGTCTCGGGGGATGGGCCGCCACAGGCGGGCGTCACCCTCATCGAGCCGCGCCCAGCGCCACTGCGCGGCGTGCCGATCCCAGTCCCCGACGAAGAGATCGAGCAGCCGCGCGGCAAGGAACGCGCGCGCATCGACGCGGTTCTCGGGGCCGCGGTCCAAGTATTCCCACAGCTTCGCCGTGGTGACGACGCGGGTGGCTCCACCAAACTCCGGCTCGTCTTCCGCGTCCTTGGGCGGCCGCTCCTCGAGCTGGCCAAGCATCCCGCCAAACTCGGCGCGAAACGCCCCCAGGCGTGGGTCATCCGCCATCACGAAGAGCTGGGGTGCGGCGTTGAGCACGCCCGCTGCATCAAGGAGGGGAGCGACCACGAGCGCTCCCGCCGGGTGAGCGGAACTGATCTGGTCCTGCACGACCCCCGTGATGAACGTCTGCCGCAGGTCCGGAGGCAGAGCCGCCGTGGGATCCTTGTCCACGGAGCGGAATGCATAGACGTGGCCATTGGCACCCTGCAACCGCAGTGATTTGGTCTCCCGCCCGCCCCCGCGCCGTAGCGGTGTGAGCCCGCCGGCAAACCCTCCCAGATCGAGGACCGCCACGCGCACCGGCGTGGTCCACAGGTCGCGGTAGTGCGCGCCGAGCAGTAGGCGGTGCAGCCACCCAGCTCCGTATCGCACGCCCGCCGCCACGGTCTCCGCTGTTTGTGCAGCGGGTGGGGCGCCCGTTTGCGCGGCGACGCGGGACCACGTCAGGCCAGCTCCGCCCACGCACAACAGCGCCTGCCACGCCCGGTACCACACGGCTGGTGTTCCTCCTCTACATGGAAGACTTGTCGCTATTGAAAATGTTGCCCAGCACCTTCCACTCGCCGTTCACGCGCGTCCACGCCTCCACGAACTTACCAGCGTCCTCGATGCGCTGCCCCTTGCGACCGTCCATACCGAGCTTGTAGGGGCCGGTGGCGATCGCCAGGTCTCCGGCGCTCGATACGACGACCTTGGACGACTCAAAGGTGAGGGAAAGGTTCGGCGCTCTCAGTATCGCCGCCCACGCCAACCGCACAGCGGCGCGCCCGCTCACGCGAGGAGCGCCAGGCGGCAGGAACTCCCCGTCCTCGGCGTAGACGTTGCCGATCGCCGTCGTGTCCTCCGCCGCGACGGCCTGAACCCATTTCTTCTCCAGCTCGCGGATGGTCCGCTCTTCAGCGGCGACGTCGGCGTGGCGGGTGCAACCGCCCACGCTCGCGGCGGTGGTGAGGGCGAAAATCAGGCTCACAGGGCGCATGGAAACCTCTCACATGGCTCAATCGTTTCGACGGCGTGCCTTGGTGACTCCTGACGGACCCCCGCTTAGGTCCGGGACAGGCTCGCCGAGCGCGGTTGCCAGATCGATTTGATGGTCCGGTTCCTCTACTAAGGATGCGGCGAATTTGCTCCGCCATGGCGTACTCTCCGAGCGCTTCACATTGCCGGATACGGTCGCGGTAATTGCGGATGGTGTCGGTTTCATTCTCCAGATCGTACCGCAGCATGTCCTTCGGGTCGTGCGATGTGCGAACCGGTTTGGCGGAAACCGTCGGCATCTTGCCGAGATAGTCGATCTGCCGCGAGATGGTTAAGGCGTGATCGAGCTCTTGCTTGGCGTGAATCTCGAGCTGCGCCGCGATGTCCATGTACTGGGCGCCGCTCAACACTTGGGAATACACGACGTACGCGATGATGGCTTGGTATTCGCGTGACAAATCCTCGTTGAGGAGCTCCGCGAGGCGCTCGCGAGAGATCTCCTCCGGTGCTGTGGAGCGCGACTCAGGCCGCGGGTTCATGGGGTGCGGTGGACGACATGCTCGTTCACAAGTGTTCTCCTCTCCTTCATAGCCGGCTGCTCAGTCTCCGTCTCAACGGGAGCCTACTGCTGGTGTGGGTAGCAACTCCGGCGTCTTCGCCGTCCCACTGACTCGGAGTCGGATCCACATCCCGGCGGCGCCGTGCCCGGGCACGCCGCAGGCGATCAGGTAGTCCCCCGCTGGCTGCGCCGCGAAGCGCATGTCGTCTGTTGCTTCAGAAGGAAGTCCTTGCGCAAGCTTGAGCGTGAAAGCACGGGGGATCGCAGGATCGCCGGGCAGAGCCGGCGGCGGCGTCTGCGGAGCGATCACCTCGGCGCTGTGCGGCAACACCCCGTCATGGTTACGGAAGTCGATCTCCGTTTGCCAACCGACCGGTACTACGAGGGTGAGCTGCCCGTCGCGGAACCCGTTGAAGTTCAGGGCGCCGTTAAGCCCGGTGAGTCCAGCGATCAACTGGAAGCGGACGGTCTTGGCGGCCGTATCGAAGCTCAGCCAGGTCGGATCTACGTTCGGCTCCTGGGCAGTGTTCTGCTGCTGGGCCGTCGCGGGCGCGGCGGGCGAAGCCGAACGTCGATTCGCCACGGACAGCGCGTACACCGCGGACCGAAGCGGCGGTAAGGGATCATCGGAGAGCTGAATCCCATCACTGAGGAAGATCGGATTGAATTGGAGCTTCCGCGACACTTCGGCATTGTCCGGCGCGACGGTCGTGAGCGTGACGACGCCGAGCTCGACGAGCTTGCGGTCGTCCGGCCAGACCACCGATGCATCCGAGGTCGGATCACCCGGGTTCGCGAGCTGCACGAGCACACGAA
>WNGL01008723.1_pt1 | contig 11821 bp, 9 predicted proteins | sample 5400591 | NCBI WGS metagenome assembly WNGL01 (sample SAMN13153377, study PRJNA577476) | soil metagenome | isolation source: 80 cm soil or saprolite under Garry oak tree replicate 1 | place: USA:California | collected 2016-06-15
TTTATTATCAAGGCGTTCATCGAATCGGTTGAGTACCGGGAACGATCTGGCCAACCATAGTGCAAGAGGGAACCTTATCGTGTTTTTCGGAGAGATTCACGGCGGCGGTCGATCGATGATTGTCGCCGTGGAATCACTCAGCTTGGACAACTCAGGATCATTTCGTTCAATCAATGAGGATCAAGGAGGGGAGCAATGCGAGATAGGCAGTTTAGTTCTATGAAGACGATATACGTACTTACTTTGAGTTGCTTGGCACTAGTGTCAACATTGGGTTTGCGCACGCAAAACACAGAAGCCTCTAACAACAGGCCCATCAAATTGGCAGCGCAATCTCAGACAACGGCGGCCACAAACAGAGGAAGGTATAACGGCAAGATCGTTTTCACCAGCGACCGGCAAAACGACGGTGGAAGAAAGCTTTGGACCATGAATCCTGACGGCAGTAACCAGACTCAGCTAACCTTCGAGAGCGACCGCGGGCCGGGTTTGCCGGATTATATCCCCGTCAACGATGTCGCTCCTAAGTGGTCGCCGGACGGTGCAAAGATCGCTTTCATAAGCATGCGAGACTTCGATCCTCAGAATCCAGCCCTTAGCGACTGCTCGATCTATATCATGGACTACCAGAGCCATAAGGTGCAGCGGCTAATACTCTATGATCAGCTTTCCAGCTCAAGCTCTCGGCCCGTTACGATCGGGAAGGTCGACTGGTCGCCAGACGGCTCAAAATTCGTTTTCCCGGTTCGCGAAGTTTTTGTCTCCGCGGATCCTGATGCGAACACCGCCTGGAACATTTATAGCGTTAATACTGATGGCAGCGGCGTGGCCAAGCTGACGAATGACGTTCAGGTCTCTAATGGTGATGCCACCTGGTCTCCCGATGGTAATCAAATTGCGTTCTGGAAACTTTCGTTTGTCCCTTTGATAAACGAAATCGATGTGATGAATGCGGACGGCAGTAACCGGAAGGAAGTAATCGATTTCCCTCTTGGCGATTATCCCGCGTACGCGTCGTGGTCTCCTGACGGTTCTAAGATACTATTCGTTCGGAATGGTGAGCCCTGTTCGACTTCCGGTTGCTATCACATCTACGCCATCAAGCCCGATGGCACTGGCATAACACAAGTGACACATTTTCCAGGTGACCACACGGAACCCACATGGTCTCCTGATGGAACGAAAATAGTCTTCGCGCGCTACACGGTTGGCCCAAGGTACGTGGTTTATGTAATGAATGCCGACGGCAGCGACGAGCATGAGATTTCGAATCACGCTGTTGGAATTGGCGATTCCGATGCCGCCTGGCAGCCGCTACTTACTCCTCCCAACGATCCACTGCCGAGTGTTCTCGGCTTGAACTCCAGCTTGTATCTGGCGAACTACCCGAACCCGCCAACCATCCAAATCAGCGTGACTCGCACTGGCAACTTGGACCAGACTGTTTCCTGCGATTATGGAGTTAGCGGTCCGAATGACCCGCTGCCGCGTGGTAGCCTGACCTTCGCTCCGGGAGAGACTTCCAAGACAATTCCGTTTTCTTACCACTATTCCCGTAGTCAGATCGGCATCTTCGACGTGAGCATTTACAACAATTGGGGCAATGCGACGTTCGTGGGCGGAGTGAAACACGCGCCGATGATCTTCGTCGCCCAAGACAACAATGCAATCGACAATCCGGCTTACTTTGTCAGACAGCAGTACCGCGATTTCCTCAGTCGCGAGCCTGACGCTTCGGGTTGGGATTACTGGGTCAACAACATGGCCTCGTGCCCAATTGGGAGCACCTTTACAGAGTGTCAGAATCTTAAGCCTTCTAAGCGCGTCGACACATCGGCGGCGTTTTTTCTTTCGATTGAATTTCAGCAAACAGGTTATCTCGTTTACCGAACTTACAAAGCTGCGTACGGTAATCTGCCCGGCACGCCGGTGCCAATCAGACTCAGCGAGTTCCTGCCCGATACGCAGCAGATAGGACAGGGAGTCATCGTTGGCCAGAGCGGTTGGGATCAGGCATTGGAAACGAACAAGCAGAATTTCATGACGAGTTTTGTGCAGCGGCCGCGGTTCACCTCGGCTTATCCAACTTCAATGACCGTGCAGCAGTTTGTCGATGCGCTTTACACGAATGCCGGCTTGGTGCCAACTTCCGCGCCCAATCGTCCGAAGGCAATTAGTGAGTTCAATTTGACCACCCCAGCAGACCCAGCAGCCCGCGCGCGCGCTTTGCGCGACGTGTCCGAAGACCCGATGTTGACACAGCAGGAATTCAACCGCGCGTTTGTGCTCATGCAGTACTTCGGCTATCTGCGTCGCGATCCCAACGACATACCGGATTCAGATTTTAGCGGCTATAACTTCTGGCTTGGGAAGCTGAATCAATTCGGCGGGAACTATCAAGCCGCTGAAATGGTTAAGGCGTTCCTTGTCTCAAGTGAATATCGATCGCGTTTCGGACTTCCGTAGTCTAGTCGCGTGTCAGCCATAACTCTTTACAAAAGTGGCTGGGGATTTATTTGTTGAGCGAATAGAATTGCTCGATACGAGAGCGTATGTAACGTGCAAGGGCGAGGCGTTACAGAACCGCGAGCGGTAGCGACCGGCCCCTTCTCGGTTGAAGCAATCAGCACAAAGTTAGCAGGCCGGTCGCTACCGCTCGCGGTTCTGTAACGGCTGAGCACGAATTATTAGTCTTCCGGTTCGCCTGGCAGCAATCCTTCGCATGAAAGCGTTCGCGGCCCATTCTCGTCGCAGATCGCAAACTGCGCTTTTGATCCTTCGTACATCGTCACGCCCGCATACTCGCCTTTCGCGTTCAGGATATAGAAATTCACGTATAAGTTGGGTGTGCCTCTCGAATTGAGCAGGCGCTTCTCGACTGTGTTGGCTTTGATGCGGCGGAGCGCTTCGAGCCCCGCGTCCCTGGGATGCGCGCCGCGGCGCATCTCTTCGACAATCAGGAACGAACAGAGACCATAAAGGTTCGCTTCACCGCGTCCAGTTGAACCAGCCGCGCCTACGTTGCCGTCTACATACAATCCGGCGCCGAGAATCGGCGAATCGCCGACGCGTCCGGGAATTTTCCACGACAGACCGCTAGTCGTAGTCACGCCGCAGATTTCGCCCTGGCTGTTGATGCCATCACAATTGATCGTGCCGTGGAAGTTTTCAGGGCGAAGTAAACCTTCGGCCAACATCTGTTCAGCCGCAAGCCGGCCGGCGTCGGCTCTCTTCTTCGGATCGAGGTAATGAGATGGATCGATGCGACGCTTCCATTCCAGCCACATCTCGCGTGAATGCGGCGTGTTCAGATCGTCTTCGACACGGAAACCCATGCTGCGCGCAAAATCCTGCGCCCCACGGCCTACGATCAGATGATGGTCGGTCTGCTCCATTACGGCTTTCGCAACTTTCGAGGGCGTGCGTACTCCTTCGATCGCCGCGACCCCACCTGCTCGTTTCTTCGGCCCATGCATGCACGATGAATCAAGCTGCACGACGCCATCCGCGTTAGGCAAACCGCCGTAGCCCACGCTGTCGTCGAGCGGGTCTTCTTCGACAATGTTCACGCCGGCAATTACCGCGTCGAGGACGTCGTCGCCACGCATGATCATCGAGAAAGCTTTTTGCACGCAGGTAAGATTGCCGCCGTTCTTAAACTTGTTCCCATTGGCTGACGAAATGACCAAAGGTTTGACGGCGGCGGGAACCAGCATTGTCGGTACTTTGGGTTTCGCGGCGCGCGAAGATGCCACGCCGACGCCGACTGCCGCGCTGCCAATCATGAAATCGCGACGTTTCATTTAGTTTTCCACCTCAATGGTTGTTTACGGGCCCTTCCTGACGGTCGGGCTTCTGACACGAACTCTTCGTTTCGACTGACAGTTACTCGGTGTGATTAGCCGAAACTCGCTCAGTCAACCTGAAAGTCATATTCTTGTGAAGCGCTCGATTTGGCCATGCGATCGATCACGGTCACTCGCAGGACGTATCGGCCGGGCCGCAAGTCCGCCATCGATAACTCCGCGGCGTAAGGAAGGCGGGTCAAATCGGTAATACCTTCCAAAGCAATCTTGTGCAGAGGCGTAGTGATTACAGGTTCGTTATCGCGAAAGACCTGAATCTGAACAGCCAGATCGGGACCGTGGTCGGTTTGGCTGTTCATACTTGCAGGCGCCGTATTGATTGATCCGCCCGACGTTTTGCCTTCGCCATCGAGACCGCGATTCGCTACGCCTGATGCGTTATAAACAAAGGTCAGAAAACGCAAATACGACGAGCGGGCGACTCGATGATCGATGTTGAGATTGACCTGGCCCAGGAGGTCCTTCCCGGGTCCTTCTTTAGTGGCGTCTGGTTCTGGCGCTTGGGCGTCAGGCTGACTCTTTCTTTCGCCCACAATCAAACTGCTTAGCGTGAGCCCTTTCGAGGACAAGTCGGGAATCTCAATCCACTGAATCGAGGTTCCAACGTGACGGTTGTTTTCATCGAGTGCTGCGATGCGTACCTGATAGAGGCCGGGCTTAATCGGCAGGAAATGATTATAGAGAATATTATCCGGCGGAGTTGCCTTGCCGTCCGCGGCCTTTGCTTTTATCGTGAATCGTTGATCGAAACTATTTACGACCTTTCCCTGGTCGTCCAGCACGATGCAGGCCAAGTCAATACTTGCCTGGGGCAACCCGGCAGGTCCTGGTTCAAGCCCCACCGAGCGGATCGCAATTCTGATCCCGGTCGCTAATACTGTCCCTTGATCTATAAAATTGAGAAAGTTGAGCGTAGCTGAAATCGGAAGATCCCTTTTGGCGAAAGGCGAACGTAAGGCTGCGCGGAGATCATCGACGGGCGTTTTTGGTTTCGGATCTGGCTCGTCCTTTGACTTTCCACGGTTGGCTCCGGTGGAGTTGACTTCGCCGTACCCGTTTCGGAAGCGCACGATCAAATCGGGACGTCCAACTACGCTGACCTCGAGGCGACGGTATTTGTGATTGCGCTGCTCTTCAGTTTCCGGTCTCCAGGCCAGCAGATAATAGATCGAACTTTCTTTCAGCGCGGCCGAGACTGAGGCTGAGAGAGAGTTATTGTTGAAGTACGCACGACCACCAGTATCGCGAGCCAGCGCATTCATAGCATCCTGTGACGAGGCAATCTCACCCATGCCGCCGCGGGAAAGTCTTCCCGAAAGATCTACCGCCACTTCGGTGCTCGCATCAGTCGTGCTGGCGATAAGGCCGCGAGAGTCTATCGAGTAAATTACCGTACCGCTGCGACCGGCGCTCGATATCAGTGAGCGCACTCGTTCCAGAGTGTCGGAGTTCCTGGTATCGATGAAGAATCCGTCAGTCAAAAGGAATAGAATCTTACGCCCGTCCATCGGCGCCGTGGTACGCACCAAAGTTTCAAGACTCGTAAGTGTGCGGAATGTGAGTTCCGCAGCTTGCTGTAACATTCGCGTTGCGCGTTCGTGCACTGCCTCTTCAGCGCTGGGCCGCGTGGTCATGTTGTTCTTGAGATATTCATCGACAAAGTAACTAAAAGTATCTATGTCGCCGCGATCGATCTGAAGAGCCTGGTACTCGGTCATCGGCGGGCGCTCAAGATCGCGGGTTAATCCGGTCCTCGGTCTAATGCGCCCCAGGGCCGCTCGCAACACCGCCTTGTTACCGCTGAGCTGTTGCAGGAATCCAATCGTACCGCTGGCGCTGACTATCGCGGCCTGATCGTTTTGACCCAGGTCATGATCGGCGAAATGCGAAAGCAGTTTGCGCACAGCACCCACATTTGCCGCGTCCATATGCATGTCGTCAACGAAGAAAAAAATCGTCCGGCCACGGTCAAGCGGAACGGCCGCACTGGTTTCTTTCGCGAGACTTGTCGGCGAGGCGGAACCACGGGCCGCGGCAAGTTGGGCTTCTTCGTTACGGCTACCCGCGCGGACTTGCTCAAAAAATGAAATCTCTCTCGGCTTACCGTCGATCTTCAAAACAAACTGATCGCGCCTTAAGCCGTTAACGAAGCTGCCGCCCTTCTCGAGCACCGTCACATCGGTTTGGACCAGCGCCGTATCGACGCGGATTACGTCCTCGCTCTGTACCGGTTTGCTTCGATCCTGCCCGGGAGTGTACGACGGCCACAGCCAACAAGCGCTGCAAAAAATTACTATCCGCAATGACAGGCAGTTAGATCGCAAGCAACTCTCCTGAATTCTCGCGTCGAGGGATAGCCGGAAAGGTCGCCGGAAATGATATCATGGCGCGGGGTTAGTCCGATAAGCTTTAGCTTGTCGCGATGTCCCAACCTTCTGCTTGGTCGCCTAGTACGACAAGCTAAAGCTTATCGGACACGAGAAACTATGGATGATTTAAAGAAACTGATTCGCGAAGTGCCGGACTTTCCGAAGCCCGGCATTAATTTTTATGACATTACGACATTGCTGAAACACCCGGAGGGTTTTCGAAAGACGGTCGACGCCCTGGCGGCTGAATTCGAGGGCGCGAAGATCGACGCCGTGGTCGGCATTGAAGCACGCGGATTCATCTTTGCACCTGCGTTGGCCTATCACCTGGGGACGGGCTTTGTGCCGGTGCGAAAACCCAAAAAGCTGCCGTCTGAACGCGCTTCGGTCTCTTACGATCTCGAGTACGGACAGGACACGCTGGAAATTCACCGGGACGCGATTACGGATCAGCACCGCGTGCTTATCGCCGACGATTTGTTGGCTACAGGCGGCACCGCAAAAGCCGTAGTAGACTTAGTCGAGAGTCTCGGCGGCAAAGTTGAGGGATTGGTATTCGTCGTGGAGCTTGAGTTCCTGCCGGGAAGAAAAAAGCTCGATGGTTACGACGTGCGTTCGCTGATCAAATACCAGTCGTAGCGCCTTTGCATCGATCGCCGCAATCAGTCACGCGGTAACGAGGGCTAGTTTGTTGACCTTTTTAATCACCAGTATCGCTCCTTTAGGAGATGACTAACTTATCGGGAGATTCTGAAATCAATGACAGCTAATTCGCCGGGAGTTCAACACGAGGCGACCTACGAGCGATTCCAACCACCGAAACGTCTCTTGCTGGGTCCGGGGCCGAGTCCGGTTGATGACCGCGTGCTAGCCGCGATGGCTGCGCCGGTGTTGGGCCATCTCGATCCTTTATTCCTGCGCTGCATGGATGATGTGCAAGCTTTGTTGCGCTACGTCTTCGAGACTGAGAACCGTGTGACGATTCCGATCTCGGCGACCGGCAGCGCCGGGATGGAAACCGCGCTGGTCAACGTGATCGAGCCGGGCGACGTGGTCGTGGTCTGCATTAACGGAGTCTTTGGCCAGCGCATGCGCGACATTGTCGAACGTTCCGGTGGCGAGCCCGTCGTGGTCGAGGCGAAGTGGGGCGAAGCATTCGATCCCAAACAAATCGAAGCTGCACTCAACTCATGCCAGCCGCGGGCGTTGGCTCTGGTTCACGCCGAAACTTCAACCGGCGTGCTCCAGGATCTAACTGGATTGTCCGAGATGGCCCATCGACGCGATGCCCTGCTGATTGTAGACGCGGTGACTTCGCTCGGCGGGCACTCGGTTGCAGTCGATCGCAACGGAATCGATATCTGCTATTCCGGAACGCAGAAATGTATCGGCGCGCCGCCGGGACTGTCGCCGATCACGTTCAACGAACGAGCACTCGAACGCATACGGTCGCGGCGCACAAAGGTGCAAAGCTGGTATCTCGACATTACGCTCGTCGAGCATTACTGGGGCGATGACCGCACTTATCATCACACCGCGCCAATTTCGATGAACTACGCGCTGCGCGAGGCGCTGCGGCTGATTCATGAAGAAGGACTAGCGGCGCGCTGGCGCAGACATGAATTGAATCATCGCGCCCTGGTGGCCGGCGTCGAAGCAATGGGTCTGCAGATGGCGGTCGCACCCGCAGACAGACTCTGGAGTCTGAACGCCGTGAGTGTGCCCGAAGGCGTTGACGATGCCCGCGTGCGCGCGCGGCTGCTGAAAGAAGACATCGAGATTGGAGGCGGACTGGGGCCTTTGAAAGGACAAATCTTCCGGATTGGTTTGATGGGTTCAGGCAGCACGCGCGAGAATGTCGTCCTGGTCCTGGACGCCCTCCACCGCGCGCTCAATGCTGAGGGCTTTTCGTCCGGTTCGGGAGTGGAAGCAGCGCAAGCGATCTATGAGTCGGCTTTCTTAGGTAGACTTCGATATTGAAAATTGAAAAATGCAAATTGCAAATTGCAAATTTGAGCCGGAGGAATGTCCCTACTCTACTAGTCTACGCGGTGTGAACTGGCGCCGTCGAGACAATTTTCAATTTTCAATTTGCATTTACCCACAGGCCGGCGTTCACGTCGTCGTCGCGGCACGAGCTTTTCCATTTTGATCTCCGAGTTCTTCGCGCACGAGGCCGGAATTATCAGCCATTCGCTCCTCTGCGGAAGCGTTCAGGCGGACAGGCTCAACCACCTCAGCCGCCGCTTCTTTCGTCGCTTGTTTCGCCAAAAGCCCCACTCGCGGTTTTAGCCAAAACACGGCCAACATCGCAGCCGTCACGTTGCATCCAACTGCCGCCCAGAACACCGGCACCCATGAATTAGTGGCCTCCATGAGCCAGGCCGCGCACGGTCCGGCGAGGATTGAACCGATGCCTTTCGAGGTGTATTGAATGCCGTAATTAGTCGTCGCGTACTTGATCCCAAAGAGGTCGGCGATGGCCGCCGGGAACAGCGAATAAATATCGCCCCAGGCAAAAAACATCAAACCGGAGATGACGACGAACCACACGGGGCGGGCGACCAGAAGAGTTAGCAAGGTTATCGTTACCGCTTCAATGACGAAAACTATGGCCATCGTGTCGTATCTTCCGATCCGATCCGAGATCCAGCCGAAGAAGGGTCGCGCTGAGCCATTCAAGACCTGATTCAGCGTCAGCGTAATACTGAACACCGTGAAGCCGCCGAAGAGAATGTATTTGTCATAGTGGTAAGTAACGCCAATCGGCTTTAGCTGCGCCGCCATCATCAGTCCGCTGGCGGTGACGAGAACCATCATTACGTAGAGCAGGTAAAACGATCCGCTCTGCAGCATCTCGCGTGGCGTGTAATCGCGTGATGATTGCACCACCCTTGGGCGCACCTTGGCCTTGAATGCCGCCCATCCGGCGGGCAGCCAGCCTGCGGGCGGCATGCGCAGAAACGGCGCCGCGATAAACACCACCACACCTTGAATGGCTCCCCAGACGATGAAGGCCGTCCGGTAACCGCTCGTCCTGATCATGTGGTCAATGGGAATGTTGGTTAGCGCAGTGCCAAATCCGTACGAGCCGGCAACCAGACCGACGCACAAGCCGCGCCGATCCGGAAACCATTTAATCGCGACCCCGACGCATGCGCCGTAAACGCCTCCTGCTCCAACTCCGCCGATCGCGTAAGCCAAATGTAGCGCCGCCAGCGAGTGAGCCATTCCGGCGCCAATCCATCCGGCACCCACGAGGACAGCACAACCGGCGACAACAATGCGCGGACCAAATCGATCGACCAGATAGCCAGTGAGCGGAAACAGCATTGTCTGAGCGATTACAAAAAAAGTGAAAGCCCACTGGACCGCGTCCAGGCTGGCGTGCAGACTCCGGGTCAGGTCAGTTGTGAATAGCGTCCAGGCGTATTGGAGATTGGCGATGGCGAGCATCGCGACGGAACAAGCGGCGAGGATAAGCCAACGCGAGGCAGAGGGATTCTTGGTTTGGGGTTCAGTCATTGTTTCTCGCGACGAACCGTTGGCACGGTAGAGCAACGAATCTCTGAGACAATCAAAAGGGCAACTATTCGGTTTTGGTTTTTGCGTCAGCTAACAACTTCACGCATGCGTACACCGCCTGAGTGCATGGCAGCGGCAGACGCATTCTATCACCTAACTCAACCACCGCTCCGACTATCGCATCCAACTCCATTGGCCTTCCGCATTCAAGATCCTGAAGCATGGAAGTCTTATGGTGTCCGACTTTCTCGGCGCCATCGAGCCGTTGCTCAATCGAAACGCCTAGCTCAATACCTAGTCTTTGAGCCACAGACTCTGCTTCCTTCATGATCGCGGCCGCGAGCGCGCGGGTTTCCGCGCAGGTGACGATCTCGACGAGTGTCGCCCGGGTGAGAGCGCTGATGGGATTGTAGGCCACGTTACCCATCAACTTAACCCACATGTCATGCCGAATGTTGGTGCGAATCGGACAGCGCAATCCGGCTTTGATGAAGGCATCGGCAATCTTTCGGCAGCGCTCGCTCTTCGATCCGTCGGGCTCGCCAATGGCGAAGCGCGTCCCCTCGATATGCTGGATAATGCCAGGCTCGCTAATGCTCGCCGACGGATAGACTACGCACCCAATCACCCGCGCCGGATCGATGTTTTTGGCAATCTCTCCGCTGGGATCGACCGATTCAAGTTGCGTTCCTTCCCACTCGCCGCCGTGACGATAGAAGTACCACCAGGGAATACCGTTCTGCATGCCGACGACGCAAGTTTCAGGCGCGATGAGGGGCGCCAAACGTGGAGCCATCGCCGTCAGGCTGTGCGCCTTTAATGTTAAGAGCACGACATCTTGCGCCCCGGCCGTCGCCGGATCGTCGGTCGCTGAGACGCGCGCTTCGAAGTTTCCGATCTCGCCGCGCACCCGAACACCATGCTCCTGCATCGCACGCAGATGCGCGCCGCGCGCGATCAATGTCACGTCTTCACCGGATTTCGCGAGCATGGCGCCGACGAAAGCCCCGATGGCGCCGGCGCCGACTATGGCAAATTTCATAATGAGCCTTAAACCGTGGCAATCCCTAAGTGCTCTAACCGGTTGGCCGGCGCCTTATGATTACCGCTTCCCGATCTGCGGCGCTCCAGGCTGCCTCAAAAGCAGAGATGCCTATAGGACGAGGATCCTCGTCATGCAAAGGATCATGAACAACTACTTGATCAGTTGATATGTTTATGACGACCGCGTGAAAAGCGAATGTCCCATCTACTGGTCGGAGGTCAATACCCACGATTGGAAAGGCGTCGGCGTGAACTGCATCTGCCAGATCATCGAGTCCCCAATCGAGCTGATGCTGCACATCAATAAGAAGATCTTCGAGGCCGCTCGCCACCTGGTTGAGGCCGCATGCCTAGAGCCGTGTGGTCGCAGCGATGTCTAATGTCCGTCTCGTTTAAGCGATGGCCGAGGCTCGTCAAGACCATACGGACACACGCGGCAACGCAACTGGTCGGCAACTCTTGAGGAAACAAAGGCAACACGCCTTACTCCCCATCAGCCGTTATCCGTTTAAGCCTCTCAGCCAACTCTTCCTGCGTTGGTCTGCCAATAAACGCCCCGGTTGCGGCGTTAACATAAATGTCTGCAACCAAGGCTGACATTGGTTTCTTTGGCGTGCTGAACCAGACAGGAACGTCCCACGCGAAGCTTTCTTCTACGAACTTAGGCTCGGCCGGATAAAGCGCGTCTCCGATATTGGTTCGCAACCAACGGCTCACGACGCGGCGGGCCGACCCGGCGTCAGGAATCGCAAGGGGCGGCGCCTGTGCTTGAACAACAGTGTGCTTGTTAGTTCTTTCCATTGCAGCTCTCACGGGCAATAGGTTAGACCCGCTTTGTTTGAGAAGGCTCCCTTTCAGGTCATTCTAGCACAGTTGTTTTTTCGGTAATCACGATGGATCGTGACTCGCTCAACGCGCTCGGTGGTTGCCACGTATTTTTGTCTACAATGCGAGGCCTAACCCCTCGCATTGGCAATTTCCGCGGCTACGTTGCGGCGCTGAGTCTTACCGGCAAAA
>WNGL01018799.1_pt1 | contig 11820 bp, 7 predicted proteins | sample 5400591 | NCBI WGS metagenome assembly WNGL01 (sample SAMN13153377, study PRJNA577476) | soil metagenome | isolation source: 80 cm soil or saprolite under Garry oak tree replicate 1 | place: USA:California | collected 2016-06-15
CAATCTGTCTGCCGATAAAGGCCAGGTGCTGCGCGAAGCCTACCGGGTGCTTACACCAGGCGGCCGGTTTGCGGTTTCGGATATCGTCTTTCAAGGAGAAATCCCACGGACTATTCGCCAGGACCTTGAGGCATGGGCTGGATGTCTTGCTGGGGCGCTGGAGGAACATACCTACCGGCGACTGCTGGACGAGGCAGGGTTTATCGACCTTGAGGTAGAGGTCACACGACGCTACTCGCTACAGGAGGTCGCTGAGAGCGGGGCAAGCGCTGCTATGGCTGCGCTCCCGGCAGAGGAACGCGCTGGCATCGAGGGAAAATTCGCCAGCGCTTTCATCCGCGCCCGCAAGCCGCTGTAGATGCGATGTTTTTGGCAGACCTCGAATTTCCCGGGCTCCTGCCATTCATCAAATTTGGGAGCATGATACAGCCTTAACGATTCTGGCCTTTGCCAAAAATTCGTCAACATTTTCCTTGACTTTTGGAAAATGAGTGGGTATACTTCTAGCAATTTGAAACAGTTCCCGAACGAATGTTCCGTTGTATGGAAAAGGCCTGGTACCGTTATGCTTGCAATGCACCGGATAAGAAGGACGAAGCTGCTAACGCGGCAGGTTTGTTTCCTTTTCCATCCGTTGGGTGGGCCCTAAAGACTCAACACGATGCCGGTTGTTTTGTTGAGCGAGCTTTAGAGAAAATGATGACCTGTCAACATGTAGTTATTAGTAGTTAGAGTGCGACATGCACTCCCTGCTTAGAGACAAAAGAAAGAGGAATAACTTATGACAACCCCAGTATCTCCTTTTGTAGAGAATATGAGTGATTTGCAGGATATGGAGCAGCTGCGCAACCGGCATATGCTCGTTCGCTCCTCGCGCATGGCTGCGCTGATTCGCCTGCGAGGAACACTGCTCAAGGCCATCCGGCATTTCATGGAGTCTGAGGATTTCGTAGAAGTGACTACTCCTACCATCACGAGCCTGACCGGCGCGTGTGAAGATTTTTCCACACTGTTTCCGCTGGACTACTTCGGCAATAGAGCGTTCTTGACGCAGACCGCCCAACTGCACCTGGAGCCGTTGGTTCACAGCCAGGCGCTGCGCCGTGTCTACTCGATCAATCACAGCTATCGCGCCGAGCCGCGGGCTGATCATCGCCACCTAACCGAGTTTGTGCTGGTTGAGCCGGAGATCGGCTTCGGCAACCTCGAAATCCTGTTGGACATCGAACAGCGCCTGGTGAGCTCTATCGTCAAGTCTGCCCTGGAGACGCGGCGCGAGGAACTGGAGATGCTGGAAGCCGATATTGCCACGCTGGAGACCATCAAGCCTCCGTTCCGCCGCATTACCTATACCGAGGCAGTTAAGCAGCTCAACAAGATGGGTATTGAAACCGCGTGGGGTGACGACCTCGACCGCAGGCGCGAGATTGCCCTGCTGGAGTGGACCCACTTCCCCACATTCATCACGCACTATCCCCTGGAGCTGAAGTTCTTCAATATGCGCCAGAACCGCGAGGATGAGCGCGTTGTCAACGCAGCTGATCTCCTGCTGCCGGGAGTGGGTGAGGTGTGTGGTGGCGCAGAACGCGAAGAGGACCCGGTGCGCCTGCGCCAGCGTCTCATGACCTCCCAGGCGATGAAGCATCGGCTTGCCGCGGGTGGCAGTGCGGAAGATTACGAGTGGTACCTGCAACTGCGTGATCATGACTCAATCCCCTATGCTGGTTTTGGCATGGGCTTTGAGCGCCTGGTGCAGTTCATCACTGGCAGTGAAAGCTGTTTGAACTGCGTCGAGTACCCGCGTAACAGCGTGCATTACATGCCCTGAGTTGTAAGCATTGCATTATAGCGGCCAGACCGAGCGATGAGGCGATAATGGCCGATGCGGTGCAATCAGCATTATCGTCTATCGCTTCTAGGGGACGCAACTTCATCGCGTCCCCTACATGCTTTTTTTCTCCAGGCAACAATCCCACGCACTTGTTACAGGTCCAAGGGCGGCAGGACAAACCCGCAGATCAACTTCCTCATGGGCCATTACTAATTCTAGCTCAGCACGGAGGATGGCACATCCTTGATGTGCTATGGCTAACTCTTCAGCACTCACAGTTTGCCCCTCACGAAGTGCAGCGGCTGCAAAAGATGCTGGAAGAATCAACAGTTTCACTCCTCACTGCCTTGCTGGTGGTGATGCGCGATGTCAAGGAACTGGATGCCGCATTTTACCACCGCCTGAGGTCTTTGCACAGAGGTAGGGAAGTAAGCCTGGTAGAGTTTTTCCCTCTGATGAGTTGTGAGTAACCTCAGCCAACTCTAAATTGACTACTCTCTATCATTATGATACTATCGCTATAGATTGTTTGATGTGTGTATTCGACTGTATTTCGTATATACGCCCTTTGTCAGTTCTATTGAAGATATGTCACCGGCCTTTAGCAAAAGAGTTTGGAAAAGGAAGTTTTGTTATGGAGAATGCTGGCTCGCCAGAGGCAGAAGTAGTACGACGAAAGATCTTTGTAAAAGTCGGAAATTGGTTTAGCAAGCGGGGGCTATTTCCCCGAAAGAAAGAAGTAGTACGACGAAAGATCTTTGTAAAGGGTATCGTCCAGGGCGTTGGCTTTCGACCATTTGTCTGCCAATTAGCTGAAGACTTGGGTCTTTTTGGCTATGTCTTCAATGACGCTAGAGGGGTGACAATAGAGATTGAAGGCACACCTCAAGACGTCAAGAAGTTCCGAGAAAAGTTGGAGGCGGATAAACCACGCTTAGCAGTCATTCGCCTTATTAGCGTCGAAGAAATTCCACCTCTTGGCAGTACAACGTTCGACATCCACGAAAGCCCGAAGGGCGGAGAACGTACTGCACTCGTCTCGCCCGACGCAGACGTTTGCGATGCCTGTAAAGACGAGGTCTTAAAATCTGACTTCGAAAAAGAAGCCTCTGTTAAACGACGCTACCACTATCCCTTTACCAACTGCACGCATTGCGGCCCACGCTTCACTATTATTCAGGACATTCCCTACGACCGCCCTATGACTACCATGCGCGTCTTCCCGATGTGCTCAGATTGCCTGCACGAATACAAAGATTTGAAGGACCGGCGATTCCATGCACAGCCTATTGCCTGTTCAGTCTGCGGACCACATGTACGTCTCGTCGACAGCACAGGCCAATTGGTCGAGTGTGCCGACCCGATCTTAGAAACAGCTCGACTACTCGCCGCAGGGAAGATTATAGCGATCAAAGCCATTGGAGGCTACAACTTGGCGTGCGACGCGTTCAATACAGAAGCAGTGCAAATCCTACGGGAAAGAAAGGACCGAGATGCAAAGCCTTTTGCGTTATTAGTAGCCGACATTGAGATAGCCAAACAACTTTGTGAGATCGAGGATGAGGAGGCAAAACTCTTACAGGCCTGGCGCAAGCCAATTGTGCTTCTAAAAAAACGCGCAGATTGTGATGTAGCACCAGGGGTCGCTCCATCATACAACACCCTTGGCATTATGCTGGCATACACCCCACTGATGCATATATACTTGGATGCATTCGCCCACATACGTGGGCGAGAGAGACCTGCGGTACTGGTGATGACCAGCGGCAACATCAAAGGTGAGCCAATTGCCTATAAAGACGCTGATGCTCGAAAACGACTTTTCCCGATAGCTGATGCTACGCTGTGGCACAACCGCGAAATTCATATGCGCTGTGATGATTCAGTGACGCGCTTTGCAGTCGGTGGTGAACAGATATTCCGTTACTCGCGTGGCTATGCTCCAGAGCCACTGGAGGTGTCATTCGAATTTCCTGTACCCCTGCTGGCCTGTGGTGCTCTGAACAAAAACACTTTTTGTATGGGAAAGATGGGACAAATTGAACAGGGAGGAAAACAAGCGTTCATCAGCCAGCATATCGGTGATTTAGACGATATGGAGACACAGACTTACTTTGAGGAGGCAGTGAAACACTTCCAGTTTTTATTTGGTATCAGGCCTGATGTAGTTGTTCATGATTTACACCCTGAGTACTACACAACACATTATGCATACAAATTAGGAATTCCTACAATGGGCGTCCAGCACCATCATGCCCATATTGCCAGCGTATTGGCCGAGCATGGACTGAAGGAGCAAATCATCGGTATTGCTGCTGATGGAACAGGATATGGATGCGATGGCGCATTCTGGGGCTGCGAAGTGATGAAAGCCGATATGCTGGGCTTTGAACGACTCGCCCATAGCCGTTTATCTAGAAGAGGCATACGGTGACGCTTTTCTTGACCTGGATATTCCATTTGTGCATCAGATTGATCGAGATAAATGGTTCGCCTTATCACGAGGGATAAAGCAGGGCAAAAACAGCCCGCTCACATCTAGCATGGGACGTCTCTTCGATGCCGTAGCGGCTCTAATAGGGCTATGTAACAAGGCTCTATATGAAGGACAGGCTGCCATTGAACTGGAGATACAGGCTGAGACTTGTGCGCTTGATGGTGCCACCTATCCATACAAGCCTTCTATAGAGAACAACCCCAGGACGCTCGATGTGGTACCGATAATCAAAGGCATTGTCAGCGATCTCCAGGCTGGGGTATTATCAGTCCCAGAGATTGCAAGCCGCTTCCATTCCTCAATCGCTAGGATGCTAGCAGAGACATGTGTTTGGGTACGAGAGCATGCTTGGGCACAAGAACAAAAAGACTTGAAGGTTGTCGCTCTCAGTGGTGGGGTATTCCAGAATCGACTCTTGTTAGAGCAACTGATAGCCCGCTTAGAGGGTATGGACTTCCAAGTATACATCAATCGGCGCGTTCCACCTAATGATGAGGGAATAAGTCTTGGGCAGGCAGCAATTGCAGCAGCACGACTTCAGAAAATCGTGGAAGCAGCAGCTAACGTCGAATAAGCATATCAGGTATCAAGCATGAGTTTTATGATGCCGAGAGGAAGCTATGACTACGAACTCTACTTCAGCAGACACAGAGCGAATTATCTGGGAACACGGTGGCGGTGGTGAAAAAACCCATAAACTCAGGAAAGAGTTTGCCTACACACTTTCAAATCCTTTCTTGAATGTACTAGATGAGGCCGCGTCCTTTGTGATCGACCAAAACGAGCTAGGAATAGTACCCTTTACAACTAAGAAAGATGAACGTTTACGTTTAGCTCTTACTACGGATACTTATGTGATAAGTCCTCCACGCTTCGAGCATGAAGATATAGGGAAATTGGCCGTTTATAGCACTGTCAATGATTTAGCAATGGTAGGTGCAAGACCATTGTGTCTATCAGCAGGATTTGTCTTGGAGGTAGGCTTCCCTCGGCCAAGACTACTCGAAATTGTCCAGTCCATGGCTAATGCAACACGCAGCCTTGAAATATGTATCATCACAGGTGATACGAAGGTAGTTGACCATATTGTAGTAAAAGGAAAAGAAGAAAATGCTTACGGTACTAATGAAGGAAGAAAAGTTCTATCTCTGTCTGAGGACAAACCATTTGAAATGCTCATAAACACGACGGGCCTGGGTATTATTCACGAGAAGTGGCAAGGGGTGACACGAGCACAAGATGGGGATTGCTTAGTGCTTAGTGGGACACTTGGCGACCATGATGCAGCACTTATGGTCGCACGGAAGGAGGGTAATCCAAAGTCATGTGTGCAATATAGCGGTGACCAACCAGCAGTAGAGAGCGATAAGGATAGATTCTATCTCTATCCCCTGGTAGAAACGCTCATCGATAACATAGGTGACGACATACGTTGTCTAAAGAATCTAACACGTGGTGGTATAGCAATGGCTGCACACGAGATTGCGCTGCACTCGAACGTCGGAATTGTGTTGCAGGTAGGTGCGGAAAATGAGATGTTAGACGAGGAAGATAAAAAAGCTCCCTTTGTGTCCCCAGAAGCACGCAGGGCGTTTGGAGATCTTCCGGATGTTGACTACACAGCACTCGCTAGTGAAGGGAGAATGCTCATCGTTGTTTCACCTAAGAAGGCCAGGCAGGCTGTAAAATTCTTGCAACAGCATCCTTTGGGGCGTGGAGCGCAGATAGTTGGCACCATTAAAGCCAGTCATCCAAGACAAGTATACCTTCGTAAGGGCGGAGAGGGTTCACGTGAGCTCCGGATGCCTTCTGCGGCTCTCCCACACAGTTGTTAAGAGCATGGCATGAGCAAGAAACTCTATATTTAACAGGCGATGCAGGTTGCATCAGCATCAGAAGAATAAGGAGGAGCATCATGGCGCGGTATATTCAATTTACTGCCGAAGACGGTAGCACTTTTCTTGTAGAAACTGACGAAGTAGAGATGCCTTCCCAGGGGGGAGTAGTGAAAGCAGGCCTGAAAGAAGTATTGGGGAAGGGTGTGGCGGCAGCGCAGACTGTCTTTGAACAAGCAGTAGAGAATGTGATACAACATAACGCCAAAGCATTCCTGCAGGCTGTACGAAATCTGCCCGCTCAGGATCAACCAGTAACCATGGAGGTCACCTTTGCAATTAGGGCAACAGGAGAAGTGGGTAATACTGCGGTTGCCAGAGGAACGGGGGAGGCAAATTATACTGTCAAATTCACCTGGAAACGATAAATGAGGAGCAATGAGTGAGGTAAGTACTGGATTTGAACTGATTGCGGGTATTGTCCGTGTTCTCGAATCGGATGGTAAGACCGTCGGCACTGGCTTCGTTGTGAATGCTGGCGGCGATAGCCTGATCGTAACCTGTGCACATGTCGTCGAACTCGCCAAGAGTGGCCCCGGCCGTAGCATCGCTCTCACCTTCTCCCCTTTTGATCTCGACCGCTCTGCAGAGAAATACTCCGCTATAGTCGAACCAGCATGCTGGCGAGATGCTGATGCTGAGGATATCGCCGTGCTGCACCTGGAAGAGCCATTGCCCAGAGGAGTAGAGCCGCTACGCCTGGGAAGCTCCCTCGGATCTGAAGACCATGTCTTTCAATCGTATGGTTTCGGAGAAGCCAAACCCACAGATGGCCTGTGGGGGAAGTGCACTGTGCTCGGCCCTACCCGTGAAAACAGCTTTCCAGTTTGGCAGATGGATAGTGGAGAGGTTTCTCTTGGCTTCAGTGGAGCACCGGTCTGGGATGAGAAATTACAGGTTGTGATTGGCATGGTCATGAGCATTTCCAGGCCGGATCGTGCAGAGCGACAGACACGTGCCAACTTTGTGATCCCCGCAGAAACGCTCTCTCGTGTCTGTCCGGACCTGCGTCTTACTGATGAGTGCCCCTACCGGGGATTGAGCACCTTCACAGAGCAGGATAGGGTCGTTTTCTTTGGGCGTGAACAGGCGATCCAGGAACTGCTCAAGAAACTGCGTGCGAATCCGCAGCTCCTTACCGTCTTCGGCCCATCAGGCAGTGGAAAATCTTCGCTGGTGCGTGCAGGAGTGATCCCTCGCTTGCAAGAGGAACACAGACCGCAAGGGAAAGACTGGGGAGTCATCGTCACCCGTCCCGCTGATAACCCCTTCAAGCAGTTCAGCGCTCAAGGGCTGGCCGTTGAGCCAGGTGGACTGCTCGGTGGGGTACGCGGATGGCTCACACAGCATCCTGACAACCAGCGACTGCTGCTGGTCATCGATCAGTTTGAAGAACTCTTTGTCACCTGTCCTGAGGCGCAACGCCGCCTCTTTATCAAGCAGTTGACACAACTCCGCAACGAACCCTTCGTCACTGTGATCATCGTTATGCGCAATGACTTCTACAGTCAGTTTGTTGAACACGAGGCGCTCAGAGAGTGGTTGGCGATGAGTGGAGGCGCAATAGACATCCCACAAACGCTCAAGCGGAGCGACTTGCTGGATATCATCCTGAGACCTGCTGAGCGGTCCCGATTACGTTTCCAGGAAGTGTTGCCGGACTTGATTATTCGGGATGTGATGGAGGAGAGTCCGCATCCAGGTGACGAAGACGAAGAAACGGCGCAATGTACCGTCTTGCCCCTGCTTGAATTTGTGCTGATGCAAGTCTGGGAAAGGCGCCAACAGGGAGTCCTGACCAGCGAGTCATACAGGGCCATCGGCGGGGTTGCAGGAGGGCTAACGCAGTGGGCAAATCACGTGCTTGCCCGTCTTGGAGAAGGACGCCTCCCCCTGGTCGAACGTGTGTTCCTTGCCCTGGTCCATCTTGGGGATGAGACGAGTCGACAACCTGATAGCAGGCAACCCGCCTCACTTGCCTCGCTCATCGCGCTTGGTCACAATGACGGCGAGCACGTCTCTCTTCAGGAAGTCATCCAGGAACTGGTGGACGCGCGCCTCCTGGTCATCCATGGTGATAGGCAACGTCACGAGGCCACCATCGAAATCATTCACGAGGCACTACTCCAACACTGGCCAGCCTTGCAGTACTGGATTGCCAAGGATCGCCGTTTTCTCCAGTGGCGCCAGGAGCTTGAGCAACGGGCGCAAGCCTGGATTCAGACCAATCTGGAAGACCTCTCGCAGCGCGATGAGGGGAGGCTATTACGCGGTCGAGACCTGGCCGAGGCAGAGGACATATTAAACACGCGCGGCGACGAACTGACAGCGAGGCAGCGCGAGTACATCCTGGCCAGCAAGGAGCAGATGACTGATGAACTGGAGAAGGAACGGCAAAGGGCGACAGAACTCAGCGCGGCTCTTGAAATAGCACAACGTCAAAAGCAGATGGCACTCGCTCGTCAGCTTGCAACCCAGGCAGAATTGATACGCAATCATCAGCCTCCGCTTAGTCTCCTTCTTGCGGTAGAGTCTATACAACGCTTCCATTGTGTAGAGGCTGATCAGGCTCTACGCAATGGATTAACTTATATTGGTTGCCTTACAAATAGCCTTAAACACAAAGGAATTATATGTGTCGTTGCCGTAAGTCAGCACGGGCGTTGTATCGCGACCGGTAGTAATGATAAGAGGGCAAAGGTGTGGGACATTACTGATAGTCAAACAAGTGACGCACCCCCACCTATCATTCTCCCCCATGAGGACGAGGTACATCTTATCACCTTTAGCCTAGATGGACAGTATCTTGCTACTGCTAGCAATGACAAGAGGGTGAGAGTGTGGGACATTACGGGCAAGCGCATTCTTGCTACCCTGCCTCATAGTAACTCAGTAAACGCTCTAGCTTTTAGCCCAGACGGTTTATACTTGGCAACGGCAGAGAATGATCCCGTGGCAAAGATATGGGAATGGAGGACGGAAACCCTACGCTTCAAGCTCCCTCACAATGGTAATGTGAATAATGGTATTATTAATAGCCTGATCTTTAGTCACGATGGTAGCTATCTCGCAACAGCAAGTGATGATTGCACAGCAAAAGTGTGGGAAACGACTGCCTGGCGTCTGCATCATCAACTAGAGCATACAGATATGGTGCTTGCTGTTGCATTCAATCACAACTCGTCTTATCTAGCAACAGCCAGCTGGGATCGTACTGCGGCCGTATGGGAGGCGAGCAGCGGGAAGCAGATTAACCGTTTCCGGCATGTAGACAACGTGAGCACAGTTACATTTAGCCCTGATGACCGCTATCTCGCGACGACCAGTAGTAAAGTTGCTCTTGTCTGGCATACAACCAGAGGATACGTAGCTGCTTATTTGCCTCATCCTGGAAGGGTGAATGCCGCGACCTTTAGTCCAGATAGCCGTACTCTCGTCACGGCATGCGATGATCGAGCTGCGAGAATATGGGAGATAGCGAGCAATCATCAAATTGCTCGATTTGATCATCCAAGCGTTGTACGGACTGCCACATTTACCCCAACTGGCTCTAATGTGGTGACCGCAAGTGATGATAATGAAGCGCGTATCTGGAAAACAGACAGGGGTGATGAATACCTCCGTCTTATGCATGCAGGAGGGGTAAATGCTGTTACCTTCACTGCAATGGGTACACACATAGCGACTGCAAGCGACGATTGTACGGCCCGGGTGTGGGACGTTACTACGGGTAAGGAGATCCGAAGCATCCAACATGATGATAGAGTGAACTCAGTTGTCTTTAGTCACGACGGCTATTACCTGGCAACGGCTAGTGATGATTGCATTGCACGTGTGTTACGAATACCAGATGGAGACGAGGTTTTGTCCCTGCGCATCCCTCATACCGGCAAAGTGAATGCCGTCACTTTTAGTCGCTATGGGCACTACTTGGCGACAGCAAGTAGTGATGGCAAGGCTGGACTGCAAAGTCTAACTGAAGACAAGCCTCTCAAATATCTACCTCATGGTCTAGGCGTGAACTCAATCGACTTTAGCCCCGATGAACACCTAATCGCGACAGCAAGCACAGATGGCTTCGCATATATCTGGAATATAGCTGATGGTAGCCGCAGGAAGTTGCCGCATGATGGTGAGGTGCTTACCACCATGTTCAGTGCGAATGGACACTACCTGGCGACAGCAAGTGGTGATAGATTGGTGCGGCTTTGGAGGATAGATGGAATGAGTGCTGAACTCATACACTACTTACCAATCGAGGACATCACAAAAACTATGGGACTCAGCCCAGATGGGCGTAACCTAGTAGCGATAGGAGGAGGAGGACCTCAAAGAGGCGTATGGGATATTAGTGGTGCTACTCCTATTCGTCACTTTGGTTTCACATATGAAGCACCAGTGACAGCTATCGCCTTTAGTACAAGTAGCAGAAATACGAATAGCGAGTATCTCGTCACAGGACATAGAGATGGAATAGCCATCTTCTGGCAGATAACGGATGGCCGTCAACTTGCTCGTGTAACTCATAGCCATAAGCGTGAAGTGAGAGCTGTTACCTTCAGCCCAGATGGACGTTACATAGCAACAGCCAGCGCAGATGGCACAGCAGTTGTATGGCTCTGGCGACCTGAGGACCTCATTGCTGCCACCCGTTCCCGTGTGAACCGTGATCTTACAAAGGAAGAACGGCGACAGTACCTGCCAGATGAGCTATACCTATATAAGACCTTCCCGGACTTGCCGTGAAGCGGGGAAGAAATAGTTCATGATGATTCGTGCTGTGATTTTTCCCAGTCTGCCCTGTTTGGGAAGCACGGCGCGACCAGGATGTGGATGACTTGCGTAACCAGTCCTTACGTGGGCGGGCTCGTGATATAATCTTGCGAGAGCTTTCGCAAACAGAAGAGATGATAGAATTAGCCAGGATAATCGCGCCATTTAGCGGCCATGTGCAGGATGTGGATGCCGAAGCAGGCTTGGCCGAAAATAGAAAGGAAGAAAGTTCTTTTGAGCGACGGGGAGGGGAAACAAGTGAGTCTCGACCAAGATAAACTGATGGAAATCATCACGCAGACTGGCACATTGCAATTAGGGCACTTTGTGCTCAGTTCGGGGCGACACAGCGATGAATACTGGGAGAAGTTTCGCCTGCTGGAGCGGCCGCGTGTCACGGAACAGTTGTGCCGGGAAATCGCTGCCCGCTACAACGGAGCGACGGTCGAAGCAGTTGTAGGCCCGACGACGGGCGGAGCACTGCTGGCGCAGGAGGTGGCACGCCAGCTTGGAACGCGCTGTCTCCTGGCCGAACCAGCATTGATAAATGCCGGGCGTGAATTACGCCGGGGCTTTACGCTCCTTCCAGGTGAGCGTGTGCTAATTGTTGACGATGTACTTACTACGGGGCTCTCGCTGCGAGAAACGTTGAGCGCGCTTGAACGCTTCCAGCCAGCTATTGTTGGCATTGAGGTGCTGATCGACCGCAGCGGCGGCACTGCTGCCGGTCGATTTGGCGTCCCCTGTCACGCGCTGTTGACTGTCTCTGCACGTACGTATGAGCCTGGTGAGTGCCCTCTGTGCGCCGGTGGCGTGCCTGTGGT
>WNGL01008727.1_pt1 | contig 11819 bp, 12 predicted proteins | sample 5400591 | NCBI WGS metagenome assembly WNGL01 (sample SAMN13153377, study PRJNA577476) | soil metagenome | isolation source: 80 cm soil or saprolite under Garry oak tree replicate 1 | place: USA:California | collected 2016-06-15
CCGCATGCCGCCGGAGAGCTGGTGCGGGCGCTTGCCGCCGAACCCGCCCAGGTGCACCGTCTCGAGCAGTTCGGCGGCGCGCTGGCGTCGCTGGGCCTTGCCCGCGCCGCGGGCGCGCAGGGCAAGCTCCACGTTGGCCGCCGCGGTCAGCCACGGGAACAGCGCCGGCTCCTGGAACATGAACGCCACCCGGCCGCCGGAAACCGACACCTCGCCGGCCGTCGGCTCCTCGAGGCCGGCGACCAGGGACAGGAGCGTGGACTTGCCGCAGCCGGAGGCGCCGATGAGGCAGGTGAACTCCCCAGGACCCACCTCGAGCGACACCTGGTCGAGCGCCCGGACCGCCGAGCTGCCGCGCCCGAACACCTTGGACACGCCGGCCAGGCGGACGGACCCCGCGGCCCCCGCGACGGGGGGTGTCGCCCGGCGGTCGGCTATCGTCACCCGGTTCACCCGCTTCCTAGGAGCTGATCTGCGCCTGGCCGGCCGTGGCCAGCGCCGTGTTGAGCGGCCCCAGGTCGAAGATCCCGCCCAGGTTGACTGGCTTGAGCAGGCCGAGCGATTCGGCCTGCGCGGCGTCGCTCTTCAGCGAGGAGGCGTCCGGGTCGTTGGTGAAGGTGATCTCCTTGAACGCCGCCGCGACGATGCTCGCCTTCAGCGGCTTGCCGGTGTAGGCGGCCAGCTCGGCGTTGGCGTCCGCCTGGGCAGCGGCGGGACTGGACTTGATGAAGTCGTTGGCCTGGATCTGCGCCTTGATCAGGTCGGCGACGATCGCCGGGTGGGCGGACAGGAAGCTCTGCGCCACGACCAGCAGGGTGGTCACGCCGGTTTCGCCGAAGAGCACCGTGCCGCCGTCGCTGACCATCTCCACGTCGTAGGGTGCGGGCTCGGACCCGCCCGCGATCTGCCCGGACTTGAACTCGAGCACCGCGGCCGAGTTCGGCGTCGTCGGCTTGACGAAGGCGTCTCCGCCACCGGTCGAGGTGGTAGCCAGGCCGTTCTGCTTCAGCCAGGCGCGCAGCGCGACGTCCTGGGTGTTGCCGAGCGAGGGGGTCGCCAGCGTCTTGCCCTTGAGCTGCGAGGCCGCGGTGATGCCCTTCGTGACGACGATCGAGGCGCCGCCCGTCGCGGCGCCCGAGATGATCTTGATCGCGCTGCCGCTCGATTTCTGCCAGGCGTTGATGGCCGGGTTCGGCCCGACGTAGGCGGCGTCAAGCTGGCCCGCCAGCAGGGCCGTGGTCTCCTCGGTGCCCGTGCTGAACGCGGTGGCCTTCAGGGTGCCGGCCGAGCCGAGCGCCTTGGCGAAGAAGCCCTCCTTCAGGCCGACCAGGGCGGGGGCGTGCGTGATGTTGGTGAGGAAGCCCAGCGTAACTGGTACCGGCGAGCCTCCTCCCGAGCTTGCCGCCCCCGAGTTCGCCGCGCTCGACGAAGAAGAGGAAGCGCAGCCGGCGGCAAGGAGGAGGGTAACGCCAACCGCAGCGGCGGCCGTGACACGTCGCATCTAACACCTCAACAGTCAATTTCTATCGTTTATATAGGAATTAGGATCGATTCACTATACATGAAGCCGGCAATATAGGAAATGGACGGCTCTGCGCGTGCGGTGTCAGCCGCCTTGATCGCTCGAATCCTGCAGGGTCATGCCTGCCACCGAGGGGAACCTCTGCACGCACTGCTGCAGCTGAGCGATCTCGGCGTCGGTGGCGTGGGTGACCTGGAAGGTCAGCTGATGGAGCGCGTACGGGGAACTGAGATCGGACGGCAGCGGCTGCGCGGTGACGGCCGGGGCCTTGCCGCAGGCCGAACGCACCGCCAGCCGCTGCGATAGCGGCGTGCCCGCGTGGAACGAGACGATCGCCTGTCGCTGCCCGAGCGCGGCGTCGAACTGCGAGCATCCGGCCAGCGCGGTCGCGACGGCCAGGGCGGCGCCGACGCCGGCCAGGCGCCGGCCCGGTCCCACTACATCGGGTAGTACCCGCATGACGCCAGCCTAAGGGCTTGCGGCGGCTAGTACGGTGCCGGAAGGGGCCTTCCCGGTCTGGGGAAGCCAGGTATACGATCCGCGTTACGGCAGGCTGGCCGCCAAGAACACCGGCGCGGTCCCGGAGATGAGCGGTGCGGCGTGCCAGGCTAGGAGGGTACAGTCGGCCAGGCCAGGAAACCCAGACTGCTAGGCGATGATGCCCTCCGCCCGCCACATCCTTATCGTTAACTCCCGCAGCGTGCACCAGCCGGTCTTCGTGGTCGGCGCACCGCATTCGGGCGCCGGCCTGATCGGTCGTGCGCTGAAGGCGTCCGCGGGCTTTCACGTCACGATCGGCCAGCCCAGCGTGCTGCGCACGGTGTACGCCTTCGCCCGGCGGCCGTCCATGTACCAGGGCCGCACCCAGGCCGCCGCCACCGTGATCAGGGACGCCTTCGCACAAGGCTGGCAGGTCACGGCGCACAGCTGCCTGGAATGCACCCGCGAATGCCGGGCCGCCGCCGGGCTGGCCGCCGACGCCGTCGGGCCGTGCGTGGAACTGCGCGGGCTCGAGACGTTCGGTGACGCGAGCCCGGACCTCATCTACTGCGCGGAGGCGCTCACCTACGCCTTTCCGGACGCGCGGATCATCCAGGTAGTCAGGGACGGCCGCGCTGTGGTGGCCAGCATGCTGGCCGACCCGGTCGTGATGTCCTGGTTCCGCCCGAGCTTCGTGAACGTGGACACCGAGTTCCCCAACCCGTTCTTCGGCATCGAATCCGCCGAGGACCGTGACCTGTGGCAGCGGCTGTCCCCGGCCGGGCGGTGCGCGCTGCGCTGGCGCTGGTCCGTGCGCCTGGCCGCGAGGCTGCACCACAGCCTGTCGTCCGGCCAGCTGAAAACGATCCGCTACGAGCATCTGCTGAGCAAGCCGGACGAGGCGCTGGCCGACGTGTCCCATTTCGCGGGCACCACCGTCCAGGCGGCCGAGATCCGCAACGAGGCCAGGACGGCGCGCGCCCGCAGCCGCAGCCGCCGCGCTCCCGCCTGCGAGGTATCCCTCACCACCGAAGACATCACCGAGATCGAGAAGACCGCCGGCGAGGAACTCCGCCGTCTCGGCTACGCCCTCTAAAGACCAGGTGGCGTCTAGGCGGCCTGGCTGGCGAACTGGGTGTGGTAGAGGTCGGCGTACAGGCCGCCGGCGGCGAGGAGCTCGTCGTGGGTGCCGCGCTGGGTGATCCGGCCGCCGTCGACGACCAGGATTTGGTCGGCCTCCCTGATGGTGGACAGCCGGTGCGCGATCACCAGCGAGGTCCGGCCCGCCAGCGCCGTCTTCAGCGCCCGCTGCACCGCCACCTCCGATTCGGAGTCCAGGTGCGCGGTCGCCTCGTCCAGCACCACCACCGACGGGGCCTTGAGCAGCAGCCTGGCCACCGCCACCCGCTGCTTCTCCCCGCCGGACAGCCGGTACCCCCGGTCCCCCACCACCGTGTCCAGCCCGTCGGGCAGCCCGGAGATCAGGTCCCAGATCTGCGCCGCCTCGCACGCCTGGATCAGTTCGAGTTCGGTGGCGGCGGGCCGCGCGTAGGTGAGGTTGGCCCGGATCGTGTCGTGGAACAGGTGCGCGTCCTGGGTGACCACCCCCACCACGTCGTGCAGCGACTCCTGGGTGACGTCCCGCAGGTCGTAGCCGCCGATCCGGACGGTCCCCTCGTTCGGGTCGTACAGCCGCGCGGCCAGCGCGGTGATCGTGGTCTTGCCCGCCCCCGACGGGCCGACCAGGGCGGTCAGCCTGCCGGACGGCGCGCGGAAGCTCACCTGGTGCAGCACGCCTGCCCCGGCCTCGCGGCGTTCCGGGGCCGGCAGCGCGATCGACTCCAGCGAGGCCAGCGACACCTCCGCCGCCGTCGGATACCGGAACGAGACCTCGTCGAACTCGATCTCCGGGGCGAGGGCGCCGTCGCCGTTCGCGTCGGCGCCGGGGCGCGGCAGGGGCACCGCGCCCGGCTTCTCGGCGATCAGCGGCTTGAGGTCGAGCACCTCGAAGACCCGGTCGAAGCTGACCAGGGCCGTCATCACGTTGATCTGCACGTTGGACAGCGAGGTGATCGGCCCGTAGACCCGCCCCAGCAGGGTGGTCAGGGCGACCAGGTCGCCGATCTTCAAGGTGCCCCCGATGACCAGGGTGCCGCCGAGGCCATAGACGACGGCGGTCACCAGCGAGGCCAGCAGGGTGAGGGCGACGAAGAACACCTGGCCGTACATCGCGGTGATCACGCCGATGTCGCGGACCTTGGCCGCCCGCCCGGCAAACGCCGCGGACTCCTCGCGCGGCCGCCCGAACAGCTTGACCAGCATCGCGCCCGCCACGTTGAACCGCTCGGTCATCGTCGAGCCCATCTCGGCGTTCAGTTGCATGCTCTCCCTGGTCAGCCGCTGCATCCTGCGGCCCACCAGCCGCGCCGGCAGGATGAACAACGGGATCATCACGAGGGCGATGACGCTCACCAGCCAGGACAGGTAGAACAGCGCCACCAGGATGACGATCAGGCTGAGCAGGTTGGAGATCACGCCGGACAGCGTGGAGGTGATGGCCTGCTGGGCGCCGAGCACGTCGCCGTCGAGTCGGCTGACCAGCGACCCCGTCTGCGCGCGGGTGAAGAAGGCGATGGGCTGCCGCTGTACGTGGTCGAACACCTGGGTGCGCAGGTCGTAGATGAGGCCTTCGCCGATGCGCGCGGAAAACCAGCGGATCACGAAGCCGAGCAGCGCGTCGAAGATGGCCACGACGGCGACCGCGACCGCGATCAGGATCACGACCCGGTCGTTGCGGGCCAGGAGGCCGCGGTTGATGATCTCCCGCAGCAGCAGCGGGTTGACGACGGTGATCACCGCGTCGACGGCGGTGGCGAGGAGGAAAACCGCCAGGTACACCCGGTAGGGCCGCGCGTAGGCGGCGATCCTGCGGATGGTGCCCGGCTTCAGCTTTTGCTTGGTGATCGAGGGGTCCATCCGGAACCCCCGCATCACGACCATGTTCGCCCGCCCGTACATGACCAGGAAAACCTCGTGGGGTGGCGATTAGTTCCCGAGCCGGGGGCGATTGCTATCAGCTAGCAGCGAACTCCAGGGGCTATCCGGGCGGGGTCCCGACGGCGACGACGCCGGGCCGGTGCCACCTGGGCGTGAACCTAGTGCTTCACTTTGGGCTTGCTACTGCGGGTCGCTCCACCACGCCCGCGCAACGTCACTCCCGTCTCGGTCAGGATCCGGTGGACGAAGCCGTAGGACCTTCCTGTCGAGGCCGCCAGCGAACGGATGCTCTCGCCTGAGTCATACCGCTTACCCAGGGTTGTCGCCAGCTTGCTGCGGTCCACCCCGGTCACCCGCGTGCCTTTCTTGAGGGTCTCGGCCACATGTACCTCCCGTTAGATGCGATCACCATTGAGTTACACGTTCCCCACTTCGTAATGATCAGGCATGACCGCGGGATTGGCCACCCACATGGCGGTAAATGATCACTATATTTTTATGCTGCGATGGCGGAATCGTTGCCTTAGGCCGTCCCGTCAACTGAATACAGTCTTACGCAAGTGCGACAAGATCTGCGAAATCCTCGCTCCACGCGTCCTCCACGCCGTCCGGCAGGACGATAACGCGTTCTGGAGATAGCGCTTCAACCGCACCTTCATCATGCGTCACAAGCACTATCGCCCCCCGGAAGCCCCGCAGCGCGTCGAGAACCTCTTCCCGGCTGGCCGGATCGAGGTTGTTCGTCGGCTCATCGAGCAACAGGACGTTCGCGCCCGATACAACAAGAAGAGCGAGGGCCAGCCTCGTCTTTTCTCCGCCGGAAAGCACGCCGGCCGGTTTTTCCACGTCATCGCCGGAGAACAGGAATGAGCCGAGAACCTTGCGCTGCTGCGATTCGGTAAGGTCAGGAGCGGCGGAACGCATGTGTGATAGGACCGTTCGATCGGTTTCCAGCGTTTCATGCTCCTGGGCAAAATATCCAAGGCTAAGGCCGTGTCCTGGCGTGACTTCTCCCGTATCCGGAGCCTCCAGGCCGGCCAGCAGCCGGAGAAGAGTGGTCTTGCCCGCCCCGTTGAGCCCGAGGACCACCACCCGGCTGCCCCGGTCCACCGCGACGTCCACCCCGGTGAACACCTCGGTCGACCCGTACGACTTGGACAGGCCCGTGGCGGACAGGGGGGTCCGGCCGCAGGGCGCGGGAACGGGGAAGCGGAGCCTGGCCACCCGGTCCGCGGTGCGCTCCGCCTCGACCCCGGCCAGCATCCGCTCGGCCCGGCGCTGCATGTTCTGCGCCGCCCTGGCCTTGGTGGCCTTGGCTCGCATCTTGTCCGCCTGGGCCATCAGCGCGCCGGCCTGCCGGCCTGCGTTCACCCGCTCCCGCCTGCGGCGCCGCTCGTCGGTCTCGCGCTGCTGCAGGTAGGCGCGCCAGCCCAGGTTGTAGATGTCCAGGCAGGCCCGCTGCGCGTCGAGGTAGAAGACCTTGTTCACCACGTCGCCGAGCAGCGCCACGTCGTGGCTGATTACCACCAGCCCGCCGCGGTAGCTCTTGAGGTGATCGCGCAGCCAGGCCACCGAGTCGGCGTCCAGGTGGTTGGTCGGCTCGTCGAGCAGCATGGCCTCGGAGCCGGAGAACAAGATCCTGGCCAGCTCGACCCGGCGCCGCTGCCCGCCGGACAGGGTGCGCAGCGGCTGGTGCAGGACCCGGTCGGGCAGGCCCAGGCTGGCGGTGATCGAGGCGGCCTGCGACTCGGCCGCGTACCCGCCGAGCACCGCGAGCCGCTCTTCCAGCCGTCCATACGTACGGATGGCGGCGGCCGCCGCGGCGGAATCGGCGTCGGCCATCGTGGTCTCCGCCGCGCGCAGTTCGGCCCGGAGCTGGTCGAGCCCGCGGGCGGACAGCACGCGGTCGATGGCCAGCATGTCCAGGTCCCCGGTGCGCGGGTCCTGCGGCAGGTACCCGACGGTGCCCGAGCGGCGGACCGAACCCGCGGCGGGCTGCACCTGCCCGGCCAGCACCTTGGCCAGCGTGGTTTTCCCCGCGCCGTTCCGGCCGACCAGGCCGATCCGGTCACCGGCGGACACCTGGAACGACGCGCTTTCCAGCAGCAGGCGCGCGCCAGCCCGCAGTTCGATATCGCTTGCCACGATCATGACTTGGTGCTCCTAGGACCGAAACGGACAGACCTCTCCCCTGGCGTGTCCCTAGTCCGAAGTGAGGAGCATGGCATCCATAGTACTTGTCAACCCCGGGCCGGGCCAGCCGATTCCGGCTCGGTCAGCCGGATGCGGATGGCGAGGAAGGCGTGCGGGGTGTCCCGGAGCACCGCCAGCCGCGGGTCGGGCACGACCAGGAAACGCTCGCTGGCCCGGGCCAGGTACTTCTCCAGCCTGGCGTCGCCGCGCAGCCCGGCGGCCGACCGTTTGTCCCCGCCCAGAACCACGGCGTCGAGCCCGTCTGGACCGTACCGCCCGAACACCTCGGCCGCCGCATCAGCCGCGGCCCGCAATGCCACCGCCGCCTGGTTCTCGCGGCGCCGGGCGAAACGGTGCTGCGACCAGCCGCCCGCCGCGCTGCGGCCGTGCACCGGCCTGCTGCCCGTCTTCGAGCTCACCAGCCGGGGCGGGGAGCCGGCGAAGACGCCGACCGCGTAGCCGCCCAGGCGCACCAGCAGGACCCCGACGGTCCGGTCCGCGGCCGCGTGCGCCGCGATCGCCTCGGCCGCCCCCGCGGGGTCCGTCCGTCCGCCCTCGGGCGCAGGCGGGAACGGCGGATGGCACTCGGCCGTGGCGCCGTTGGCCGCGGTGAACGTGATGGCCGCGCCGGACTCGTCGCGGGTCACAGAGCCGGGCTCGCCGACTCCCCCGTGACGGTGTGTGAACCCGGCAATCCATGACATCAGGCGCTCCGGCGGAACTTCCACCCAGCGGCCGCCGCCTGCGGCGGGATTCTTCATTACGCAGTGCCCCATCGTGCTTACTATCCGTATTATTGTGGCCTCACCCCGGCGGCTGCCACGGCTCGCGGCGGGGGTGCCCTAGCCAGCTGATGACAGGAACAGACTATGAACCCGATGATTCCCGCGTCCGCGATGTCGCAGGGCGGCACCTTCATGCGGCCCGGGGCCGTGGCCTGGGGTCATCCAGACCCCACGAGGCAGGCTCCGGCGAGCCAGGCGAGCCCCGCGGCCATCGAGCACGCCCTGGCCGCCGCGATCAAGGACCCGGACCAGGTCATGGAGCTGCTCGACGAGCTTAGCCGCGGACGGCTCTGGGTTCCGCTGCCCGACGCTCGCCCGGTCACCGACGGATCGGCGGTGATGCTGCCGACCGTCACCTACCTGGGCGCCGAGTTCGTCCCCGCGTTCACCTCGGCCGGGCGGCTGGCCGGCTGGCTGGCCCAGCCGATGCCCCCGCAGGCGCTGCCGACTGGCGACGGCCCGTTCGCGGCCATGCCGCACATCGTGGTCCCGGCGGCCGACCTGGCCAGGAGGCTGCCGTCCGGTGTCGGCATCGCGCTGAACCCCGGCGCGGAGGCGAGCGTGCCCATCTACCCGGAAGGCGTCGGCTACCTGGCCGCGACCCTGGTCGTCGCGGACGGTACCCAGATCCGGGTGGGCCGCCCGCCCGCCGACCCGGGCCCGTTCCTCAGCGAGGTCAGGGCGGCGCTCAGCTCGGTCACCAGCGTGCGGCAGGCGTCCCGGGCCTGGCTGTCGGTCACCGGCCGGGGCGAAGGCCTGGTCATCTCCGTCGCCCTGGATGACCCGACCAGCGAAACGGCGCACCAGCAGGTCCTGGACGCGGTCCAGCGGGCCGTTCACGCCGCGCCAGGGCAGGACTACCCGATCGACGTCACGTTTCCCGGCGAAAGCGAGCCGGACCAGGTCGACGACTGGATCTCGGCGTACGCCGAGCCCTTCTACATCCGGCCCTAGATGTTGAAGCCGAGGGCGCGCAACTGCTCGCGGCCGTCCTCGGTGATGCTCTCCGGACCCCACGGCGGCAGCCACACCCAGTTGATGCGGAAGTCGGCCACCACACCGTCGAGCGCTTCGGCGGCCTGATCCTCGATCACGTCCGTCAGGGGGCACGCGGCGCTGGTCAGGGTCATGTCGATGGTGGCGATCCGGTCGGCGTCCACGTCGACGCCGTACACCAGGCCGAGGTCCACCACGTTGATGCCGAGTTCGGGGTCGACCACGTCGCGCAGCGCCTCGAGCACGTCCTCTTGCTCGGCGGTGAGTTCCGTGGTGACTTCCGCAGTCCCGTCCACAGCGTTCTCTGTCATTTCGCCACCTCCATGGCCCGCGCGGTCGCGTCTTTCCATGCCATCCAGCCGAGCAGGGCGCACTTGATCCTGGCCGGGTACTTCGAGACGCCGGCGAACGCCACCGCGTCCTCGAGCACGCCCTCGTCGGGCGTCCCCGCCCCCTTGGACTGCATGAGCTCGAGAAATGCCTGGCTGATGGTCATCGCCTCGCCCACCGGCCTGCCGATGACCAGGTCGCTCATCACCGAGGCGCTCGCCTGGCTGATCGAGCAGCCGAGCGTGTCGTAGGACACGTCCTCGACCACCGGCTCGCCGTTGACGTCCTTGAGACAGACCCGCAGCGTCACCTCGTCTCCGCAGACCGGGTTGACGTGGTGCGCCTCGGCATCGTAAGGATCCCGCAGGCCCTTGTGGTGCGGGTTGCGGTAGTGATCCAGGATGATGTTCTGGTACATCGACTCGAGTTGCATCAGGTCACCTCCTAACACCGGATGACAACCGGATCATCCCGCCTTGAAGAAGCGCTGGGCGTAGCGGATCCCGTCGGCGAGGGCGTCGACCTCGCCGTGGGTGTTGTACACGTAGAAGGTGGCCCGGGTGCTGGCCTGCACGCCGAGCGCGCGGTGCAGCGGCCAGGCGCAGTGGTGGCCGGTGCGCACCGCGATGCCGAGTTCGTCGAGCACCTGGCCCACGTCGTGCGGGTGAACGCCCTCGACCTCGAAGGCCACCGCGCCGCCGCGGTCCTTGGTCGTATCCGGGCCGAGGATGCGCAGGCCGTCGATCTCGCGCAGCGCGTCGAGCGCGTGCGCGGTCAGCGACTCCTCGTGCGCCGCCACGTGGCCCATGCCCAGCCGGCTGAGGTAGTCGACGGCGGCGGCCAGGCCCGCGGCCTCGGCCACGGCGGGCACGCCGGGCTCGAACCGCTGCGGCGGCGGCAGGAACGTACTGCCCTCCATCCGCACCACCTCGATCATCGACCCGCCGGTCAGGAACGGCGGCATGGCCTCGAGCAGGCTGGCGCGGCCGAACAGCACGCCGATCCCGTACGGGCCGAGCATCTTGTGCGCGGAGAAGGCCAGGAAGTCCACGCCGAGCGCGGCCACGTCGACCGGCTGGTGCGGCACGGACTGGGCCGCGTCGGCCAGCACCAGCGCGCCCTTCTCGTGCGCTGCCCGGGCGATCTCGGCGACCGGCGGGATGGTGCCGGTGACGTTCGACTGGTGGGTCACCGCCACGATCCTGGTCCGCCCGGTAATCATGCTGTCCAGGTGGTCCAGGTCGAGCCGGCCCTCAGGGGTGACGTCCAGCCAGCGCAGGGTGGCGCCGGTCCGCTCGCACAGCTGCTGCCAGGGCACCAGGTTGGCGTGGTGCTCCATCTCGGTGATCAGGATCTCGTCGCCGGGTCCCACCCGGAATGATCCCGAACGGTCGTTGCTCAGCGCGTAGGCGACCAGGTTGATCGCCTCGGTGGCGTTCTTGGTGAACACCACCTCACCGGGCCCGGCGCCGAGGAACGCGGCGACCTTGGCCCGGGCGCCCTCGTAGACGTCCGTGGCCTCCTCGCCGAGCAGGTGGGTGCCGCGATGCGCGGCGCCGTTGTGACGCTCGTAGAACTCCCGCTCGGCGTCGAGCACCTGCACGGGCTTCTGCGAGGTCGCCCCGGAGTCCAGGTAGACCAGCGGATTGTCGTTGCGGACCGTCCTGGCCAGCGCGGGAAAGTCGGCCCGGATGGCCGCGACGTCGAGGTGCTCCGGGTACGCGCTCATGCCGGGACCCCGGCGAACTTCTCGTAGCCCTCGTTCTCCAGGAGTTCGGCCAGCTCGGGGCCGCCTTCCTCGACGATGCGGCCGGCCACGAACACGTGCACGAAGTCCGGCTTCACGTACCGCAGGATCCTGGTGTAGTGCGTGATCAGCAGCACCCCGTGGCCGGGCTGCCCGCGGAACCTGTTGATGCCCTCGGACACCACCTTGAGCGCGTCGATGTCCAGGCCCGAGTCGGTCTCGTCCAGGATCGCGACCTTCGGGTCGAGCAGTTCGAGCTGCAGGATCTCGTGCCGCTTCTTCTCCCCGCCGGAGAAGCCCTCGTTCAGGTTCCGCTCGGCGAAGGCCGGGTCGATGGACAGCGCGGCCATCGCGGCGCGCAGTTCCTTGACGAAGTTGCGCAGCTTCGGCGCCTCGCCCCGGACCGCGGTGACCGCGGTCCGCAGGAAGTTCGACACCGACACGCCCGGCACCTCGATAGGGTACTGCATGGCCAGGAACAGGCCGGACCTGGCGCGCGTGTCCACCGACATGGCCAGCACGTCCTCGCCGTCGAGCGTGACGCTGCCGCGGGTGACCAGGTACTTGGGGTGGCCGGCGATCGCGTAGGCCAGGGTGGACTTGCCGGAGCCGTTCGGGCCCATGATGGCGTGGGTCTCGCCTTCGCGGACCGTCCGGTTCACGCCGCGCAGGATCTCCCGGTGGACGCCGACGCTCTCGTCCACGCTGACGTGCAGGTCGCGGATCTCGAGGGTGGCCACGTTATGACTCCTTGTTCATGGTGAGCGCG
>WNGL01008728.1_pt1 | contig 11819 bp, 12 predicted proteins | sample 5400591 | NCBI WGS metagenome assembly WNGL01 (sample SAMN13153377, study PRJNA577476) | soil metagenome | isolation source: 80 cm soil or saprolite under Garry oak tree replicate 1 | place: USA:California | collected 2016-06-15
CATCCGCCTTCTGCCCCGGCCCTTGCCGGACTGGGAGCCGCTCCTTCCTGTGCTGCCGCCCGGCGCCTCGCGGGCCCCGCTGCCCGAGCTGACGCCGGCCCTGGGCCCCAGGCGCGCGCGGGTCGGCCTGCTCACCGGGTGCATCCAGCAGGTCGCCTTCGGTTCCCAGAATCGCGCGACGGCCCGTGTCCTCGCCAGGAATGGCGCCGAAGTCGTGGCGCCGCGGGCCCAGGCCTGCTGCGGCGCGCTCCACGCGCATGGCGGCGAGCACGCCCACGCGGTCACGCTTGCCAAGCGGCTCATCGAGGTCTTCGAGGAGGCCAAGGTCGACGTCGTGATCGTGAACACGTCGGGCTGCGGCGCCCACATGAAGGCCTACGGGCTGCTCCTCGCCGACGATCCCGCATGGCGTGAGCGGGCGCAGCGCTTCTCGGAGCGCGTGCTCGATCTCGCCGAGTTCCTGGCCGCCGAGCCCTTGCGCGGACCTCTCGGCCGCGTCGAGAAGACGGTGACCTATCACGATCCGTGTCACATCGTGCACGGCCAGAAGATCAGCCGCGAGCCGCGAGCTCTCCTTGCCCAGGTTCCCGGGCTCACCGTGGTGCCGCTGGCCGAGGCTGATTGGTGCTGCGGCTCGGCCGGGACGTACAACCTGACCCAGCCCGAGATGGCGCAGCGCCTGCAGGCGCGCAAGGTCGCCAATGTCCGCGCCACGGGCGCCCAGGCCGTCGTCACCGCCAATCCGGGTTGTATCATCCAGATCGCCCAGGGCCTGGCCGCCGAGGGTACAGCCATCCAGGTCCTTCACCTCGCCGAAGTCCTCGACGAGGCCTACGCGACCGCCCCTCGCCCTGATGCAGAAAGCCCGGGCCACGCTCCCAAACCCTCTCCCCCATCGGGGGAGAGGGCAGGGTGAGGGGGCGATGACGCGCACGCGCGTCCTCGATCTCACCGCGCTTCCGCCAGGGGGCGTCGAGCTCGTGGTCGTCCGAGGGATGGACGTGGCGCTCTTCAGGCGCGGAGAGGAGATCTTCGCCCTCGGCAACGAGTGCGCCCACAAGGGCGGTAACCTGTGCGATGGCCGCGTCGAGGGCGACATCGTCACCTGCCCGCTGCACGGCTGGGAGTTCGATCTCCGCTCGGGCGTGTGCATGACCATTCCCGGAGAGACGGTGCCGCGCTTTGCCGTCACCGTGGACGATGGCGGCATCTACCTCGAGGAATCCGCGTGAAGGACGCCACGCCCCAGGAGCACAAGGCCCACGCCCCCGCGTCCGTGGGCTGCTTCGTGCTCACGATCTCGGACTCCAAGACCCCCGACACCGACACGAGTGGGGCCCTGATCCGCGAGCTCCTAACCGCGGCGGGGCATCGGGTCGCCGGGCACGCCATCGTGCGTGACGAGCCCGCGCAGGTGACGGCGGTGATCCGCTCCGGATGCGCGGCGCCCTCCGTCGAGGTGTTCATCCTCACGGGCGGCACCGGCATCACCAAGCGCGACTCGACCTTCGAGGCCGTGGAGGCGATGCTGGACAAGCGCCTGACCGGCTTCGGGGAGCTGTTCCGGATGCTCTCCTACCAGGAAATCGGCCCCGCGGCCATGCTGTCGCGGGCTCAGGGCGGGGTCGTCCAGGGACGCGTACTCTTTTCCCTGCCCGGCTCACCCAATGCCTGCCGGCTTGCCCTCGAATCGCTCATCATTCCCGAGCTGGGCCACCTCATCCGTGAGGTCAATCGATAGGGGTGTCCGGGGGAGGCTGCTATACTTCAAGGAATCGCTCGGGACCCTCCCGGGCCGGCCGACCCCTGACCCACGGAGGAGTCGCAATGCCGAGTTACACCATCTGCAGCCTCTTCGCCCTCTTGCTCTGTCTCGTCGTCGCCGCCCCCGCGGCGGCACAATCGACGGCACCCACGGGCCCCATGTGGACGGAGAGCCCGAAAGCCCAGATACCCGCCGATATCGCCCGGCTGAACAACCACATGAACAGCGTGATCGAGCAGCTCAAGCCCGTCCTCGTCCAGATCCGCGTGCGTCGCGCGCAGGAGCCGCCCGTCGAAGGCGAGACGCCCTCCACGCCCGAAGAGCGCCGCATCTCTGGATCTGGATTCATCATCCGCAAGGACGGCTACATTGTCACCAATGCCCACGTCGTCACCGATGCCGAGAGGATCCAGGTCAAGCTGTCCGACGGTCGGCGGCTCGACGGCAAAGTCATCGGGCAGGACGATCGCGTCGACCTCGCCCTCGTCAAGATCGAAGCCACCGGTCTGCCCGTGGCCATGCTGGGCGACTCCAATCGTCTCCGCGTCGGTGAGTTCGTCCTGGCCGTCGGCAATCCCTTTGGCCTCGAGCAGACGGCGTCGTTCGGTATCGTGAGCCGGAAGGGCGCGCCGCTGCAGGTGGCCGCGCCGGGCTTCGACTTCATCCAGACGGATGCCGCGGTCAATCCCGGCAATTCCGGCGGCCCCCTCGTCAACATGGCGGGCGAGATCGTGGGCGTCAACAGCATGGCTGCCCGCAACGGCACCATCGGCTTCGCCATTCCCATCAATCTCGTCAAGGGGCTTCTCCCGCAGCTGGCGTCGACCGGCAAGGTCCAGTGGGGGTGGCTTGGCGTGGGCATCGCGGAGATCGGCGACGAGGACATGCCGAAGTACGGATTGAAGGAGCCCCGCGGCGTCCTCATCCGGAGCGTCGTCGCCGGGCAGCCCGCCGATCAAGGCGGCCTCAAGCCGGATGATGTCGTGCTGGCCGTGGACGGCGCGTCCATCGAGGGCCCGCGCGATCTCCAGCGCATCATCGCGAGCACGCCGGTGGGCCGCGCGGTCAAGCTCTTCGTCATGCGCGGCGGGAAGGAGACCGAGCTCTCCGTCACCGTGGGCGCCTACAAGGCCGAGCTGGTGCAGCCGCCGCGGCCTCGCCCCGCGCCTGCGCCCAAGGCCCCGTCGCCCAGGACCCCGGCGCCCGAGCCTGCGCCCGCTCCGAAGTAAGAGCCGCCCCCTCACCCTGCCCTCTCCCCCGATGGGGGAGAGGGATCCGATGGCCTACTCTCTCAGTGCTGGGCGAACTGTCTCCTATCAATCCCTCTCCCCCGCTTCGGGGGAGAGGGCAGGGTGAGGGGGCTGTCTCTCGCCCCTACCTTTACGACCGTGGACCCGCCTGCTAGGATGCCCGCGCCATGCGCGCCGTCCTTCTCGGCACGGGCTCGCCGCCGCCCAATCCCAAGCGTCGCGGCCCCGCCACCCTGCTGACGCTGGGCGAGGAGATGTTCCTCGTCGACGCAGGCTCCGGTGTCGGCGCCCAGCTCGTCCAGGCGGGGGTGCGGCCCTATGACTGGCCGCGCGTGCTCATCACGCACCATCACTCGGACCACATCATCGACCTGGGGCATCTCCTCATCACCCGCTGGATCAGCGGGCAGAATGCGCCCTTCGAGGTGTGGGGCCCGGCGGGGACGCAGCGGCAGATGGACAAGCTGCTCGACTACCTCGACTGGGACATCGAGATCCGCCGGCATCACATGGTCAAGCGCGCTCGTCCCACCGTGCGCGTGACGGAGATAGAGGAGGGCAAGATCTTCGAGGTGGGCGGGGTCACGGTCAGCGCCTTCACCGTGGACCACGATCCCGTCCGTCCGGCCGTCGGCTATCGCTTCGAGGGCGGCGGCCGGCGCGTGGCCGTCTCGGGCGATACGCGGCCGTCGGAGAACCTCATCCGCTGGAGCCGCGGCGTGGATTGTCTCATCCACGAATGCTGCGAGATGACCAAGACCACATGGACTCCGGATTGCGGGTGGCCCTCGCTGGAGGAGAAGATCCGCGGCCTCGCTTCCTATCACACCCAGCCGGAGGACATCGGCCGCGTCGCCCAGGCCGCCGCCCCCGGCAAGCTCGTCATCACCCACATGATGCCGGGGTCCGTCCCCGCCGAGCTCGAGACCGCCGCGCGGCGGCACTTCTCGGGGTCCGTCACGGTGGGCGAGGACCTCCTCGAGGTCTGATCCGCCTCCATCCCTCTCCCCCATCGGGGGAGAGGGCAGGGTGAGGGGCGGTGTAAGCTCTCTAAGCTCTGAGCGCGGCCAGAATCGCGCGCGCGTCCGGCGAGTCGAGAGTCGGCGGGGGCGCATAGGTAAGGCCGCTGGTGATGCCTGCGCCTCCCTCCCACTCGGCGGCCGAGTCCTCACTGACGTCCTCCACAGTGAGATCGAAGCGAGCCAGTCCGCCTATGAGGAGCGGCGCTCCAGAGGCGCGGCACTTGACGTAGATCGTGTGCTCGGGCTCGATCACGAGCAAGGTCGCGGCGCCGCGCTTCTGGAGATTCCGCGCCGACCCGCTCCGGGCCGCGATGGCCAGACGGAGCAGGGTCGGCGAGACCGCGAGCAGCTCGAGATAGCTGCAGAGCATCGGGTGCGGTCGCCCTTCGGTGTCGAGGGTGATGAGGGGAAGCGCGCGGCCCAGAAGCGGGCGGAGGTCGGACTGGGAGAGCCGCGCGACCATGCGGGCGGGAAGGGCGGCGCCCAGGCCCCGGGCCATTACTTGCCGAGATGCGCCTTGAGAAAGCACAGCACCTGCGTCTCCGATTCCTCGTGCGCCGCCACCGCCGCGCGCGCCGGACTCACGAGAGGGGAGTATAGACCTGGGTTGCTCTGCCCGCCAAGGTTCGGTATGGTCCGTGAGTCATGCGCGCTCTCGTCATCGGCGCCTCGGGACAGGTAGGCGCCTCGCTGCTGGCCGTGCTGCGCGCGCGCGGCCACAAAGGGCACGGCACGCACGGCACGCATCCCGCGCCGGGGCTCTCGCCCCTCGATCTCACCGATCATGCCGCGGTCGCGCGCCTCATCTCGCAGACGCGCCCCGAGTGGATCTTTTGCCCGGCCGGTCTTTCCCATGTGGACTACTGCGAGGACCACGCCGACGAGGCCTTTGCCATCAACCGTGACGGCGTGCACGCCGCGGCGCGCGCCGCAGAGGCGGCGGGGGCGGGCTTTGTCTTCTACTCGAGCGACTACGTCTTCGACGGCGTGGGCGGCCCCTTCGCCGAGTCCGACACGCCGCGGCCGCTCTCCGTCTACGGGCGCAGCAAGCGGGAAGGGGAGCAGGCGGTGATGGCCGCCTGCCGCCGCGCCATCGTCATCCGCACGAGCGTGGTCTACGGTCCCGAGGGCCAGGAGAAGAACTTCGTGTACCAGCTGATCCGCGCCTGCCGCGCCGGCCAGGGGTTCCGGCCCGCCGTGGATCAGCGCGCGAGCCCTTCCTACAATCCCGACGTGGCCGCGGCCAGCGTGGAGCTGGCCGAGCGCGAGCTCCTGGGCCTCTGGCATGTCGCCGGCTCCGAGACGCTCGACCGCTACGCCTTCGCCCTGCTCGTCTGCCGGGAGTTCGCCCTCGACGGCGCCAAGCTCACGCCCGTCAAGACGGCCGAGCTCAAGCAGAGGGCCACCCGTCCGCTCGACGGGGGGCTCGACGTGCGCAAGGCGCAAGCCGCCCTGCGCACCCTGCTCCGCGGTTCCGCCGAGGGCCTGGCCGCCATGCATCGCGAGCTGGGCGGCGCCTGAGCGCACGTTGACCGTGGTGAATACATGAAGTACAGTAAGCCCTTGGCTGTCGTCCGGAGACGGTGACCGTAGCTCAATTGGTTAGAGCACTGGCCTGTGGCGCCAGGGGTTGAGGGTTCGATTCCCTTCGGTCACCCCAATCTTTGGAACTGGCCGGGCAGATTGCGCGCCCATAGCTCAGCTGGATAGAGCGTTAGCCTCCGGAGCTAAAGGTCAGAGGTTCGAATCCTCTTGGGCGCACCATTTCCGCTGTGGTGGCACCCGCGCATGCGGGCCGTTAGCTCAGTTGGTAGAGCAGCTGACTCTTAATCAGCGGGTCCAAGGTTCGAGTCCTTGACGGCCCACCATTCACGACGGGCGCTTCCAGAACACCGGGAGCGCCCGCTGATTTTCGATCAGCTTGGTTGGCGTCAGCGACCCGAAAGGTTCAGCTCCGATGTCGCGGATCTCGCGGCGAGGCTGGTTGAGCCCTTGGCTCCTGGGGTCAGTAGATATCCAGATCGAGGCCCGACACGAACTGCCCCTTGTATGCGTCGCGCATCTCTTGGATCAAATCATCCCTCGTTGACGTGTTGAAGAGGTAGATCTGGTGAGAGAGTATGAGCAACTTCGGTCGGGCTTTCGACGCAAGCTCGGCCAGCTGTTTCGACGAGGTGTGGTACTTCAGCTGGTACGCCTGCCATGTGGGCGCGGCCGCAGCGTGGCCCTTCATCGTGTAGACCTCATGGACGAGGACGTCGCACCCCTTACAGGCGTCGATCACGTTCTGGCTCGGGCTCGTGTCGCCTGAGATGACGATGGTCCGATCCGGAGTCTCGAACCGGTAGCCGAACGCTCGCGGCACCTCGCCGTGACTGACGGGGAACGCCTTCACCGTGACGTTGCTGTCCTGATACACGAGACCTGGGCTGATCTCATGGACGTCGACCTTGTAGCCGCTGTCGTTGTGCTCGGGGAAATTCCTCTCCATACCTTCGGTGCGGATTCGGATGTCCTCTTTCCACGCTTCGAGGATGTGGTCCGTCATGGCCTTGATGCCGCCCGGCCCGTAGACCTGAACAGGACCGGTCCTGCCGACGACCCAAGGCGTGAAGATGAAATCGGGGTAGCCGACGGTGTGATCCGAATGCAGATGCGTGACAAAGGCCGTTTTGAGCTTTGAGAAGTGAAGTCCCTTCACTCCCTTCCGGTAGGCGGCCGAGGTTCGCCGAACAACGCCCGGGCCAAGGTCAACCAGGTAGGGCGTGTCGTTCACGACAATGGCGACACACGGTCCGGAGCGATCGGGATCGGGGCCTGGAGTTCCCGTTCCTAAGAGCACGACCCTGGTGATCGACGATGGTTTATATTCCGATTGCGAGAACGCGGTTTCCGTCGCCATCAAGAGCAGGGACGCAGCGAGTACGGACCCGAGGAGTCGCCCCACCAGCCTCTTCCTAGCCATGCTATACCCCTCCCCTGAAATTGCCCCGAGAGCTTGTTTCACGTGATCGGCATCGCCCGTCTTCAGCGATGTTGACGCAGTCGGTGTGGTCAGGGGCTCTTGAGGCGCATGTCCTCCCAGGATGGGAACAGCACCATCGGCACCGAGTTGATCGCGTGATCGGCCACGCGCGGTCCAACGCCCATCAATGCGCGCAGATCCATGATCGGCGCGAACATCATCCGGTCGATCGTGAGCTGCTGGATGCGGTGCAGGAGCGCCTCGCGCTTGCGAGGATCGCGCTCCCGAGCTTGCTGATGGAACAGCTCGTCGATGTCGGGATAGCCCCCGTAGGCATAGCTCCCCCTAGAGTAGATGAACTCGGCAACGCGGCTTGCTGCGTTGCCCGAGTTGCCGGATACGGCCATGAACAGTCCTCGCAGCTTCTTCTCGCGCCAGGCGGTGTTGAAGGCCGCACGCTCGATCGACCGCATTCGCAGTCGGATCCCGACGGCGTTCAGGGAGTTCACCGCGCTCTCCGACAACTGCACGAACGGGGGAATAGGCACGAAATCTCCGGCGTCGAGGCCATTCGCATAGCCGGCCTCGGCGAGTAACCGTTTGGCCATGTGCGGATCGTAGGGGAGGGGCTCTGCGGCCAACGCGAAGTCCATGACGCGAGGTACGATCACCCCCGTCGGCGGGCAGTAACCGAGGCAGGCGCTCTCGTTGATCGCCTTGCGATCCAGCGCGTAGTTGACGGCGAGCCGCAGGCGCCGGTCGTGCCACGGCGACTTGGGGTCCCACTGGTCGGCGAACTCGATCCAGGCGATCGACGCATGCCGCGTGGCCACGAGCTGCAGGCGCGGATCCTTTCGCGCGCTCTCCGCATCCTCGGCTTCCAGGGCAACGGCGATGTCGATCTCGCCGTTCTTGAGCATCGCCACGCGGGTGGTACCTTCGGGCACGCTCTTCATCGTGAGCCGCTTGACATAGGGCGCATGCCGCCAGTACGCCGGGTTGGCCTCGAGCACGACCTCGACCCCGGGTGTGTGGCTGACGAACTTGTAGGGGCCGGCACCGATCGGATGCTTTTTGAAACCGTCGTCCCCGACCTGCATGAGGTATTTCTTGGGTACGACGATTCCCGCGGCGGTGGCCGAAGTGCCGTAGAAGGTGAGGAAGTCGGGCCAGGGCTCTGTGAGCTGGAAACGCACCGTCAGGAAATCGACGACCTCCAGCTTCTGGACGCGCTCCTGGAAGGCCCTGGCGCCCGCCCCCCGGTAGCGGTCGAAGCTGAACTTCACGTCTTCGGCGGTGACTGGATCACCGTTGTGGAACTTGAGCCCGCGGCGCAACCGGAACTCGTAGACGCGCCCGTCCGGGCTCTCGGTCCACGCCTCGGCGAGGCTGTTGCCAATCTTCTGCCCGGGGAGCGGACGGAGGAGCGCATCGTGAATCGCGTAGAGCATCCCGAAGGCCGTGATCTGGGGCGGGGCTGTGGAGGGGTCGAACCAGCTCGGGGCGAGTGTGACGTGCCAGGCGACGACCGCCTCTCCCTGGCCCGGCTGGCTCGACGCGATCAAAGGGAGTCCGAGGGTGGCCAGGACGACTACGAACAGCCCGACGATCCGACGCGACAGCGTGCTCATGGTTTCCCTCTGCTGCCAAGGCGGTGCGAGGTATCAGCTCTCAGGTTGGTGTTGTGGGCGGTGACAATGAGCCACGCGCCCTGGGCACACGCCATCACCCACGTGAAGGTGCCAGATCGCTGCCCGCGCGGCGTTCCATCAGAGTCGAGCTCGCCCATAATCGTCCATTCCAGGTGCGCGAGCGCGAGATCATCGCGAAGCCGGCGTATCGCGTACGCCAGAGTCGTCCACGTGGTCTCGTGCATGTGCAGTCTGTGAATCTCGTCATGATGGCGCAGGAACTCGTCGCGCCCTCGGAGCCAGCGACCCGCCACGGTGACGAAGTCCACATCAGGTTCCACCAGAGCGGCCGCGGCGTGCATGTCGTGTGCGTTCCAGGCGCACGTCCACGCCTCGATGAGCGCGTCGATGCCTGGCGCAAGTCGGCCGTCGGATCGGAGGATCGCACTGGCTTGATTGGGACGTTCCATAGTGGGAGAGTATCGCCCTGATGTGGAGCGGATAAAGAGGCGCGCTGGAACTTCACCCGTGCCGATTCGTAACGAATCTGGCCCGTCGATACGGGAGGAACCATGGACAAGCTGCGCGCGCTCACGTTCTTCTCGCGCACGGTGGAGGCCGGGAGCTTTGCCGCCGCCGCGCAGGCACTAGACGTGGTGCCGTCGGCAGTCAGCAAGACCATCGGGACGCTCGAGCGCGAGTTGGGGTTTACCTTGTTCAATCGATCGACGCGCAAGCTTTCTCTTACCGTGGAAGGTGAGGCGTACTACACCCGTTGCCGACAGCTATTCGCAGAGTTGGAGGAGGCCGAGGCGACAGCGCGCGGCGGCAGCGTGCAACCACAGGGAACGCTCCGCGTCGGCATGCATCCGGCCCTTCGATCGATGGTGTTTCCCGAGATCAGCCACCTGCTGGAGTCGAACCCGCGCATGAAGATCGAGACCTTCATCACGAACTCTCCGACGGCGCTGCTGGACCGCGGGTTGGACGTTGTGCTGTGCATCGGCCATCTGGCCGACTCGACGCTCGTGGCGCGACGCATAGGCTGGGCGCAGTTCGTCGTATGCGCCTCGCCCGACTATTTACGCCGCTGGGGAGAGCCGAAACGGCCCCAGGACCTCGCGGAGCACCGTACAATCATCTACGCAAGGCCGGACGAGGAGCCAAACACCCGGTGGGAATTCACCCGGGGGAGGGAGCGACAGGTCGTCACAGTCCCCGTCCGGATGGTGGTCCGCGACGGCGTAGGGCTGGTCGATGCAGGGGTCGGCGGCGGCGGGGTGTTTCGCCCATATGAGTTCGCGGCGCGACGCTATGTCGCGGCGGGCACCCTGAAGGTCCTCATGCCGGACTGGTCAGGCGCGAAGCATCCTGTGTGCGCCGTGTCTTCAAGCAGCCGCCATGTTCCCGCCAAGGTGCGAGCGTTTCTCGAGTTCGCCCACGCGCTGATATCGGACCAACCGGTGAGGTGAAGTGGCCCTTGGGCACGGAGCCGGGAAGAGCGGGAGCTTCCGGCAGCCACTCCATTCCATGACCCCGATCCGCCCGCAGGAGGAGCTGGCCACCCAGCCTCTGGTGACCCCCCACCACTCACGACGGGCACTTCCAAAATATTGGAGGTGCCCGTTGTCGTTCCGGTGCCGAATTCTAGTTCGGCGCGCGAGCGGCCAACTCGCTGTAGCCGGGAAGGACTGACCGCGTGCCGACCCATCAATCGCTCGGCGGTGCCTCGGACGAGCAACTCCTGCTACGCATGGTCACCACGCACTCGGAGCGCTACGGCCAGGACTACTGGGCCGCCTTCGACGCCGGCGTGGCCCCCCATCTGCCCGCGAGTCCCGTCGTGATCGACCTTGGCTGCGGCCCGGGCCTCTTCCTGCGCGACCTCGCCCGGCGCGACCCGTCGATGAGTCTCTACGGCTACGACGTCACGCCGGCGATGATCGTGTATGCCCAGGGCCTGACGTGGCCCGGAGTCACGCCCACGCTGGTGGTTCACGACGTGACCGCCGCCCCGCTGCCCCACGCCGCCGGCGCCGTGGATCTGGTGAGCATGACGTCGGTTTTGCACGTCCTCGACGAGCCGCTGCCGGTGCTCGCCGAGATCCGGCGGGTGCTCTCCCCGCGGGGCCTCTTCCTGCTCCACGACTGGATTCGCCAGCCATTCCAGAGCTATCTCGCCTGGCGTCGGGACGGGCTCGGCGAGACGGGACCCGAGCACCTGGGGCGGGCCTTCCGTCTCTTCCCCGTGCACAACAAGTACACGAGCGAGGACTGGCAGTGGCTACTGGCCGAGGCCGGCTTCGCCATCCGCCACCAGGCGGCGCTCCGCCAATCGCACCGGATGTTCGTCGCCACCACCGCCGCCGCGGCAGGGTGACGCGATGAGGGAGGTCCCGATGGCCCACTGCATCGTCTCCGCCAGGATCGCCTCCGAGAACGCGGGCACATTGGTCGGCCTGACATGAGCGCGCCGCCACCGAGGAACCGACGCCAGGAGATCCAGCTCACCCCCGAGGAGCAGGCCGCCTTCCTCCGCCAGCACCACAAGGCGGCGTTCGCGACCATCGACAAGGATGGATTCCCCCATGTCGTCGGGATGAACTACGTCGTCAAGGACAGCGCCTTCTACATGACCTCCTACGGCAAGGCCCAGAAGGTGCTCAACGTCCGGCGCAATCCCAAGGTGGGGCTGATGGTCGAGACCGGAGACTCCTACGCCGAGCTGCGGGGTGTGATGGTGCGCGGGCACTGCGAGATCATCGAGGACCCCGAGGCGGTGAAGGCGACGTTCGCGTTCCGGGCGGAGGGACGGGACACCAGGGCCGCCACGCCAGGCGCGCTCGCGAGCGCGCCGAAGCGGGTGGTGCTCAAGGTCCTCCCGCGCCGGGTGACGAGCTGGGACCACCGCAAGCTGCGCGGAGGCTACTGAAGACGGAGGCAGACGGCAGCTGTCTCATGGCTCGAAAATGCTAAGCGGAGCCGGCAAGAGAAATTGGTGCCCAAGCGGGTCCAAGGTTCGAGTCCTTGACGGCCCACCAACACTATCGGGCGCTTCGGCGATGAGCCTGAAGCGCCCGATTCATTTCAGGGCACGCGCTACGAGAAGATCGCTTTCCGAACGAGCTCGATTCCCGAAGCCAATACGACGATCAGGACGAGCCGCCGGAACATCAGCGCGGGGAC
>WNGL01008729.1_pt1 | contig 11818 bp, 9 predicted proteins | sample 5400591 | NCBI WGS metagenome assembly WNGL01 (sample SAMN13153377, study PRJNA577476) | soil metagenome | isolation source: 80 cm soil or saprolite under Garry oak tree replicate 1 | place: USA:California | collected 2016-06-15
AGCGTACTGCGTTGTGGAAGAAGCCTGATATGGGGCGTCAGGATGGCACAGAGGCAGCCGAATGGAAAAGGCTTTCTGTCGCTTTTCTGTTCTCGCGAGATAGAGAAGTCCAAAAGATAAGTGCCAACTTTCTCTATCAAATGAATGCACGGATGGAATGTTTGCGTACCACACCATGGCACAAGGAGTTGAACGCTTTGCTATGGTTTGGCTGGGACAGATGAAGCGCGGATCCGGCGTGACGCCGAACGGCTAGAATTCCAAGAACATACAGATGCTACTTTCGACTCGTCATTGCTCTAGATATTCCAGCCATCGGTAGAGCCGGCACCGATTTACCAGCGAGGTCGTGAGACGACTGGTCGCCAAACGAATTTTCGCTGCCGAGTGCGTACAGAACCAACTCGACCCGGCTTGATAGACCCAACTTGTCAAAAACTCGAAAAATGTAATTCCTGACCGTATGTTCGCCGAGACTCAGTGCATCTCCGATCTCTTGGTTCCTCATGCCCTCCGCAACGAGGCGTACGACGTCTAGTTCGCGCGGCGTGAGCAAAGCCTTTCCGTTCGGATTCTGAACCTGAAATGGTTTCAGATTCGTGACCAGTTCGAGAAGAAACTCTAATTCGGCGTTGCTAATCCAAATTTGTCCTTCGTAAACCCGGCGAATACACTTCGGGAGGGTCTTGAACGCGCTTCCCCTCCAGAAAATGCCTCTCGCGCCGGCCCGGAAGGCATCCACCACGAGATCACGTTCATCGGAATCCAATAACATCACGGCGGGAATCTTCAAATTCGAGGCGCGCAACTGATGCAAAACCTTGAAGCCAGCTAGTCTATCATCTTCCAATTGCGAGCTGACCACGGCAACGTGGGGCCGATAATTCTCCAACGCGAGACAAACTTCAGAGGAATTCCCTGTCAACGCCCGGACGTCGAAATTGTTGCGGCGGCGCTTCAACGCGGTCGCAATCAACTCGCTACTCATTCGCTTGGCGTCTGCAACGCATACACGAACTCGTTCTCCTTCTCCGCTGGTTCGGCTGTTCATACATCCTTCAGTGTAATCATTTGACCTAGGGTAATTCCCATATAGCCTTAGGGGGTGGGGTGACACCTTAATACTGGATGGGTTTTGTGAACGCAACCGCATTTTTTTGAATTTCTAAACCCCGCTGTGGAAAATTCCAGACCGCAACCTTGATTCCGGTCCACCTCTCGCCGCCAAAGTGGACCACTTTTTCGCCGCCACCGACAGAAAGGGTGGCGATGTTTCAGGCGATACCAGATGGAAATTCAATCCGAGTAGCAGTTGACGCATCTGGGTACACAAGCGAATCGACCCGGTGCACGGGCCGAGAGTTTTCGTTTCACCAAAGAGAACACGCTCTCGATCAGGGCGCGGCGGCGGTAAATCCGTTTCGCGACAGGTAATCCTCTTGGACAAATTTTTCGGTTCTCTTTCAGAGCCTCCTAACTCGCCCCAGGCATTGTGGAATCAGTGAGTTAGATTGGTTGATTGCGATCTCGTCTGATTGGCAATTCAATTCAACGTTCCGCAAGCCTTTTGGGTGGACCATTCAGAGGGAAGGGCGCTGCCCTCTCTCTTAAAGTCTTTTGTCACTCTTCGCTTTGGGGTACCCAAGTCACGGTGCTGCTTACAAGAGTCGCGGCTCGATTCCGAGGCCAAAATGAAGCTAACATCCCGTGACTTTGCGCTTCTTGTGCCCCCCGCGATCGAAAGTGTAGCCTTTTGAAGGAAGTGAAAATGGGAAACAGAGAACGCATCACAATTGAGACGATTAGCCAGACCGGGTACCGCGTAGCAAATGGAGCTCAGAAAACGCGTTCGGCATCGCCTTGCGGCGGACGCCGTGTTCACGTGGGAAGGCGCGGAGCACACTCCTCTGTATGGAGAGGGAGTAACTCGGGACATCAGCCCGTCGGGGGCTTACATATTTAGTTTAACGTGCCCACCAGTGGGAGGAACCATCCAACTCGAAGTCTCACTTCTGCCGCTCGAGGGTGGGTCGCGGACTCTGCGATTTAAAACAGCTGCAACAGTGATTCGCGTTGAGCACGCGAATGCGGGCGGTGATGAAGGGTTCGCGGTTGTTCTCGAAGGTTTGAGCTTAACTGAGGGCGGCAAAGCTCCACCTGTCGATCAATGATGGGGAGCAGAGAGGAATTGACGATACGTTTTCTGGAGGCAGCGTCAGCAGTGGCGCTGCCCGTTTCCGTAGGACAAAAGGAGACATCATTGGAGCGAAAGCTCTGACGAAAAATTGCTTCCTTACGGGCAGGCTTAGGGTATTCCGAAGTTAATGTGTTCTCCGGCGTTTGCAGTACCTAAACACTTCGCATTTTGAGAACACAAATTAGGATCGCGCAGTTTTCGATCGCCAGGCAAGTTTAGGCACGGCTCGCGAATCTCTTACGGCTTACAGGGAGGAATGAGTTCCTGTAAGTCACAGGGCGGAGCTGTATGCTTTCGATACGAGCGAACTCGCAAGACGATCATTTCGATTCTCGCATCAGTTGGTACGCGATTTATACTCGGCACCAACACGAAAAGACGGTAGCCCGGATTCTCACAAGCAAGGGATTCGAAACTCTTCTTCCGCTCTACTCAGCTGTGCACCGTTGGAAGGACCGGACGAAGCTTCTTTCTTTGCCACTCTTTCCTTGCTATGTCTTTCTCAAAGGAGGTCTCGAGCGTCCCCTGGACATCCTGACGACACCAGGCATACATGCCCTCGTATCGACCGCTGGCCAGCCGGCACCGATTCCGCACGCCGATATCGAAGCCATTCGGCGAGCTGTCGAAAGCGGCGCTTCTGTTGAGCCGCATCCGCTCTTGAAATGCGGCGAATGGGTAAGAATCAAATGCGGTCCACTAGAGGGAATCCAAGGAATCCTGGTGCGAAAGAAGAATCTTTATCGGCTGGTCCTTTCCGTCGAGATCCTTGGAAAGGCAGCTTCTGTGGAAATTGATGCCTTTCTGATTGAGCGACTGAATTGCGCGCCACCGACGCTTGATCACTCTGACTACCGATTACAAACGACCCAGGCTTACCTAGCTTGAAAATCAATAACGAGGGTCGGCCAACACCGACAGCATCAGGAAGCCGCGCCGATTTTCTCACCAGAATAAGCGCAACCCCTTCTTCAACGCTGAAGGCTTGCGGTTAACGGGATATCTCGTGATCGTTGTACTCCTTCTGTTAATTTTGTTCAGCATTTGGATGTGCTTTTACGCCCTAGTGAAACAGCAGGGACGAATCCTTCTTCGTTTGGACCAAATGGAGGTGAGTGCGAAAGGCGCTGGAACTGGGCCGGAGAGCCCCACTGACCAAGCTGAACCAGATGGACTTCCTCTTAAAACCCGTTTCCCCGCATTTAGGTTTCCCGACCTTAGCGGAAGAACGGTCGCACTAAAGGACTTTCGCGGCAGAGGCGTTTTGCTGGTCCATTGGAATTTCGAATGCGGGTTCTGCGAGTCCATCGCGCGACAGCTAGCGCACCTCGACATCGGTCTCCAGAAGCGGAACATCCAATTAGTTCTACTAGCCTATGGTAACTGCGAATCCAATCAAAAACACGTGGCGGAACGAGGCTTGAAGTGCCCAATCCTCCTAATCAACGATGAGGACAGACCCGCGCCTTTTGCCAACGAGGGCACACCTGTAGCGTATTTGTTAGATGAGCAGGGACGAGTAGCCGCGCCATTCGCAAGTGGAGCAGATCGGGTCGTCGCACTGGCTCAGCGCGCAGCTAGCCGCGAAAACCGTAGTTTTGAGGCCGGCAAACGTCAACTTCAGCGGAGCAGACTTCCTGGCGAGCGGCCACTTTCCGAAAGCCGTATCGAGCGGAACGGGTTGAAGGTCGGGACTCCCGCGCCAGCTTTTCGCCTTCCGGACTTCCGGGGTCATATGGTTTCGTTGGAAAAATACCGGGGCCGGCGCGTGCTCCTGGTCTTCAGCGATCCTCAGTGCGGACCTTGTGACGAGCTCGCCCCACATTTGGTCCGCCTGCACCAAGAACACTCCAATAACGGATTGGCCCTAATACTTGTCGTTCGTGGCGATCCGGAGCAGAACCGTCTTAAGGCGGAGCAGCACGGGTTTCAGTTTCCAATCGTGCTTCAGGAAAAGTGGAAGCTTTCAAAGGAGTACGGGATATTCGCGACCCCAGTAGCTTTCCTCATTAGCGAAGACGGTGTGATTGCCAAAGACGTAGCGGTCGGTACAGACGCTATTTTGACCCTTGCCCGTAACGGCGTGGGGGGGTCACAGGAGGGATCCCTTGAGCGCATTCCTTGATGATGTATCTCGAATTATCGCCAGCCCGATTTCCAGACGACAAACCCTTAGGCTAGTCTGGGGAGCAGCTGGTGGCGCCCTACTAGCATCCTTGGGCTTAGGCGGAACTGCCCGGGGCTTCGCTAGCCCCTACCCAGAACCCGCACAAGCCTCCCCCTGCCCGGGGGGCCAGACCAAATGCGGCAGCAATTGCTGCGGTGGCGGCCAGACTTGCTGCAAGGGAAACATATGCTGCTCTCCCAATCGCATCTGCTGCGGGACTGGGGCAGCTCCGAAGTGCTGCACGCCGGGTGAAGTGTGCTGCGGCGGCCAGTGCTGCACAGCCGGGCCGTCCCCAAGCACTCCTTGCGTCAGTTCGACTAAGTGCTCTTAATACAAGCCGCAGGAACAGGCTTGTCTGCGTCGGACAACGGAAAACCCAGATCAACCGCGCAGGGTACATGATCTTGCGGCAGCTTGGAATTGGGCGAATCGAAGTTTCACTTCGGGAGCGTTCTCGGTCGCTGCCTTTCTTGATTGCGGTCGGCGCCGTGAGCCTACTCCTCGCAGCAGAGATGTCGCTGGTTGGGATCGCTTCCTCATTCGAGAGGCCTTCAACGGGTCGCCTGATTTTGGCCCTGGACTCAAGCGACCCTCAGCTCCAGCACAGGCTCGGGCAAGTCTATAAAGAAACAGATCCGGCTGAAAGCGTTCGATGCTTGCGCAGGGCCGCCGATCTAAGCCGCTATAGCCGGTTCTATTGGTCCGACCTAGCCTCAGCTTGTCAATCCGTGGGTGATACGCAGTGCGCCGACGAGGCTGCGGAACATCTGTTGAAGCTTTGTCCTATGGTGCCCTATTACCATCAGCTTGCGGCCGAGTCTTATCTCCGCAAGAACCGGATTAATGAGTCTGTGGCGCAATTCCGGCGCTTATTGGAACTGGACCCGACATACGCTACAGACGCTTGGGCCACTCTTGGATCTGTGGTCGATCCCGACTTTATTTTTCAAAAGGTGTTGGCTGCTAGCGTTGATTCAGGGGTCCAAGTGGGCTACGTGGATTTCTTGAGTGCCGAAGGCGAAAACGACGCAGCCTACCGTATTTGGGGCTTCGTCGCAGCAAACCCTCGGCGTTTTCCCTTGTCTTCGGTTCAGCCCTACCTCGAACGCCTGATCAGTCTGGGCAGAATCGAGGAGGCTGCACATGTCTGGCAGGACCTACAGCGCCCGACCATTGTTAAAGGTCCCGACGTCGAGGAAAAAGACAACTTGGTCTTCAACGGAGATTTTGAACAATTGCCTTTAAATGCTGGGTTTGATTGGCGGACCGGCCCGGCAAATTATCTTGCTCTTGATTTCGCGGCTCCTGGAGCTTACCAGGGGGCTCGTTGCCTTCGTGTGGACTTTAGAGTTGGTCGGAACAGCGAATATGAGCCTGTCTATCAGATTGTGCCGGTCCATTCTAATCACACGTACTCGCTGAAGGCCTACGTCCGCTCGCAGGACATCACCTCGACTAGCGGCCCTTGCTTGCGCTCGAGTGACACCCAACAAGGATTCCCAGACGCAATCAGCGAGACGACGGTGGGCACGACCAAGTGGCACCCGGTGAGCCTATCTTTTTCGACCGGGCCGGAAACACAGTCTGTGCGGATCTCCCTCTGGCGACCTCGTGGCCGGATTTTCCCCATGGAAATCTCCGGAAGTTTCTGGCTCGACTCGGTAACCCTCGAATGCAAGGATTGCACCCCCGAGAAATGACTTCCGAGTCGATGGCGCTGAATGTATCAGTTCCTTGCGCGGAATCGTCTCAACGGGAGACTGAGGCGGCCGTTGCGCCAGATCCGCTCGCGTTCTCGGTCGCTCGGGTTCTGCTCGTCGCCGGATTGATCGGCGCGCCCTTGGCCTTCGGTGCCGTGATTACCTGGGCCTGGATGGCACTGGGGCTTGTGGCTTGCTTCGCGCTCTTCCTGTGGGCGACAGGCAGCGTTTGGCAAGCGAGGCTCGAATTCGTCTGGTCGCCGCTTTACGTACCCTTGGCGATGTTTTTCCTTCTGGGACTCGCTCAGTATTGGTGGCAGCTTCCACTCGATCGGTTCGAGACACGCCAGGCTCTGGTGCTGCTGGGCGTGGACTTGACGTTCTTTTTCCTCGCCGTCCAGCTTTTCGCAAGAGCTGGCAGCCGGACTTGGGGGGCGTTTGGCCCTACTGTGCTGCTCTTTGCCGGTTCACTGGGATTGTTCGCCATTCTGCAGGTTGCTTCGGGGACCCCCCAGATTTATGGCGCGGTGAGCACTCCCGGTGATGTCCACTTTGGGCCCTACGTTAACCCCGACCACTTTGCCGGGCTCATGGAAATGCTGGTCCCGGTTGCGATCCTCTACATTGTTGGACGGCATCGACGATCTTCCGTTGCGGCCCTGGTGTCGCTGGCCGCTATTGCTACGGTCGCGGTGGCGGCGTTGTTGCTCTCTGGCTCCCGGGGCGGCTTGATCGCGCTGCTTGCGGAGACGGCCATCGTGGTTGCCCTGCTCGGGTGGGGCGCTAGGACCGCTGAGAAACGGAGATTGGCCAAGGCTGTGGCGGCCACAATCCTGGCGGCGATGCTGCTATTTTTCTGGGTCGACTCCGGGCGGGCCTCGAAACACCTAGGGTTGATCCTTAATGTGAAGAGTCCAGATTGGGTTGATAAGTCCCGCAAGAGCTTCGCGCTCGATTCGCTCCGGATGTGGCGAGATCACCTTGTCTTAGGCGTTGGCTTGGGAAATTTTGAAACCGCTTATCCCGGCTTTCAGAGCCTTCCCACCGACCTGTGGATCGACCACGCGCATGACGACTATTTGGAAGCAGCCGCTGAAATGGGGCTGGTAGGTGCAGCACTCATTCTGTCAGCCCTGGCGCTGTTTTTTCGTCTGGCATTTCAAGATTTGCGTCACGGGTTGAGATGTGAGGGCGGTTGGATCCGGTTGGGTGCGGCAATCGGATGCTGTGGCCTGCTTGTGCATAGTTTCTTTGATTTCAATTTGCACATCCCAGCTAACGCAGCATGGTTTGCAACGCTGGCCGGGTTGGCAACTACGGGAGAACAATCATCCAATTCAAGACAGAGCCCATTGCGTCAGGCTAGAGCCGCTTATCAAATCTCAAAACCAGAATCTTGAGTGAGTGCCAAACCTTATGACAAACAGTGACGGCATAGACGTAGAGCACGTGCCGAGATCAGAACGGCACGGGTCGATGTATTGGAATATTTTCTTGCGAGGCAAGATAGCGAGGCGAACAGAAATGATGGAATCTGGCGCAACGTGCAACCCACTGAAGAAGCTTTGTAGGAGCGTTGTCACTGCCTGTCTGCTTGTGTCCCTTTCCTCTTCGTCCCTGGCTGCCCAAACCTCTTCAACGACTAGCTCTAGCTCTAGCTCTAGCTCAGAAGCCTTATCCGGATTCAGTTCACCCTCGCAGTTTGCCTCCTCGCTCACGCTCCCTGAGTACATTATTAGTCCGGACGACGTCCTCAGCATCAACGTTTATGATGCCCCGGATATTTCGGGCGAGTACCGCGTTGGGCCAACTGGCCAGCTTGAGTTACCGTTGCTCCCCGAGGCTGTAGAAGCGGTTGGGCTGACACCCGCTCAGCTTTCTAGCCTCCTAGTCAAGAAATACGCTGACGAAGAAATTTTTAGTCACGCTCGCGTGACCGTGGCCGTCAAGCAATCTCGAGTCCATTCCATCGCTGTAGCCGGGGCCGTGAAGAGCCCCCAGATCTACCCCTTATTCGGAAAAACGACATTTTTGGATGTCTTGTCGCAGGCGGGAGGGCTTTCGGATGACGCGGGTAATATGGCGGTCGTAACCCGCGGCGGAGTTGCGATTCAGGCCCTCAAGAAATCTGGAGCATGCACGCCACCCAACGGTGATGTTGGTTGCGCAGAAACCTTTACGATAGACCTCAAGCGGCTCATGGAGACCGGAGACCCGGTTTCAAACGTGGAACTCTATCCAGGCGACCGGATCACCATTCAGCGAGCCGGAGTCATTTACGTTGTCGGTGCTGTAAATCGTCCAGGAGGGTTCCCATTACGGAGCAGTGATGAGGAAATGACTGTTCTGAAAGCGCTGGCGCTTGCCGAGGACACGAAACCCACAGCTCAAAAATCCAAAGCGGTGATTATCCGGACAAATCCTGAAGAGAAGAATGGACGAAAAGAGATTGCAGTGAATTTGAAGAATGTACTGGCAGGTAGAGCCCCCGATCCCCGCATGCAAGCCAACGATATTCTCTTTCTTCCAAATAGCTCAGGGATGACAGCCCTACGCCGCGGTGTCGATGCCGCAGTCGCCGTCGCAACCGGCCTCGCCATAGTCTACCGCCCCTGAAAATGCATGATATACCGCGGACTTTCCTTGAGGATTCTTAGCTCCTAGAGTGAAGGACATGCCTGATAACGAAGCCCTGTCGCTGCGCGGGCCAAGGTTGCCGGTGCCGGGATCGCCGCACTCGCCTGCTTTCCCTGTTCTTGGGATCGATGTACAAGACTTCGAAAGCTCCAGCTATCTGCCAATCTATTGGAACATCGTCAACAAACGCCGATGGACGATCGTGACCGTCGCCTTTATTGTGACGCTGCTGGTCGCCATCGACTCTTTTAGGACGACACCTATTTATGAAGCCACGGCCCGTCTGGACATAGAGGCAGATACACCGCAAATTCAATCCCTCAACGACCTTTATCGGCAAGCCCCGACGGACGAGGCATTCATGGGCACCCAAATCCAAGTTCTCGAGAGTGATAACCTGGCGCAGCAGACAATCGAGCAACTCGGGCTCGCAAGAGATCCGGCCTGGACGTCGGTCGTCGGGATGGGCAACGATGTGCCTCCAGTCCAGCTTCAGGCATCGGAGGACAGGCTCCTCATGCCATTCAAGCACCGTCTGCACGTCCAGCCAATCCAGGGCAGCCACGTTGTGAATATCAGTTTCGAGAGTCCGGACCCGGGCCTCTCAACCAAAATTGTAAACTCGCTGGCAAACAACTACATCGAATACAATTTTCGGCAGAAGTACGATGCAACGCGCCAAGCATCCGGATGGATGGAAGAGCAGCTTGATGAACTAAAAGCCAAGGTTGAAAAGTCTCAGCAGGCGCTGGTCGATTACGAGAGACGAAACGAAATCGTCAATATCAGCGACAAAGAAAGTATCGTTGAGCAGCGACTGTCAGACCTAAGTCGAGATTTGACGAACGCCCAAAGCGATCGGGTTCAAAAGGAGTCGCTCTATGAACTCGTGCGATCGAATGAATCGCAGGTGGCTTTTGTCGCTCAAAACGAGCTTTTGCAGCGGCTGGAAGAAAAGTTTGCCGATCTGAAAGCGCAGAACGTTGACGCCTTGGAACAATACGGGCCGAAACACCCTAAGGTCGAGAGGTTGCGGAGCCAAGTGGACGAAATTCAATCTCTCATCGACACAGAACGGAAGCGAATGGTCGAGAGACTGAGGAATGATTACGTCGCAGCGCGTGGCCGGGAAAAGCTCCTAGCTGCGGCAGTAGACAAAGAAAAGGTCGACGTCGGAGCACTGAGTCAACTCCTGATCCAACACAATCTCCTAAAGCGTGAGTTTGATACGAATCAACAACTCTATGACAACCTGCTTCAGCGGCTCAAGGATGCCACGGTTTCGGCCGGTCTTCGCGCGACCAACATTCATCTGGTTGACTCCGCTCGGCCTCCCAAAGTGCCCGTTCGACCTCAAAAACTTCACAATATCGCCATAAGCCTGGTTGTCGGGTTGATCCTCGGGGTGACGTTCGCTTTTGTTAAGGAAGCTTTAGACAATTCAATTAAGAGCATCGAAGAGGCAGAGAGAGTTGTGAATGCTCCCGCCTTGGCGATTGTTCCACTCGAGCGCGAACTCCCTCACCGACCAGCTCGAGCACTAACCCGAAACAACGGCAACTCAAAACCGAACGCAGCAGAGTTGGCGCTCTTAAAGCAACCGTCGTCGGCGCTGGCCGAATCCTTTAGAACCCTCCTCACCTCGGTGGTGCTCTCGACGGCGCCACGGCCTCCGCAGGCGTTATTGATAACCAGCACCGCAGCTGGAGAGGGAAAAAGCACAACTGCTCTTAACCTGGCGATCGCACTCGCTCAAAGAGGAGACAGCACTCTGATCATAGATGCCGATCTTCGTAGGCCTGGGATCGCGGAGTCGCTAGATCTCGTCGATGACCAAGGTCTCGCCAGCTTCCTGACAGGAGCCCACAGCATTGAGGCGGCCCTGAAACAGTTTCCTCCTGTACCTACTCTTTGGGTACTTCCCGCCGGTCCCAAGCCTCCCAACCCCGCGCAATTACTTTCCTCATCTGCCATGGAATCCTTACTGAGGGAATTGCGTCAGCGGTTCAAGTTCCTGGTGATCGATTCGCCCCCCGTGCTTCCCGTGACCGATGCGATGATCCTGTCCACATTTGTGGATGGCGTTGCTTTTGTCGTTGAAAGTGGGGTAACTGCCAGAGCGGCAGTGACGCGCGCTCGCAACGTCCTGGAGAATGTAGGAGCAAGAATTCTAGGATTGGTCCTCAATAAGGTGGACGTGCGTCATAACGGATACTACGGTTACTATGGTCATTACTACTATTCCTCCGGCTCCGGCAAGACGAACCCGAGAGAATCGTCGGTCGTGACGTATGGACCGCCGGAGTAAGCATCAACGACCGCAATGCGGGGCCCGCTTGCGCTGTCAATATCCTGGGCCTTCGTATAGGTACTGAACCGATACTCGGTATTGGGATGTGCGGGCACATACTGAAAAAAGCCGAGACGTGCCGGCCGCATTTTGTATCACGCGGGTAATTGAGTACCTATTGTCTGCCTACGCTACCGTTAAATCTTGGCAATGATTGCCGCTCCCAGAGGTTGCAATTGGTCTTTTCCATAACTAGCCGAACCTGTGCGGCAAAAGGCGGTAGCTTGTCCGGCGTGATCGCAATGTGTTGGCATCGCTCTTACTCTCCCGGTTGCTGCCAGGCTGGTGTTCCAGGTACGCCTCTTCTACGTAGGAACCTGCCATGTGCAGCATAAACGGAATTTTCGCGTACCACTCGGCATCGAGTGCACCGAAAGAGACCGAGCTAGTCACTACGCGTGAGGCGATGCGTGTGCGCGGCCCGGATGGGTTAGGCACTTGGTGGAGCGTGGACAGGCGTTGCTGCCTCGGGCATAGACGGCTTTCCATCATCGACCTTTCGGACCGTGCCTCCCAGCCGATGACAAGTGAAGACCACCGTTTCGTCGTCGTGTTCAACGGCGAGATCTACAACTATCCTCAGCTACGCACGGAACTCGAAAACGACGGCGTGCGCTTCCGTACGACCTCCGACACAGAGGCGCTCTTGCACCTTTACGCGCACCACGGCGCCGAGATGGTACATCGGCTCCGTGGCATGTTCGCTTTCGCCATATGGGACGGTACACGGCGCGGCCTTTTTCTGGCGCGCGATCCTTATGGCATCA
>WNGL01022274.1_pt1 | contig 11818 bp, 13 predicted proteins | sample 5400591 | NCBI WGS metagenome assembly WNGL01 (sample SAMN13153377, study PRJNA577476) | soil metagenome | isolation source: 80 cm soil or saprolite under Garry oak tree replicate 1 | place: USA:California | collected 2016-06-15
GACGATCTCTTCGCGTTTATCGATTGCGATATTGTTCATCGCTAACGCTTTCCAACCACGTCACCGCGTTGCCATTGAGCTCTTCCGTGACGGCGATATGCGTCATTGAATTCGTTGCCGTTGCGCCGTGCCAGTGTTTCGCTCCCGGCGGAATCCAGACAACATCCCCTTTTCGTATCTCCTCGATAGGACCTCCTCACTGCCGAATCCAGCCGACTCCCGCAGTCACGATCAGTTTCTGGCCGAGTGGGTGAGTATGCCAAACGGTCCGGGCACCAGGTTCAAACGTCACGGTCGCGCCGACCGTGCGTGATGGCTCGTTGGCGTCGAAGAGCGACTCAATATGCACTGTGCCAGTAAAGTGTGTTGCTGCTCCCTCGGTGACTCTCTGCGAACCGCTTCGCGTGATCTTGATCGCGTGCCAATCCTGGAATGACGAGGCCGACGGAACGTTAGGAGCCGCGGCCTGATTCTGCCCGTGCAAGGTCCTCGGCGAGACCAGGCATGCCGAAATAATGATCAGTGAAAGAACCTTCATTGGTCTTGTCCAGTCTCGTCGGTGTTGTCGATGATTGGGTGAGATGCGCGCGATCTACCGCGGCGCAATCCTAATGGTCGCGGCGCGAGCACGTGCGCTGATCATGGGCTTGAGGTAAGGACTCTTCGTGTAGTTGGCACGATAGGCCTCATCAATGCGATCCTTCATGGCTCCATCGTCTACCGGTTCGAAGACCACTTCCCTTGTTATGCCAGCAGCACTAATTCGTCCCGCCTTCTGCCGCACTGCGGCCTGATGCCAGCGAGACTTAACCCCGTAGAGAGCATCCTCGACCGCCACTGACCAGATCCAGGTCGGAGTACCGTACGTGACACCGTCCCCGCGAAATGGCGAGATATGTAGATCATCGGCTTCGGCAATTTCATGGAGTTCTACCTTTGACCACGCGGCCATTGAGATCTCCTTTCGCTTCAGAGCATGATGAAGCCGCCATCCACCGAGATAGATTGGCCAGTTACATAGCTTGCAGCATCGCTCGAGAGCCACAGGACAGCATCCGCAATCTCTTCTGGGCGACCAACGCGCCCCATGGGGACGCTCTTCTCCATGGCCTTGAGAGCGTCTCCTTGACCGCCTGCGACCATCTGGTCGGCCATCGGCGTCCAAATCAGCCCCGGGCATACGGCGTTGACGCGAATGCCGCGCGCAGCATATTCGAGAGCTGCGCTCTTCGTGAATCCAATGACTCCGTGCTTGGCGGCATGATAGATTCCACGCTCCGCACCACCAACGCGCCCTCCAAGCGAAGAGCAATTGACGATTGCGCCGCTGCCTTGCTTTCGCATTTGCTGCAGTTCAAACTTCATGCAGCTCCACACACCGCGCAGATTGATGCCCATCACTCGGTCATAGTCTTCGGGGGTGGTATCCGCGGTCTCAGCGAGGACGTTTTGAACGCCGGCGTTGTTGTAGGCCACATCAAGCCGTCCGAATGCGGCAACCGTCTGTTTGACCATCGCTGCTACCTGCGCATCATCAGATACGTCACAGCGAATTGCCAGTGTCTTGTGACCATGTGTGGCAAGCTCTTTGGCCGCCTCTTGCGCGGCTTCTTCATTCCAGTCCGCGAGCACCACGGAGGCGCCGGATTCAGCAAATGCTTTGGCTGTCGCAAGGCCCAGTCCTGATGCAGCTCCTGTAACGAGTGCCACTTTGTTTTCGAAAGATATGTTCACAACGAGTTCCTCACTTTGCATATTGGTTATGGGCGGCTTCTGTAGCGCTCGACCTAGCGGTTGCGCTTCTCAAAGACATCTTTGACTACCGGAAGCGCGGAGAAAACATTCGGCCAGCCGGCGTAAAAAGCTAGCTGCGTGAGCATCTCGGAGGCTTCTCGTTGGGTCAGGCCGTTGTCCATGGCCTTATTGAGGTGGTAAGTGACTTGTGCGACCTGGCCCGCTGCTATGAGAGCACTGACCGTGACCAGGCTGCGATCGCGAGGGGCTAGACCTGGGCGCAGCCAAAGATCGTTAAAGAGGATGTCCGTGGTGTATTGCACCACGCCGGCAGCGACTGAGCCGAAGTTCTGCTCGACGCTGGCCGCACGCTGTTTCTCAGCAGCCTCGTTGAGAGGGAGCAGTTCAACGGTGGCCGGAGGGAGCTGGTCGGGAGTGATGCCTCGCCGATGGAATACATCTTTCGCGCTTACGACCGCCGACATTGCATTCTCCCAGCCTGAGTAAAAGGCAAGATGCGTAATGATCTCGGCGATCTCGCTAGGTTTGACTCCGTTGTCGAGGGCGAGATTTATGTAGTACCCCATCTGCACGGTCTGATTTCGGGCGATCAAAGCCGCAAGGGTCACGATGCTGCGGTCGCGCGGAGACAGATCGGGTCGTTTCCAAAGTTCGCCAATCAAGCGATCTCGTGTATATCGCTCCAGCGCCGGCGAAACTGCATGGATATCGGCGAGCATCGATGTTGCTTGAGTTTCGTCCGCCTTCTGCATGGCTGCCTTCTTCTCCGGTTGAGATGATACTGTGATTGAAAAGAGCAAGATCACAACCGCGAAGAAGATCTTCATTGTGTGCCTCCTCTGTTGTCTGCTCCGGACCATTCTTAGCGGTTGGTCATTTGTTCAAGTGCCGCTGGATAACGGTCTCCGCGGACCGGGATCTTCGCGGTGGCGGCGTCAAGTTCGCAAAGATCATCCGGAGTGAGTTCGACAGCAACCGCTCCGATATTCTCCTCAAGACGCTGCAACTTCGCCGTGCCGGGAATGGGAACGATCCAAGGTTTTTGTGCCAGGAGCCAAGCGAGTGCGATCTGAGCCGAAGTCGCATTCTTCTTTGCGGCGAAAGTTGCAATCAGATCCACCAAAGCTTGATTCGCCTTACGGGCTTCTGGTGAGAAGCGCGGGAAACTGCCGCGATTGTCCTCCGGATCAAACTGCGTGTTCTCCGTAATCGCACCGGTCAGGAACCCCTTGCCGAGCGGACTGAACGGAACCAAGCCGATGCCAAGCTCTTCCAGCGTGGGAATGATTTCTTCTTCCGGGCGTTTCCACCAGAGCGAGTATTCACTCTGAAGTGCTGTAACAGACTGGACGGCGTGCGCTCGGCGGATAGTTTGCGTACCCGCTTCAGATAAACCGAAGTGCTTGGCCTTGCCTTGCTGGATCAGGTCCTTGACAGTGCCCGCAACGTCTTCGATGGGCACGTTCGGATCGACGCGATGTTGATAGAGCAGATCGATCGTATCAACCTTGAGCCTTTTCAGCGAACCGTCGACACTTTCTCTGATGTACTCCGGGCGGCTGTTCAATCCCACGGGGTGCGGATCTTCTTCGTCGATCTGGAACCCAAATTTCGTCGCGATGACGACCTGGTCGCGCACCGGAGCGAGAGCCTCGCCCACAAGTTCTTCATTCACGAACGGACCGTAGACCTCAGCGGTATCGAAAAAGTTGATGCCGTGTTCGACCGCAGCCCGAATGAGGGCAATCATCTCCTGCCTGGTCCCCGCCACCGCTCCGTGACCAGGACTCAACCTCATGCAGCCGAGCCCCATCGCCGAGACTTCAAGATTGCTCTTTCCCAGTTTGCGTTTCTTCATTGCTTCACTCCCTTTGCTTTAGATTTGCGGGCGGCGCTGGCCGAATGCCCGAAGAAGCTATGCGTTCACTAATGCTGCCAGGTGACAGACCAGTGTTCCTCGGGGTTGGCTGAGCGAATGACGAGGCGGCCGTCCCTCGTGAGCGCGTAGATGCGAGGAAGGTCTTTGCCGACAAGTGCATCACCCGTAACCGATCCCTGCACATGATGGGTCAGTCTGTGTGTTCTTTCGTCGATTGTGTAGCTTCCGAACGAAGCCTCGTACCCGTTTCGGACGTATTCATTCGATAGAGAGCCTGCCGACTTGGGATACATCAATTGCACAGACATGTGGCCGTCTCTCGTGTAGATCAGCATGCCTATCGGCTGCGGGGCATCGCTCGCGTTGACATCTGTTCCGGGCGAGTCGATGTGCTCAAGATGCCATGCCCCGATCAGTCTTTCTCTATCGGACCCAGGACTCGTCGCCTGGGACCTCACGGGCTGAACCGCCACCAGTCCTGCGATTGCCACAACTGCGACCCATGCACCATAAGGCAAAATCTTCATTTGCGATTTCTCCTGGCCGCTGACGCTCAGCGGCCAACCAGCTGCTCATGGAACTTGGGATAGCGAGCCCCTTCGAGCTTGATCTTTGATGAAGCTGTTTCAAGGGAGCCCACTTCGTCTGGGGTGAGGCTGACGTTCACTGCGCCAAGATTCTCTTCGAGGCGCGCCAGCTTCGTAGTGCCAGGGATCGGAACGATCCACGGCTTCTTTGCCAAGAGCCACGCCAGTGCGATCTGCGCCGGGGTCACCTGCTTTTGCTTGGCGAAAGAACTGACTATATCCACCAGAGCCTGATTCGTTTTGCGGTTCTGCGGGCTGAATCTCGGCACACTGCTGCGGAAATCGGTGCTGTCGAATGTCGTGTTCGCGTCGATCTTGCCGGTCAGGAATCCCTTGCCAAGTGGACTGAACGGAACGAAACCGATCCCAAGCTCCTCGAGCGTCGGCATCACCGTTTCTTCCGGCTCACGCCAGAACAGGGAGTACTCGCTCTGGAGCGCAGCCACGGGTTGAACGGCATGAGCTCGGCGAATGGTTTGTGCGCTCGCTTCCGAGAGGCCGAAATGCTTCACCTTGCCTTCCCGAATCAGATCCTTTACTGCGCCCGCAACTTCTTCGATGGACACATTCAGGTCGACGCGATGCTGATAAAAGAGGTCGATCGCATCAACCTTCAACCGTTTGAGCGAGTCTTCGCAAACCTGCTTAATATGCTCCGGCCGGCTGTTGAGAGCGCTCCATTTGCCGCCATCATCAGGATTTGCCTCCCAGCCGAACTTTGTCGCGATGACAACTTTGCCGCGAAACGGCGCGAGGGCCTCGCCGACCAGCTCTTCGTTCAACAGCGGACCGTAGACTTCGGCCGTGTCGAAGAATGTCACGCCACGATCCACAGCAGCGTGAAGAAGCGAAATCATCTCTTGCTTGTCCTTGGGCGGCCCGTACGACCAGCTCATCCCCATGCAGCCAAAACCGATGGCTGATACTTCGAGGTCACCACCTCCAAGCTTGCGTTTCTCCATGACCGTGCTCCTCTGATTCAAACGATACTGAGAGGCATGCTGTTTCGGCTTTCCCGATCCTGCCAATTGTTTGCCTGATTCTGTCTGGACTTCAGATTTTGTGCACGGATGGAGTTGCTTCGCAGTACGCTGTTTGAGGAGGGTATTCAAAGCGACGTGGCAACAAAACAGATAGAGGGACCGAAGAGTCGAGACAAAACGGTGATCGCAATGCGCGAAGAACTCGCACACAAGATCGCGGCGCACGCGCAATCACCGGGTGAAAATCCTACAGCTATTCCCGGCATGGCACTTTACCGTCGAACGAAGCCGACGGCGTGTTATCGAGCTTCCTATGAGCCGAGCCTTTCCGTTTTTGTCCAAGGGCGCAAGCGCGTCAATCTCGGAGGACATGTTTACCTCTGCGATGGATCCTCCTTTCTCCTGTCGTCGATCGATGTTCCCGCTGAGAGTCAAATCGTAAAGGCCACAGAACAGGTCCCCCTGCTGTCGATGTTTCTTCAACTCGACATGCCGACGGTACGCGAAGTCATTAGCCGCGAAGAACTACCGGAACCCGAAGCGTCTGATCATTCGCGCGGGATTGCTGTGGGCGAGACGACGGTCGGCCTTCTCGACGCTTGCACTCGGTTGATCGACCTACTTGAAACTCCCGAGGACATTCCGTTCCTCAGTCACCTGATCCAGCGAGAGATTGTCTACCGTGTCCTCCGCACGCCGCAGGGAGAACGACTCCGCGCCATCGCGACGACAGGCGATCTCGGCCACAGAACCGCACGAGCCATTGCGTGGCTACGCGCCAATTTTGCCAAGCCGCTGCACATGGAGGAACTGGCGGAGGTTGCGCGGATGGGAGTGTCGACGCTTCACCATCAGTTCCGCGCGCTTACAGCGATGAGCCCGCTGCAATACCAGAAGCAACTTCGATTGCAGACCGCAAGACAGCGGATGCTCATGGACGGGCTTGATGCGACGAGCGCAGCCTACGAGGTCGGTTACGAGAGCATCAGCCAGTTCAGTCGTGAGTACAGTCGTTTCTTCGGCCAGCCTCCAATTCGCGATATCAAGGCCCTTCGAGAGAGCAAGGTCGTGCCGATCAACGCCGCTTGACGGTGAATCGCAAGGTCGCCAGACTGTCGATACCTCATTTGCTGCTAACAGGGCGAGGCGCTCATTCAACTTTTGGGTGCCGAAACCACGGTCAGTTTACGACTTGGCGATTATGCGTAAGTTGAGTCCCTCCTTGGCTCCCCCAGCTTTTGCTTTTCCAACAGCGAAAGATCAAGATTGACACTGTGACGGGTAGACCATAGCCTATACCAGCGCGAGGGAGCGCATCCGGTCCGCGGAAAGGGCAGCGCCCACCCACCAAAATACAACTGAAGGCACGAACCTTCTTTCAGCCTGATCGTGCGGACTCCAGGCATGCAGTGAAAGGAGATTCGCATGTTTCCCAATCCGCAGGACGCTCTTCCTCAGCCTCCAAATCCAAGCGTCGAACAGTACAGAAAACTTGCCAAGGACCTTGTCAAGGCCTGCGGGGCTGGAACTTGCGATGGCATCCGTAACTGGACCACCACATTCGTTCAACAACTGGTTCAGCTTAGTGGTCTCGAAATCACACCGAACGTGCCAGCTAGGGTTTCGCGATGGATTGATCAGGTCACGGAATTTGCCACAAGAACTCTTTGTCAGGGCGAGCGTAGGTGTGCGTTGACTGGAGCTCAGTTCGTCATTGCCCGATCAAAGAGTTCTTGTGGCAAATCTACCGTCAGAAAACTCCGCGGAACATCGTCGAGATCGCCAGGTTCCTGTTGGAATCGGGAGCCGAGGTGGACGCCGAGGCAGATGTGTATCGCGGCAAATGCACGGCCTTGGGCCTGGCTGCCACGAGCGTTCATCCAGAATTGGCGGGCGTGCAGGAGGCGTTGCTGCAGTTGTTGCTGGACTGCGGTGCGCAGATTGAAAAGCCGAATCTCGCCGGCAACGCCCAGGGGACGGTCATAGCTTGCCTTGCCAATGGAAGACAGAGGGCTGCCATATTTCTCGCTTCGAAAGGGGCAAGCCTGAACCTGGAAAGCGCCGCGGGAGTAGGGCGGCTCGACATCGTTAGTCGCCTTTTCCGTACTGATGGAACATTGATACCACCCGCAACGAAAAGGGAGTTGCAAGCGGGATTTCTCTGGGCATGTATGTATGGACATGTGGATGTCGCCACCTTTCTGCTGGAGCACGGTGCAGACTTCCGCGACCCGGCAGGCACCGGCGCCACGGGGCTTCATTGGGCGGCGGGTGGAGGACACCTCGGCATCGTGAAACGACTCCTCGGGCTCGGCTCTCCATTGGAAGAGCTCAACCAGTGGGGCGGAACGGTTCTGGGGCATGCAGGCTACGGCTTTGAGCACGAAGCCTCAGGGGTCGATTTCATCCCGACATTCGAAGCCCTCCTCGCGGCTGGCGCAAAGATACGAGGGAGTTGGCTTGAATGGATTGGGAAATTGAGAAATCGCTCAGATGCAGAGAAGGCGCGCGCGGTGGAGATTTTCCGCCGTTTTGGGGCAACAACATGACCGAGAAATCACTCCCTAGTGTTGCTAACGGGCAAAGCACCTTTCCCCCTCTGGCGATGGGACGCAATGTTCAACGCCGGTGTCCGGGCCCATTACTTTGCCAGTCAACTTGCGGCGCCGACGATGATAGCGCACGGGCGGGGACTTCTGGTCAGCGCAAAAATACATCGAAACGTAGCTTACGGCGTATCGAAGGCCGCGACAGACAAGATGACCGCCCACATGGCAACGGAGCTCAAACCCCATGGCATTGCCGCTGCGTTGTTCTATCCCGGACTTGTCCGCACCGAGAAAATGATGGAAGCATCTCAGTGACTCGACATGACCAATTCCGGGTCGCCAGAGTTCATTGGTCGCACCGTCGCAGCTCTCGCAACAGATCCTGATGTGCTGCGCTTCACAGGCAAGGTGCAGGTGGCCGCCGGACTAGCGGGGGAATATGGCTTCACGGACATTGACGGTAAGGCTCCCCGGCCCCTCGGACTTACTGATGTCTGACAGGCGAGGCGAGTTCGAACAAGTCAGGAGAGTCGGCCGGCCCTACAAATCTGGTTTCCGTTTCATGGCGTCTGACAGCGATCAAGGCACGAAAAGCAGGTGGACATCCAACGAACCGTAAGGACTTTGGCCCTCGCTAAATCGTCACAATTCTCCGTTACTCTCTATGGAACCATGGGGCTCTATTGACGCCGGACGCAAGCCGGTCAGAGCAAGACTCGGGATTTTCCTTCCACGATGGCTGTTGAGTTCGGAGATTTGAGATCGGATCGGTACGTGACGAAGTCTCAGTCGGCGTAAACAGGCTACTGTGCGTTTTCAAGACTGACTCCAGAAACAGATCTCGGCGCTTTTATCGTGAATTGAGTGCAGCCACTCGTATCCGGGACTGAGGGCTCACTTCGTTTCAGTTGTCCCGTGCGACACGCGACAAAGCAGAAACCCTCCGACAATCAGCAGGGTCAGATTTCCCGCCGCAAGCACGACGATGTCTTTGTCAGGTTGGACCGATTCCTTCATGTATTTGAATGCGTATTGTCCCCAGTTATTTAGTGCGCCATGAGCGATGGATACGAGCCAAATACTTTCTGACCGCAGCCATAACCAGCCGAGGATCAGGCCCGCGGCTAGGGTTCCAGGCGAAAGGACGAAAGCGAGCTTGATCGGGAGAATCCCATCAATATGCTGGATCCCTGAGAGTTGGAACGGCACATGCCAAAGCGCCCAAATGATTGCACTGATTACCACCGCACCGCGAGCACCAATCCGATCTTTCAGCCGCGGAAGTAGCCATGCCCGCCAACCGACCTCCTCAAAAAACGCCAAGAAGGAGACGATTATCACTCCAACGACGGCATTGAGTACTATGTGTCCGACAAGTCCGTAGAGGGTCAGGGCCCCCCATCCACGGAACGCCGGTGTGTAGTACAAGCCGTCTGGCTGAGGGGTCAACCAGTCCTGCCACCGCACTCCGCCGCCAGTGGTCGCCTTCAAAGGCAGCATCACTGCATGCAGCACGCCGGGAATTAGGAAGAGCGCGACCGGAATGTACCTGATTGGTAGGCGATTCCAGCAAATGCGCAAAGGTTCATTCATCGTCCAGTTCACGATAAGCACCGAAACAGCCGGAAAGAACATGGACAAATATCCCAGGCCAATCAGCGCGCTCTCGTGTCCTCCCGTAAGTCCGATGACAAGACTGAGAGCGATCGATAGTGCATAGGCGAGCGTGACGAAACGATAATTGGCTTCATGGCTCTTTGGGGATCAATCCGCATCGTGTGCCCCGCGAGGCCGGGGGCATGCCATTCGGATGTCGATGCCGCCCAATCCGATGCGTTGTCCAAGGGCTCCAGCCTAACATCGCCGCCTTAAGAGACAACGTGACCATGCGAGCAATTTCGCTTCGGTAGAGCAGGTAAGTCATCGATCGATAGTGACATTGCAGGGGCGTAGCTCAGTTGGGCAGAGCTTGCATGCCACGCAGGAGGCCGCGGGTTCGAGTCCCGTGGCTCTTGCCCCAAATGCTCGGATCAGTCGCTCAGTTATCTCGATGAGTCCTATGAGAGGGGATGTCAAGAAAAAAGTGTTCTCCCGACCTCTCCGAGAGAGAGCACGATGATTTTTCTTGCATCCAGCCTGATCTCTGATGGAGAAGCTCTTCGGCGCGTGTAGTCCAGACAGAGCATGGCCAGTCGACGGTTTTCTCTCGACGTTTTCATGACGCCACGAGCTTCGACGCATTCGGTTCTGGAAGCTTCGCAAGCAGAACAACGTTGGCTTGGGGTGAGCCAACCACGGTCCTATCTGAGACTCAAGGCCTACAGCTTTATTTGGTTATGCGAGGGGGCATATGGTGACTTTGGAGGCTCGGTGCTGAACGGCGGCACACGGGGCCTAACTCATCGATTGATACTCTCCCTCGACCTCGAGCGTCGCAAGAACCGATCGGCTAGCCGTGGCAGTAAAGTTCGGCCGGCCTGATTCCCGTCGACGTTCAAGCTGATTGCGATTTCAAATGTTCAGCGTCGAAACATTCTCCTTTCTTCCAGAGTGTCAGCGTGATAGCCGCGATCTTCCGTGCGAGCGTGAGGCGTGCCATATCCGGCTTCATTCCCTTGGCCAGCAATCCTTCGTAAAAATCCTGCAGTGGTCCGGCACAACGACTGGCGCTCATGGCCGTACTCTTGAAGATCTCCTTCATCTCGTGGTTGTGATTCTGGTTCAGGCCGCGGACCTGTTGAGGCTTTTTGGAACGTTGCAGTTGGCCATCCACATAACGATGCTGCGCACTGTCGTGCGTCTCCACCGCCAGGCCGCTGTAGGTCCACAGCTGTCGTTTGCTACGGAACCGGTGGGGTGTCTGCATCAGGGCCAGCAACAGTGTGGCTCGCAGCGGACCGATCAAGGGAATCTGGCGCAGTATCTTCGTAGCCTCATGTTTCCGACTCTCGGCTAAAAGTTCCCCTCGTACGGTATGCCGCACAGCCGACAGCCCATCCAGTTGTTGATACATCAGCTCTGCCCGGCGGCGTACACCGGGTTGCGTAATCTTGTTCAGCCACTGCTCGCGATGGCGTGGCGTATAGACTTGCTTACCCGAGCACGTAATACCCCAGCTCCGATACAGCGCCTTGAGCCGAATCATCACGCGCCTCTGGTCTTTGCCAACTGTTAGATAACCACGCGCCAGTTCTCGCAGTATCCCCAGTCCGTGCTCTCCGTGATAGACCGCGCGCAGCATTCCACTCCGCAATAGCTCAGCCAGCTTCCGTGCGTCCACCTTGTCGCTCTTGCTGCCTTCTTTCAGTAAGGCGTTGCGACGTGGATTGCAGACCACTAACTCCACGACATGAGGCCTGAGCACGTCGTAGAGCCAAGCCGCCCATGTCCCTTCTTCCAAGGTCACATGCAGCTCTCCCCTCAGCCCTCGCAGGAAATCGAGCAGGGTGCTGGCTTTGGTTTCAACGACCGATTCCATCACCAATTTGCCAGCGCTATTCAGAACGGCGATGGCAACGGCTTCCTTGTGAACATCCAAGCCGATATACTTCACATTGCTACTCAGCATGCTGAGTACCTCCTTGGGGGGAAGGTGATTCTTCGCTTGGACCACTTTCCCCCAAGGTTTCAGTGTCATCCCTTCAGAACCCTCGCAAAAATGCACCCCCCCCATCCTGTCGCAGTAGAATGGGCCCGGACTGAGCGGAGGATAGGGCAATGCTGGGAAGCAACCTGAGCGCCGACTCAGTGGCCTCGACCGATCGATAGGGGGATGCTCCTGCATCCCCCTTAGCGCCCAACCGCAGCAAGATCAGCATCGGGAGAGGCACCAAGCGACAAATCCTGGGGGTGCGGGGGCAAAGCCCCTGCGAACTGCGCAAGCCTCAAGCGCTCTTCCAGCCAGGGCGACCTCTCATAATGCGTGAATTCCGATTTGGCAAGAATCTATCGCACGCGCGGCCTGTCTTGCGTGGCCGTGCTGTGACCGAAAGTTACGCGCTCTTGTGCACAGTTTTATTTCATGCAAACGATTTCGACTACACTAATGGATCAGCAAAGATTCAG
>WNGL01030293.1_pt1 | contig 11818 bp, 12 predicted proteins | sample 5400591 | NCBI WGS metagenome assembly WNGL01 (sample SAMN13153377, study PRJNA577476) | soil metagenome | isolation source: 80 cm soil or saprolite under Garry oak tree replicate 1 | place: USA:California | collected 2016-06-15
TCGACATGACGCACTGAATGAATCCGCTGCCGTCGCGCACGGTCAGGAAATGGATCTTTCCGCTCGACCGCCGGTTGTGCAGCCACCCGCGCAGCCGCACCGGCCGTCCTTCGTGCTTCGCGATGTCTTCGATGTAGACGACAGGAGAATCGGGCATATCAATACGTCAGCAGTTTTTCAAATCGCGTCCGCGCGGCCCGCGCCTTCTCGAGCACCTCGGCGGGCGAGCTCGTGTTCGCCAGCTCCATCAGGCAGGTGCCGTCGTAGCCGACCTTCTGAAGCGCCATCAGCGCCATGTTCCAGTTGATGCGGCCGTTGAACGGGACGAGATGGTCGTCCTTCTTGCCGGCATTGTCGTGCACGTGCGTCGCGATCAGGTGCTCGGCGACCGTCTCGATTGCGTCCGCCACATCGCCCATCAGGAATGCATGCCCGAAATCGAAGCAGATGCCTGTCCTCGGCGCCTCGAGATCCCGCTCGAGCAGCGCCACGAGCGACGCGGCGTCCGACAGCGGATTCGGGATCACTTCCAGGGCCACGCGAATGCCGATCGGCTCGGCCAGCCGGCAGATCTCCTCCACACTGCGGAGCGCCGCGGCGCGATTGTTCTCGCCTCCCTGCACGGTGGGCGTGCCGAGATGCACGACGAACACCTCCGCGGGAATCCGCCGTGCAATCTCGAGCGCGGCATGCGCTTCCTGGACGGCGGCCTGACGCTTGCCGTTGTCGCTGACCGCATTGGAGATGACGTCTCCCCACTGGTCGCCGGGCAGCAGCCGGTCCGTGATCGGCGCGTGGATCCCGTGCAGCGCCAATCCCGTTTCCTGCAGCCATCCGCCAAGCTGTGCGATCGCCGAGGCCTCGTGATAGTCGAAGTGACTGCGCGTCGCGAACACCTCAACCGCTTCGAACCCGTACTCGGCGATCTGCGCCAGGTGCGCCCGGCTCAGCCGCTGGTCGTGGTACAGGTGCGTGGATATACCGAATCGCATATGTGTGATTGTTCGGGGTAACTCGAACCCCTGATTGTACACCGGTCCGCGATCCACCAGGACCCGTAAGCCCGACATTTATGTCGGACGTGTTCGCGTCAGCAACCAGGCCGCTCCAGCACGCCCGACCTGAAGGTCGGGCTTACTGGTTACCGGAATTCCTCGACGTAGGCGGCCAGCAACTCGCGCAGACGTTCGAAGCGCGGCTGCTGACCGAGATTGTTCCGCACGTATCTCAGCGTGCGAGGGATGTACTGGATGTAGACGGGATTGCGACGCGCGGTTGTCTGGTAGCCGAAGGTGCCCAGCGCTTTGAGGTTGCGTTGGAGCGCCATGACGTCGAAGCGACGCCGGAACTCGGCCGCGCCCGCCGTGGCGGCGGCGTGCGACGGCGGCCCGGTGATGCCTTTGATCGCCAGAAAGTACGCAATCAGCTCGTCGACGACCTGTTCCGGAAGATCGACGTACGAGTCACGCAGCAGCGAGGCCAGGTCGTACGTGTCCGGTCCCATGCGGGCGTCCTGGAAATCGATGATGTAGAGCCGCGACTCGCTCAGCATCAGGTTCCGGCTGTGATAGTCGCGATGGCAGAGGACGCGAGGCTCCGAGGCGAGCTCCTGCACGATTGCCGCAAACTCGGCGCGCAGCGCGGCGCGTTGCGCGTCGCTCAGCGTGACGCCGCGATATGCCTCGAGAAAGTGCTTCGTGAAGAAATCGAGTTCCCACGTCAGCTTCTCCACGTCGAATGAGCTCCCATAAGGCAGGTACTCCGGCGCCGCGAGTTCGTCGCCGCGCTGCTGGAGCGTCGCAATCAGCGCGACCGCCTCGCGATAGAGGGCGGCATGTTCCGCGGGACTGGCGGCGCCGAGATGCGCTTGCAGCGTCACGTCGCCGAGGTCCTGTTGCGCGACGATCCCGAGATCGTCCGCATGGCCGAGGACCTGTGGAATCGGCACCGGCATCTGCGAGAGCAGTTTCGCAACGTTAACGAACGGCAGCGTGTTGACGTCGAACGCCGCCGAGTACAGGGCGAGAACGATCGAGGGATTGTTGGAACCGAGAATCCGGAAGTAGCGGCGATCGGACGCGTCGCCCGTCAACGGCACCACACGGGGCTTCTTCGGCGCGAGTCCGCTCCGATCGAGGTACGCCTGGATGCGCGCCCGCGCGTTATCTGCCGTCTGCCGCTTATCCATCGTCAAATCCGGGGGGCTTCGCCCCGCCGGACCCCCTTCACGCTCGTTCGCGCCTCACGCGCGTCGCTCTCGCCAGATCGTACGCTAATCGAGCTGCCGTTTCAGTCGAGTTTCGCGATGACAAGCCCGTTGGGGCCATTGACGATCGCGCGGCGCCGATACTCCACGCCGTCGGGAATGACGACGCGGTCGGCGAGGACGCACTCGGTGATGGTCGCGCCGGCGCCCACGGTCACCTCGTCCCACAGCACCGAGCGCGTGACGCGTGCGGACTCCGCAACGCGAACGTGAGGGCCCCAGCGCGGACGATCCGGACGCCCGTCGGCGGCGGCGAGCTCGAGCGAGGTCTGCAGCAGATCCGCGGGGGTGCCGATGTCGTGGAATGCGCTGTCGCTCACGAATCCTTTCACCGATCCGGGCCGCGCGTCCATCAGCTTCGGATAGACCTCAAGCACGGACTCCGCGGGCACGCCGTCGGCAAGCCAGGAAAACGCGTCGGCCTCCACCACCTGCGGGCCGATGAAGTGGAAGGACGGCTCAGGGTTTCCGCGCCGCGTGAATCCGGTGACCGCCCGATCCTGGTCGAGGAGCACGCCGCCGTACTTATCGGGATTCGGATTCGGTATCAGCGCCATCGTCACCACCGCGGCGGAGCGCCGATGCTGGGCGACCATCGCCGGCACGTCGACGTTCGTGAGCGTATCGCCGTTCACCAGCAGAAACGTGCGCTCCGGAGTGCCGTCAAGGAGGAGCGGCAGGGCATGGCGCGGTCCGCCTGCCGAACCCAATACAGGCGACTCCCACGAATACCTCACGCGGGCGCCGAGATCGGTCCCGTCGCCGACCGCTGCGGTAATCGATTCAGGCTTGTAATACAGGTTGAGGACGAGATCTCGAATGCCGTGCGACACGAGCCAGCTGATGGTCCGGCGCGCGAGCGGTTCGCCGTCGACCGGCGCCGCCGCCTTGGCCCGAGCGAGCGTCAGCGGCTGCAGGCGGGTGCCGAGTCCCGCGGTGAGGACAAGCGCGCGCAATCGGTTCTTTGCCTTTCGGTCCTCGGCACTCGGTCTTCGGTCATCGATTACTCGGGACGATCGAACACCATGTCGGTGCCCGTCAGCCCGAACGCCTCGCGATGCTTCAGGAACAGTCCGCGGTAGGAATCGAGCACGTAATCCGCGGGTCCGCGGCCGAGCGCTTCGGCCGTCGACATGATGCCGTGTTCGCTGCCTTCGATCTCCACGAACGCGCCGACCGGCGTTTCGTCAATCGCGACGATGACGTCCTCGTAGCAGAACTCCTCACGGTATTTCTCGTAGCGGAACCAGACGTGGAAGCCGAGCTCCTCGAATATCCGCAACAGCAGTCCGCCGTCGCCGAGGAGCGTTTCCAGCTCGTCGCGCACCTTCATGACCGACGGCTGGACCGGGCCTTTGAAGGTAATGCGGCTCTTGCCATTCTCGACGCGGATGCGCAGCACGCAGCGCCGGCGCCGGAGCGCCTCGTCTTCGGTATCGAGCAGTGCGTCTTCCTGGAGGCGCCGTCCCAGCATCGGAGTGGCGCCGGTCGCGAGGACCGCCGCACGCGCGTCCTCCACCGAACCAAAGCTCAGCTTGATCTCGCGCTCGAGCGGCGTCGTCACGTCCATCAGCCGGCGATTATAGTGCGATCGGCCGCCACGCTCCACGCCACAGCAGATAGCGTACAAACACGTACATTGTGAAACATTCGACGCCGAAGGCCGGAAAGCCAAGATATCCGGCCAGAGGCATTTCGAACAGCTTGATGTGGGGCGGAACGGGGACGGTGTAGATCCACTTGGTGTGAGCCCAGTAGTTCCAGCACTCCCAGATGAGGCCGCACGCCAGTCCGCCGATCAGCAGATTGATCAGCCGTCCCGGATGTCCAGCGCGCAGGTCGCCGCGGAGCGATTCGGCCCCGACGCTCGCATTGACGGGGTCGAGCAGAAAAATGAATCCCAGCCAGACCGGCGCGGCGAGCCATGGCGATGGAAACACGATCGGGACCAGGAGCATGACGGCGCCGATCGCGATGCTCGCCCACCCCAGAGCGCCGAGCGGAATCCGCCGCGGATCCAGACGGCGGTACGCAGGCGCGCGCCGATCACGGACGGCGCCGGCGAGTTCAGCGGCGATGAAGATCGCCGGCCAGATCGTGGCGAATGCCCAGGCGTAACCGACGTCGCGGACCAGCAGGACCTGCGGCAGCCCCACGTAGTGCCAATTGTGGAGGAGGTACTTGTTGTATTCCTCGAACACGACCCAGAGCGGCACGCTGACGAGCGCGAGGAACACCATCTCCGCGCGGTCGTTCGCAATCGGCGATTCCCCGCGGCGCTTCCAGATCAGGCCGTCGGCGAAGTAGATGAATCCGGTCCACGCGATGGGCGTGTGCCACGACCAGAACGGCTCGATCCTCGCGAGCATGCCGGCCTGCGAGATCGCGATGACGGCGAGGCCGAGCCACGCGGAAAACGGCAGAGATCGCCGCGTTGGAGTCACTCCAACCAGCAATCGTCGGTCGTCAATCCGTGAATCGCCAATCTGCAATCTTCAATTGGCACTGTCACCGCTTGGTCATGGTGACGAAGACATTGCTGCCTTCGCGCCAGAGCAGGACGAACGCCGGCTGGCCGGGCTGCACCTTCTGCAGCTCGCGCGTGACCTGGCTGACGTTGGCCACCTTCTGACGGTTGATCTCGAGGATGACATCGCCCGGCTGGATGACGTTGGCCGCGGGGCTGTTGCGCTCGACGTCGCTGACGATGGCGCCGCCCGCGTTCGACGGCAGGTCGAGCCGCCGCGCGAGATCCGGCGTGATCGGATCCAGCGTCATCCCGAAGCTCGTGGTCGTCGGCTGCGGCTCGTTCTGGTTGGGCATTCCACCGCCACGGCGTGCGCCGCGCGACTGCTCCGCATCGAGATCGAGCTGGTCGACCGTGATGTTGAGCGTTTTTCGCTGGTTGTTCCGATAGATGACGACGGGAACCGTGCTGCCCGGCTTCGTGTTGACGACCATGGCCACGAGGCCGTCGCTGTCCTTCACGGGCTTGCCGTTGAATTCGACGACGACATCGCCCGGTTGAACACTTGCCTTGTCGGCAGGACCGTTCGGGTTGACAGTTGAGATCAGCGCGCCGGCGGTGTTGGGCAGCCCGAACGCCTTTGCGGTCTCATCCGTCAACCGATCCCGGTTCACCGACACGCCGATCACGCCGCGCACGATCTTTCCATTGCGCAGCTGCGGGAGCAGGTCGCGGAGCGCGTTGATCGGCGTCGCGAAGCCGATGCCGATGTTGGACGAACGGGTGTCGGTGTAGATTGCGGTGTTCATGCCGATGACTTCGCCGCGGACGTTCAGCAGCGGCCCGCCGGAGTTGCCGGGATTGATGGCGGCGTCGGTCTGCAGCATCGGCTGTTCGCGCTGCGGAAGACCGCCGAACGGACGGCCGAGGCCGCTGATAACGCCGACGCTCACGCTGTGGCCGAGGCGGAACGGATTGCCGATCGCCATCACCCAGTCGCCGGGCTGTATCTGATCGGAGTCGCCCCATTTGACTTCGGTGAGCGGCCGGTGGGGCATCTCATCCTGCTGTCGGCCTTGTCCGCCTTGTCCGCCGCGATTGCGGCCTCGCGGCGCCTGCGGCTGGGGCTCGTCGCCTCCGAAGAATCGCCGCAGCAGGTCGTCGCCGCCGCCGCCGCCGCCGAAGTACTCCGACATGTCGCGTCCGCGCTGCCGCACTTCGGTCTGAATGTTGACGACGGCCGGCCCGGTGATCTTCGCGATGTTCCGGAACGTCGCCGCGTCGATCGGCCCGCTGAGCGGCGCGCTGTCGGCCGGCGGCACCTTCACGGTCTGGGCTGCGGATGCGGGCGCGAGATCCAGACGGGACGCGATGACCATGCCGACCGCCATCGAGGCGACAGCGATCAGGACGACGTAGAAAGCCGAAGTCTTGCGCGTGAACATGAGAAAACTCCCAACTCCCAAGAAAATTCCCAACTCCCAATTTCCAACTACCAAATCATCACAGAATCACGAACTCGCGCTGAAGCGGTCCGCTCACGGTCGCTTCGCGCTCCCCGATGAACATATTGACTTCCGTGCGGACGCCGAACTCTTTGTTGTACACGCCGGGCTCGATCGTGAATCCCGTGCCGGGAATCAGCCGGCGCTCGTCGTGCGTCTCGTAGTCGTCCATGTGCACGCCGTTGCCGTGCACGTCGATGCCCAGGCTGTGCCCGGTCCGGTGGATGAACTGCGCGCCGAACCCGGCCTGCTCGATGACCGCGCGGCACGCCCGATCGACCTCGTAACCGCGCAGCTCGCGGCCGGCCGCGACCGCCTGCTGAACGAGCGGGACGTAACGGTCGGGCACCTGCGGCGCCGTGAACCCGACCCAGGTGATGTCAGCAAACACCGCGCCGGGCAGCGGAAGCTTACCCCAGAGGTCGAGCAGCACGACCTCGCTGGCGCCAATCGGCCGGTGTTTGGCCGCCGTCGGGATGTAGTGGGGGTTGCCGGCATTTTCCTGCGCCGCGACGACGGGTGGTCCTTCGGCGACGAGCCCTTCGTCGTGGAACCAGCCGACCATCGCCCGCTGCACGTCGATTTCGGTGACGCCCCGTCCGTTCGCGCGCGCGTCGCGGACGAAGTCGAACGCGCGATCCTTGATGCGGTAGAGCGCGTCGGATGCCGTCCGGTGCGTCGGCAGCGCCTCGTCCGACCAGATCGCTTCGAACCGCTGCACGAGGTCGCCCGACGACACGACATCCGCGCCGATCTTCCGGACGGCTTCGACCGTGCCAGCGTCCACCCGGGAGATGTACGGATTGGCATTCCCCGGCGAGTACTCCATCGCGACCCGCTTGAGCCCGCCCAGGACCTGGTCCAGCCCCGACGCCAGCGTCTCACGCTGCGAATAAATCGTCTTGCCGCCGGGAAGGTGGTCGAGATTGTACGGCTCGATCGCGTGCACGAGCTTCTTCGGCTCGCCGTTTGCTGGAATGACGTAGTACCACCGGCGCGTGGTCATCTTGCCGGCGGCGTCCAGTCCAGTCAGACGCCGCGCGATCGGGTTGGATCCGTGGAAATCGTACAGCAGCCAGGCGTCGAGGCCGTCCTCTTTGAGGGCGCGCTGAACGGCCGGGATCGACAGGGCCATGGTTTGAGTATAGCAAGAGGTAGAATCGAGGTGCCTGCCGGACTGAAAGACCATGCGAACAACGATTCCCCTAATCCTCCTCGCGTCCCTGGCGCAAACGCCTTCGCCGCAGGCGCCGTCAGCACAGCCGCCGATCACCTTCAAGGTCGAAGTCAATTATGTCGAGATCGATGCGAACGTGACCGACGCGCAGGGCAATTTCGCGCGCGGGCTGACGCGCGACGACTTTCAGGTCCTCGAGGACGGCAAGCCGCAGGCGCTCACGGCGTTCTCGATGGTCGATATTCCGATCGCGCGCGCCGATCCGCCGCTGTTCTCGAAGACGGCCATCGTGCCCGACGTGGCCACGAACAACCCGCCGTTCGAGGGCCGCGTCTTCGTGCTCGTGATGGACGACTTGAACACGCGGTTCAACCTGACCTCGCGCACGCGGGCCGCGGCGCGGCAGTTCGTCGAGCGATACGTCGGGGCGAACGACATGATTGCCGTCGTGAACACGTCCGGGTACGCCAGGAGCATGCAGGACTTCACGAGCAACCGGCAGCTCGCGCTGAAGGCGATTGACGGCGCGATGGGCAACAAGGCGGATTCCGCCACGTCGGCGGCGCTCCAGGACTATTACGTGAACCAGAACGTGCCGGGCGCCGGCGGCGCGTCGGCCGGGACCTCCAGCGCCAACGCGCAGTTCAACGAGCTGCAGCGCTACACGAACGCGCGCAACACCATGCACACCCTCAAGAACATCGCCGACTACATGTCGGGAATGCGAGGCCGCCGCAAGGCCGTCGTGTTCTTCAGCGAGGGCGTCAACTACAACGTCGTGGATCCGTTCAACAATCCGCACGCCTCCGATGTCCAGCGTGAGATCCGCGATCTCATCGCCGCGGCGACGCGCGCGAACGTCAACGTCTACAGCGTCGATCCGCGCGGCGTCGTCACCGGCATGGAGGACGCCATCGAGCTCGGCAGCTTTCCAACCGACAATTCGATCAAGCCGAGCGATCTCATGTCGGAAATGCGGATCGAGCAGGACAGCCTGCGCACGGTCGCGGAGGAGACCGGCGGTTTCGCCGTCCTGAATCAGAACGATTTCCGGAACGGGTTCTCCCGGATACTGCAGGACAACAGCAGCTACTACGTTCTGGGCTATTACCCGACGAACGACAAGCGCGACGGCCGCTCCAGGACCGTGCAGGTGAAGGTGCTGAAGCCCGGGCTCACCGTGCGCTCGCGCAAGAGTTATATCGCGCCGATTCCGGGCAAGAAGGAAGAGACGAAAGACGCGAAGACCGGCGCCACGTCGCCGGAGCTGCACGACGCGCTCGAGAGTCCCGTTGCGGTCAGCGGCCTCGCGATTACCGCGTTCGCCGCGCCCTTCCGCGGTCCGAGCAGCAAGGCCGGCGCGCTCGACGCGATCGCGATGGCGATCGAAATCGACGGCAGCGCCCTGAAGTTCACGACGTCGCCGCAAGGTCTTTTTCTCGACGATCTCGAGGTGACGACGTACGCATCGGGCGCGGACGGGAAGGTCAAAGACGGATCGCACGACATCATCAAGCTCAGTCTGAAACCGCAGACGCACGCAGCCATCAGCAGCGGCGCGTTCCGCGTGATCCGCCGGATCCAGGTCCCGCCCGGCAAATACCAGCTGCGCGTCGGCGTCCGCGAGTCAAACGGCGGCCGGGTCGGCACCGTCATTTACGATCTCGACGCGCCGGATTTCTCGAGGGGACCGCTGTCAATGAGCGCGATTGCCCTCGCGTCGGGCTCGGGCAGCCGCGTGCCGACCGCAAGTCCGGACCCGAGCGTCAACGAGTTCAAGGACGTCCTGCCCGCAGCACCGACTGCGTCACGAGCGTTCACGCGGGGCGACACAGTCGCGCTCTTCACCGAGATCTACGACAACATCGGCAAGACGCCGCATCGCGTGGAGATCACCGCCACCGTGCTCGCTGACGACGGCAAGGTGGTGCACACGACGTCCGACGAGCGCAAGAGCGACGAGCTGAAGGGTTCTGCGGGCGGCGGTTACGGGTACACGACGCAGATCCCGCTCACCTTCGCGCCGGGACGCTACGTGCTGCGCGTGAGCGCGAAGCCGACACTGGGCGCCGGCGAGACCATTTCACGCGAAGTGGAGTTCAGGGTTCGATGACCGATGGCCGAGGACCGATGTCCGAGAAGAGCCGCTGGACCGACGGCCGGTCATCGACGATCGACCGTCGATCGTCGACCGGGCTTCATCCCAGAACCGCTTCGGCCCTCGCCTATCTTGCCGGTCCGTTCTCCGGCGCGTTGATCCTGCTCGCGGAATCCACGAGCGATGACGTGCGGTTCCACGCGTGGCAATCGATCATCGGTCTCGGGGGCCTGGGGCTCGCCGTCGTCGCGAGCTACGTGCTGGCGTTTGCGGCGCTCTTCGTCTCGGCTGCGGCGGTCTCGCTCATGATCGGCGTCGCAACGGTCATCTGGATCGTCCTGCTGATCGTGTGGGCGATCTGTTTGTGGAAGACGTGTTCGTCCGAGCGGTGGAAGCTGCCGCTCGCCGGCGACTACGCTGAACGGCGGCTTCGGCGATCGTCCGGGTAATCCGCGTACTCGCAGCTACCAACCCTGACGCTGCCGCAGCGTGGTGACGTGCGCGACGTGGTGCTTCCCGTGCCACGCGTACATCTGGAGCAGGTAGTCCAGCGTCAGCGGTCCTGACTCGGGATGAACGAGCGGCCGCGTGAAATCATCGGGCTTCAGCAGTTCCAGCAGCGTGACCCAGCGCTGATGGAGCGCGTCGAGCAGTCCGAGCGACGTCTCGATCGGTGTCCGTTTCACATCGGCCAGCTTCGCCCAGGCGTCTTCCGCGTACGGCTTGATCGTCGGGTTGTCTTCGGTGAGCGCCAATTTGAACCGGATATAGGCGTTCATGTGGCTTTCGGGCACGTGGTGCACGACCTGGCGCACCGTCCAGCCACCGTCGCGGTATGGCGTATCCAGCTGCCTGTCGTCGAGGCCGCGGACGGCGGCGCGCAGCTCTGCGGGAGTCTCCCGAATCGCCGCGATCGCCCGCGTCCGGCCGTCGGGCGTGATGGACGGGTTGTACGTGAATGTGCCAGTGGGGTAGCGCGGATCGTCAATCATGCGCGCATTGTAGCGCGCACGATCGACGCCGCGCGGGCCAACACCAGGTTGGCCGTAGGGCGGAAGTCGGAGGCCGGGCCCGAGGGCTGGGCAACTCCCAACCTCCAACTCCCAACCTCCGACCTCCGTCTATTTCTTGTTCTTGTCTGCGGTGAACTTCTTGACCGCGGTCAGCTTGACCGGGCCGTTGGCCTGCGTGAACTGGAACTGGCTGCCCGTCATGCCCGGCCTCCATGGGGAGATGGTCTTCGCTTCGACGATTTCACCTGGCGCGATCGGCGCCCGGGACTTGAAGTCGCCTCCGGAGACCTGTTCCTTCCCCGCGTACCACCATTCGTCGACGCGCAGGCCCACGATCGGCGCATCAGACACGTTCTTCACCATCGTCGTCGTGACAATGTCGTTGCCGACCTTCTTGGACGTGCCTTTGATGATTTCGATGTACGCCGTGCCTTTGAGCGGCCGCTTCATGCGGGCCTTGAGGAGCTCCGGCGACGGCGGCGTCGGCGCCACCGCGGGCGTCGCGTCTTTCTTGGACTTGGATGCGGCTTTGGCCGTCGGTTTCGAGGATTGGGCGAACACGACGGAAGCGGACACGAGGCTGAGCAGCGCAGCGAAGATGAACGGGAAGCGCTTCATGGGTTCCTCCCGGTTAAGGGCTGGCGGGATTATAGACCTCTACATCTCGCCGTTCCAGTCCTCTGGTTCGGGATTGGTCGAGCGGAACACTTCGAGGTGCCATTTGCCGCCGCCCCACGGCTCGATGACTTCCGCGGCGACGACGTCGACCATGATCTCCGCGAAGGTGCGCCCTTCGGGATCGCCTTCAAGGTGATAGGCGGGCTCGTCCCACGCGAAACTCGGATACAGCATCATCGTCAGGAACAGGTCATAGCCGTCGTCGACGACGATGAGCTGTCCGCAGGGGCGTTTGAGCGTGGAGTGATAGATCAAGTATTTCTCGGCGCTGTGCGCGCGGATGTAGCGCTTCAGCGCGAACTCGCGCGCGACGATTTCTTCGACGGCGATCTTTTTGTCCCAGCAGTCGCGGCAGTACTTCGCCTCGCCGCGGGGCTCGGAGATTTCCTTGGCGCCGCAGAGGGAGCATCGCGCCTGAGCCACGGATTTTCGGGACATCGTCCGATTGTAGCAGCTTCGCCGCGGACGATGTGCACCTTCGGCCACGGAGGCCGCGGGCTCCATTTGTCTTTCGCCACGGACGCCACGGACGCCACGGACGCCGCGGACTCGATCGGTGTTCGCCACGGACGCCACGGACGTCGCGGACTCGGTGTGTGTTCGCCACGGACGCC
>WNGL01008730.1_pt1 | contig 11817 bp, 7 predicted proteins | sample 5400591 | NCBI WGS metagenome assembly WNGL01 (sample SAMN13153377, study PRJNA577476) | soil metagenome | isolation source: 80 cm soil or saprolite under Garry oak tree replicate 1 | place: USA:California | collected 2016-06-15
ATCCCGTCGATTTAGAAATTCCCGCGCTTGCAAGCAAGAAAGAACGTTCTTGTTTGCCTTCGCGGCGTTGGATTCAATCGCTCGAAATGAAAACTCCGCCGCTCGGTTGCGCTGTAATTTTTGCCGCCTTCATCTTCGTAATCGCGCTTGCAGCCTTTGCCCAAACACCGCCGCCAGTACCCTCCTCGCCTTCGCCGAAAGAATCGCCGCCGGCCGCGGCCGACTATGATCTTCGCTGGGGTGTGAAAATTCCGATGCGCGATAAGGTGGAACTGAACGCGACCCTGTATTTGCCGAAGACAAAAGATGGAGTCCCCCAAAAGACGCCAGTCGTTTTCACGCTCACGCCTTACATCTCCGACACGTATCACTCCCGGGCGGCATATTTCGCATCGCACGGTTATGCATTTGCCCTTGTCGATGTTCGCGGCCGCGGCAACTCCGGAGGCGAGTTCGAGCCGTTCGCAAATGAGCCCCACGATGGCCACGATGTCGTGGAATGGCTTGCACAGCAGCCGTTTTGCGACGGCAAGGTTGCGATGTGGGGGCGGCTCTTACGCAGGCTTCGATCAATGGGCGACAGCGAAAGAACTGCCGCCGCATCTCGTCACGATCGTGCCTGCCGCCGCCGCGCATCCGCCGCTCGATTATCCCTCCCTCAATAACGTAGGAGAAACTTACGATATGCAATGGTTCACTCTCACCAGTGGCCGCGCCGGACAGCAAAATCTTTTCGCCGACCAAAAATTCTGGCGCGCGAAATTTTTGGATGCCTACAAGAAACACATTGCGTTCAAAACACTCGATTCGTTCATCGGAAATCCATCTGCCAATTTCCAACGCATACTCAAACATCCAACGGCCGACGCTTATTACGACGCGATGGTGCCAACGATCGAGCAATACAAAAAAATGATGCTGCCGATTTTGACGATCACCGGTCAGTACGACGACGATGAGTTAGGCGCGCTCACCTTTTACCGCGATCACATGGCGAATGTCTCGGCGGAAGCGCAGGCGAAACATTTTCTCATCATCGGCCCGTGGGACCATGCCGGCACGCGCACGCCGACCAATGAAGTGGGCGGCGTCAAATTGGGCGGCGCGGCAATTGTCGATCTTAACGATCTGCATCGACAATGGTACGACTGGACGACGAAGAACGGCGCCAAGCCGGAGTTCCTCAAAAACCAAGTCGCGTATTACTTGCTTGCTCCTGGAAACACCGGCGCCAACGGCGAATGGAAATACGCTCATAGCCTTGAGGCGCTGGCGGCGAATCCGCGAACTTTTTACCTCGATTCAAAAAATGGCGACGCTAATGGTGTTTTTCGCTCCGGATTCCTAACCGAGAACCATCCGAAAGAAGGGGCCGACAATTTCGTTTACGATGCGCTCGACATCACGCGCGGCGAAAGCGTCGAAGGAGTCGACCCGAAGGAAAAGACCGCTGGCATTGATCAAACTTATGCATTGAGCATTCGCAACGATGGATTGGTTTATCACAGCGAGCCGCTGCCGAACGAAACGCCACTTGTCGGTTGTCCGCAGCTGACGCTGTGGGTTTCCATCGACACGCCCGATACTGATCTCTCTGCCGATCTTTACGAAATTCAACCGGATGGAACGAGCATCGCGCTTTGGAGCGATATTCGCCGTCTGCGTTATCGCGAATCGTTGCATGAAGCAAGGCTCGTCAAGCCGGGCGAGATCGTGAAGTGCGACTTTAATCCCGGTTTGTTCGTGGCACGCCGACTGATGAAGGGAAGTCGCCTTCGCCTGGTCGTTTCGTCGCCTAACTCCATTTTGTGGCAGAAAAACTATTGCTCGGGCGGCATCGTTGCGGACGAGGCGGCAAAAGATGCGCGCACCTGCCATGTGCAAGTCTATCACGAGGCCGCACACGCCAGCGCGATCCAACTGCCAATCCGTGAGTTACCTGTTTCGCAAAGGTAGGGCGAAAGGACGATGGCCAGGAAAATTCGTGTTGGAATACTATTCGGGGGCCGATCTGCCGAGCACGAAGTCTCCCTGCAATCGGCGAAGAATATCATCGACGCTATCGACAGGAACAAATACGAGGTCGTGCTGATCGGCATTGATAAGAAAGGGCAATGGCATCTCAATGAAGAATCTCGATTTCTCCTTCCGACAACTCAATCGGAACTGCCCGAGCTGCCGGAAAGTGGCGAGAACCTCGCGCTGGTTCCTGGGAAGCAGAACGAACAGCTTGTAGCGCTTTCCGGGGAGGAGAGACTTGGCTCTTTGGATGTGATCTTTCCTGTTCTTCATGGCCCGTTCGGCGAAGATGGCACCGTCCAGGGACTGCTGAAGCTTGCAAACATCGCGTTTGTTGGAGCTGGCGTCCTTGGCTCAGCCGTCGGCATGGACAAGGATGTGATGAAACGGCTACTCAGAGATGCTGGAATTCCTGTTGCCAGATTTATCGCGGCCAACAGGTATTCGCGGGAAGAAATCGCTTTCGACTACGCGCGAGGGCAACTCGGTGTGCCGCTTTTTATTAAGCCTGCAAACCTCGGTTCATCGGTCGGCATTCAAAAAGTCAAAGATGGCGAGGAATTCGAGCGCGCGGTCCGTGCTGCGTTCAATTATGACAACAAGATATTAATTGAGGAGTGTATCGACGGTCGCGAGATGGAATGTTCCGTGCTGAGCAACGATAATCCCATCGCATCAGTTCCAGGCGAGATTTTACCTCGTCACGAATTTTACTCGTACGAAGCGAAATATCTTGATCAGAACGGCGCTGTGCTGGAAATACCGGCGAGGCTGCCGTCGGAGATTTCGGAGCGTATCCGCCAGCTGGCTATCAAAACGTTTTCCGTGCTCTGCTGTGAGGGAATGGCGCGGGTCGATTTCTTCTTGAGAAACGACGGTGAAATTATCGTTAACGAGATCAACACCATTCCTGGATTCACCAGAATAAGCATGTACCCGAAGCTCTGGGAAGCGACTGGTATCTCTTACAGCGAGTTAATCGACAAATTGATAGAACTGGCAATTGAACGGTTTGAGCGTGAGAAGCGATTGAAAACCGATCGCGCGTAATCCTCGGAAAATTGGTGCTGATGCGACTGATCTTAAGAGCGTTGATAATCATAAGCGCGCTTGCGATTCTAACTACGCAAGCGTGGGCGGATGCAGAAATTGTCGTCGCGATCCGATACTTGCAGGCGCAAAGCACGAGTCACTCGCATTTGTATTTGTACCGGGAGGACGGAAAACTCTTGCGGCAATTAACGAACGACAACTCGGGGCAAGACTCGGGTCCAATTTTCGCACCGGACGGCAGCATGATTGTCTTCACGCGCGAAAAGCCTAATGACATCCGCGAATTTTGGAGCATCGATCCGCGCGGCACCGGATTGAAAAAGCTGGAAGCGGCGCCGGATTGGTACACCCAAGCGAAAAGCTCGCCTTATTTCACAAACATCGAACCAGAGGAATCAACATCGCAGAGTCCGACAGCGTCACCTGAGGGGTCTGCATCGCCCGCCGAAACGCCGCCACCAAGTTACAAATCGCCAGACGGGTCCGTTGAATTGGTCTTGCGCGAAGATCCGAACGACGAAGCCGATCAGATCAATGGGGAAGGTCACGGCAAACATTATTTGCTGCGCGATTTAAGGACGGGAACGGAAACAGAATTTGGAAAGCTGGCCGGCTTCATCGGCGTGTTTGAGCTCCTGCACGACAGACAAGAGAAGGATCCGTATTTTCTTTTCCAAGGACCGCTGCGGCTTGCATTTTTCGATTTGCATTTAAACAGCACGGATGGTGACACCGTTTTCGCACTCGATCTCACTGGCCCGCGACTTGTCAGGCTGTCGCCGAATTGGGCCGCTCCAATTCCGCTTCCCAGTGAAGCCGCGTTTCTAACGTTCACAGAGAATCGTTATGTTTCCATTCCAGACACTAAGAAAACGGCGAACTGTTCCTACGTGGAACGCTGGGACGAAAAGTTAAACAACATTCGTTACGCACGCGAGAGAAGTGCCGCGATTTGCTACGGAATGTCGATGTATCGACCCGGCGAGGATCCAGCCGTCATTACGATGCGCAGGAGCGCAGATTAGAATTTCATGAAGAGAACATGCGTCGCGCTTTATCTTGTCGCGATGTCCTTAGGCCAAGCGGAGTCAGAAACCGAACCCCTAGACAAACTGGCTGGCGACTTTTGGACGTGGCGAGCGAAGTACGCGCCGTTCACGGGCGACGATGTGAATCGAATTGAGCGTCCGGGCGGAACGCGCGATTGGTCGGCAGCTACCATTGACAAGCAACGTAGAGATCTCGCGGGATTCGAGGTGAGATGGACGAAGCTCGATATCAACGGACGGCCTGTTCGGAAACAGGTCGATTACAAATTGATCGGCTCGGCGTTGGCGCGCGTGCATTGGGAATTAGACGTCAACCCACATTGGAAACGCGATCCCAACTTTTACACCGCTCAGACGCTGACTCCGGTAGTCGAAGCGCTCACTGTACCGGCGCCGTATGATGGAGCACGCAGTCGCGAGATTCTTACCCGCATCGACAATATTCCGGCGATTTTGCAGGAGGGCGAAGAGAACCTTGCGAATCCACCGGCGCCGTTTGCGACGGTCGCTATTCAAGCGCTGGAAAATATTCGGACGCGCTTGAAAGAAATGGCAAGTGCGCTGCTAGGAGTGACAACTCTCAAAGAGCATGAATTAAACGGCGCAACTGAGCGTGCCGCGGACGCGCTCGAAAAATACAGAGGCTGGCTCCAGGAGAAATTGCCGTCGCTGCCGAAAGAAACGGCGCTTGGTCGCGACGCCTACGTCTTTTTCCTGAAAAACGTCGCGCTGCTGCCCTACTCGCCCGAAGAGCTTCTGGCCATGGGCCGTCAGGAGTGGGATCGGGCGGTCTCGTTCGAAGCGTTTGAGAAGCAGCGGAATAAGGATGTGCCACCACTGTCTTTGGCGAAAGACATCCCAACCTGGATCAAGGACGCGGCGGCGAAGGAATTGTCGATCCGCGATTTTCTAAAAAAACGAGAAATCCTCACAGTTCCCGATTGGCTTCAGCATTACACACTGCGTCCGATGCCGGAATATTTGCGGGCGCTGCAAGGCTTCGGTGAAACCGATGACTTCACTTCGCCGTCGCGACTGAAAGACAATTGTATTCGCTACGTGACCGAACCCTCAGGAAATCTCGGTTACTTCTGGCGCGCGACTGCGGAAGATTCGCGGCCGATCACCGTTCACGAAGGAATTCCCGGCCATTATTTTCAGCTTTGTCTTTCGTGGAAACATGCAGATCCGATCCGGCGGCATTACTACGACTCTGGCGCCAACGAAGGAATCGGTTTTTATGCCGAGGAGATGATGTTACAGGCAGGGTTGTTCGACGACAGCCCGCACACGCGCGAGATCATTTACAGTTTCATGCGTCTGCGCGCGTTGCGTGTGGAAGTGGATGTGAAACTCGCGCTCGGTGAATTTACGCTCGAGCAAGCCGCAAAATATTTGGAGGAAAAAGTTCCGATGGATTCACGGACCGCGCACCAGGAAGCAATCGCCTTCTCCACCGGCCCCGGTCAAGCCCTGACTTATCAGATCGGCAAACTCCAGATCACAAAACTCCTCGCCGATGCGCGCATGCAGCAGGACGACAAATTCAGTCTTCGCGCCTTCCACGATTTCGTGTGGAAAAACGGCAACGTGCCGATCGCATTGCAGCGTTGGGAATACCTCGGGTCGAACATGGAAGTTCCAGCGAAGTGACCAAATAGTGTTGCGCGTGCCACTCACGGAAAAAAGTAGTTTCGTACTGCGCCGTCAAAAGAAGCCGGACCGCATGCAAGAGTTCTTGACCTTGCGCAGCGAATCACATGGACACGGATCATTGCGCCCGAGTTTCTCGACGAGATGTTTGTTTCCGTGAACGACGCGAGTCCCTCGCTTCACGTGTATCTCGGATGGGAATCCTTTTCGTCGTTTGCTAGTGCGCTCGAAAAAAGGCGCCGTCCTGATCTGAATAATCACGTGCCAGCGATCTTCCGTGGATGATCATGGAGCCAAAGTTTGATCTCATTCGCGTGGATCCGCGCTTTGATGAGCTGCTTCACCGAATGGGCTTTGAAGTGACACCTCGGTAAGATTTTAGGGCGAGCAGGATTCACATTTCCATTTGGAAATCCGCGCGCTCTCAGGGAACTTGGTAACTGACTCAAAATTGATATCATGACCTCGGCGCAGATCCGGCAATCATTTCTTGATTTCTTCCGCGAGAAAAAGCACACCGTTGTGCCGTCATCATCGCTGCTACCAGAGGCACCGAATCTGCTTTTCACGAACGCCGGCATGAACCAGTTCGTGCCGATTTTTCTCGGACAACAAAAACCGCTGTGGACTCCGCCGCGTGTGGCAGACACACAGAAATGCATTCGCGCGGGCGGAAAACATAACGATCTGGAAGATGTGGGGCTCGACACCTATCACCACACGTTTTTCGAGATGCTCGGTAATTGGAGCTTCGGCGATTATTTCAAAAAAGAAGCGATCGAATGGGCATGGGAATTAGTCGTCGATCGCTGGAAATTTTCCGCCCAACGGCTTTACGCGACGGTTTACAAGCCCGGTCCGGGGGAACCGAGCGATTTCGACGAGGAAGCGCATGATCATTGGGCGCGTCTCTTCAGTGATGCTGAGCTCGATCCGGCTATTCACGTTCTCAATGGCGGCAAAGCTGACAATTTCTGGATGATGGGCGACACGGGGCCGTGCGGCCCGTGTTCAGAAGTACATGTCGATCTTACGCCGGACGGCGACACGCGTGGCGCGCTCGTGAATAAGGAGGACCCGCGCTGCATCGAGATTTGGAATCTCGTTTTCATTCAGTTTAACGCGAACCCTGACAATTCATTCACGCCGCTGCCGCAACGTCACGTCGACACCGGAATGGGCTTCGAGCGCGTTACCGCAATCATTCAAGGCACAAAAAATCTGACTGATTTTTCTGGGACGATTTCAAATTACGAGACCGACATCTTTCGCCCGATCTTTGACGAGCTCGAGAAACTGAGTGGCAAGAAATACGGCGGCACGACCCCGGAAAAAAACTCTCAACTCTCAACGCTCAACTCTCAACAGGCCACGGACATCGCGTTTCGTGTCATCGCTGACCATATCCGCGCATTGAGCGTCGCAATTGCCGACGGAATCATTCCCTCAAACGAAGGACGCGGTTATGTTCTGCGCCGGGTGCTGCGCCGCGCCGTCCGCTACGGACGCACGCTCGGATTTCACCAACCGTTCTTTTTCAAGCTTGTCGACGTTGTCGCAGAAACGATGGGCAACGTGTTTCCCGAAGTCCGTGCTAAACGAAGTACGATCAAAAAAACACTCCGCCGTGAAGAAGAAGCCTTCAATGCGACCCTGGATTCAGGAATCGACAAATATAATCGGATTGTTGGCGGTATTTTCGCTTTGATAGGCTTCTTTTCGTGCGAGTCAGTGATTGGCGATCAGGAGTTAGATTTTTGGCTGGCGCAAAAACCATTTTTCCGAGACGCTGCAAGGGCGTTTTTGCAGCGTCGGTTTGGATTTCCACGACAGCAACTTGAGTACATTTCGAGTGACCCAAAACGCTTTGCGAGTGAGCTGCTCAAGATTAGGAAAACGTTTGCATCGCGAGGCGAGGCAATCGCCGCAGCTTCAGTATTTCCTGGAGAACGAGTGTTCGAACTCTATGACACTTTCGGATTTCCGGTCGACCTGACCGAGTTGATGGCGAAGGAGGATGAACTCACCGTCGATGTGGCCGGCCTCGAAAAGTGTATGGACCAGCAGCGTTCCCGCGCTCGCGCGTCTCAGAAAAAAGAAGTCATTGAGCTGGAAGCCAGTCTGGCGATGCACGGCAGTTTGTCCGCGCAAAAGGGGACGCGCTTTCTCGGATACGATTTCTTAGAGACAGAAGCCGTTGTCGAAGCGGTTCTCCCCGGAAAAAAAGGTGAAGACCTAAATATCGTTCTCGATCGGACGCCTTGTTATGCCGAGATGGGCGGCCAGGTCGGTGACCGCGGTTTACTTCATGTGCCAGGGCACGATCGGACCGAGGTTGGGCAATTGCGCGTAACCGACACGCAAACGCGAGAAAACGTTTTCATTCATCGTGCCGTGCTCGAGGAAGGTCGTGCACCAGAGCCGGGCGAGGCAGTGCGTATTTCCGTGGATGTCGATCGAAGGAAAGCTATTCAGGGGCATCACACGGTGACGCATTTGCTGCACTGGGCGCTGCACGAAGTTGTCTCGCGCGATGCGGTACAAAAGGGGAGTTATGTCGGCCCGGATAAACTTACCTTCGATTTTTCAAGTGCGCCGCTCACGCCGGAACAAAAGCGCGATGTGGAAAAACTGGTGAACGAAAAGATCGCGGAGAATGCACCGGTGTCGTGGACGGAGATTCCGTACGGAGAAGTGAAACAGCGAAAAGACATCATCCAATTCTTTGGCGAGAAATACGGCGACACAGTGCGCGTTTTGCAAATCGGCGGCGTACCTCGCGCGCTCAACGGCTACTCGATGGAGCTTTGTGGCGGGACGCATGTGAGATCGACGGGTGAGATCGGCCCGTTCCGAATCGTAAGAGAAGAGGCGATCGCGGCAGGGACGCGGCGCATCGAAGCCGTCGCGGGCGACGCGGCTCGGGCGTGGGCGAAGGGAGAAGCTGCGCGTCAACAGGAGAAATTTGAAGCACTGGCGCGAAAGAAACCCGAGATTCCAGCGTTGCCTGCTTTTGGAATCGAAGCCGATACCGCTGAAATGTTGAAACAGATCGACGCACGCGCGGCGCATCTGGAAAAAGTAGATGCCGAGGTTCGCGAATGGGAAAAGAAACACGCGAAAGAAGCTGAAGCGGATTTGCGCAGCCGCGCCGCGCAGATTGCGAACGAATTGGCGTCGTCTAACGGCGGCCTGAAATTCTGCGTAGCCAAAGTTCCGAATGCCGACGCGAAATTGCTGCAATCGGTCGCCGACGCGTTAAAGCAGAAATCTGACGGGACGATCGTTCTTGCCGGAGCGAAAGAAAATACCGTGGCGCTTGTGGCCGTTGTTCCAAAGCAGCTGACTTCAAAATTTCAAGCGAACAAAATCATTCAACAGGTCGCGCCGATCGTCGGTGGCAAAGGCGGTGGTCGTCCAGAGAATGCGCAAGGCGGCGGTACCGACGCCAACAAGATCGACAAGGCGCTGGCGAGAGCGAGGGAATTGCTGCGCTAAGTCGCGCCGCAGAATTACGGCGCACTCACACTTGGGAAACGGGCGTTTTTGATCAGGCGTTTCAGATTTTTTCCGTCGACCGACATTCGATAGATAGACGCTTCTTTCTCACCGGGCGGCTTGCTGAGAAACAAGACGTTGGCGTTGTCGAGCCAAACGCCATCCCATCCCAAAAGTTTTTTCGGAGTGAGTCTAATGGTGCGTTGCGAATCGAGATCAAACGACCACAATGCCGGCACTGGCCCGTCCCAATCCTTGCGATTGGCTTCCTCACCCATCTCGATGCCAAGAAGCAGGCGTTTCCCATCCGGCGAAACATCGATTCGGCAGTCGCCGCTCATGTCCCCATTCGGAATAATTTTGTCGATCTTCCATTGGTCGATTACTGCGCCATCGAGACCGAGCCGATAAATATTCGTCATGTCCTGACAAAAAACCGATTGACCATCCCGTGCCCAAATCGGCGAATAGCGTGTGACCTCGCCTGCCGCGCCTTTTTTCAGAAGACGAAAGCCAGTTCCGTCTGCGTTGATCACACCGAGGTCCCAAACCTCGTTTTGCCGCAGCGTAAAGAGGATGCGGTTTCCATCTGGCGACCACGTCGGGTAATAACTGTTGTCACTCGGGACATCCTTGAAAACCGTGGTCTTGCCAGTGGCGACATCCGTAACGGCGATGTGGCGGATATAAGTCGTTTCGCTCATTTTCTCCACCGTGTTAAATGCGACCTGCGTGCCGTCCAGCGAAATCGCAGGAAAAATTCCATCGGCGATTTTTCTCTCGCTGGTGCCATCAAGGTTGGCGAGGTAAACGGCGTTGTTACGTTCGAAAGCGATCTGCCGTTCACCAGAAAACGCGGTGGCAGAAGAGGCGGCCAGGGAAAAGGCAAGGAGGATTATTCCTTTCATGGCAGGACGAGCGTAATGAAAAAGGTCGCGGCGAGTGCGGCGCCGATCACGATTAGGTAAACCAATCCGCCAAAGAGGAATTTAAAAATAGTGATAAACCAGCCCTGCCGATAAACACGACGGATCGACAGGAAAATTTGCACTACGAATGCGATCCAAAGCAGCGCGATAATCCAGCCCGCGATCGGACCTGGGACCATGCGGTTTAGCCCGATTGTTGCGAGCACGATCAGCATGATCCCGACGTAAGCGAATGTGTGGATGTGAAGCGCGTAAATCAGATGGTCGATGTAAAAAATGCGGCGACGAAGGTAGAGAACCTTCAGAACAAAAGCGAAGAGCGGGATACAGCAGAGCATCATGTACGGAAGATTGCTGAACAGTGTGCTGATAAAAAGTCCCATTTTCGTTCCGCGTTCACCCATTTTGTCCTTGGCCTTTGCTTCCAACCAACGCTCGAAGGGAGTTGAGGATTTCGTGCCCGGATCAAAAGCCACGATCGGTCGGTCGGTCGGACCAGTGACTATTTTCCCAGATTCCTGCGTCTGCTTATCGGTTCCGGGCGCGGGTGGAGGCGAAGGCGTGGTCGTTAGAGGCGAGGGCGCGGGCGGAGACGGAGGCTCCCGCAATAATGTCTCCAATTCCTCTCGCACCGCGGGCGGCAAGTCTCCTTTCTTTAAATCGGCTTCCAGTTCCGCGCGATCTTTTGGACCGAGTTTGCCCGGTTCCAGATGAAGCCCTCTTGCCCCGTAATTCACGGCAAAGAAAAAGAGAATGCTGGCGAGAAGATAAAGTCGCAGGGGGTGCACATAACGCACCCGATGTCCGGCGAGGAATTCATTGGTCAGTCTCCACGGACGAACGAGAAGGAGGCCGATCGTCGCGAAAAACTTGGAGTCCCAATTCAGGAACTCATTGAGGAGATCGGCAAGCACGTGCCGGAAAGAACGGCGATAATCGATTGCCGGTTGGCCACACTGCGCGCACCAATGTCCCTGCAACTGTGCGCCACAATTCTCGCAATGTGTGAGCGGCGGGCGCTGCGTTTTCCGCCGGCCGAAAAATCGCCTGCGAACTGGAGGTTGTTCGATTGCCGATATCGCTGCATCGCCCAAAATGAGCTTTGTTATTTCATCGGCCACGTTGGGAGCTTAGGAAAACCGGATGCGAAGGTCTATTCGGAATGTGAGCGCTCTCCTTCCAGCCGGCGCGTCGGACAATGAGGCGAGATACCTGATTGTTCCACAGCCAAGATGGCTGTGCCACGAAAAGCATTGACCACACAGACGGAGCGATGACACGATTTCCGCCCGACGTGGCGTCTCAACTTCTAAGAACCAAAAGTCCGGAGCATTTGATGGCGGAGGCGGCCGCGCCTGAGCGCCAGATGAAGCGCGCGCTTTCCGCCTTCGATCTTACCTGTCTTGGCATCGGCGCGATTATTGGGGCGGGAATTTTCGCGCTCGCGGGCACGGCCGCGGCTGGCGAGCATGCCCTGGCAGTAGGTTCGCTGTGGAAAACGCCAGTGCTGAATTTTATTATTTCTTACCTTACGCACTCCGATTTGGTATTTGGCCGGCCGGGCGCGGGCCCCGCGGTGGTATTTTCTTTCATCGTGGCAGCGATTGCCTGCGGCT
>WNGL01028098.1_pt1 | contig 11814 bp, 8 predicted proteins | sample 5400591 | NCBI WGS metagenome assembly WNGL01 (sample SAMN13153377, study PRJNA577476) | soil metagenome | isolation source: 80 cm soil or saprolite under Garry oak tree replicate 1 | place: USA:California | collected 2016-06-15
ACGGGCTACAGTCTAAGTTATGTATGACCGAACGGTCAAGATAAATATTGGCATTAATTACAATATTACTTGCTACACATTTTGGCAAAAACCCAGCATTCTTGAGGTTTTGACGGTTTTTTCTAGGAAGTTAGGCTAAGAGGATTGCGATTTCGGAGGGACACAACGGGACCTCTCAGTTCTTGGGGAAACTCAAAGGCTCGTGAATTCATCCATTTTTGAAATAACCGTGCGCTGACTTGTAACACGCTCGCCAGCAATTGGTTGGGAGAGCGATCGCTCGAGTAAGTGCCATTCGCTGCTGAGTGAGCCTTGAGTTGATTGGGGTTCGCAAAGCTAGAAAGATTTCGCCCGGCGAGGGCTGCACAGGCCTGGCTGCATTGTAAAGAGTTAGCTGAGACATCATCCTAAGTCCTTCTGGCCAAGCGAGTTATCAAATTTCTCACTGTGAGAAATTTGATATGTACTTGCATCCGAGCAGGTTATAGAAACGGACCTTTCGGGATCGAGATTTCGGTTGCAAGGTGCTGAGCGCGAGGCCATTTAGAATGAAGGAAGAATGCAGAATGCGGAGTGGCAAAATCTGCGGTTAACCGAATTTTTTTCATTTTTTCCGCCAAATTGCCTACCGTGGGTTAGGCGCTGCGCGCGGCCTATGGTAGGATCGCGCCGGCATGGAAATTAAAGGCAAATTGCGGAGCCGGGATCCTGCAACGGAAACCGGACAGCCAAAACTCAGAAACTCAGGAATGGAACTCGTGGAACTGGCCCCTTCGACTAAAAGAGCAAAGTCGAGCGCGCGTGGCGCTTTATATCCCCGAATCGTGCGAAATGCACGAAACGATGAAAAGGCGAAGCCGGTTCGGAGCGACGGTCAATCAACCCACCTCAACTCACGCTAAGGTTAAGGCAAATTAAGGTAAATTAAGGTAACTAAAGCTTGGAGAAAGCTGAGGCTCTCCAACGAAGATTGCGGCATGGCGAATTACGAACTTTGATCCGGCCTCAACCCCAAACGTTAGCGTTGTGGGGAACCGATTCACGAAAGGGATGACAAATATGGCAGTCGGATCACGTCGGCGAGTCAGCGACGGGTGCCAGACGGTCGCGCTCCCCTTTCCTTCGCGAAGGATTCGGGGCTTCCGCAGCGCAGCACTATTGGGTTTGCTAAAATTGCGTTTGTCTGGCATGTGAGGCGGTCGCGATGAGAAAAAACGTAATTATTTTGGGTTTGCTGGCTTTGGGGCTTGCGGCCGGTTGTTTGGAAAAACCGGGCGGCAAGCCGGTTCTGCCGGCGGGTGCTTTGGTTCGCGCCCATTTCGCCGGGACCGATGCGCTGGCCAGCAGCACTAACGCCGCCAAAATTCAACAGGTCCTGGCGCTGCCCGCCACGGCTGAAGTGCGCGAGGAAGCCCTGCGCAAGCTGGCGAAAGCGCCTTTGCTATTGTGGCGCAAAGAAGTCCCTCCCGGCGCCGCCGACCAGGCCGCATCATTTATGCCGCTGCTGGCCGACTGGCTGGCCGCGGAATCTTACCTGGAGATTCGCGGTCCGGGCGATCGGGCGGAGTACGCCCTGGCCGTGCAACTCGACGATGAGCGCGCGAAACGTTGGAACGCTTCCCTGCGCGAAATCATCAGCGGTTGGAAGCTCGGCGCGCCCGAGCCGATCACCGTTGAGAATGCTCAAGGCTGGCAACTCAAAAAGCGCCAGTCGCCCAATCTCTTCCAGTACGTGCGGGCCGGTCGCTGGGTGATCGTCGGGCTGGGGCAGGATCGCTTGACCGCACTGCCGGCGCTGGTGAAACAAGCCGGCCCAAGCGGTCGGCCGGTCGCCGCGCTGGACAAATCGCTGCTGGAGATCGAAGCGGACTGGCCGCAGCTTGGCGGTTTGTTTCCCAAGTTTGCCGACTACCGGCTGCCGCCTTGCCAACTGACGCTCACCGGCGAGGGCGAAAACTTGCGCACCACTGCGCGGCTGCGGTACGGGGAGAATATTCCCTGGAAGTTCGAGCCTTGGAGAATTCCGACCAACATCATCTCGGAGCCGATCGTCAGTTTCACCGCCGGGCAGGGCATTGCGCCCCTGTTGAGCCAGGTCAAAGGCGTGCCCGAACTGGGAATGAAAGAGCTGCCGACCCAATTTTGCTCCTGGGGACTGGAGCAGATCCATTACTTGAGTTACGCCACCGTGCCGCTGGCCAACCCCAGCAACGTGGTCCGGCAAATCGCGCCGAAGCTGCCGCTGCTGGCGGAACGGCAGATGGGCAAGGCGATTGGGAATTTTCTCTACGTCAGCAACCGCGCGGAAATCATCTGGCGCGGCATGCCATTTATCGCGCCGTTCCTCAAGCCGCTCCGGGCCGGCGGCACGGATTACCTGTTCCTGGGCATGTATCCTCCGACTCCGCTCACCAATTCGCCGCCGCCGGAATTGTTCGCGCAGGTCCTCGGGCGCAAAGACCTGGCTTACTACGATTGGGAGATCACACAGACGCGCCTGCACCACGCCCGGCAGACCTATCAGTTGTTGGATCTCATCCACCAGCGCCAGCTTCTCCCGGCTGATGCCCCGACCTACAAATGGCTGCAAGCTGTGGAGCCGCTGCTCGGCGAAACGGTCACCGAAGTTGCGGCCAGCTCGCCCAAAGAATTGGTTCTCCGCCGCAAATCGCACCTCGGCCTCACCGGTTTCGAACTAGCGACGTTGACCCGCTGGCTAGATTCCCCGGGGTTCCCGCTCTCCTTTGAGCCGCCGGCGCCTTTGGTGCTCCGAACCAACCTGCCCGCGCACAAGACTACCAATTCATCCTCCCTCCCCAAGCGGTAGGCTGATCCCGTGCTGCGACTGGGCGTCAACATCGATCACGTCGCCACTCTGCGCGAGGCGCGTTACCGCGATCGCGACCACGGGGAACCCGATCCCATCGCCGCCGCCTTGCTCTGCGAAGCCGCCGGCGCGCACGGCATCACGGCTCATCTGCGCGAAGATCGCCGCCATATCCAGGACCGCGACATTCGAAAATTGCGCGGCGCGATCAAAACCCCGCTCAATCTCGAAATGGCCAACGCGCCGGAGATCGTCACTATCGCATTGGAAATCAAGCCGGCCATCGTCTGCTTCGTCCCCGAACGCCGCCAGGAAGTGACGACCGAAGGCGGTCTCGACGTGGCCGGTCAAACGCGGGCTTTGGCCGAAACGCGCCGGCGCATGAACGGCGCTGGGATCGACGTGAGCCTGTTCATCGCGCCCGACCCCGCGCAGATTCAAGCGGCCGCCCAGGTGGGCGCGCAGTTCATCGAGCTGCACACCGGCGCGTTTGCCGAACAGTTCGCGCAGGAACGGGCGTGGGAGGTTGAGCTGGACCGGCTGATCGCCGGGGCGAACCAGGCGCGCGCGCTAGGATTGAAAGTAAACGCCGGCCACGGTCTGAACTATCAAAACCTCCAGCGGCTTTATCGTGTGCCTCATTTGGTGGAACTGAACATCGGGCACAGCATCATCAGCCGCGCGGTCGCGGTTGGCTTGCCCACCGCTGTCAAAGAGATGCTCGTTCTGATGGGAAAATATCCCGCCCCGGCTGAACCGTCGCGTTCCGGCGCCGCCGCGGGCGCCTGAGTCTTAACTCGGAACTCGGAACTCGGAACATGATATTGGGGACGGGCATCGACATCATCGAAGTGGCGCGCATCCAGGCGTCCTACGGAAGATTCGGCGAACGGCTTTTAAATCGGATTCTGCGCCCGGCCGAAATCGCTTACTGCCTTTCGCACAAGCGACCCGCGCCGTTTCTCGCCGCGCGCTTCGCGGCCAAAGAGGCGATCGCCAAGGCCTTCGGCACCGGCATCGGCCATCAACTCGGCTGGCAACAGATGGAGGTCGGCCGCAAGGAATCCGGCGAGCCATTTGTAATTCTGCACGACCGCGGCAAGGAACTGCTCGCCCAGCGCGGCGGCCGGATCGTTCACCTGAGCCTCAGTCACACCGAAACTTACGCCGCCGCGATGGCGATTCTGGAGAGTTGAGAAAAATTCGGTCGGCGCCCAGAGCGTGTTTTAAGAATCGCCCGGTCAGGGGACCGGGCCTACAATGGGGCCGGAATCGCTGTGTTTCCTGTAGGCCGCGTGCCCTCACGCGGCGCTTTCGTGGATTTTTACAACACGCTCTCAGGACCTGGAGCCAGTTTGCGTCCGAGCTCAACGCTCTATTGACACCGGTTCACGGTTGCGCAAGCCTGCCCATCAAATCCGAAAGCTTATGCGCTATTTTGTAATCCTGATTTGCATCCTGAATGGTCTGGTTCCCGGCTCGCGCGCTGCCGACTGGGTCTGTTGGCGTGGGCCGGACGGACTCGGAGTGAGCGCCGAAAAAAACCTTCCGGTCCAGTGGAGCAAAGAGAAAAACATCGCCTGGAAACTGGAAGTCCCGGGCCGAGGCGCCTCTTCGCCCATTGTCGTCGCCGACCGCGTTTATCTGACCACGCAAACGCCCGATACCGCCTTGCACGTGCTGGCCATCGATCGCGAGCGCGGCGAGCTTCTGTGGGACCGCGAGATCGGCCGCGGCAAACTTCACGCCAACAACCTCCACAACATGGCCACGCCGACGCCGGTTTCCGACGGCCAACGGGTTTGGGCGCTCTTCGGCACCGGCGACGTCGCGTGCCTGGACCGCGCGGGCAAAGTGCTTTGGCAACGCAATCTCGTGAAGGAATATGGCGAATACAAGACCAACCACGGCTACGGCACCTCGCCGATGCTCCTGGACGGAAGGCTCTTCATCGCCTGCATGCACCAAGGGCCGTCCTATCTGCTCGCCCTCGACGCGCAAACCGGCAAGAACCTTTGGAAGAAGGAACGCAGTCTTGAGCCAAAGGACGAGGCGCAGGATTCCTATTCGAGTCCGTTGTTCCTGCGAGTGGATGGCCGCGCGCAAGTTGTTCTCGCCGGGGCGGAAAGCGTCAATGCGTACGACCCAGCTACCGGCGAGCAGATTTGGATTTGCGGCGGTCTGAAGGTCCCGCATCCCTACGGCCGGACAATTTCAGGCCCAACGGCCGGCGACGGAGTCGTCGTCGCGGTCGCGTCCGGCTTTCAAAACCGCGGCTTCGCGATCGGTTTGAAGACAGGCGGCACCGGCGAGTCCCGGCTCTGGACCTGCAATAAATTCTCACCCGATTGCCCGACTCCCGTGGTTTACCAAGGCAATTTGTTCTTCATCCGCGACGATGGCATGGCCTCCTGCCTCGACCTCAAAACCGGCGAACCCCATTGGCAGGAACGGCTCTTCAGCGCGAACGTCAAGGTCTCACCCGTGGCCGGCGATGGTAAAATCTACTTCGTGAGCGGGCAGGGGAACTGCGCCGTCGTCAAAGCTGCGGCCAGGTTCGAAGTCCTGGCGACCAACGAATTGAACGAAGCCACGCTCTGCACTCCTGCGATCAGCCATGGACGATTATTCGTCCGCACGGAACGGCAATTGTATTGCGTGACGAATTGACGGCAAAGTTGATCCTAGGCCAGAATTCCTTGCACCACGTCTCCGTGCACGTCGGTCAGCCGATAGTAACGGCCCTGGAACTTGTAGGTTAGCTTCTCATGGTCGATGCCCAGCAGATGGAGGATGGTTGCCTGCAGGTCGTGAACGTGCACCGGGTCGCGCACGACGTTGTACCCGTATTCGTCGGTCGCCCCGTAGCAGGCGCCGGGCTTCACGCCGCCGCCGGCCAGCCAGGCGGTGAAACAGCGCGGATGATGATCGCGGCCGTAGTCAGTCGCGGTGAGTTTGCCTTGCGAGTAGTTCGTGCGGCCGAACTCGCCGCCCCACACGACCAGCGTGTCATCGAGCAAACCGCGTTGCTTCAGATCGGTAATCAGCGCGTAGCCGGCTTGATCCACGTCCTTGCACTGGCGGCGGATGCCGTTGGGCAGTCCGCCGTGATGGTCCCAGCCGGGATGGTTCTTCGCCTCCGCGCCGTAGAGTTCAAAGACCTGCTCCGGTTCTTGCGAGATATCCATGACTTCCGGCACGGAGGTTTGCATGCGGTAGGCCATCTCGTATTGCGCGACGCGCGAGTTGATTTCCGGATCGCCCAGGTCCTCGAACTGCAGCGCCTGCAGTTCGGCCAGGCGGTCCAGCATCTTCCGCCGGCTTTCGCGCGAGATGCCGTCGGGGTTCGCGAGGTAAAGCACCGGGTCCTTTCCCGCGCGGAACTGAACGCCTTGGTGAATGCTCGGCAGAAACCCGTTGCCCCAAAGCCGCGCATAGAGCGGCTGGTCGATCCGGTCCTTCGAGATGAGGACGACGAACGCGGGGAGGTTTTCGTTCGCGCTGCCCAAACCATAACTGAGCCACGCGCCCATGGAAGGACGGCCGGCCAGTTGCGCGCCGGTTTGGAAAAACGTAATGGCAGGATCGTGGTTGATAGCTTCGGTGTGGAGAGATTTTACGAAGCAAAGCTCGTCCACCATTTTCGCCGTCCACGGCAGCAACTCACTCACCCAGGCGCCGCTCCGGCCCTGCTGCGCGAACGGGAAGATCGAACCGGCGAGGGGCAGCGTGGCTTGGTAGCCGGTCATGCCGGTGAGCCGCTGGCCCATGCGAACACTGGCGGGCAGGTCCTGGCCGTTCATCCGGTTGAGCAACGGCTTGTAATCGAACAAGTCCACTTGGGACGGCCCTCCGCTCATGAAAAGATAGATGATCCGTTTGGCCTTGGGCGCGAAGTGCGGCGCGTCGAGAGTTCCGCGGAACGGACTCGCTGTCCGCGCCGGCGCCGCGAACGCCTCGGGCTTGAGCAGGCCGGACAGGGCGGCACCGCCGATGCCCAGGGCGAATCGGCCGAAGAAATCGCGGCGGTTCATTGCGAAGTTAATGTGCGTGCAGTTCATAAATTGCGCCCATCACCGTCTCATTACCGCTTCATCATGATTCAGAATCGCTTCCGCCAGCACCGTGCCGGCAGCAAGGTCCGCCAAACCTAAAACGGGATCATTGACGGCCTCTCCCACCGTAAGCAGTTTGGCCGCCGCCTGCTGCTGAGCGGCAAAAAGCTCGCGCTGCTCGTTGAATAGCTGCTTGAGCACGGCGAGTTCCTTTCCGCTCGGGCGCCGCGCGGTGACCAGCCGAAAGATCCAGGCCACGCGGTCGTCCAAGCTCGCGCCGCCCTCTTCGAGCATGCGCTGGCTCATCAGGCGAGCCGCCTCCACGATTTGCGTGTCGTTGAGCAGCACCAGCGCCTGCAGCGGCGTGCTGGTGTTCTGCCGCCGCGCGACGCAGACGTTCCGCTCCGCGGCGTCCAACGTGACCATCGCCGGATGGGGCACCGTGCGCTTCCAAAAGGTGTAAAGACTGCGGCGGTGCAGATCATCGCCTTTGCCCTGCTCGTAATGCGGCTTGCCCATCGCAATCTCCTCCCACAAGCCTTCTGGCTGGTACGGCTTGACGCCCGGTCCGCCGATTTTTTCCACCAGCAACCCGCTCACTGCCAGCGCCTGGTCCCGCAGCATCTCGGCGGTCAGACGGCGCGCCGGACCGCGCGCGAGAAGCTGGTTGCCGGGGTCGCGGGCGAGCAGTTCCGGGCTGGCGAATGAGGACTGCCGATAAGTCGCCGAGGTTGCGATGAGCTTGAGCAGCCGTTTCAAGTGCCACCCCGTATCGACAAACTCGCGAGCGAGCCAGTCCAGCAACTCCGGGTGCGTGGGGACCGACCCCTGGCTGCCAAGGTTATCGCTGGTTTCGACGATCCCCTTGCCAATCATCATTTGCCACGCGCGATTGACGGTGACGCGCCCGGTGAGCGGATGATCGGGCGCGAGCAGCCAGCGCGCGAGACCAAGCCGGTTGCGAGGCTGGCCCGCGGGAAACGGCGGCAAGGCGGCGGGCGTATTGGCCGAAACCGCTTCTCCCGGCGCATCGTAAGCGCCGCGTCTAAGAATGTGCGCCGGGCGCGGCTTTGCCATCTCCTGCATGACCATCGCTTCGGGAATGGGGTTGATCAGCCGGTTTTGCTCCTGCCGCAAAGTATGAAGTTCCGCGACGAACTTCAGCCCGGGCGGATATAAATTGGCGGCATAGTAGTCCAGTAATCCTTCCCGCTGCGCGGCGGTGAGTTTTTCGGGAGCGGCTTCCCACGCATCGCGCAGATCGCGTTGGCCGGCGACGTGGGCCACTTCAAAAGGAGCCAGCTCGCGGTTGAACAACCGAAAGTCATCTACGCGTCCGCCTTTGAACCCACTATCGCGGAAACGGTAACCGATCGCCAGGTCCGGCTCACCGCCGCCGTAAGTGATGTCCTTGACCAGGCCGTCGCGAACCACCTCCAGCGCGGCGGCCCTGCCGTTGAGGTACACGTGAACGCCCCCGGCGCGGCTGGCGCCGTCGTAAGTCACAGTCACCTGCACCCATTCATTGGTCGGCAAAGGATCCCGGCTCACGACCTTGAGTGAATTTCCCGGCCACATGTGGTGCAGCCCGAAGGCGACGTGGCCCGCTTCCAGCAGCAGCTCGTAGCCGCGGCTGCCGGCATCGATCGGCGCCCGGCTGTGGTGGAGCACGACGTAACGGGGCGCGTGTGACGGTGTCTGGAGCCAGAGGACGAGCGAGAAGGGATCGACGCGCGTGAAGTGGCCCAGGCCCGGGAAGGTGAATCCGTCCTCGCCATTGAACTCCACGCATTGCCCCGACTTGCCCGGCACGAGCTTCGGTCCCTCTTGCGCGTGGGCTGGCTTGGCCGGATCGGCCAGATTGTCAACCTTGTTGGAAACCATGGCCTCAAACGTGAATTCGCCCACCAGACCGGGGACCGTCGGGGCGGCGGGTTTGGCCCGCAGCCATTCCTCGAACGCGCCCCGCGCCTGCTCCCGCAACGCCGGGAGCCGCCGCTCCGCTTCCGTTATCTTGCGCCGCAGTTCGGCCAGCTTCGCGTCGGTGGCTTCGTCAGAGAGCAGCAGCGTTGGGACGGCGATGGGATCGGTGAAATAGGAGGTCTGGCCCGACTCGTCGATATTTTGGAAAAAGGCGAACATCGAGTAGAAGTCGCGCTGGGTGATCGGGTCGAACTTGTGATCGTGACAACGAGAGCATTCCAGGGTCAGGCCGAGCAAGGCGGTTCCGAAAGTGTCCACCCGGTCCACCACGTAGGCGACCCGAAATTCCTCGTCCACGATGCCGCCTTCCTCGTTCTGCATGTGGTGCCGGTTGAAGGCCGTCGCCAGCCGCTGCTCTTTGGTCGCCTGGGGCAGGAGATCGCCGGCCAATTGCCAGGTGACGAATTGATCGAAGGGCAGATTCTGATTGAAGGCCTTGATCACCCAATCGCGCCAGGGCCACATGGGCCGGTAGCGATCCGCCTGGTAACCGTGTGTGTCCGCGTACCGGGCCAGGTCCAGCCACTCGACCGCCATCCGCTCGCCGAAACGGGGCGACTCAAGCAGACGATCCACGAGTTTTTCGTACGCGTTCGCGGACCGGTCGTTCACGAACGCGTCCACCTCGGCGGGCGTTGGCGGCAGGCCGGTCAAGTCCAGGGTGACCCGGCGAATCAGGGTCTCGCGGCGCGCTTCGGCGGCGGGCTTGAGTCCCTCCTTTTCCAGTCGGGCGAGGATGAAATAATCAATGCCGTTGCGCGCCCAACTACTCAATTTTGTTTTCAGAAGTTTCGACCGTGCCGGCGGCAGGAAAGCCCAGTGTACTCCCCATTTTGCGCCTTCCTCGACCCAGCGCCGCAGCAGGCCGATTTGAGTCGCAGTCAGCTTGCGATTTGATTTGGGTGGCGGCATCACCTCCTCCGGGTCGCTGCTCGTAACTCGCCTGACCAGCTCGCTCTCGGCACTCTTGCCCTGGACAATCACGGTTTTGCCATCTTTCACCCGAAAGGCGCCTTCTTTGGTGTCGAAGCGAAGCTTTGCTTTGCGGGCTTTCTCATCCGGACCGTGGCATTGGTAGCAGTTGTCGGAAAGGATCGGCAACACGTCCCGGCTGAAATCAACCTGGCCCGAGGGAACAGCGCCCCGGCCCGCTGCCAGGCCCAACAGCATAACCAGCACCGGCCACGGGCAGCGACGGATGCGAGCGAAAACCAGATTGCGGAGATTCTTCCCGGATTGAACTCGCATCGTCGGCAAGCAAACTGCCGACGGAGCCTCGCCGATACTCCCACTCATGGGACCAGGCTGAGCGCCGTCCGATCCAGCCTCGCGTTCGCAGTCGAGTTGTGCGGTCGGGGTAACGCGACGTTTTCGACCCGGTTCCACGGCAGCGGCACGATAAGGCCTGCGCAGCGCAATCATATGCTCACTCTAAAGACGCTGGCGGCAGCCGGCTTATTTTGCAAGCATTCCTGGTGGCTTAGGTTCTTCGTGGTCAGGCAGAAGCGGAGAGGGTTGAAGCCCAGCCCTATTCGGCAGAAACGGGTTGCCGCGAGGGCCAACGCGCGCTACGCTTCCGCTGGTTGACGCGCTTTATGCTTGGACCAACGGAGAGAAAGGACAAGCAGACATGAATACGAAACTGACCCTGATTTACTGGAAAACCAAAAAATTTTGGCTCGGCAAATTGCTGGAACACCCGGAAATCATGACGCAAGGTCGTACGCTCCATGAACTGGAAGAAAATATCAAAGATGCCTACCAGATCATGGTGCTAGAGGACGTGCCGCAGAACTACCAGGTCAAACAAGTCCTGGTGTGAAACGAAAGGAACTGATTCGCCAACTGACCGAAGCCGGCTGCGAATTCGTGAGGCATGGCGGCAGACACGATGTTTACCGCAATCCGGCCAATGGCAGGAAGCAGCCGGTGCCACGCCATTCCGAGGTGAATGAGCACCTGGCCCGGCATATCAAGAAACACCTCGGTCTGCCAACCTGACGGCGCCTCGCCTTTGGCTCTTCCCCATCACGATATTGACCGTCCGGAATAGCGAGCCTCGATGGCGTTCACCTTGGCCAGGCGGCGCAGGTGCCGCTCTTCTTTTGTGAATTGCGCGTTCACGAAGGCCCGGACCAGTTCGTGCGCCAGTTCCGGTCCGATGACGCGCGCGCCCAACACGAGCACGTTCATGTCGTCGTGCTCCACGCCCTGGTGCGCGGAGTAAGTGTCGTGGCAAAGCCCGGCGCGAATGCCGGGGATTTTGTTCGCGGCCGCCGAGGCCCCGACCCCGCTGCCGCAGATCACGATACCGCGTTCAGCTTTGCCCTCGCGAAGGGCATTGCCCACCGCCTCCGCATAATCCGGGTAATCCACTGGATCCAGGTTGTGCGTGCCCAAGTCAATCACCTCGTGGCCTGCTTTTTGGAGGAAGGCCCGAACATTTTCCTTCAACTCGAACCCGGCATGGTCCGCACCTATCGCGATGCGCATGGCATTTTTTCCCTTTCCTACCGCTTTGGTTTTCCGGTCGATCTCTCTAGCGGGGGCGTTACTGCCCGGACCAGCGACTGCAGGCCCGCGGCGGGGCCTTGCTTGTTGTGGAACACGGAAGTCCCCGCCACCAGCACTCGCGCTCCCGCTGCCACGACCTGGGGAGCCGTCTCGGGATCAATCCCGCCATCGACCTCCAGGTCGCATTGCGGATTTCTTTGGTCGATCATCTGCCGGACCTGCCGAATTTTCGCGAGCGCATAACCGATGAAATGTTGCCCGCCGAAGCCGGGGTTGACCGTCATGACCAAAATCAAGTCGAAAAGCTCGATCAGCTCTTCCAGGAGCGATACCGGGGTGGAGGGATTGATGGCCACACCCGCCCGTTTGCCCAGGCTCTTGATCAGCTGAATCGTCCGGTCCAGGTGCGGCGAGACTTCCTGGTGCACGATGATC
>WNGL01012991.1_pt1 | contig 11811 bp, 8 predicted proteins | sample 5400591 | NCBI WGS metagenome assembly WNGL01 (sample SAMN13153377, study PRJNA577476) | soil metagenome | isolation source: 80 cm soil or saprolite under Garry oak tree replicate 1 | place: USA:California | collected 2016-06-15
GACGGCGTATCCCGGGCGCAGCGCAGCCGCTCTCGCGACTCGCTTGCTTTCACCTCCCCCTGGAGGGGGAGGTCTCGAGCCAACGGGTCGGCCCGAAGTGGCCGGCCCGATGATAAGCTCCGCGAGCGGGAGGGGGTGAATACGGCTGCACCGCTACAATGCGCTTGGTCGCAGCCCACCCCACCCCGCGCACCTTCGGTGCGCGACCCTCCCCCTCCAGGGGAGGGTGAGGTGCGAACGGTGACTGTGCAAAAAATCAACTCGTCAAAATATGCTTGTCGGGATCGAGCCAGAACGCCCACACCGCGGCGCCGATGACGAGGAGAACGGCGGCGACGATGAATGGCGCCTGCCAATTGCCGAACTGCACCAGCACGCCGAACACGATCGGCGAAAGCGCACCGCCGATATTGCCGGCCATATTCATCATGCCGGACACCGTGCCGGAATATTTGCCGCCGGTATCCATCGGCACTGCCCAGGACGGACCGATCGTGCATTCCAAAAAGAACATCGAAGCGGTCAGGCAATAGACGGCGATATAGGCGTCTTCGGTCAACGCCGCCGGCACGATAAATACGGCGCAGCCGAGAAGCCCGGTGATCGCGACGATGCGGCGGCCGAGCTTGGCGCTGCCGGTGCGCTTCAAAAGATAATCGGTCGCCAAGCCGCCGACCGTGTCGCCGACCACGCCCGCCCATAGCGGCAGCGATGCGAATAGACCGACCTTGAGCAGCGTGAAATGCCGGAAATCGACCAGATAGGACGGCAACCAGCTCAGGAAGATCCACAGGCAGTACACATAGGTGAAATACGCGGCCATGATCGCCCACATGTTCGGCGAGCGAAGCAGCGTGGCCCACGGCACGTTGGTCTGCTTCTCCATCGGCGGCGGCTTGATGGCCCCGCTGGCATCGTGGCCGCGGATGCGCTCGAGCTCGGCCCGGTTCACCAGGCGATGCTCTTCCGGCAGGTTGCGGTAACTCAGCGCCCACCACAGCGACCATAAAAACCCGACCGCGCCGCAGATCAGGAACACCGCGCGCCAGCCAAAATAGCTCATGATCAAGACGACGAGCGGCGGCGCGATCGCGGCGCCGAGCCGGCTGGCGCTATGGGTGATTCCCTGCACAAACCCGCGCTCGCGCTGCGGATACCAAAGCTGCATGGCGCGCGTCGCGCCGGGAAAAGCGCCGGCTTCGCCGACGCCGAACAAGAATCGCACGACCATGAACGAAGCCGCGTTGAAGGCGCCGGCCGTGACCGCGGTCATGACCGACCAATAGGCGACGATGCTGGCTAAGACGCCGCGCGCGCCAAATTTGTCGGACAACCAGCCGCCGGGAACCTGGAAAGCCGCATAGGCCCAGACGAAGGCGGAAAAGATGAAGCCCATCGTGATCTTGTCGAAGCCGAATTCTTGGCTGATGAGCGGCGCCGCAGTCGAGATGTTGACGCGATCGAGATAGGTGATGAGGTACATCGCACTGATTATGAGCAAGACATACCAGCGGCCCCGGCTCGGACGCACAGATGCGGCTGCGGCCATTTGCTCGGACATGTGATTCGCTCCCCGTCGATTATTATTGCGCGCCGTTGTCGTTGAGGCGATTGCGCCAAATTGCCTGTTTATCGCGCGGTCGGCAAGCGCGCGGATGACGCGGTGTTGTCATTGCGAGGAGCCCCAAGAGGGCGACAAAGCTAGTTCGGGCAAACCGCGCCGGTCTTCGCCCAGGCGTCGAGCAGCGCACCCGCTTGCATTTGCGTGCCCGGCGCGGGGCGGCGATCGCCGCCGGGCGTCCAGGCCCAACCAACCAAGTGATCGGTGCCGACATGATGCACGATCTGGTCTAGCGAGCGGCCGCCGTTGCGCGCCGGATCCTTGATCTGCGCGCAAATCTGCCCGAGCGTCTTGCCTTCCCAGGCCATGTCGCGCGGCGCCAGATGCCACTCCGGATCGCCCGGCACGCCGGCCGGTTCGAAATTCGCCGGCTGATGGCAGATCGGACAGCGCATCGCTGGGAGCCCAAAGCCGTCTGCGCCGCGCTCGACCGGCGGCTGATGCAGGCGGCGCTCGTCGCCCTAGCGCGGGCGATCGCCGGCTGGATGGCAGTTCACGCAGCGCGGATGCGTCAGCACTTTACCGGCCTCGGTAAATAAAGCTGCCGACCGCGCCGCGGTGTCGTTGATTGCGGCAAAACTTTCCGGCGTCGCCAGGGTCTCGGATGAACTGTCTGCAACCGCCCATCCGGAAAATACGCTCGTCAGCAGGGCGGCAATCGCGACGAGGATCGCGGCCGCAATGGCGATCGTTGGCGCATGCTTGGGCCCAGGCTTGAATTTCACGACGCGGCGCCTCGCGGTTGAATTGCCTTCGAGCATTGAGCTTTCATCATTGCGGCGCAAGATAACGCTGCGGATCGGCGAGGATCACATCGCGCACGGCCTCATGATATTTGATGTAGCCGGTGCAACGGCAGAGATGGCCGTCCAACGCCTCGGCGATGGTTTTCTCAAGCTCGGCGCGCGCCACGCGCTTTCTCGCCAAACGTTCGAGCAGCACTTGGCCTTCGTTGAGGAAGCCGGCCGTGCAATAGCCGCACTGAAAGGCAAAATGATCGATGAAAGCTTTTTGCAGAACGGAAAGCTCACCGTTCTTGGCATGGCCCTCGACGGTGCGGATGGACTTGCCGTCGAAACTCGCCGCCGGGACGATGCAGGTCGGACTGGTATAGCTGGTGCCGTCCGGATTATCGACGATCACCGCGCAACTCAAACACTGCGCCGCGCCGCAGCCGAATTTGGTGCCGGTCAGGCCGAGATATTCGCGCAGATAATCGTTCATCGTTAATTCGTCGCGCACTTCAGTCGGGCCGTAGCGGCGACCATTGATCGTTACGTTCAATGTCGTCACGTCAGCACTCCCTTGAGCATCTGCTGGGTTATCGGCAAGGACCGGAAGCGATGCCCGGTCGCGTCGAAGATTGCGTTTATGAGCGCGGCCACGACCGGAATCCCCACGACCTCCGCCATGCCTTTCGGCCTTTCGTTCGCGTCCACGGCCGGCAGCACCTCGATCTCGAGATCGCGCAGCGGCATGTCCGACCCGCGTGCGACCAGATATTGTCCGAGAGTCCATTTCCCGTTGCCGGGCCCGTCTTCGTAGAGCGGCAGCGATTCGAGCAAGGTGTAGCCGACGCCCATGGCGAAACCGCCCTGCGCTTGGCCAATCACCACCTGCGGCACCAGCGCGTTGCCGCACTCGAAAACGCTGTAGGCTTTGGCGATGCGCAGCGCGCCGGCTACGCGATCGATCTCGATGCGGACCACCGTGCCGCACTGCGCCGTATAGGTGGGTCCGCTCCGGTTGAAGTCGGTAGGCGGAAACTTCACGTTGGAACGGTCGACCCGAACAAATTTGCCGGCGCCGCGGCGCAGCGCCAGCGCGTCGATGTCGGCGGTCCAGTTTTGTCCATCGACCAGGAAATTTGCTTGCGACCAGGCCCAGCGATTAAATCCATGCGCCATCGCGCCGGTGACACCATTGCGCGCATGCGCCCGCGCCGCGATCTCCGAAAGCGCGAGCGGCGGCAGTCCTGGCGCGGTCAATTGGCCATCCTTCCAGCGCGCCGCCTCCCATTGCTTAGCTCTTGGATCGTTCGGCCCGATGCCCCACAAATCCAGCGCGGCAGGCCACAGACCAAAGCGGAAGATCACGCGCGCCGCTTCGGCGGCCGCGTGCGTGCCGACATGGGCGCCGGTCGAGGCGGCAGTGGCCGAGGAAATTTCCGGGACCCAGCGCGGATTGCGCGCCGCAGCGTCCTGCGTTTTCTGATCGATCTTGTAAGGATCGCCGGAGCTCACCAGCGCGAGCGGACCGAAAGCATCGATTTGCGCAAGCGCAACTTCGTCGGCGACGCCGCCCAGATGGGCCGTCACCCGGCTGGCGACCGCCGTGCCCAGGGCGGTGCCCATCTCTGTGCCATCGATCCGGATCGCGGTCCGGCCCTTTGTATCGATCTCCACCGCCGCCAAGGAACAATCCGCCCCGGTGCCATAGTTCTTGGTGGCACACGCGACGCCGGTACCGACGAGAATTCCCGCCTGCTGTCCGCGCGCCTTCTCCTCGGCACGCTGCTTCCAAATCGGATGCTTCTCCAACTTATCGAGGATTTCCGGGGTGCGGACCGAGACGCTGTAAGTGTTTCCTGCCGTGATCCGGCCGCCGGTCGCGAGCGCATTGCGCCGCCGGAACTCAATCGGGTCGAGCGGCAACGCCGTGCACATTTCATCGACCAGCACTTCCAGCGCCGTCATCGTTTGCAGCGTGCCATAGCCGCGCATCGAGCCCGCAGTGACCGCGCGCGAGGGCAGCGAAACGGTGGTGACGTCGACCTTGGGAGCATAGTAGATGCCAAGCGCTGCGTTGGCTCCGACGGTCGCTACATTGGGCGAAAAATTTGCCAAGCCGCCGCCATGCAGAACGTGGTCGGCGGCAAAAGCGAAGATCTTGCCGGTGACCCGATCGACGCCCATCCGCGTGTGCATCGAGAGGGCGTGCCGCTTGATCCCCGATTGGAATTGCTCATAGCGATTGTTCGCGAGCCGGACCGGGTAGCCGGGGAAGAACATTGCCGCGAGCGCGACATAGAGCGGAAATGGCGTGTGGTCGCGCCCGCCGAAACTGCCGCCCATGGAAGCGAAGTGCGTGGCGATTCGCGCTGGTTTGTGCGCGGCGTCGGCTTCGCCGAGCAGGAAGGCGACGGATTCCGCAGCATCGTAGGGTGATTGCACGCCGACGATGAGTTCGAGGTTCTTGCGGCTCGGGTCGTACCAGGCGAGACCGCTCTCCGGCTCGAGACCCATCGGATCCGCCGATTGCGTCTCGAATTGCCGCTCCAGCACCAGATGCGCTGGATTGTCGACCGCAAGCTCGGCACGGATCTGTTCGCCGTAACCCGCGGCTTCCGCATAGTCGAGCCCGCTCGGAATCGGCAGCCGCGCCCAGATCGGGTGCTCCGTGTCCCGGAATACTCCCGGGCTGACCCAGCCGTTCTTGACCGGCGAGTAGACATCGGGTGCGTCTGGGGTCGGCCCCGCGACCCTCGTGAAACGAAAGGCAGCGTAGGGCGGCCGCCTGACCGGGCCGGTCTCCTCACCGTATTTCACTACGGTCGCGTCGCGCAAAGCGAGCCGCGCCTGATCGAGGGAATCGAAATCCTCGAAGATCAAAAGTGCGATCGGCTGGCCGAGATAGAGCGGCGTCCTGCGGATCGGGCAGAACAAATCGCCGGCGTAAAATTCAGGAACCCGCGTACCGATGCGCGCCAGATCTTCAGCGGTCACGACCACGGCAGGTTTCAAGGCGCCGGTCAGGCGCGACAGATCGAGACCGTCATAAATGTGCGTCGCGTCGGTAGCGCGGATGATCATGGCGTGCGATGTTTTCGCCGGCCAGCCGGGGAGATCGGCGGCGCGAAAATCGCCAGCGTAGAGCTTCGCTCCCGTGACCTTGACCACGCCGTCGATTCGACCGGCGCCATTGGCGGCTGGATTCCAGTTTTGTCGTCCCGGCAATGTCTCGCGCGCGAGAAATTCAACTTGGTCGGCTAGCGCCAATCGCGAGACGCTGAGCGCGATGCCGCTCGACGTGAGCAACTTCACGAAATCGCGTCGCGATGTCCTCACGAATACCTACCTCTCCATCGGCGCGTTTTGTCGGCGCCGGCGCGAGCTTCATCAAACGTGGCTATGGCAGAACTCGGCGTGGCTTTGGCAGGAAAGACGGAACGAGAAGATCCAACCGGTTGCAATCATAGCGCGTCGGCCGTCGAATGCCAGAACAAGCGAAACGTCGGGGCGCTTGAAGATGCAATGGAACCTGTGACGATTGCTTGGCCCGATTTATTTGGCCCCGATTACTAGTTGCGTCACCGGTGTCTTGAATTATGATCATCCCTGACCTGGAACATTTTCCGATAGTTTCGTGTTGAACGTGGCGGCGCGGTTTAAGCGCCGGCATGGTGTCTGTACACTGCCGTTGTTGCCGTCGTTGTTGCCGTCGTGGGTCACGTGATCGGCGGCAGGGGTGGGGGAAGTGATCACACAGAAAAACTTTGTGCCGGCTGTCGCTCAGGACAGAAATGATTCGTCCCGAGCGGCTCTGGTATAACTTCAGCAAGGGTAGGACACTTCATGCATAAACCCTCATCGCACGACACGCTCCATGCAGGTTGCCGGTTTGGTTTGCTAACACTCGGTGCGCTCGCCGTCTTGACGGCGCTTGCATGGCCCAGCGCAACGGCCTTTGCGCAAAGTACAGACAAAAAGGCGGATCTCGCAGTTCGGCCGGAATTCCGAGAGCCGGTGGTGTTGACGAGCAAGGAAGGCGTTCTCGAAATCCGGCTCGCCGCACAGCAAGGCCAGGCCATGCTCGACACGGTAGCCACACCTGTCCAGAACTTTCTTCTTTTCGACTATGAGGTGATCCGCGGCACGGCGTCCAACGGGCAGAGGTCCGGCGGCAATCTCTATCCAGCGCCGACTCTCCAGATATTTCCCGGCGAAAGGCTGATCATCCATTTTGAGAATGAACTCACCGGCCTGACCATCCGGGATTACTTCATTCCCCAGTACACGGCCAAGGATCAGCCGGTCCCGATCTATCCGGAGCAGATGACTTCGTCACCGATAAATCTCCACACGCATGGAGCTCACATCAGTCCGAAGGGGAATGCCGACAACGTCATGCTGCACATCCCTCCAGGGATGTCCAATACCTACACTTACGACATCCCTAGGAACATGCCGCAGGGATTGTACTGGTATCACGGTCATCTTCATGGGCTCACTTCGGCGCAGGTCTATACGGGCCTCGTGGGTCTGCTTGCGATCGGACGAACGGATGGCAACCTGCCGCTCGTCACCGAGAAAAGCATTCCCATCAGGAACATGGCGCTTCAGTATAACTTCGTCTTTGACCGCTCCGGCGGTCTGGCGCAACTCAACAATCTGAACTGGTCCCAGTGGGTCAACACAATAACGCCGCCGAAGGATGGCGAGCTGGCGAACGGCACCTACCGTCCCTTGCTTGCGCCAGTTAACTTCAACCGATCCAAGTTGGGTACCAAGTACTTCACCGTTTGGTATGCTGGGCCGCTTTCAATCAACAATCATCGCGGCGAGCTCGAGTCCATCCCCAGCAATCTCCAGCAATTCACCGCGACGGACCGCAAAGCGGGCAGCGATGTGCCCGCCAATCCATCGCTCCCGGATTACCAGCGTGACGTGCAATTCACAGTCAACGGCCAATTTCAGCCGGTTATCAAGAGCAGGGCGGGTCAGACCGAAATTTGGGTGCTCGCGAATGTGAGCGACTTTGCCTACATGAACGTCCAGCTCACGGAAACGGCAACTGGACGGCATCCGCCGCTCGCCATCGTCGGCCAGGATGGAAATCCTTATACGACCGTTCACTATCCGCCCACCGACAATGGCACCCGACTGCTCATTCCACCGGCGAGCCGGTTCGCGATCGCCGTGACGATACCAGCCGAAGGCGAGCTCCTTCTCGAAATGCCGGAGCGCGGAGGCGGTGCAAAGACGATCACCGCCCCCGGCGTGCTCTACACGAATAATGGAAGCGACAATCCTCCAGCCGTACTAGGGACCTTGAGCGTCTTGCCCTCGGCCGTCAGCTATGCTGACGGGTTCTTCGTCTTTCCAACCCAGGTGCTGGCAAGAGCGACGGCGTCTGAACGCGGCGGCGTAACGGCCCCTTTCATCGAAGGTCAGTCGCTCGGCGCCTACACATCCTTTCTCGATCTTGCCAACACCAGCCCGGACTTTAAGCGGCAGATCCTGATATCAGGCGGATTTCTCAACAACATGGCCAGCGCCGATGACTCGAAAGCATTCGTGTATGCGTTCGATGGCGGCGCGTTCCCGAATGTGCCGCTGATCCAACCCCGGCTCAACTCAGTCGAGGAATGGAGGTTCGTCAACCACAACAACGACGAGCATCCGATACACGTTCACGTCAATGATTTTCAGGTGGTCGAATACTTTGATCCCACGACCGGTCTGCGAACTGGCCCCGACAAGTTTTCCATCGACAACGCCAATGCGCCGGCGCCGACGATGCAGAGTGACGAGAGCGTGATCCAGCCCGGCGTCCTCGCGATCCGCACCCGGTTCGACGAATACGCCGGCCTTTACGTGATGCATTGCCATCGCCTCAACCATGAAGACAACGGGCTGATGGCGCTGATCAACGTCATACCCGCCGTCTCCGTTTATGCGGTGGCGGTCCCAGGCGCGCCCGCCAAACCTGCCGAGGTTCGTTTGTACGACGGCAACGGCGACCGGCTCGTCGCCACGATCATTCCGTTTCCCGGTTTTGAAGGCAGCGTCAACGTAGCAATGGGCGACGTTGATGGTGACGGCGTGCTCGACCTGATCGTCGGCGCCGGTAAGGGCCACGCGCCGGAAGTCGTGGTTTATGCCGGCGCGTCAATCCGTGGCAAAGGCGCCTTCGGGACAGAGCTGGCGCGCTTCCAGCCGTTCGATCCCGTTGCGCGTGAGGGCGTTAGCGTCGCCGCTGCACAGATCGATGGGACAAACTCCGACAACATCATCGTGGGATCGGGTCCCGGCGTCCCGAGTGAAGTGAAGGTCTATCAAGTCCCGCTGGCGATATCGTCCAGCGCCGGGCCGGCGCTCTTCGCGACGTTCAAACCTTATGGTGAGGATCGGTCCGGCGTGAGCATCGCCGCCGGGTTCGTGGACTTTTCGACCGGCCGCGAGAGCATCGTCACTGCGCCCGGCCCTGGCATTCCGACAAGAGTTAAGGTGTTCGCCTTCCCGCTGTTGAATCCCATTGGCAAGGCCGCTCCTGGCAGCACGCAGGCGGCCGACCAGCCCGTGAATACCGCCTCTTTCGTTCCGTTCGGGTACGATTATCGGGGCGGCGTTTCTCTGGCCACCGGCTGGCTAGCGGGCTCACTCGGTGGCGCGAAACGAATTATAGTCAGCCAGCTCGCGGGCAGCGGTTCAGTAAAGATTTTTTCCAGCGGCTCCGCACTGGACGGCGGCCCGGCACTATATCTGCAGAGTCCCCTACTCCACGATCACGGTGCCCATTTCCGCGAGATCGCGGGCTTCGAGCCGTTCGGTGGTTCTGGCGGCACACGGGTGGCTACCACCAGTACGACGACCGGCGCCAATCTCTTGGTCAGCGGCATTGCGCCTGGAGGTAAGGACGCAAGCGTCATCAAATACGATTTCGTCAGACCGAACGCTCAGTCGACGACACTTGAAGCCGCGCGTCTGGGACAAGTTTGGTCCGGGCAAGGGTCTTCACCCCCAACCCTCGGCGGCGATTAACAGTTCGCCGTGCCGCGGCATTTTAGGGTCAGCACTGGCCGCAACAGTTACTTTCGCAGCGGCGCGTGACGCTGTCGATCTCCACGATATCGTCGTCAAACAGACGTTGAACCTCAATCATCGTGCGCGGCGGATACGGCGGCTTGCCCCAGAGTTCTGTTTGTGCCTTGTCCACCATAGGTGCGAACCGGTGCAAGTCGCTGACGTATATGGTGAGCCGCACGCAATCCTGCAGGCTCGCGCCCTCCGATTGCGCAATCAACCTAATGTTGAGTAATGCCTGATGAATGCGGGCCTGGGGATCTTGCACCAACCTGTTGGTCGCCGGATCAATGCCTTGCATTCCGGCGACAAAGATGAAGTCGCCAGCGCGCGCGCCCAGACTCCAGGTGCCCTCCGCCTTTATTGCGCCGGGAGGATCGAGAGTTTTGACACCGTTCGGCGATGCAGACTGTGCCAAGCCGAAACTTAACGCCATAACTGTTGCCGTCACGCTAGCAAGAGCTGCCCGCTGCAACATCGCATCCTCCTTCATAGCGTGATCGGGTTGTCAGACCGCGGGCTTTGGCCGTAATTTTCCAGGGCGGCAATCGCGTCCTGTAGGAGCGCGCGAATTCGCCCCGCCGAGCCCGCGTGAATCATGCTCGGATCGAGATAGAAATCTAGCCCGGTCAAATGCTCGCTGAAGATCTTGATCTTTTGGCCGGCGGTGTCGAGCATGCCTTCGACCGAATAAGGGATGACTTCACGACTGATCCCCTTCATCGTGATTGGCGGAAGCGCATGGGCCACCACGATATCCCGCACTAGGGCGTAAGTTTCGTAGCTGACCACGATGTGGCCGGCTTCGGCGACCGATTGCAGGCGAGCCGCGAGGTTCGCTTCGGCGCCGATGATCGTATAGTCCATTCGGTCGGCGCTGCCGAAATTCCCGACATTACAGAACCCGGTATTGATGCCCATGCGGACCCGGAACGGGTGCTCCACGCCCTCGTTGCGCCATTTCGCGTTCAGTTCGGCGACACGATGCTGCATTTCAGCGGCCATGCGCATACAGGCCTTGGCGTCTTCCGCTTCGCCCTTGGATTCCGGATCGCCAAAAAAGATCAGCATGGCGTCACCGACAAATTTATCGATTGTGCCGCCATGTTTGAGCGCGATGTTCGACATTTCGGTGAAATACTCGTTGAGCAGCCGGGTGATTTGTTCGGGCTGCAGGCGTTCTGTTGTCGCCGTAAAATCCTTGATGTCGGAAAAGAAGATCGTGAGTTTCTTCCGCTCGGTGTGGATCGTCACGTCCTTCTGACCGCTGAAGATGCTCTTGTATATCTGCGGCGAGAGATAGCGCGAGATCTTCATCGATAGACTCGCCAGAAATTCATTCGCGGTCTCGAGTTCCCCGTTGACGATGCGAATCGTCGCCGCCTGGCGTCGCTGCACGGTTATGAAGGTGAAGCCGGTGGCGGCCATGAAGACGAAGTAGGCCAGTAGGTATTTGAATGAGAATATATTCGTCGCGAATGCTTGGCTGATCGTAATCTCCTGAATTCCTCGCACATCGCCGATCTTCCAATCGCGTTTCGGGCTTTCCGGATGCAAATTATGGCAGGCGACGCAGGCAGCGCCCATGAGCACGGGCGCGACCAGACGAACGCGGTCGCTCAAGATCGACCACGATACGTTTGTTAATTTTTGATCCGAACGGTCGCGCAGTGCGGCGAGCGCGCTTGTCTCAAAATCGTCAAGGACGTGGGGCGCGCGATTCTGGAACGGAAAGTCCGACACAAACCGGTAGGCGATATTCTGTTGCTGCTCGCTGATTGTGCGCCCGAGTTCGAGCGACAGCGTCGCCGGTATCGGTATCGCTCCTGGTATGGTTTGGTAATTATGCACTACCTGTGTCGATCCCGGCGAGGCCAGCACCCGACCGACAACATTGTTGGCGTAGTAGCTGCGCACGCTGGTCATCAGCGAGTTCAGATCATTCGCCTGGCGCAGCAACGCCCGCTCCGTCAGGTTACGCAGGTCGAGCCAGACGGCGAGTGGCAGGCCCGCAAGCAGCACGAGAACAAGAAAAATCAGTATGAGGCTTCTTGAGGTCGCCGTCACAGGACGAGGGTGCATCGGCCATTCCTTTCGAGGTTATTTACCTACGCTGCTGCCTTGGCGCGGCGATTCCAAGCGATAATAGCATTCCGAGTAGCTTGGACTGTAGCGCAGCACGTCAGTGGTGCGCTGCAGACCCCGGATCGTCACAAGTTCGGCGATGCGAGATTGCGAACGCGCCAAGGTTGCCCTCTCCCGCCTGGGGAGAGGGGAAAAATATGGCGTCACCGACCTATTGACATCGGTCCCCGATGTGGTTACATGCAGCCAACTCGCTCGTGAAGGGTGCATTCCGGATGCGATCCGATTTGCGGGGCGAGT
>WNGL01018935.1_pt2 | contig 11809 bp, 10 predicted proteins | sample 5400591 | NCBI WGS metagenome assembly WNGL01 (sample SAMN13153377, study PRJNA577476) | soil metagenome | isolation source: 80 cm soil or saprolite under Garry oak tree replicate 1 | place: USA:California | collected 2016-06-15
CCATTGGTATCATCACGAATTGGTGAGCGACCTGTCCCGTATTCGTGACAACGAAGTGGTAGGGCATTCCGGCAGTAAAGGTGGTCAGAGAAGAAGCGACGTTGTTGTCAGAGAGTGTAACTTGTACTGTTTGAGACCCAGAGGGAGTTGTTTGACCCTGTTGAGAACCAGAAGTGGTTGCGCTGTTCCCACAGGCGGCCAGAACCAGCATGAACGTAACCAGGAAGAATCCTACAACGAAACGATATTTCACCATATACCTCCTTCATTCGTTTTGGATTTGACCTATTCCCGAGTATCACCCCCCATTATTGCACATGCATGTCACGTATCACGCACAATACGTGTCTGTGATATCACTATCACCTCACAAAAGCTCATCTTATCCTCACTGACCTCATTCGTTGTGAGAGCAAAGTGACATAGGAAGCAGCCCTGTGATAGTTTTGTGATTTCGTTTCATTAGAATGCACTCATGTTGCTCAACTAAGGATACTGTGTGTATTCGTCTAGATTTTCTCATTGTGAGGGCAATGTGATATGAATGAAGATGGCTGTGACAATGCTGTGATTTCTTCACCTTAGAATGCACATTTGAACAGAGTATTTCTCAACAGAGAAAGCACCTGGAGGAGGAAAGAGCAGATGCAGCGCATTCTGGTAATTGATGATGATCCCGCTGTCACGAGTTTGCTCAAACGCGGCCTCTCGTATGAAGGATTTGCAGTTGAGACGGCTCAATCCGGGGCTGAGGGACTTGCCATTGCACGCGAGCGTCCCTCAGACCTGGTGATCCTGGACGTGATGATGCCTGGACTGGGCGGTTTTGAAGTGCTGCAGCGCCTGCGGGCTGCTGACGAGCACCTGCCAGTGCTGATGCTCACAGCCAGGGACGCGCCAGCCGATCAGGTGCAGGGACTGGAGTCGGGTGCGGATGATTACGTCGTCAAACCGTTTACGTTTGAAGTCTTGCTGGCTCGGGTGCGTTCTCTACTGAGACGGCAACGGCTAGATCATCCTCAAGTGTTGCGTTTTGCTGATCTGACCATGGATACCGGTAGCCACAAGGTCTACCGGGGCCAGCGTGAAGTCCCCCTCACGAACCTCGAATTCAGGGTACTTCACGAGTTTCTCATCCATCCCCAGCAGGTGCTTTCGAAGGAGGTCCTGCTCGACCGGGTGTGGGGCTATGATTTTGATGAGAATGTGGTAGAGGTCTACGTCAAGCAACTGCGCCAGAAACTGGAAGCCGGGAGGGAGCCGCGCTTAATCCACACCATCCGGGGCACAGGCTATGTGCTGCGCCAGGAAGAGAGTTGACTCGTGTCGATCCGCCTGCGCCTGGCATTGTACTATGGGGCGCTTTTTGCCGTGATTCTGCTGCTTGTCATGCTGCTGGGTTATGCCATCCACGCCCGGGGGCAATACGATGATCTCGACCGCACCCTGATGGTGAGCGCTGGTCATGCGGCTGCCGAAGCTTCTATTTCTCCTACTGGGCCTCACCTCGTCCAGGGAAGAGGTGACCTTGAGATTGCTCTCCGGCTCTATGACGCCAATGGTGCTTTGCAGGATAGCACGCTTGGCACTGAGGCTCTCCCACGCATCGACCCGCGAGCAGTACTGTGGGCACCAGCCGGTCCAGCTTACGACGCGCTTGTCCAACTCATACCGCCATTCATGTCGTCACCTGTGACTCCTGATCCCGGTGGCGCTTTTGGTCTCCTGATGACACCACAACAACGCTGGCGGGTCTATGTCCTCCCCATTCACAAGGGAGGGATCGTTAGTTACGTCGAAGCGCTGACCCCTCTTGGACGACTGGATGCCTCAATACAGGCCTTTCGAATCCTCTTACCGGCGCTAGGATTGACCAGCTTAGCAACAGCACTCTTCGGGAGCTGGGCAATCGCTGGTAGAGCATTGCGGCCAGTTGCCAGGATGACCCGGACGGCGCAAACGATAACCCTCTCGCAAGACCTTACGCGCCGCATCGAGATACCCACTCACCAGGATGAACTCGGTCGGCTGGCAAAGACATTCAACGAGATGCTGGAGAGCATCGAAGCGGCCTACAGTGCTCAGCAGCGCTTCGTCTCGGATGCCTCACACGAGCTGCGTGCCCCGCTCACGGCGATCCAGGGCAACCTGGAACTGCTCCGCCGACACAGGAGCATGCCCGAGGCTGAGCGCGAAGAGGCGCTGGCCGAAGTGACGCGAGAAGCCAACCGCCTGAGCCGCCTGGTGGCTGACCTGCTGGCACTTGCCCGGGCTGATGCTGGCGTGCCTCTGAAGCATCGCCTGCTTGATCTTGATGAGGTGATGCTCGATGCATACCGTGAAGCACGCCAACTTTCCCAGGGGCAGACACTCACCTTAGACCCGTTTGAAACCATCCAGGTCATCGGCGATGAAGATCGGCTCAAGCAACTGGTGTTGATCCTGCTTGACAATGCGCTCAAGTATACCCCTGCCAATGGACACGTCACACTCGGCTTACAGCGTCAGGAGACGGGGAGCAAGATCACCGTCCGCGATACAGGGGTCGGCATTCCGCCAGAGGATCTGCCACACGTCTTCGAACGGTTCTATCGCGCCGACCCTGCCCGTGGTCGCGACCCCGGTGGAACGGGCCTGGGACTGCCGATTGCATACTGGATCGTCGAGCAACATGGAGGCAAGATCACGCTTGAGAGTCAACCAGGGCAAGGTACTATCGCAACAGTGTGCCTGCCTCTTCCCGGTGGGGCTCCACTCACTCCATTGTCCATTCCTCAGCAAACCCTCAGCCAGACCTCAGCCTGACTTCAGCAACGTCTGTCATGCTGTAAATAGGAAAGAAGGCAAAACAGGAAAGATGCCCTACGTGAATCCTGTTCTGTCGGTGAGAATCACTATCAGGATGGCCCTGCTGAAATAACAGAAGGAGAGCAAGATGAAGAACCAACGTATCACATTGCCCGTTTATGACTTGAGTTGTGGTGGAGGAGGGGTGCTCATCATCGAGCGTGCTCTGGCCCGGACGCCAGGAGTGGTGTATGTTTACGTCAATCCTGCAACCGAGATGGCATATATCGAGTATGATCCTGCACTGACAGATCCCAATCGCCTTGTGAAAGTAGTTGAACATGCTGGCTTCCGCGCCGGCGTACCGAGCTTGCGGTGAGGTAGGCAGCGGAGGAAGGAGTTGGAAGATGGAGCATACCATGGATATTCAGATCATATTGAGCTTGGTAGCGCAGATGAGGCAGTTTCACCTGCGAGATCACTGGACGCGCCAGCAATTGGAGGCGCACCAGGCAGGCGCTTTGCGCAGCCTGCGTGAGTACACCTACACGCATTCACCTTTCTACCAGCAGTTCCACCATGGGCTGACCGCCGCTCCGCTCCATGAGCTTCCGGTGCTCACGAAAGCGATGATGATGGAACACTTCGACGAACTGGTCACGGATCGCGCTATCAGGCTGGAGGAGGCGAAGGTGCACATGCAGAACCTTACGGGGGATGAGCGCTTTCTCGGGCTCTACTGGGTCAACGCCACCTCTGGGAGCAGTGGCCACCCAGGACTATTCCTCTTCAACCGTGCCGAGTGGACGACCGTGATCGCTTCGTTTGCCCGCGCACGCGAATGGGGAGGCATCAAAGTAGACCTGGCACGCCGCGTCAAAACGGCCACGGTCGCTTCGACCTCCCCCTATCATATGTCAGCGCGAGTCAATGCGACGGTACATAGCTGGTGGATGCCGGAAATACGTATAGCAGCAAGTGATCCAGTAGAAGCCATCATAGAGCGTCTCAATGCCTGGCAACCGGAGATGCTGATTGCCTATGCCTCCATGGCACGCATCCTCGCAGATGAGCAACTCGCGGGACATCTCCAGATCAGGCCACGTGCCGTGTTCACCAGTTCTGAAGTGCTGACAGAGGAAACAGGGCGACGCATCGTGCAGGCCTGGGGTGAGCGGCTCTTCAACCAGTACGCTGCCACCGAAAGCGGCAGCCTTGCCGCTGAGTGCGACCACCACGAGGGAATGCATCTCATGGAAGATCTGGTAATCTTCGAGGTGGTTGACAAGGACAACCATCCTGTGCCGCCGGGAGTCTACGGCGACAAACTTCTCATCACCGTACTCTTCAACCAAACTCAGCCGCTGATCCGCTACGAATTAAGCGACAGTGTGCGCCTGGCGACCAATCCCTGCCCTTCTGGGCACCCCTTCGCGCTGATCGACGACATTCAAGGGCGTGTGGAGGATGTCCTGTCCTTTCCTGGCGTTGCTGGCGGAGTGATGAATGTGCATCCGCTGGTCTTCGGTCGTATCATGGATACACTCCCTGTCAGTGGTTGGCAGGTGGTACCCAGGCGCGCGAACATTTGGGTCAACATGTTAAACATCTATCATTCATCAAAAGTAAAGCACATATCATAAGATGTTGGCACACAAGAAAGGTACGAATGAGCACATACTACAGGGGAAGGCGCGCGCAGCATTACAACACGCGCTGGTATACATACACTGCAAGGACGCTTGAGGAGACATTGGTAATGATTGATATGAGCGCTCTCCGTAGTATTCAAAAGCGACTCGGACGCTGTCCATGTGTGCTTGACGTCGCTTGTGGGACAGGTATCTTACTACAACGGTTGCTTGCTCAATTGCCTGATGTAGAGGCGTATGGAGTGGATGCGAGCGAAGATATGCTTGCACAGGCACAGATTGCCTTGAATGACGTGCCGAACGTCCATTTGGAACGCGTGAAAATCGGCGCTGGGGTAACAGCAAATCTCCCATACGCACAGGAGACCTTTGATCTCATCACCTTCACGAACGCATTGCATGACATGCCAGAACCAGCGGGAATGTTAGCGGGGTTGAAGAGGCTGCTGGCACCTGGAGGACAACTGGTGGTGGAAGATTTCGCGCCGCGTGAGCCTCGTTTCTTCTGGACAGCTTTCGAATGGCTGTTACAGCGCATCGAAAAGAGCAGAGTGCATGCCTATACCCTGCCCGAAGCACAGGCGCTTTGCCAGCAAGCGGGACTGCACGTCGCGCAGGAGAAAATGTTCAAGATAGATTGGCTCTGGCATGGTTGGGTATTGCGTGCGTACAGAACTTCCTCCGAAGCTGGGCTCGCACACGCCTAAAGTGTTTCTCTCTGCTGTGAACCATTATCATGCCAAAACATGGGAGTGACCATGCCATCTTTTACATAGCCCTGATAGAGAGAAACCTCACATAGACAACCCTCAAACATTCATATACAATATTCCTAAATCAAAGCTCTGGTGAATTATTTTTGTCCATCCAGGACAGGAGGTAAGTATGAGAAACAGGAAGATCTTTCGATCTACAGCTGCCGGATGGTTAATGCTCGTCCCTCTGCTAACAATCGTCCTCTTTATCTCACACCCCGCTTTGGCAGCGTCACCACCAACCAATGTCCAGGTAAACAAGCCCTTCGATGGGCCGTTCCCTAAAAACAGAACAGCTGAGCCAAGTATTGCCCAGAACCCAACAAACCCGAAGAATATCATTGTAGGTTCAGGGGATGAGATCAAAGAACCGGCTTGTACAGACACAACACCATCTGTCTGTCAAGCCGTTCCTGGCATTTCCATCTCCGGTTTCTATGCCTCCTTCGATGGTGGCAAAACCTTTCCATGCCAGGGACTGATTGATCTCTCCGCCTTTGGCAAGTGGGCAGAAGCTGACCCATGGGTAGCATTCGATAGTAGAGGAATTGCCTACTATGGTACACTGGCCTTCGATACTGTTGCCACACCCCCTCTTCCACCAACTGCCGATGTCTTCGTAGCAAAGTCAACTGATGGTGGTTGTACCTGGCCGACAGCAGCCATGGTCAGTGGTACCTCACCCTCAATCTACGATGATAAAGACGCCATCGCAGCTGATGCGAACGTAAACAGTCCTTTCCGTGACAACGTCTATGTTTCATGGACAAAGTTTGCAGGAGGGAATAATGGTGCTGCTCAGATTATGTTTTCGCGCTCCACAGATGGAGGGGTGACCTGGGACAATCCGCAAGGGATTAGCAATGCAGAACCTGCACGTGGTCGTCAGGGAGCAAACATACAAGTTGGCCCAGACGGAACGGTCTATGTAGTTTGGACCGACAACACCTCCCATGGTCAGTTAGTCCAGAAGATGGCAATCTCCTACGATGGTGGGAAAACTTTCCCAAAGTCAAACATCATTGTTGCTATAGTAACCGATGATGTACCCGATGGCATTCTCCCAGGTACTCGTTTCGTTGCAAATGGCATCTTTCCCTCAATGTCGATTGCACCAAATGGCACCATATATGTCGCCTGGAGCAACCACACCAACGGCCATGCTGTCGTTCTATTAACCAAATCCACTGACAGAGGCCAAACATGGTCATCTCCCATCGCTGCTAACGATGTGACTGGTCGTAGTTCTGCTCTTCAGGCTGTCTCAGTGGATCCCAATGGGAAGATAAACGTCGTCTCTACAGCGGTAGACGATGTACCTGTGGGGACACCCCCTGGTGCCGGTGTAGTCCACTATGACACCTACTGGACCCAGTCAACCGACGGAGGTGTTACCTTTAGTAGCCCTGTCAAGATCAGTAAAGTGACATCTGATCCTGATGGCTCTTCTACCCACCGTTTAGACATGCAGTTCATTGGGGACTACATATCTGCCGCCAGTGATGCTTCTCATGTTTACGCTGTCTGGACTGACTCTCGCAACGCCACTCCATGCGCTGCTGTAGATGCCTACCGAGCAGGCACAGGCTCAAAGCCAGATGTGATTACTCAGTGTCCAGTGACGTTTGGGAATACGGATATCTTCCTGGGAACGGTGTCGTATTAGAACCATTAAAGAAAGAGAAACTCTCACTATGCAAAACAGGAGAGATGTTCTAGAATAAGCATACGCAAAAAAGTAAAGGCGACAGCGTCTACCATAAAGGTGTGTAACGTCGCCGTCCTTCGATTACAGCGAAAAATCGTTCCGGAGCAGAGCAAGTCTTACAATTTTGAGGCGCCAGGTCGCCACTATCAGAGTAGCAGTAAAAGTTACCTTATTAGAAAGGAAGCACATTCTATGTTACAAAGAAGAATCCACCGGCATTCGATCTTCTGTATCCTACCACCGTACATACTCCACTCGATCGCCCAAAACGGGACATCACAGCAGCGTACGCAAGCCCTGCAGACCTTGGGGAGCGATCATACCTTCCGTACCATGCGTGTTACCCATGACCTCATGACCTCTGTTGGAAGGCAACTTCCTGCTGCGCCCGCCGCAGAAGGTCAGCCGCAACGTACCACCTGTAATGCGCAGAACACCACTAACTTGCCAGGTGAGATTGTACGTACTGAGGGTGCAGGTCCCACAGGCGACCCTGCCGTAGACGAGGCCTATAATGGGCTGGGAGACACGTACAACTTCTACTGGACAGTCTACCAGCGCAACTCGATCGACGATCAGGGATTGCCACTCAATGCGACAGTTCACTTTGACCAGAACTATGACAACGCGTTCTGGAATGGAGAGCGTATGGTGTTTGGCGACGGTGACGGTGATTTATTCAACCGCTTCACCATCTCGGTTGATGTGATCGGCCATGAGCTGACGCATGGGGTCACTGGAGATGAGGCAAAACTCGTCTACTTGAACCAGCCTGGAGCGTTGAACGAGTCCATCTCGGATGTATTCGGTTCTCTCGTGAAACAGTTTGCGCTAAACCAGACTGCTGATCAGGCTGATTGGCTCATTGGTGCGGGACTCTTCACGGCGAAGGTGCATGGAGTCGCATTGCGCTCGATGAAGGAACCTGGCACAGCGTTTGATGATCCAGTGCTGGGGAAAGACCCTCAACCAGCAACTATGCAAAACTATGTCCAAACGTCTGGTGATAACGGGGGGGTACATATTAATTCTGGAATCCCCAACCATGCCTTTGCTCTTGCCGCCATACAGATTGGTGGAAACGCCTGGGAGAAAGCTGGGCGGATCTGGTACGAAACCCTGCGTGATCCACGCCTACGACCAACCGCCAGCTTTCGATCATTCGCTCGCCTGACAGTGTCTAATGCCGATCGGCTCTATAGTCATAGCAGTCCTGAACGGCAGGCCGTTAAAGATGCATGGCACGAGGTGGGGATCACAGTTTCCTGATCGAGAGAGGAGGTCTTGTGTGCGGATACAGTTTAAAATGGAGGGCGGTATCGCCTACTTTCCAGGTCTCAGTAAGCCAATTACGATAGACAGTGATGAATTGCCCAAGCAGGAATCCGACGAATTGAAGCGATTAGTCAATGCTACACGCTTTTTCGATCTGCCGGCAACGGTGAGTTCACTTTCACCTGGCGCTGCGGATTACCGGCAGTACACAATCACTGTCGAAAATGAAGGAAAGCAGCATACGGTACATTTGACTGATCCCATCGAAGACCCCAACCTTCAGGCGTTACTTACCTACTTGAAGACCCGGAAGCCGACTGCCAGCTAGCTTCCGGGAAGATATTCCTGGGTAATACTAGCCTGTCTATCAGTTTCGCTTCATCCGGCAAGACTGGATGAGCACGGGCAGATACTACTCACTATGATAATCTTGCTGAGCATTGGAGGTGGGTTATTCTTGCTTGTTCGAGGGAAAAGACGAGCCAGGGTAAACGTGCGGGACTGATCTGTACATCAGGTGCTTTGGGCCTTGGATGAATCTTCCAAGCAGCAATATTGGCCTACAACCCATCAGTGTGAGCATGAGCATGCTACTCACTGCTTGTGAAATGAGGAGCAACATGACTGTCGAGATGCTGATGGGTAGGCAACCGGTGCGAACATACACGATGCTGCGGGGCGACCCAGGCAGGGTGAGGAGTTGTTCAATGCGCCCATTGAGTGACTCGCCCGCCCCTTCAATAGATTGTGCCGTGCTGATGTGTGCCAGGCGAGCTGCCTCAGGCGTTCTGCTGCTGGTCTCATAAGCTGGAAACATCGTCAAACGTTGAGTAGAAGGCGATCAGTGAGCCAGCACCCGTTTTTGAATGGTCTCTTCTTGTAAGCCTTTCCCTGGTAACTGGACAGAAAGCAACGCTAATGGTGCATCCGGCAAATTCTGTATCATTCACCTCTGTACAAGAACAGTGCCTCCTCGTTTTCTCAGGTTCATCTCAGCCTTTTCACAGGTCCGATTTAGAGAGCTAAGATTTGCTTGTGTTGAGCGAGTCAAAACAGAGGCTTTGGCAAACGCTTGTTAGAAAAGCTCAGAGAGACTGTGAGAAGGAGGAGCCTTATGGCAACAATAGAATATTGGATTCAGATCGAGAACCACGCTTGGGACGTGGCACCGACCCCAGGCCCCACGAACGATGGGATAGACCGCATGACCGGTCAGACCATAAAGCAGGTCACTGGGAACAATAAAGTGGTGAAGACCCTCACCTCGCCAGTGACGAACGTCACTCACACCCCCACGATGTTCTTGCCTCTGGGCGAGGACGCGCTCATCCTACGACGGTATACCGCCAACTGGGCGGCGCCCGATGACCGTAAGGTGAACCCCTGGGATCTCAACGAGCCCGACCCGACTGACAACGGCACAATGGGCACCATCCCTGGCGTGGTGATCGAGTGCAACGTGGGCGACACGGTGATTGTGCATTTCCGTAATAGGGATACCCGAGCAGGTAAAGTTATACACGAAAGAGCGCACAGCTTGCACCCGCACGGCTTCGTGTTTGACAACCGTTACGACGGTGCTTACCCACTCTCGCCACCTGATCCGACTCAACCAGTGGGAGCGGAGGCGGTGCTTTGGACACTTTTGGGCGTGACCGGTAACAAGAAGGGCGACCGGGTACCACCCCCGGATCCTAGTGACCCTGCCAACCCCAATGGCGGTACCTTCACGTATACGTGGAACACCTTTGGCTGGCCAAGCACCGCCGGGGTCTGGCATTACCACGATCACTCCATCTGCGATACCGACAACATCAGCCTGGGGGCCATTGGGATCATTGTTATTCACAACCCTGCGGATCCAGACGATATTCATGACCCTCAAAATCCTACGGATTTCCAACAGGACCTGCCAGGCGGCTCGCCCAACGGCTCCCCGGTCGAGGTTCGCTGCTTCCCCTTCCCATTTCCGGTGCCAACCCTGCCACATGACGTGAATCAAGTTCTTACGGCACAACTCCCGCCTGAGCTTGGGATGGCCGGGATGCCTTCTGGTGGTGGCGCGATGGCTGAGGCGACCGGAATGTCTCCAATGGGAGACGATCCAGACCCCGAGGCGCAAGGTTCTGGCGAGGAGGGGACAGATACCGAGGCGATGGCACCTGACCTGAAGGCATTCAGAATCAACCGTGGAAACACCACGTTCGAGCTGGCTGAGGACCTCCAGGCAATCAGGAGATTTTGCCTGCCCTTCTACCGTACACCGCCACAAAAAGCGCTATACTTGCAGCTCTACCACGAACTACCCGGAGTGGGTGGTATGCTCATTAATGGCCGCAAGTACCTGGGCAACACCCCAACGCTGGTAGCCGGAATCAATACGAAGATGCGCTTTGGTCTGGTAGGCATGAACATGCTCGCCTTTCACACCTTCCACCTGCATGGTCACCGCTGGGCCATTCCTGGCCCCCAACAAGGGAACAACCCCCCAGTCACGATCCAGCAACAGCCGCAGATCCAGGCCGTGAGCCAATTCGAAGACACCAAGATTTTCGGTCCGGCCAATTCATTCACCTTCACGATCAATCAGGGGTCCTTCATGGGCTCAAGGTTTACGCCGGACCCCAATCAAGCCTCGGGCCTGGGTGAGTGGCACATGCACTGCCATGTGCTCGGTCACATGATGGAAGGCATGATGGGCTCGCTGCTGATCATCCAGGGGGGTGGACTGGCGCTGGGACTTCCTAGCGGCGAACCCTGTGGCATGGTGACGCCGCCCCCGGCAACGGTGGTCGTCAAGAATTTTGCCTTTACTCCTAACTCCTTGAGCGTGCCCTCCGGCACCGTGGTCATTTTTGACTTCCAGGAGGCGAATCACACCGTGCAGACCGTGCCGCCGACCAGTACCACCGCCGTTCCCATCAACATTAACAACGGTGGTGGCCCTACGGATGCCGTGTCGCCCCTTGGACCGAGAGCGGTCACCATCACTGGGAACAGCGGTGACACGATCAACTACCAGTGCGGGATCCATGGTGCAGCGATGCCTGGTACGATCCACATTACCTAGGATTACAACGCGACACGAGTGTCGCAGGATTGGCGGGCGCGCAAAGCAAGCACTCTGATATAACTTGTCGCATTTCATGGTTAGCCTGAGAGGCGGAGGCGCTCAGGTTAACCATGAAATGGGTCAAATTACTATTTTTACGTTGCAACCAGCGCACCACCGAGAACCATCACGCTTGCGCCAAGCATCCGTTCTCGAAGATGTCCTTCGCCAAGCAACAGCCATGCCCACACAATCGTAAAGACGGCGCTGAGCTTGAAGAGCGCACTCACATATCCAACGAAACCCAGAGCAATCGCCGTGAACCCGAAAAGTGGAGCGATCCCTGCGATGGTGACCGCCACGAGAAACGTGCGTAGCTGTGCTCTCAGTCCCCCAATCCCTTTCTTCTGCCCGAGTGTCTCCCCTGGGGAAGCTGTTCTACTATATGCTTCCAGGTAAAGTATGCGGAGGTGTGATACAATAAGAGGGAGAAAAGTGGAAGATCGAAGAAAGGTAGAAGAGATGACCACTCCTATAACCCTCCCTCCAATAGATGAACTGACGCTGACCGAGTTGCACC
>WNGL01042776.1_pt1 | contig 11809 bp, 14 predicted proteins | sample 5400591 | NCBI WGS metagenome assembly WNGL01 (sample SAMN13153377, study PRJNA577476) | soil metagenome | isolation source: 80 cm soil or saprolite under Garry oak tree replicate 1 | place: USA:California | collected 2016-06-15
CAGCCTTGGCCAGGCTTTTCAGTTGGTCCAAGTAATCTTTAGGGTTTGCATATAGTTTCTTGTAATCACTCACCGCCTGTCCCCACTTCTCCTGGGGGAGCAGCATCAATACCTGCTGAGTTGTACCGGCCGCTTCCCGGTACTTGCCCACCGCGAACATGGCCAAAGCCAGCTTCATAGCTAACGCGCCATTGCTGGGATCATCCACGACCGCGTGTTGCCAGGCACGATTCGCCGCCATGTAATCACGCGCATGGAATGCATATTCACCCTGCCGGTCGAGCGATTCTGAGCTCGCTGCCGCTGGATCGGTTGTGTCGCTTGGCGGAGTGTAGTCGCCGTTGTCTGCCGGCAAGCTTACAGAGTTATCAACGGGATAAGGATTTTCGTCCGAGTAAGAGGGCACAGGTACAGGCACATAAACAGGGGCGAATGGGGTGTAAGGGGGTGGACAGCCGTAGGCGCCATAGTAAAAGCTATTGCAGTACGGATAGTAGCCAAAAAAAGGCTGGAACGGGACAACAATAAGGGGAGCGTGCAACCTATTTATAATGATCCGAGGGCGATGGCGAAAATCCACATGGCGACCGTTAGGCGAGATAGAGAAGAAAGATGACCGTGCGCTTGGCCTTGCACCCGCCGTAGTGAAGGGCTGAATCCTTCTAGCAGCCATGACAGCGCCGGAGGGATTTCCGGCAACAGCGCGTGGACCACTAAAGCCCATGCGGGCCGATCCAGACCCTACGGAAGTGAACGAAGAGCTCCCAGCCCTACCGGCTGCCCCGCCGCTCATGCCGCGTGCGAAGCTTAGTTGGGGCGCAAGCAAGAGAACGACCGCTAAAATCGAGGCATAATATTCATGTTTGGCTCGTTCCATATCTGCCTCCCGATGGGTTAGCAGTAATTTAGACGACCCTTTGGACTCATTGCCCTGTGCTTTACGTTATCACCACCGCCTCATCAGGTAAAGGAGTCTTTGGCGGAATCAGACTTTGAAACATTTCTCAAAACACTGCATCGCGAAGAAATGGAATTCGTGATCATCGGAGGCCGCCGAATCACCCCATACCGCAGCGACAGCCGAGCGCCCAAATAGCGCATAAATAATACCATCAAAAAAATTTATACCATTAGGTGCTCCGGCTTCTCCCTTCAAATCGGCCGCACAGGTAGAAATTCGTACCCCCTTCGAACTCTCGGCCTTAAAGACGCGCCGAAATCTTTCTTAGCCCCCAATCGGTAAAATCGCCGACTCCGATTTTGCCAGCGTCTCTTTTTTGCGTCCCAGCCAGTAGCAATTGATCAACCACGCGGCGCAAAGAGGGACGGCTGCGATGGCGATGCCGGTCATTCCCAGTCCGATAAAACTCAAACCCGCATAGGACCATGCGCCCACCTGGTCTCCGGTCCGATAGATGACGGTGTCGATAAAGCTTTTGGTCTTATATTTGTCTTCGCGCGGCAACACAGTGAACAGGATTTCGCGCGTCGGTCGGGCCAGAGCGAAATTTCCCGTGCGACGGAGCACCTGATAGGTTACGAGAACCACCAGGGTCGGCGCCGCCGCCAACGTAGTGAAACCCACGATGCTCAACCCCGGCAGTAGGGTGAGCGTTAGGCCGACGCCGAGCGCACGGATAACCCGGCCGGTAACAAAGAATTGGGCGACCAGCGTGAGGATATTTACGAACAGATCGATACGGGCAAAAAAAACCGTGCGCGCGCCGCGGTTAATGAAGCTCTGACGCGCGATTTCGGCTTGCTGGAAATACAAAAAGGTCGATGTGGTCGCATACAGTAAGATGTAAAGGCTGACATTGACCAAATACGCCGACTTAAAAGCATGCGTCAAGCCGGACAGCACCGTCCCACCGATGGCGGTTTCGCCTTGTGAGGTCGCCCGCCGGCGCAACGCACCGGACAGCCGCGAAAGGCGGCGGACGCTAAAGATAGCCACTTCAAGCAATGCGGCTGAGCCGAGCAACAGGTAGGCTGCCGGAACATGCTCCGCCAGCGAGGCGGTGATGCTCGCTCCTACGATCCCTCCGAGGGTCGCCCCGGCGGAAATGAAACCGAAGAGCCGTTCGCTCTGCTCGGAACTGAAGACATCCACCATCAACCCCCAAAATACGGACACGACGAAGAGATTGAAAACGGAGGTCCAGATGAAGAAAACGCGGCCTACCCAAATGTTCTGTTCTGCGGTTGCCCATAGCAGGAGCAAAACAAAAAAGAGCAGATTTCCAATGAAAAACCGGTAGGTGACTGAAATGAAACGAACCCGGGGAAGCTTGGCGACCAGTGCCGCGAACGGCGGGTTGACCGCCATCATGCCGAGAAGCGTGCCGCTGAAAAGCCACTGAAGGTTTTCCACGCCGCCGGCAACTCCCATCTCATCGCGGATGGGCCGCAGAATGTAATAGGCGGAAAGAACGGAGAAGATGTACAGCCACGACCAGCCGAGCGCGGCCAACTCCTCAGGACGCACGTCGAGGAGGCGCTTGAGCAGCCGGTAGGCGTGCCCGCGCTCCGCTTGTGAAAAAGGTTGATCGCTAGAACGACTCAGCGCCGCCCTCCCTGAAAAAATGAAACACAGGGGGTTTTCTCTGGGAGGAGCCGGCGCGGCTATACAGCATCGATGAATTGCTCCATGCGCCGGCGCATCGGCCCGTCGGGCAAGCGCCCGCGGGCCGCGCCGAGATTGTCGATGACATACTCGGCCTTGGCCATGCCAGGTATGGCGCAGGTAACGGCCGGGTGAGAGACGATGTACTTGAGAAAAAACTGCGCCCACGTAACGCAATCGAATTCGGCCGCCCATTCCGGCAGTTTTTTGTTCCGTACGGCGCTAAACAACCGATCACGGCCGAAGGGCAGGTTGATCATCACAGCAAAGCCACGCTCGGCGGCCAGCGGGAGGATACTTTGTCCTGCGGTCCGATTATCGAGCGCATAATCGACCTGGATGAAGTCGAGAGTTTCCTTTTTCATGGTCTGCTCGAATTCCGGGTACTGGTTCTCGAAGGATGTGGTGATCCCGACGTAGCGGATGCGGCCCGCTTGCTTCATCTCCCGGAGCAAGCGGAGCTGGGTCTGGGTATCGCGCAAATTGTGCACCGCGATGAGATCGATCTTGTCGGCACGGAGCTTTTTGAATGACTGTTCGACCTGCGCAAGCCCGGCTTCCCGCCCACCATTGCGCAGGCTGACTTTGGTGGCGAGAAACAGCGAATTACGAATCTTGAGCCGCTCGACGATTTCTCCCACCACGGTTTCGGCGGTGCCGTAAGAGGCGGAGGTATCAATCACCCTAGCGCCCAACTGCTTGAATTGGCGAATCGTCTCTATCAGCGGGGCGGCTTGGGCACACAGGTCGGCGGAAGGCAGTAAAAACGCCGCGCTCATCCCGAGACCGGCTTTGAGGAAAGTCCTACGACTTGGGTTCATAACGGTCACTCCTGATTCGAACTGGTGAAAAGCAAGTATAAGCTTGATGCGACCGGCCATATCAAATCACGCCCACGTCGGCTTATTTTAACTCCGGCCAAGACGAGAGCAGCTTCCCGTAGCCTGGAATCGAAAGCCTCGCGTCAACCTTCGAGAGAATGTTCCAAATCATCGCCGGATTGCTCGCGATCACCGAGATCTCCGGCGCCTTGGGCGTCTTCCACTTGGATACCAAAATGATAAATTTCTTCTCGGCGGTTCCATGCAGACAAAAGAACGAACCAGATTGATGTGGCGAGCGAAGAGTTAAACGGCTTCGCCGCTTCGCCGTGGGCGACTTCCTTGACGCCGTAACTGTTTGGGTAAACTCCGGGAATTTTCCCGGCTACCCAGCAAGAAGGGCGATGTGCCTGATCCCAGAGGGCCGCTCAGGTCAGGACTACATCATCGAAACCGCGGTTACAAGGCGGCGTAAACCATTGAGATCCGACAAAGGGTAGCCGTTTCGGACATGAATGACGCGCTGGTTTGCGGTGCATTAACTTTTGCCATAGACAAGTTGAAAGTCCGTCTGAAGCTAAACAGCCGGCCAAAATGAAAGGAGATCTGTTATGATGAAGCGACAAGGCTTAAACCGGAGTCGTCCCACTCTTCACCGCATGATTGGGATTGCCACTTTAGCGGCTGCATTTGCAACACTTCCTCGGCCGGCTTTCGGCCAGGCGACAAGCGGTGTTTCCGGCATGAGGATTGGAATCATCGGATCCGGCAATATTGGCAGCACAGTGGGCACACTGTGGGTCAAAGCCGGCCATCAGGTACTGTTCTCTTCCCGGCATCCTGAGGAGCTCAAATCGCTTGTCGATGGTTTAGGCCCGCTCGCTCGCGCCGGCACGGTAAAGGAGGCTCTGGCGTTCGGCGATGTTGTTTTTATCGGAGTCCCCTATTCAGCTTACCCGCAGATCGGCAAGGATTATGCGCAGGAGTTTAAGGGCAAGATTGTACTGGACGCCGGAAACGCTGTTCCTGCACGCGATGGCGAGATCTCAAAAGAAGCGCGTGAGAGCGGCATCGGTATCACATCGGCGAAGTATTTGGCGGGGGCGCGCATCGTCCGCGCGTTCAACACGATGAACTATCGTCGGCTAGCGAGCAATGCCAACCGCCCGGGAGCCCGCATGGCCATACCCATCGCAGGCGATGATAAGGATGCGTTGACGGTGGCATCTGGTTTGGTCCGCGATGCCGGCTTCGATCCGGTCATCATCGGTCCGCTCGAAAGCGCCAAGTACTTCGCTCAAGGCGCACCGTTGTACGGGCAAGACATCACGGCCCAGGAGATGCAACAGCGCCTCAAGACGCTCCGGTAGGGCATACTTCGGTTTTTTCGAACGTCGTAACGAGAAACAATAGTTTTGACAATCGAAGGACGTGAAGAGCAGGAAGTTTAAGGGGATAAATTTCCGACCTTCCTCACCTTCACCGACCCTACGCCTTATGAAGGAGTAGGGCTTGGTGAGAATGACATAAGGCCTATAATCTCTCGTACATTTCTACCAGAGGTCAGGCCAGGGTCAGGCCTGAGTCTGGACTCTACTGACCTCAAGCGGTTCGCTGAGCCCAACTCTGGTTCTAAAACTCAATAAGTGGTATTGGGCTTGTCTGCTCATTCATAGGTCGCCCTTGAACGACTTGAACGTCTGGAATTATTTAAACGGTTCTAAGTTCTTGATTGACTGAAACGCTATTTAGGCCATGGCGAATATTTTTCCGCAGCCATGCGATGAAGGCGTCATTCGAGCGCGCCAGACCGTCGTTCCATGCGCGCGTGTGTCCGAGCCGTGGATTTTGGCCGCGACCATTTTGGGGTCGAGCATGGCCTTTATCGATAGCACGGTGGTCAACGTCGCGCTGCCCGCGTTGCAAAAAAACCTCGACGCGACGGTTCTCGACGTGCAGTGGGTGATCGAATCCTACGCGATTTTTCTCGCCGCATTGCTTTTGGCCGGCGGATCGATGGGCGACCGCTTCGGCAGGCGGCGCATCTTCTGCTCCGGCGTCGCTCTCTTCGCGCTGGCGTCGATTGGCTGCGGGCTGGCTGAAAACGTCAGTCAACTGATCGTCGTGCGCGCGATTCAAGGCGTGGCCGGCGCGCTGCTCGTGCCGGGAAGCCTCGCGATAATTAGCGCCTCATTCGATGAGGCGAAGCGCGGGCAGGCGATCGGCACATGGTCGGGATTCACGGCGATCACCGCAGGCGTCGGTCCGGTCTTAGGCGGCTGGCTGATCGAGCATGCCTCCTGGCGCGCCGTGTTTTTTATCAACGTGCCGCTTGCGCTCATCGTCTTGCTGATTTCTTTGCTGCACGTGCCTGAAAGCAGAGATGACGACGCAAATACGACTCTGGATTGGTTCGGCACCGCGCTCGCGACCCTGGGCTTGGGCACCCTTGTTTATGGCCTGATCGAATCATCACGTTTAGGTTTCGGCCATCCAGTGGTGCTCGAGACGCTTATCGGCGGCGCGCTGGCACTCGCAGTTTTCTTTCTCGTTGAAGCGCGTTCAGCGCATCCGATGCTGCCGCTCGAGCTGTTTCGCTCGCGCAACTTTACCGGCGCCAATCTACTCACGCTTTTTCTGTACACCGCCTTGGGTGGCGGAATGTTTTTCTTTCCGCTCAATTTGATCCAGGTCCAAGAGTATTCCGCAACCGCCGCAGGCGCCGCCTGGCTGCCGTTCACTCTCATTTTGTTTTTGCTCTCGCGCTGGTCTGGTGGCTTGGTGAAAAGGTACGGCGCCAAGGCCCCGCTGGTCGTGGGTCCCGCCATTGTCGCTCTAGCGTATGGCCTGTTTATGATTCCGGGAGTGGGCGGCAATTACTGGATGACGTTTTTTCCCGCAATGGTGGTGCTCGGATTAGGAATGGCAGTGAGCGTCGCGCCGCTCACCACGACGGTGATGAACGCCGTACCGGAACAGCGCGCCGGCGTAGCCTCCGGCGTGAACAATGCTTTGTCGCGCATCGCCGGACTTCTGGGAATCGCGGTTTTGGGTATCGTGATCGTGCACTCATTTAACCGCGAGTTGGATCGACGTTTGGCACCGATGGAGCTATCCCCGGAAGTGCGTCGTGTCATCGACGCGCAAAGGATCAAACTCGCCGGAGCGGAACTATCTTCCATTGCCGACGAGCGAGCGCGGCTCGCGTTGAAACAGGCGATCGACGAATCCTTTGTCTTCGGTTTTCGCCTGGTCATGCTGACTTCGCTCTGTCTCGCGCTGGCCAGTGCGTTCGTGGCATCTATGGTAATCGAGAATAAGTAACCCCTTACTTTGATGACGTTGGTTCCGATACGTTTCAGTTCAATACTGTGTACGGTGCCAAGTTAGTGGCTGAGAGCTTATATCTGCGGGAACGTTCGAGAAATAGAGTGTTCCGTTGGAATCCTTACGGACATAGATGTCGCTTGGCGCCGTGGCAATGGTAGAATTATTGTCTTTATGAGTTTTCTCGGCCATCAGGTCTCGCAGCTTGCGGCCGAGCTGATCTTTCGGTTCCAACTGAACAAGCTTATTGAGCTCACCTACGGCATCAGCAACACGACCTGAGTAACCATAATGAAACCCTAGCAGGAAACGAAGTGCGGGATCGTTCGGTTTATCTGCGGCAGCCTTGGCCAGGCTTTTCAGTTGGTCCAAGTAATCTTTAGGGTTTGCATATAGTTTCTTGTAATCACTCACCGCCTGTCCCCACTTCTCCTGGGGGAGCAGCATCAATACCTGCTGAGTTGTACCGGCCGCTTCCCGTAGCTAACGCGCCATTGCTGGGATCATCCACGATCGCGTGTTGCCAAGCACGATTCGCTGCCATGTAATCACGCGCATGGAATGCATACTCGCCCTGCCGGTCGATGTGAAAGGCCTTCTTTTCACGGTGCAGAAGGCGCTTCCGCTGCTGCCGGATGGCGCGCCTCTATCATCCTCAATGCGTCCATTGTCGCCAGCAAAGGGTTCTCGTCAAATAGTGTTTATAGCGCCACGAAAGCGGCTGTGCGCTCGTTCGCGCGGACATGGACAACGGATTTAAAGGATCGGCGCATTCGCGTGAACGCGGTGAGCCCCGGCTCCATCGACACGCCGGGACTGAGTGACCTGCTCGCTTCCGCAGAAGTGGGCGAGGAACGCAAGAAAATGATTTCCGACAACGTTCCGCTCGGCAGGTTCGGTACACCCGATGAGATCGCCAAGGCGGTGGTTTTTTTCGCATCCGACGACAGCAGCTACATCCGGGAACGGAATTGTTTGTGGATGGCGGGTTCGCACAAGTGTAGGCCGTTACAAATCTTGGAGATTCAGGTTGTCGAAGCAGCTAAACTTCTTCTGTTTGATATCGCTTGATGTTACCGGCGGGGGCGGATAGGGCTAAAACAGCGCAATCCGCCGATGGAGAGTAATCATGCAATTCCTATTTTTCACCGAGCCTTCCGTTTCTATCTTCATGATCCGGGTTGTTTTGGGCATCATCTTTTTTGCTCACGGTGCACAGAAGGTGTTGGGCTGGTATGGGGGTCAGGGGCTCAAAGGCACGGCTGCTTTCTTCAATTCGATGGGGATGCCACTCCCCATAGCCTACCTTGTCTGCTTGCTCGAATTCCTGAGCGGTATCGGTTTGTTGATCGGCTTCCTGGCGCGCCTTTGCGGCCTGGCTGTTGTGGCAATCATGGGGGGTGCCATAGCGACAGTCCATTTGAAGCACGGCTTTTTCCTCAACGCAGAATTAAAGCCGGGGCAGGGGCACGGGATCGAGTACAATCTCGCGCTCATTGCCATGGCCTTGGCGGTATTGATCGAAGGCGCCGGGGCGTTTTCGATTGATCGCTGGCTTGTTTATTAGGCGTGTTTTACGTGCCGGCTCACTCGGTATGCATCAGCGCGATATCGCCAGTCTGGACGACCTGCTTGATGTTCGCCTTCATCGATTATTTCAACAGGATTCCACGCAATCATTCCACAGAGATCGGAACACTCGCGCAAATGTGAGACCTCTCGATTATCAAGTGCTGCCAGGAGCATAACAGCTTGGATTTCTATACAAAGATTATCATTTCTGGGGCGTGCTGGCGTGGCTATTGTGGTTAGGCGCGCACATTTACTTCTTGATCGGATTCGCCAACCGGCTACAGTCATGATCCAGTGGGGGCTCTCGTTTCTGACCAAACGTCGGGAGGTGCGCATCTTGAAGGATACGAAATGAATCATCAGTGCATCCTCCGTCAATGCCGCCCGGCTTATGATGAAGCACTCAACTCTTCACACTCACATGTTAGGATTGTGAATTTCTCACTGCCGATATTTCGACATCTGACGATAAATAGTCACGTATCCTTCGTGACAGTCTCTCCTCGCAGTCCTAAAATCCCGATTTCGTAAGACACGGCTATTTTCCAGCCTTCGCTCGACTCTGGTACGCAGCTTGCTGCCATGCTGATGCAACCAATCTAAAAAAAAGCTGAGATCAGAATTGCCAGTAACCGAAGGTATACCTATTCGGGCTGTGCGTGGAGGAGTAAAACATGCGGCAGCGAAAAGTTATCAAGACTACCTTGGGCGATCTCATCGTCGCGGTGGCAGACGAGGTCATGCCGATCATCCGTGATCCAGCCGGCGCCTACATGGTGGTGTCATGGGTCGTTAATGACGTCTTAACTCGCCAGCGTGTGCGCGATCACAGGCAGTCACGACGAAAATACCAAAGTTGATGGCGATCCAGTATCGACCGGGATTTTTAAAGAGCCGGTGGCGGGCCGTGTCATGCTGAGAACGCTCAACCTGGACGGCGACCGGCAGGCTGATCTTTCCGTGATGGTGGACCAAGTAAAGCAGTCTACGTCTATCCGTCGGAACATTACGACTACTGGAAGCAAGAATTGCCTGAGATGAAACTACCCTGGGGCATGTTCGGTGAGAACTTCACAACCACGGGACCTTTTGAATCGGAGCTAAACATCGGGGACAAGTTTCGCGTTGGCTCGGCCGTCGTGATGGTGACCGAGCCGCGCATGCCCTGTTACAAGCTTGAGATCAAGTTCGGCCGCTCTGACATCGTCAAGAGGTTCCTGGCAAGCGAGCGCACGGGCTTCTATTTTGCCGTGCTGCAAGAGGGCGAAGTCGGAGTTGGTGATCAGATTGAACTGATCGAAGAAGCAAACGCCGTGTAAGGGTGAGCGATATCACCCGACTGTATACACGCGAGAAGCACAACATCGGATTGCTTCGTCGCGCAATTGAGGTCGAGGCTCTTCCCGAAAGCTTGAGGAACTATTTTCAGCATCGACTGCAGAAGCTAACGGGTCTTTCAAAGGATTGACCACGGCAGCCCGACGGTCGTTTATCACTTAGGCGCTCTCCTGATTTAGGCAACGGTCCAAAGACCCGGGTCTTTTGCCGACAATTCGGCAAATGCTGAAAATTCGGCAGTCGTTTTCGTCGTCAGTGTAAACATTTCAGAAAGTTACGCATGGTCTCCTCATTGCAGTTCTTTTTGTCGCTCACGTCACAGAAATCGTAGATGACATTGAAAATTGAAAAAGTTTCCGATGGGCGAAAGACGGTTGTCCGCCTGAGCGGTCGACTACGATCGGAGCATCTCGACGAATTAAAGACGCAAATAGACGGCGATCAGTCACGGATTGCGTTGGACCTGGACGGCGTGACACTCGTGGATGTGGAGGTTATTCGATTTCTGAATGCCTGCGAGGAGAGTGGCGTCGACCTACTCAATTGCTGGCCTTACATACGAGAATGGATGCTCCGCGAGCAACACTAAAGGGCGATTAACTTCTGAAAACCAAAATCGAATCACGCACACTAACGAAGGATTCCAAATGCCATTTATTTCTGTCGGGAAGGAAAATACCAAAGACATCGAGATCTACTACAAGGACTGAGCGAGTCAGGCGCAAAAAGTACCAGACCTGAAACCAGGATGGGTAGAAAGCGTTATGTCAGTGGAAGACGGCATCGCCGTTGTTCGTCGCAATAGCGAAGAGGTTCAGAGCCGCGGGACTTCAAGTGTTCGAAGAGCTCTTCGCCGCCGATTTCGCCGATCACTCCAATCAACGTTATCTGAAAGGTTCTAGAAGGAGCACTCCATGAGTCAATTTGCCGGAAAAGTTGCATTGGTCACCGGCGGCAATGCCGGTATTGGCCGAGCTGCTGCAATTGAGTTTGCAAAACAAAGCGCCAAGGTCGTTGTCAGTGGACGCCGCGAGAAGGAAGGCCATGCCGTCATCGCCGAGATCAAAGCGCTAGGCGGCGAAGCGATCTTCGTCAAAACCGACGTCTCGAAGGCGAGCGATGTCAAAGTGATGATCGATCAAACGCTGGCGACATTCGGCCGGCTCGATTTTGCCTTCAATAACGCCGGCATTGAGCAGGCGCTGACGCCGTTGCCCGAACAAACTGAAGAAACCTACAATCAAATCATGGACATCAACGTCAAAGGCGTTTGGCTGTCGTTAAAGTACGAGATTCCGGCGATGCTGAAGACCGGCGGCGGTGCAATCGTCAACAACTCTTCCGCGGCGGGACTGATCGGCATTGGCATGGTTCCGGTTTACGTTGCCAGTAAACACGCCGTCAACGGGCTGACCAAATCGGTCGCGCTGGAATACGCCAAACAGAACGTTCGAGTCAATGCCGTCGCGCCCGGGCCGATTGAGACGCGAATGTATCGCGACTTTGCAGCTACGCCTGAAGTGAAGCAGGCGCTGGATAGCGCGACTCCCATCGGCCGGGTCGGCCAGCCGGAAGAGATCGCAAGCATCGTCGTCTGGCTATGCTCCGCAGGCGCATCATTCACTACCGGACAGATTTTTCCGGTTGATGGCGGTTACACCGCCCAGTAGGTCAACCAACAGAGAATGCAATGGTGCAAAAAAGTTGGTTGATCACCGCTAGTTCCCGCGGCTTCGGCCGAAGCCTAGAAGGCGGCAGGGTAAGGACGCTCTATCCTGCCGCCACGCCGAGTAATGATCACGACAGGAGAGATTTGACGAGACGTGAGTTTCTGGAGAAATCGCTCAAGACCGGCAGTTTTTTTGGCTTTGGCGTTTCAGTGTTAGGCGAAAAAGACCAGCAGCAGGAGGAGAAGCAATGCAGGCGACTGATATTTCATTAGAGACAACCATCAATTTGACAGTGAATGGCGCGCCGCAGGCGATCACGGTGGACGTGCGTACGTCGCTGCTGGATCTGCTGCGCGAACGACTCCACTTGAGCGGCACCAAGAAGGGCTGTGACCACGGGCAATGCGGCGCATGTACGGTGCATGTGAATGGCAGGCGCGTGACCTCATGTCTTA
>WNGL01008735.1_pt1 | contig 11808 bp, 11 predicted proteins | sample 5400591 | NCBI WGS metagenome assembly WNGL01 (sample SAMN13153377, study PRJNA577476) | soil metagenome | isolation source: 80 cm soil or saprolite under Garry oak tree replicate 1 | place: USA:California | collected 2016-06-15
GATCGCCGGCGCGCGGTCGTCGATCAGCTGGCGCGTGCGCCTCACCCGCTCGTCCACCGCGGTGTGTGGCAGGTCGATGAGGACGCCCCCGGGGAAGCGGTCACGCGCGAATTCGCCGACCTGTTTGCCTTGATCGAACCGGTCCTGGAGGACTTTGCCGGGCTGTAGCTCGCGGGCGAGGGGCTCGTGGACTTTCCACCAGAGGAGCTTGTGGCACTGGACGCCGGCGGTGTAGCGGGATTTCGAGAGACGGTGCGGCATGGATTCAATGTGCGGCTAGGGTGCGACATTGCAACTGCGGTAAGAGGATCCTCTTCGGGTTAGTGCGAGACCATAATGCGGCGCCGTGTTTTGGTGGCGACTCCCACCGACGATCAGTTTACCGTGATGGTCCCACGCATCCCCGTTGGCGGGGTGCCGTCAACCCCATGGATCGTGCAGTAGTACTGGTAGGTCCCAGGCGTTGCGAAGGTGTGGCTGTACGTGCCACCCGCGGCGATGAAGCTGCTGTTGTAGGTATCGGTCGAGCCGATGGCGCTCGCGACCTGATGGTTGACGGCATCGCCGTTCTTCCAGGTGACCGTCGTTCCGTGGCTGATCGTCAGGTTCGCTGGGTTGAACGCGAGGCCCATCATGCACACCTGTGTCCCCGTCGGCGTGCAGGCGTTACCTCCCCCGCCCCCTCCGTACGTCGGTGAATTGCTGCCGCAACCGAGGAACGCTGAGAAGGCACCGATGAACAGAATGACTCGCTTTGGCATGGAGCGCCTCCCACAGGGGGTCGAAACCGTCGACGGATACGCGGTATTACCCGATCCGGCGGTGGGTGGTTTCGTCCGTCAGGCTCGGGGTCAGCGGACCGCGCGCCACGAGGTTTGTGAGAAGGCCCGTAGGCGCTCGTGCATCCAGTGGCTCGTCGCTTTTGTCGCGATCGGCGGCGTCGATTACAGTGCTCTCCGAATCAGCTTGCGCCTAAGGTTGACGCCGTTGCTCGACCGCGTGGGTGGCCGATCGATGAGCACGCCGCCTGGAAAGCGGTCACGTGCGAGGGCGCCGACCTGGGCGCCCTGGTCGAAGCGGTCCTGGAGGCTTTGTCGTGTCGGGGCTCGACCGCGAGCGGCTCGTGGACTTTCCACCAGAGGAGCGTGTGGCACTGCATGCCGGCGACGAAGCGGGATTTGGAGAGCTTAAGCATGAATGTTCAAAGTAGAACATGCTCCCACGATCCGCTATTTGAAGTGGAGCCCGAGCCGAAGTTGGCGGTGTCGATCTACGAGACCGAGGCGGCCACTGGCGATGAGATCTGCTTGTCCAGATCCTTCTACTTGGAGATCCACCTGTGATCTGGATTGGTTTGCGTCCGTGGTTAGTATTGAAGAAGGCTCTGATACAAACTCTTCGAACCAATGGAGGTCCGGTGTCGACGATTCCAACGAGACTCTATTACCAGGCTGCTAATGAACTACTGCAGAAGGCCGGCTTTCTTACGCGCTCAGTCGCTCCGGGCAAGATACTGATCACTAAGTCGGGGCAGACTCTCTATGTCGACATCGCCGGCAAGAATCTGCCTTATCATGGAAGAAATGGCCTTCCATGCTTTGAATGGGAAACGTGGATAGCGCCGGACAGATTGGAGCGGCTTGAAGTCAATGCTGCGAGCTACGGGGCAGAACCCTGGCTAGCCTTCTGTTACGCCGTGCTGGAACAGAAGTATGAGAGACACTTTGCTAAGATCGGCGTAATTGCGAACCAGCGCTTCGGACTCAAATTGATCAGCGCACAGGAATACCGCGATCGAATGGTTCCGCGCTCCCCTTCGTGGGGCGAAGTCAATCTTCCTAGAGAAAGAGTGACTCAGCTCACGCTCGATCCAGCAATGGTTTAGGAAGCTTCGGAGGCAAGACTATTCTCGCCGCACCTGTTGTGAGGGGATTCTCCGATTCACTGGACAAACGCTGTTACGGAAGAGCTCGCCTTGAGTGGTCCAAGTAGCGAAGAACATCGTAACGCTCTCGCTTGGGCCACCCATCTCGCCGTTGTCAACCAACAATCATGAGTGGAACGCGTAAGTCGAGCGACGAAATGATCGGAGGTACCCGGTGACGCAAGCCGTTGGACCCGGATATCATCGTTTCGCGGATCTCAGAAGTGGCTAAGCTCCTCTCATAGGCATGAAACGCGCCTTTTAGATAAAGATACCAACGCTTCGTCGAAAGGCCTTGGGTATAGCTCGTCGAACGCCAAGTCCTGGCGCTTATCACCTTCACGGAAACGTCGAGCCCGAACTTGCTTAAGGGTGGCTTGCGCATTGCCTGCGATATCGCATCGCGCAGCATTGATAGGTCAGCATGTTCGGTCGCCATCACTCGAATTGCGATGCGACCGAGAGTCCCGTTCCTGACGCGTTCGGTTTCTTTGTGGGCGCTTTTTGTGACCACGAACGCCGATATCAAATCACGAGCGGCTTTCCCAAGCCTATCGGGGCGTAGCAACTCGCCAAAAAGTGTTCTAGAGTACTTCAACATTCGCAATTTGACGATCAACGACTCAAGGCCCTTTGAAGACTTGACGCTCGTGGCGCGCGTTGCCTCACCTCTCATGCTCGCGATGAGGGAGTCGTAACCTTTCTTGTCGAAGTTGCGTGCAAAGCTACGATTCACGTCAATGCCTAAGCCTCGCCGGTTTAGAAAGCTGGAAACCGCCGGCACCGTTCCCGTTCCGGCGAACGGGTCCAACACGACAGCACCGTCCCGAGTTGTGAGTGCGATCATGCGGGCCACCATCGGGAGCGGGAACGGACAAAAGTGCCGGATGCCGTTTCGTGACCAGCTACCCTGAACGGGAATAGGAAAGTGCCAAAGATCGCTAGGTGCCTTGCCAAGCGGGTTGTACCGCTCCGGATACTTCACCCAATACGCAGACAAGTGGTCAGTCTCTCTAATTCGCTCCAATTGAAAGTGTTCCAGCCTACCTTTGGAGAGCAGTAGCACATATTCGAAGACTCCCCTGAAAAGCCCTACGTGCGACCAGGGTAGGCTTCGTCCCTTGTCCCAGATGACAAGGTCATTGAAGTTCCAACCCTCCTGTCGAGCTCGCTGGATAATCTCCCAAGGAAGAAGCAGCGTTTCGCCCGAGTGCTTTGTGGTGTCAAGCACGATCCAAAGAGCGGAGCCGTCGCGGCAAACACGATAGAGTTCGTGTAGAACGCAACTCAAATCCGGGAGATACTCCTCGTCGGTCTTTTGACCGTGACCTATTTGACCTTTCGCGCGGTAATCCTTGGCACTTCCGTAGGGAGGCGATGTAATGACGCAATCAATAGTGCCGCCGGGAAGCTTCCGGAGTAACTTGCGACTGTCTCCGCCTACAAAGGCACAGTTTGGCTTTTGAGCGATGACGCCTGCCTCAATAGCCGAGAGCTCATTCAGGATCAACTGCCATCGGCGCTTCTCCGGAGTACTCACTATTTGCCCTTTGTCACAAAGAGGCTGTGAACCTGAGGCCCAATTTCAAACTTCTTCTCATCCACGTAATTCCTGACATCAATCTCGGGATTGTTGGGGAACCTTCTGTCAAGCTTTCCAGATTCCAGAGCCTGCGAGACGAGTATCCATAAACACTCTTCCAGGATGAGATCGGCTAGACGCATCTGGCAGTGATACTTCTGTTCGACCGCCGTGTACGGCTCAGTACCGAAGTAGCTCGCGTTGACCGGATCCTTGGTATTGATCAGGATGACACCGTCGGGGACGTATAGTGATTGAACCTTCCTGTCCAACGGCTGAAACCTATATCCTTTGAACAAGCCAAACTTCCCTCGTTCTTTATTCTCCCGCTTCACGACTGACACCTTGGTACCAGCGACGTATTGTTGACAGGTTGCGGTCACCATGATTTCCCGGCCTACCTCGACGCCCCGAACAGCGACGTCCACAAGCGCAATCAGAGGCGTGATGAGATGCGAGTCTCGAAGATCAATCGTCGGCTCAATGACTCGCAGTCCAGACTCATCCGACACAAGATTCAAGGTCGACCCTAGCCCGATCTTATCGACATCAACAAAGACTCTTAAATGCCGTCTCGCCCCAAGGCCAACCGAGTATTCGTCACGCTCAAACTCGACGCCATTGATGGGAGTAAGTACTTCTCTGGACGTTGTAGTCACGGCTAACGTGGTTGATGTCCCTTTCCAGGTTGCGCTCACATTACCACTAACGTTCGCATGCTGCGATTCAATTCGAATGAGCTTTACGAGCAGCCCATTTTCCACTCTGTCATCTCCGATGACGATGGTCTCGGGCGAGGCCACGATCTCACTCTTGTCACTTAGGATTCCGATCGTGTCTCCACGCTTCACTAGAATCGTGTTGATCAGCAATGCTGCTGGCGTTCGCACGCCAGTCTGCACTGAGATGTGCGGCGTCGCAAAAGCGATTCCTTCAGGTGGTGGATTAAGTAAAGCGCTTGGTATTAGTGGCACCCGGGCGCTCTTCCCCAGAATCTCACCGGCAAGCCGATTTAGGATATCCAGTGCCTGTTGATGCCTCTCTCGTGTGGGATCTGAGAGTCTCTCCCGTGGCTCTGGTCCCAGGGCTCGCAATGTCTCGACGAGCGGTTGGAGGCGTGGTTGTATGCGATCTCGCAACGAGCGATAGAACGGAAGGTTCCTTTCGAGCCCGTCCCGAGTTTCCGTAAGAATCTCTTCAGGTTCTGCTTGATTCAGTTTCGCTCTAATGTATGCCCCCGCCCCCCTTAGACGCATAACCCCAAAAACGCGACGTGCAGCCGGATCATCGTCGAAACCAAAAAGATGAAGGTCCAAGACAGTGTCGTCTTCATCTAGCAGAAGGAGTCCTCCCTCACGTTCGACGTAGCCGACCTCACCCTGCTTAAGCTCGTGGTCTGCCAACCCAATCTCACCATCGATCTCTATGGCCGTCCCGACATCGGTCTGGATCTGATCTTGGACCCGTTCCTTTACCTCGGTTTCTGGAAACTGGTAGCTGACCACTCTTTCCAGCAGCACCTCGCCACGGCGGTCCACGACCTTGAGCCTGACTTCCCTGTGGGGGCTACTGTTTATCATTCGAAGCATGTAGAACCGTGAAAGATCTTCGAACAGCTTCTTAGGTTGCGGATTGTGAACTCCGTCGGAAAGCTGGAACTCGACTAAGGTTCCGTTTGACGGAATGCCAAGTGCCTTGCGGAGTTCCGCCGTTACTCTGCTCGGCGGCTTAATCTCGACAAATGGCCTTTCGTGACCTCCTGATTCCTTCCAGCGAAACCGACAGTTATAGAACAAGCCTTCCTTGATCGATTTGACTTGACCATGGTACTGCGTGAATAGCACATCGCGGAGTCCCTTTCCGAACAAGCTTCGCGTTCGAAGGCCTCGCGATCGATCCGTGGATTCTTGCCCGTAAGTCACGAATCGCTCCTGCATCTGCAAGTCTGTAAGTCCTTCGGCGTGATCGATCACACTAAACTTCTTGCGCGCTCGATCGAAGAGAACGATGATCGGGGCCGGGTCAGTTCGAACCGCACTCTTCCCTTCGCGCCGCGCTGCATCCTCGAGCCGGCGATAGCTGTCATCAGCGTTTGTGATGAGTTCCGTTAGTATCTTGGGGATGCTCTTGCCGATTCCGCGAGCAAATGCTCGCTTGATTTGCCGAGTCGCAAATTCCAGCTGGTATTCAGGCACCTTTCATTACTCCCCCGGGTTCCCTCTGAAATGCACCACAAAAACCTTTCTCAAGGCACGGAGAAACTTGACGAGTTCCGGCCGGCCAACTTGTGCCGCAGCATTTTCTAGTGTCGTTACCCGGTCTCGCAGGGCGCGCGCTGGCGTGTAGGCATAGGCACCCAGTGCATCAAAGAGCTCCATGGACATCTGGTCGTTCATCCTACCACTTCGCCACGCTCTGAAAAGAGCGCTTTGCTCAATCAGCGTGATCTCCTTAGCAAGATCCATTGTTCTTTTGGAGGCGTTCGTCTTCCGGAGGTGTTTATTGCTTCCCTCCGGTTCTCCGCTAAGGTCGTTGGCCACCCTTGCGACCTTGGCATGCCCGCTCTGGGTTAGGACAAAGCCCTTCTGGACGCTTCCTCTCGCCCAATTCCTATACTTCGGTCCGAGCTGCAGAAGTGTACGCCCTAATCGGGCAGCGTCAGGGTACGAGGGAAAGCCTTCCAGCGAGAACCTGGCGGGAAACATTCGAAACGCGGCAACAACAATGTTCTCAAACGTCGTCGGGATACTACGGTCTTGAAGCCACTGCAGCGTAAAAGCGACCAATCCTGTCAGATCGATAGATTCATAACGGGGCTCGCCGAACGCCTCTACTACATCCAGTCCCGCTGATGGAGTTGAGTCCGACATGTGCCGAATGCCTTTCTTCTCGGGACATTTTGACCGTTCCTAGCGTCAGACTTTCGCCTTCTTACTGTAGCGTGACAACTTCCGCTTGCGGCTTTTGCCCTTATTCAGTTTTGCAATCATAGCATTGGCCAAACCACGAAAGCCCTTCCAGCCTCCACCTTTCCTCGCCACGCGGTCCCGTTCAAACCGTACTGTTGAAAAAGGTCGTAGATACTCGTCGAGGTTCAGCCTTGCATCTGGGTGTATCTGGAGGATACGTGCGAGAACCATGAAAAGCGCGTTTAGACCAGTTGGTCGGAGTAGCGAATAGTCCGTGGCGTTTTTCCAAGGATCGCTCTGGGCGTTTTGAGACTTCGTGTTGGCTCGCACTCCGCTCAAAAAGCGCACGAGAAGCCCAACTTGCTTTTTGAATGCCCGCTGATTCGATGGCGAATCAAAAGACGATTGCGGGTCGAATGGGGCGTACCGAAAGAGAGGACCTGTGTAACTGAGGGGTTTGGCCTTACAACCTAGAAGCGTTTCGAGAAGCCCGTACTGTATTAGGCTGGCCAAACCGATGGGGCGCCCTTCGTGCAGTTCGCTAATCTTTATGCGGTCTTTGAGAGGCGAGCCGACCGAATCGTTCAGAGCGGCGCCTATGAGACTTGGCCAGGTGAGCCTGTTGGCGAGATCCCTTGTCAGCGTCGTAAGGTCACAGAGCAGATCTGTCTTGATGCGCTTCTGATAGTAATTGATGTTAATGAAGGTTTGGGTTTGGAGGGGATCGGGCAGCTTTGGAAAGATTACAACCGGCAAATCAAAAGGCTTATAATGGTCCGGGCTCCACTTTTCGAAAGCCGTGTTTAGAAAGCCGTAGGCTCGATGTTGCCCATCAATCATCCAGGCCGAGCAGTAAGCTAATGGCAACGTAAGTTCGCGCTTGGCCGCGTTGAAGGACAATTGGTCCTGATATTGCTCATCCATCACAACGATCACGGCATTGGGGATAAAACTCTGAGGTGCGGTAGATGAGATGAAGTCACCGATAACCGCGATTCTCTCCTTGCTGAGCATCCGCTGATACGCGTGTGTCTTCTCGGAAGCACGCCTGACGACATAGGCGATCTTGAGGAGCAAACCAGGGTGAATAGCTCCCACATATAGCTGCTTGCCCTTTTGCTTGAGCAGCAGGGCATTGATTCGGAAAGTAAGCTGTTCTTCTAGCTGAAGATCAAACTCCTTGAAGATCTCAAACTTTGTCCAGCGCCCCAAAATGCCCGATATCCGCTGGTAGTATCGGACAGCGGCGTAATTCCAGGGAATGAACGAATGACGCTTGGCTTCCGTGACGCAGACCTTGTAACTCTGCTCGCCAAGCCGGTGGTCATAGGCGACGCAAAGACGATGAACGTCAATACTCCGGAAATCGCTGCCCTCGATGACATTGTCTTTAGATTTGATGACCTGCACATTCGCTGGTTTCGCAACAATGGTCGACAATGCAAAACTGTAGCCGCGGTACTGCTCTTTGACTCCGCCTGCATCTTTGGCGTCCTCGCATTCGAATAGCAGCAAGACCGTTTTGCCACTGTACTCGAATCTCGCTACTACATCGTATTCCTTTTCAGCAACCAAATTGTCATTATCGTCCTTGTCACCAGAAAGGTTTAGATGGACCTCTCGATCGACCACGAGGTTTTCAAAAGCACAGCTCTCCAAGATTTCCTTGATCGTTTTTTTTAAATGCGCGTCCTTCATCGTGGAAGACCATTATCTGCCAAGATCACATGTTGAAGCTTGAGGCTCCTGGTGTCGGCGAGAATGCACGTAAGGGCCCCACTGGCCTCGGAATAGGATTGGAGGCCTTCTAGTCGCTGCTGGAGCGAGTTACCGCTCATCCAACACTCGCATGAATGAAATAATCCCTGAGACGCTGAATCCCTGAAGCACTTGAAGGGAAGTACTCCGCAGTCAACGCTATTTGCTCCTTCTGCATTCTCTCAGCCACGATCCGGAAGATGGCCTCGAATGTGAGTTGCGTGAGTGACTTCTGCTGCTCGCCCCGACCGACCAACCGGTCCAGGGCCCACATTGTCGCCATGAAGCCCGTAGTCTTCCTAAGTATTGATTCTGCGGGGTGCTCCCATTCCTGTGGCCACACGCTTTTCTGTGCTCCGAAGAGATTCATCAACAATCGTACGATTATTGCGTCGTTGTTTTCTATGAAGTAGGGGCGCAACACAGGCGATTTTGGATCCGACGGGAGCGACCGGCCTCGCCGAGCTGCATCGAAGTCGGCCGATGGATTTGAAGACAGGTGCGCCAAGAGCTCTCGAGCAAATGTACCTTGTGTGATGGACTCGCTGGAGCCCAGACTGCTCTTCCTACCGAGCATCTTTAATCGTTCAAACCACGGGGAGTCGATCTTTGAGTTCAGAACTCGGGCAACCTCGTGCGCCGTCTTTTGCGGACTACGTGATTCAGTTACTTCGAAGAGGTCGTAGATAAGGGAGGCATTCACCTTGTTTTGCTTCCCGTTGATCGTGGCGAAGAGGAGTGCCTCTTGCTGTTGCGTCGCATCAAGCAGCAGCACGACGGGAAGGCTGAACGCATTCGCCACTCCGGAGGCCTCCAAGCCAAGAAGTCGGTGCTGTCCGTCAACTATGTCGGCAAACGGGGCAGCTCCATTGAACTCGATTGTCGACTCGTCTGGAGACAACTGATAGTGCTGCTCGGGGACAGCCAGAATCACGGCTGTTGGGAAAGCCGCATCGGCAGTCTGGCAGTATTCCGCGATTTCGTTGATTCGTTTCTTGGTAGCCTCGCGTTGCACGCCGCCCACCGAAGTGTGGCTTGTGGGATCGTACTTACGAGGGGACGCGCGCGAGATTCGCAACACTTCAATTGCTGGCAAACGCGTCAGGTAAAAGTCCCCGGCTGGCTGAGTAAACTTCAAGACCGGAGGCATTACAGGGGCACCCCAGTTGAAGTGGCCTTTATCTGATCCGACTTCCCGTCGAGGTTCTTGACGTCGTCGTTCTCTTTTTTCTCCACCACGTCCACGGAAGGCTCGAGCTCGCGGAGGCGGAAGCATAGGAGATAGACAGCGAGGATCAGCGTTGGAACTGCAGAAGTGATGTGGGCGTGCACAACCATGGCTTGCGCATTTGGATTTACAAATGCCAGCTTGGTTAGAAATCCCAATTGAAGCAGGACCGCCACAAACGCAAGCGCGTAAGCAACGTCGCGTGGCTTGTCCGGAGTTCTACCAGCGTGACGCTTGAAGAGCCCCTCCCACGCGATCATGTCGGCCAGAAGGACAATACAGAATCCAGCCAGGTTCCCCGCTGCAACGGTCTGAAACCATGGATCGACGCGTTCGGGAGAGAGTAACGGCACCAACCACACGCCCACTCCTCCAACGACCATCGCGATGACTATCCACTGGATTGCTTCCCAGGGACGCGCAGGTATCTCTCTCCAGGGGGCAAACCCCTCACGCCAGAATCGGGAACGCGTGCCCCCTTTCTCGCCTGCACCCATTGACTTGGGCAAGACTTGGCTCCTTTCCTCTTAATCGCCCACTCACTCTGGATTGAGCATACCTCACGATCACCGAAGGTCGCGCCAGCGACGTCCAACAAAAATTGAAACAGTCTTTGCGATCCTGTTCGAGCCATTCCTTGTGAAGCCCGTCGTCGTTTGCGGACCGAATGCACTCCAGACCCGAGAGAGCAAGCCCCAAGGGACAGCAACGCACGATAAGTAGTATGCATATGTAGACTAGGTCGTTTTTGCGGCATTGAGGGGCGCTTTTGCGGCGGAAGCGGTTCAAGCAGAGCGACGATGACGCTTCCGAAGCTTGTCGAGGGACACCCACTCCCCTGGTGATCGTTCGTACTTCCACCAATACCAACCATTCATCGCGTGGCCCGATCGAGAGACCTTGTTTGCGGCCACCGACGGGGAGCTGAAACGACGTCCCCTAAACTTGATCGTCCCATCCGGTCTGATCGATGCGCGAAACCGCTTACCTTTAAAATCCATCCGAATTGGAACCTTCCCGGTCACGAAGCGCGCCAACGCTGGTTGCCGACCGTTGTTCTCGGAGGTAGCCGGCTCCTCTGAAACAGAGAACAGATCGTCAAGTTCAAGACGCTGGCGCTCCGCGATCCGCCGGCGGAAGTATTTCTTCAGGTTTTGCGACCGTGCAAACTTGGTCCGAGACTTGTTCCCCTTAGGAGCCGCAATGCGGAGAGCTAGTGCCTCCAGCTCTCTCAGGTGGTCATTGGTAGAAGTGATGTAGAGACTGAAGCGATCCCACAGGCCAGCGTGGCGATCCTTTAGGTGTTGGCGGAGGCGAGAACGGAGGTTGGAGGCGAGGCCGACGTAGTACAGGCGAGTGCGCTTATAGAGCGCGTAAATGCCGTGTCGACCCTTGAGGAATTCCCGTAACACTTGCTTGTACTGCTCCAGGACACGTGAGTGAGCAGCTTCTAGGTGCTGCACAACGAGGTAGCTGCCCTTCCTCGCCATTGACTAATCCCTTCGCACGCGCCGTGCTCACCCATTGCCTCGTGCGCGGGAAAATACACTTGCGTCGCGAGATCGCTAGAACGTTAGGACCGGCTTGCTCACTGGGGCGGAGACAACGAAAGTAATAGCCGTGCAGACCAAACGGGTTGCGGAGGCTGGTTTCGTTGTTGGAGGCACTTGAAAATGTCCCCGGCGGGAAGCAAGAACGCGCCTGAGGCGAAGGCCCGAGAGAAGATTGACGCCCTGCTCGAGCAGGCGGGCTGGATTGTTCAAGACCGCGAGGAGATGAACCTCACGGCGGGCGACGCCATCGCGGTACGTGAGTTCAAACTGGAGAAAGGCCACGGCTACGTCGATTACTTGCTCTTCTTGGATGGTAATGCCACTGGTGTCGTGGAAGCCAAACCCGCTGGCTACTCGTTCACGAGCGTCGAGCTTCAGGCCAAGAAGTACGTGGACGGCCTGCCGTCGTCGCTTACAGCACCCTACAAGCCCCTGCCCTTTGCGTACATCTCAACCGGCGAAGAGACGGTCTTCATCAATGAACTGGATCCCCAGCCGCGCTCGCGTCCAGTCTTCTCGTTTCACCGACCCGAGACGTTGCGGGAGTGGTTGACTGCCGACACTCTCGACGGGTGGCTCAAGCAGTCCGCCGGCTTCTACACCCGCGCCGACGACACTAAGCCTTCCACGCTGCGGGCACGACTACGGGCCATGCCCCCGGTAGAGCTGCCCGGCCTTTGGCCGAACAAGGTGCAGGCCATCGTCAACCTGGAGAAGAGCCTGTTCGACAACCGGCCCCGCGCCCTCATCCAGATGGCCACCGGGAGCGGCAAGACCCTGCTCGCGGTCACGGAGATCTATCGCCTCATCAAGTTCGGGGGAGCCCGGCGCGTGCTGTTCCTGGTGGACAGGGC
>WNGL01013329.1_pt1 | contig 11808 bp, 12 predicted proteins | sample 5400591 | NCBI WGS metagenome assembly WNGL01 (sample SAMN13153377, study PRJNA577476) | soil metagenome | isolation source: 80 cm soil or saprolite under Garry oak tree replicate 1 | place: USA:California | collected 2016-06-15
GCCTCGCTGCCGGCGTGTTCATTTTTGGTTCGGCGATCTTCGGAACTTTGCTCGCGACTTACACAGGCGTGCTGATTGGGGCGACCGCGATTCCGGCGTGGTTTTTGCATCGCACCCTGCTACCAATCCATTTTGGAACCGCAGGATTGGGATCGGCCGCGGCAGTGTCGGAATTGCTCGGATATCGGATTCCCGCGCTCAATTTCCTCGGCTTTTACGCGGCCGGCGTTGAATCGGCGCTCCTGATCTGGCTCAGCGTCAACAAACATGGCGTGGCCGATCGCGCGATACACGAACACAGTTCGGGCTGGCTCATTCGCATCGGCGAAGTGTTGAACGGCCCGCTCGCCATCGTTCTCCGGTTGTTCGGCCAGGTTCCACTCGCAGCACTTTCGTTTTTAATCGGCGCGCTGGTCAGCCGCGTTGGCTGGATTGCGGTTGGCAAAGTTTCCGGCTCCGATCCGGAATCTGTCTTCGCCGCCGAACGCTACTAGCCGCGGCTTGATTCAGCTGTAGAGGCGTCACTGCGCCTCTATCTGAGCAATTGCATCGATCGCGTGCCTATAGACCGAATTCGTCAGGTGACACCGTAGAATTTTCCGCGTGTCACTAATCTGTTCCTGGTAGAAAATTACCCCGGCAAACATGGGCGACCGGTGGTCAAGCTTACCCGTTATTTCGTCTTTCGTGAGAACGATGTGCCACAATCCTCCGCCGCTGTACCCTCCAAAGCTCTTTGGTAGACCATCGTCCAGCGAATAATCAACCCCAACATCACACAGGTCGTAATTCGCGTGCTCTCTTCGGTTCTCAATTCCTGTGAAACCAGCAAATCCTTTGAAGCCCTTTACCAGCGAGAAACCGTCTTTATCTATTTCGGTTGTGTGCCCCTCATGACAGAAACCAGAAATGACCATTGGATCTTTTTCACTGAGGTCCATCCGCAGACCCTTCTCTCGATTAACGCCAAGATTGAAGAAGTCCCGGCAAGCGTCGAGTTGGTCCAGATGATGAGATGGCTTTATCTCTATAAAAGCTAAGTCTGGACCCAATTCCTCGACTGTTGGTTTTGCAATATCGACGATCGTTGTCACTCCAACACCTAACGGGATCTCAAAGCGATGTGCGCGTTCATGCGACAAGATGATTAGCCCAAGAAAGTCCTGTGAACCTGCACGAAAATCGAACCTTGGCACCACATCATGTATCACATGATACGCCGTTAGAATTCCCCGGCGGTCGCCAAGCCGAACCAACGTCCCAGAGCCAATAAGATCGTCTCTGTGAATCAACCCTACTACGAACGGGTAAATCGAGCTTGAGATTGAATTTACAAGATCTTCCGAAACGTCACTCTGCTGTAGCGGAATTATTTTGCCGGCCGCTTCCTTCGAACACTCTTTCCGTTCGCGGCTCACGATACGGCAAACACCTTCATCACTTCATCGCCGAGGTGATTGATCACTTTCACGGCGATGCGACCGGTTTCGGGTTTTGGGAATGGACGGGAAGTATCGCTGTGGAGTGATTCCCAGGCGGCTTCATCGATTTCGGCACGCAGAGTTGTTTTCAATGATTTGTAGGGGTCGTTTGCGCCGAGGAAATACGCATGGCGAACGAAGAAGCTTTCCTCGTTGTAATTCGTGTCGATAAACCAGCAGGCGATTCCGTCGGGGCCATCGCTGACGACTTCGCCGGTTTGCGGTTTGAATACGTCCACGCCCTTGACACACACTCTGACTTTGTTGTCGCCAGCGTCGTCGATTTCGATGTCTGGTTCGCCGAAGATGACAAAAAGATTTGCGGAAGCCGTAGTCTTTAGTTCCCCGGCCATGTGAAGATCGGGATTCATGCGCGCCTTTAACACCGGAATTTTGCCGAGCTTCTCGAACTCGGCGGAGTGCGCATCATAGTTGAACGCACACGCGATCAGCACATCGAACCCGGCATCAGCGGCTTCGCGCGCGGCGGCAACGAGATCGGCCCGGCTGACCGTGCCGAATTCGGGACCGATGAAAATGCCGGCGCGTTTTTGCCGCGCGTTTTCGCCTTCGCCTTCCAAGTACCGGCCTTCGGCACAAATGTATTTGCCGGGCCACGGTGTGAGCGAAGTGAAGTTGATCTTATCCGCCTTGTGCGCCTGCTGCACTCCGGCGGTCCTGAGATTTGCGAGGATCATCCAGGCGAAATCCGGCGTGCCCGGCGCGGCATCACCTTCGCGCTCGGAGATTTTCCAGCCATCGATGACATTGCCCTTTTCATCGACACCGAGAACACGGTGCGGCGAAACGCTTTCGACAGTGAACGGACCAGCTACGCGAACTTTGCTCTTATCTTCGTAAGGTTTGTCATACAGGAATTCGAATTCAGCTTTCGCTTTGATCGAGTTGTCGATCTCTTGTTGACGCGCGATGCGCGCCTGCCACCAATCGGCATGTACCTTCTTCACCTTGTCGGGCCATTTTTCTTCAGGCTCGCGCGGGATTTCCCAGTCCTGCCAGTTCTTTTTCAGCGCCGCATTCAGCTCGTTGCGCAACGGCTCCAACACTGCCTGCCATTTGTCCCAGATCACATCGATCTCGGCGTTGTTGGCAATCGATTTCAATGTGATGTGCGGGACACGTTCGTAAACGAATCCATGGCGAATGTTCTCGTGCACGGGTTGCGAAGCGGGCGCGCTGTTTGTGACTTCTGCTTCTTTGAGCTGACCTTCACGAGAATCCGCGAGCAAGTAATAAGGATAACGAGCGCCCATAATACGAGCGCGAGCCAATGCGAGTGCGACGCGCGAAGTGTCGATCGTGATCCAGCGCCGGGCCCCATTGTTCGGCGACGTAAGCTGTTGTGCCGGAACCGCAGGTCGGATCAAGCACGAGATCGCCGGGATCTGTCGTCATCATGATGCACCGCTGGATGATCCGAGTTCCTGTCTGCACCACGTAGATGCGCTGGACTGCAAACGTGCTCTCGAAGACGTCAGACCAGATGTTTGAAATGGGAACGTACGGAAAATCGTCCGTGTACATCTTGTAAACGAGTGTCTTTCCGAAGGCAGTGATGCGGTTTGCCTCGGCCAAAACGCTCAAGCCACGCTGAGAGGTTTTCCAGTGCGTGTTCGGCGGGAGCTCGAACGTCTTACCATGTCAAATGAATGGGAACGTTCCGCTCTTGGAGGCCTCCCTCGCGACTATTGCAGAACTCTTGAATCTCTTTCCATCCACACCTTCTTCCGACTCAAGCTCGTCTTTCGCCAGTCGCCGAATATTGCCGTATCGCTCTTCGACGTAGTTATACGCCGAAGCCAAAGTCTTTTCGGGCCGTGGGAATAGAATCGAGCGTGACTTGCACTGGTTCTTATCCTTCGCGAACCAGAGGACGAAATCATTTACGTTCGACACAAGGTCTCCCAGCCCCGCGACTCCTCGCACGAAAACGATTTCGCTTACGAAGTTGGAATCGCCAAACACCTCATCCATCAGGGCGCGGACGCGATGGACGTTTTCATCGCCGATCTGCACGAAGATCGAGCCGGAGTCGGTAAGCAAGTCGCGGGCGACGGTGAGGCGGTCGCGAAGGTAGGTCAGATAGCTGTGGATGCCGTCGCGCCAGGTGTCACGAAAAGCTCTTACCTGCTCTGGCTCACGCGTGATGTGGTCAGCCTTGCCGTCCTTTACATCGCGGCTCGTAGTGGACCACTGGAAGTTGCTGTTGAACTTGATGCCGTACGGCGGATCAAAGTAGATGCACTGCACCTTGCCGCGCAATGGCTCGCGCTCTGCGAGGCTAGCCATTACTTGGAGTGAGTCGCCGAGGATCATGCGATTGGTCCAGTTCGCGTCGTGCTGATAAAACTCAGTCGCGCGCGCATCTTTCGGTAGGCCATTGAAATCGGCGAACAAATCGGGCGTCTGAGTTCCCTCGCTAATCGCGCGCTGAGTCGACTCACGCTGAAGATCATCGATCAAGACTTTTGGATGAATTTTTTCCTGAATGTAAAGAGGCGGTGCATGGACAATGAGATCGCTCCAGTCCTGCTCGTCTTTACCGCGCCAGACTAACTGCGGATCAAGATCGCGATTTCGCCGTTCGTACGCTACTTGGATCGGCGTCTTCTCTTCTTCCTGCATCACCTCCTGAAACTCGGCAGTCGGAAGATTGCGGCGTTTGTCGCTGTGTCGCAGCACCGCGATGGTTTTCTTGCCGCTCTTTTTATTTAATTTCTTCACCGGCATATGTCGCTTGTCTCACGCTGCGACTGGCGCGGCGAATGAGTCAATTAGTTTGTCGAAGTCGCCATCCATATCGAAAACGCTCGTGAACTCAGCAAACGCCCAGCGGCCGTACGTGCCGAGATTGTTTACGCCGGGAACCCAGAAGGCGCGCATCGTGTTTGCTTTGTCTTTCGCGTCTTCGCCGCGGAAGCCTTTAATCTCGACAATGAGATTCATCGGTTTCTCCTGACCGTCATTGATCCGAACGATGAAATCCGGAAGATATTTTCGCGGAGTTGACCCCATAAGGTATGGGACTTCAAGGCCGAGTCCCTGATTCTTCACGTACGCGCGAACACGCGGATGCGCTTCCGCGACGCGACAGAACTCTGCTTCCCAATCGCTATCGCACACCACCCAGTTGATGTGGCATTTGCGAGCATCAGTTTTCCAGCGTGTTCGCTTTGAAGTCGGAAAATCGACATATGATGTCGATCCTTCGGGGTTGTAAGGATCGAGAATGACTTTGATGAGCTGCTCACCTTTGAGCGTCTCGGTGATCGCCTGTTTGATGCGCTCGCACGCCATGTCGGCAATCTCGCGATATAAAACTTGCGCCGGAAACGTGCCGCCAGTGCATCGCAGGTAACCGCCGTCGAGCCACTGCCGCACGATCGCTTTCAGTTGCCCGAACAAATGAAGCTTTGGCTCCTTACCCGGGTCGCGGTATTTCGTCAGGAGAAGATGCTTCGTTAGATGGAATACAATCGTAGCAGGTCGGGTCTCCTTTAGATGTGTCAGATCCAAGGTGACGCCTTTGCCGACGATGCCTTCGACGAGAACCTTTGATGGCCCGACGAGATTCGGATTTAATTCAAGTGTCGAGTCCTTGTTGAAAGTTGCGGAAAGTTGTTCCTGCGGCAGCTCGACGCGATAGCCTTCGACGCGAGGAAACTTAATTTCGAGCGCGTCACGATCCGGTCGCACTGCGCATACGCGCACCGTCGGTCGTGGCGGCTTTGGTTTTGCGACCACCGGTTTCGCAGTGAAGTCGAATGGTATGCCGAGAATGTCTGCATATTCGACGGAGAGGCGTTTGTTCTCGTCGAGTTCGTACGATTGGCGGCGGAGGCCGCGACCAACGACTTGTTCGCACAAAAGCTGAGTGCCGAAAGCGCGTACGCCGAGAATATGTGTGACGGTGTTCGCATCCCAACCTTCGGTAAGCATTGAAACGGACACGACGCAACGAATCGATTCGCCGAGCTTTCCCTCTTTGCCGACGGTATTCATGACTTCGCGCAACAAATCTTGATCCGTAATCTTGCGCGATTTTTCCACATCGCCGCGCTCAATCATTTCCCGACGAAACCGCTCAATCTCATCGGCCGCCATTTCGCGAAACTCCGGGTCGAGCGCTTCGCCGGATTCTAACTGTTCACTATCGATCAAGAGCGTGCGCGGGCGCGCAAGGCGATTACCCGAGTCGTCATAATTCCGAAAGAGTTCGAGTCGGCCTGCATGGTAAACATTTGTCTTCCCATCGTCAGCGAGTCGATGAAAACCAGAAACGTAGTCGTGCACAAGTTTCGACGTGGAGGTGTTGTTGCAGACGATGATGAACACCGGCGGCACGGTAATGTTCTCCTTCTGCCAAAGGTCGTACGTTTTTGTGTAATGTCCGTAGAGGGCATCGAGCGCGGTTTGTAATTCAACCGGCAAATTCAGAGGATCGAGTCCGTCTGCTTTGCCTCTGCCCTTCTTCGGCATTTTTTTTCCGATGTGCTCCCAGAGATTGCGATAGATCGGCATATCTTCGCCGGGGACATTGTCTGCGACAGGGACACGCGGGAGCTTTACGATTCCGCACTCAATCGCGTCCATGAGTGAGAAGTCGCAGACTGTCCATGGGAACAAAGTGCCTTCGGCATAGCCGGAGCCGCGAAGGAAGAACGGTGTCGCAGACAAATCAAAGACTGTGCGAACGCTGAGCTTCCGTTTGATGATTTCGATTCCAGAAATCCATAAACGAGCCGCTTCAGTGTTTTTCTTTGCCTCTTCGGCTTCGTCAGGTTCGACCTCGTCTTCTTCGTCCTCTGTCGCGCCATTCGTGGGAATTTTGTGGCGATAGCAATGGTGCGCTTCGTCATTAATGACTAATACTCTTTGCATGCCCATCAGGTCAGGCATGACGCGCTGTAGCATCTGGCCTTCGGTTTCGGTCGTCGCGAGTTCGGGACCGCGACCTTTCAGCAACGCGCGTCCGACTTTCGATACCTCCATTCGCTCACGAAGTTTGAACGCGTGATAATTCGTAATAACAACCTTGGCGCGTCCGATGTCCGCGAGCAGATCACCGGGAATCAGCTCGCGTTGTTTATAATAATTGTCCGGGTCGCTCGGCAAAATCACACGAAGTCGATCGCGAATAGTGATACCCGGCGTTATCACGACAAAACCGCGAGTGAAAATCTTGCTGCTCGGATGACGCACGGCATTGATGGTTTGCCAGGCGATAAGCATTGCAATCACCGTGGTCTTGCCCGCCCCAGTAGCGAGCTTTAGCGCGATGCGAAGCAATTCAGGATTTGCTTGTGCGTTCGAAGCAGAAAGGTAGTCGAGAAACTTCTTTCCGCGGTCACCCTGATGCGGCGCAACCTCCGTTAACCAAATCGCGGTTTCAATTGCTTCGACTTGGCAGAAGAACGGACGCGTGTTTTCGAACGGATATTTTCGCCAGTGTTGAAGCAGTCGCGCCGTTTCTGGTGTGACCTGCCACCGTTGCGGATTCGGCAGCGCGCGCCACTGATCCACGTACTGGCGAATCTCGTTGATGATCGTGTTAGTGTCGTACTGCTGGGCGGCTGTCGTAATGCCAGCGGTCTCTTCTTCTTTGAAAACAAGTTCTGCTTGTTTTTTGTCGCGCCCGCGCCGCCGCTTCCGAGGCTTTGGTACGGGCGTGACAAATGCGGATTTCCGTCGTGCTTCTAAGATGTTGTTTGTCGGCTGGCCCTCCGCATCCAATTCCCAATGCTGTGAAGGATACTCGTAAGGGGAATTCAGGATCGGCTGTTCGAAGAAGTCTGATGGCATGAAGCGCGGAAAATAGCAGAAATTTAGCTATATGAGTAACGGAAAAAGAAGGGGCCAGTGGAGTGATCAGTGATTCGTGATCAGTGATCGGTTCCCAGAAGTCCGAGGTCGGAGATCAGAGTTCGCCGCGGAACGCTACTAGCCACGACCGCAGTTGTCGCAGCGGTCGCTGACCGCGGTTTTGTTTCCCTGCAGACTTCCCTCAAAGGAGGGACTTGCGATCCATCCTTCAGCGGCATCGGAAAATCCTCCGGACGTGTCGTAGAAACCGATTGAGCACACCGGTACGTTTCTCCCATGAAAACGAACAATTTTCTGGCGATAGCGGTGATGTTTTTGTCGATCCTCGCATCGAACGCGTTTGCGGTACTCCGGTCGCCCTACCCCAGCAAACCTTACCCGCCCGATCGCACCATCGCAATCGGGGAGGAAAGACATGACTGGGCTCGGCCCCCGTTTCGAAAATCGAAATGAACACGCTAGTTACTAACCAAGTGACCGCGTTCGTTGCGGTGCTCGAGCAGGCCGGCCGCCCCGCTTTACGCGTCGCCTTCAGCATTGCCGTCCTTGTTTTCTTGTATGGCGGAGTTCTCATCTTCCGCCGACGACATCAATTTTTCGATCGCGATCCAAACGTCGAGAACGATTTTCCTGTAGTCCGACACAATCGTCTGGAACAAATCCTATTTGTTTGGGGCGGGCTGACGCTGGTTCTGCTCAGCATCCCCTACCAAGTCTGGAATGCGTGACATGAACAATTTCAAATCGCCAGTCCGAAGCGCGCTCGTCAGGCGAATCAACAAATGGAGCTAACACAACTTCAGAACCGTCAGGAGCAATAATTATGAGCACATTCACTCGTCGAAGTTTCATCGGGAAAACCGCGGTAGCGATAGGCAGCTTTGCCGCGTTGCAAAAAGTTGTAGGCGCAGACCTAAGTAAGACTGACCCTGGCCCCGCCAATCACGAGCTTGATGGCCAGAACCCAGATTCGATGTGGCCACCTGCCACGGACACAAAAGAGTTGGTGCAGGCGTTCAAGTATCCGTTTTCCTTTGCCAACAAGCGTACTTATGAAGGCGGATGGTCACGCGAGGTAACGATACGGGAGTTTCCCGTCTCCAAGACTATGGCTGGCGTCAACATGAGACTGACTGCCGGAGGTGTCCGCGAGCTGCATTGGCACACGGCCAGCGAATGGGCCATCATGCTTTACGGGTCAGCACGGCTTACGGCGATCGACTTGGACGGCAAAAGTTTCGTCGCCGACGTAAACAAAAACGATCTTTGGTTCTTTCCGCCAGGACTTCCTCACTCCATTCAAGGTCTCAATCCCGACGGTTGCGAGTTCATGCTCGTGTTCGACGACGGTAATTTTTCGGAGTCAGACACGGTACTGCTGAGCGACACGATAGGGCATCTGCCGCCTGAGGTGTTGGCAAAAAATTTCGCGGTCGACCAACAGGCGTTCAAGAATGTGCCGAAAGAAGAGTTATTCATTTTCCAAGCTGATCTTCCGAGGTCGCTGGAGGCCGACCAGAAAGTAGCGGCCGGTGCACGTGGAAAGTCGCCGCAGAACCTTGCGTTTCGCACGATGGAAATGCCGCCGACGCTGAAAACGAAAGGCGGCGAGGTGCGCATTGTTGATTCAAGCAATTTTAAAGTCACAACCACGGCGATGGCCATGGTCACCGTTCATCCGGGCGGGCTAAGGGAATTGCACTGGCACCCGAACGCGGACGAGTGGCAGTACTATATCGCCGGAAAAGGACGAATGACTGTGGTGGCGACAGGCAACAAGGCTCGGACCATGGACTTTCAAGAGGGAGACGTCGGGTACGTCCAGAAGACTTTGCTGCACTACATCGAGAACACAGGTGACACTGATCTTGTGTTCCTGGAGATGTTCGCCAAGGTCGATCGTTTTCAGGACCTTTCGTTCTCGGAGTGGCTGGCTCATACTCCGCCGGAAGCGGTCATGGCGCACCTGCGCATCGATAAGGCGACCTACGATGCGATTCCCATCTTTCAGATCGCGCTGGGTGCGGTCTACGCGTGGAGCGTTTTCCGCGTTCCACTGGCAAAGCAATTCGGATGGAGCATTTCGGAGATAACGCTGACGTTTACGATCAGCATTTTTGTCTTGGGGTTCGCCCCGTTCTTCGGTGGCCTGTGGCTCAACCGGAAGGGACCGCGCATCGTCGCATTGACGGGGGCGCGCTCTACGGGTTGGGAGTTTTCCTCGCCAGTTTCTCACATAACCTTTGGTGGTTGTATCTCAGTTACGGCGTGACCGGCGGAATCGGTCTCGGTCTTGGATATATCGTTCCGGTGGCCGTGTTGGTGAAATGGTTTCCGGATCGACGGGGACTCATCACCGGCATCGCGGTGGGCGGGTTCGGAGCGGGTGCACTCATTACCGCGCCCGTGGCTACGCGACTCATTCAAAGCGTTGGCGTCTTGAGCACATTCGCTTATCTCGGGATCGCATATCTAATCGTGACCATTATTAGCGGATTCTTTATGCAGAATCCACCCGACGGTTGGAAGCTCAAGGGTTGGACGCCGACAGCAACCGAAACTTCGCACCGCGCGAGCCACGATTTCACGCTGAGCGAGGCGCTCAAGACCTGGCAGTGGTGGGCGCTCTGGCTGCTTCTCTTTCTAAACACGTGCGCAGGCATTTCGGTCATTTCGCAGGAGGCGCCCCTTTTTCAGGAACTCACCAAAGTAAGCGCGATAGTCGCTGCCAGCATGGTCGGATTGGCGAGTATCGGCAACGCAGTGGGGCGCGTCTTTTGGGCGTGGATTTCCGATTTGATCACGAGGCGCGCAACATTCTTCGTGATGTTCGTTGGCCAGGTTTTGTTGTTCTGGTTCTTCCCCAACATCGTGACTGCCTCGTTGATGACGATCGTTACGTTCGTGGTGTTGATGTGTTACGGCGGCGGGTTCGGCACGATGCCGGCGTTTGCTGCTGATTATTTTGGTCCGAAGAATGTCGGTCCCATCTACGTTCTGATGTTGACGGCCTGGGGATTTGCCAGCGCGTTTGGTCCCCTGCTCATCGCGCACATGCGGGAAACAGCCGGATCGTATCGTGGCGCGCTTCATGTCATCGCTGGTGTCATGGCGATTTCAGCTCTGTTGCCGATCCTGGTGCGTCCGCCGCGGACTCGCGACACGAGCACAACCAAAACAGTCTCTCACCCTCTCCCGAAAGAGGTGGCTGGGATCGCCTCCCGCATAACACCATAAAGTTCCACGCGCGCGCGCCATGGTGCTGCATCGGCGGCGCACCTGGCGTTTTGTCATCAAGACCTGATACGCGTTGCGTCGGGCAGGCTCCTCGAATGAAACGCGCGTTCTGTCTCGAAAGAGAGAGAGTAAGCATCATGAAGATGTTCGAGACGAAGAGCAGCAGAACGGTGATCATGATTGTTATCTCGCTTCAACTAATCTCTTAAAATTGTGGAGATACCTATCGACCCGATTTGAGACGGCGCCGCCGAAGCTCGAGGTCAGCTTTAAGGTAATGCACGTGCTCTGGTCAGAAAGCGACGCGAAAGAAACGACGCCCGCGGCGAGATGATCAGGAGCGCGGTGGTCGGCCAGAGTTCGCCAGGCGAGTCTCCGCTCCGGAACACACAACATCATTTCAAGCGTCGTCTCATATTGCTTTCCGTTAAATGCCAGCGACGCGGAAAAATGGTTCGCGTCCAATTTCCGCACCCGTTTGATCGCAGTGATAAATTTTGGATAATCCTCAAACGCCAGCCAGCGTTCGTAGACATCGGCAACTGGCGCGTTGACCACGATTGATCCCTCCGCGGCGTTCATCGCCGGCGGTCTGCTCCCCTTCTTTGGCATCTGTTTGTTAGGCGTAGGAACGCGCGTATTCATATTTCGAAAACGTGCGGCTCCATCCGTCTGTGAAATTAAAGATCGACATGTTAAATACGAGCATGGGGTCGTGCCTGGATGCGCGTGTTCGAAAGAGCTTGCGCAGCCTGCACCTGAAATTGTTTTCATGTTGTTTGGTTTTCATTGATTACGAAAATTTTAAACGCAATTCCGTTCCTCACCACGAAACACTGGCGGGGTTTTTCAGTCCCTCTTTCGAGGGAGAAAACAAAAAGTGGCAATGTGACGGCTGGTAGTTATACTTTTCACCGCGGCGAACTCGATCAATTACTGCGAGATTCTCATGAAGTCCGCTTCGAAAGCGTTCGGTGAAGGGGCAGCGAATCTCGGAATTAGTTCCGAGCCGGTCATCTCGTATCGAATCTTCGAACAAGTCATGTTCCGTTATGAATTAGCCAAGAAAGGAAAACCCCATGAATCCGACCGAAGCCAAAACTAAATTTCGCGAAGAGGACAACCAACCGATGCGGTTTGCCAATGCGACGCTAGGCAAACATCGCCATGTCTGCGCGTTTTTTCACGGCGCGGAGGAGGAGTATCGTGTGCTACTTCCGTTCGTTAAAGAAGGGCTCGCACGCGG
>WNGL01008736.1_pt1 | contig 11807 bp, 10 predicted proteins | sample 5400591 | NCBI WGS metagenome assembly WNGL01 (sample SAMN13153377, study PRJNA577476) | soil metagenome | isolation source: 80 cm soil or saprolite under Garry oak tree replicate 1 | place: USA:California | collected 2016-06-15
AACGCCCTGCTCGCCCGAGGGATAGGCACTGTGGAACACATTCGCAAACTTGGGGGCAGTACGGGTGTTGCGGAGTCTCCCATTTCTAATCCGGATCCGAACCGGAAGGCCGCCGATCCGACACCGTTTCCGAGAAGTTCATCAAGACGCCAAAGAGATTTTGGAGATCAAGGTTTCGCCCGGAACAACCAGTCTGCTCACACCAGTAACGGCATTTGACCCTGAAGCTCAGTGGAGGTTCCTGAAATGATCAAACGAATTGTCACACTTTCCCTATCAACCGTCTTGCTGTTCGCGGCGGAATCTATGCAAACCGGTGCTCACGTCACCTCTCAACGCGCGACCAACGCTGCCAGAAGACCAGCGTCTGTAGACTGCAAGAATGACATGGATTGTTTCATTCGGGCGGCCCAGACCTGCCGGAAAGCCAGCGTAACGCGAACCTCATCGCTGTCAATATTCGGAATCACCGCAACTCCCACCTGGTTCATAGAAACAAGAAACAAGAGAGCTGAGCAGTGCACCGTCTACATGAGAACCGAGAAGGTGGAAGCAAAGATTAGTGAGACAACAAAGCGGAGCCTGCTGGCCAACGGCATGACCCCGACGGAATTTGAGGAAATGTCGACTGAGGTTGAAAAGCATGCCCATGAGGGCGAGGGCGCGGACGGCATCTGCATGTTCAAGACCAAAGACTACGTGGCCCTGCTCAAGCGATGGAACGCGGGCACCTTTTCAACGGGGGACTGGAAGCTCGGCAAGTGTAAAGGGCGCATGTTTCCTGACACGAGGTTCAAGATCAACTTCAAAGTGCACTTTTGAATCTTCCCCAAGGTCGAAAGGAGATGTCATCGTATGAACTCTAATGCAAGACTAACATTTCTTCTGCTGGCTGTGATTGCGCTCTGCACACACGGGGCTCTGGCACAAGACGTTATCGGCAGCAAAGACCACCCGCTGGTTTCACGCTATCCGAACTCTGTTATCACGAAATATGGAACCAAGGAATACGATGAATATCTCCTTCCTTTAAGTGGCGTTCCGCGTCAGGGCCTTCAGCTGGCAAAGACAAAACATCTTGAGGGCAAGCTAACGAAGATTCGCTACGCAGTTCCGCCGGTGCCGAATCCGCGATCAACTCTCGAGGTTTATCGCAACTACGAGGCGGCGCTTATGAAGGCTGGATTTGAATCTCTTTTCTCATGCGTTAGTCCGCAGTGCGGGGATATGGCCTGGCAACTCTACCATTTTCCAATCGAGACATCGTCTCAACGATTCCTGGCTGTCCGGCGGGCGCGGCCCGAAGGAGATGTTTACATCAGCCTCTATGTCATGGATCACAATAACTCTCAAGGGTTTCTCTTCGTGGCGCTGGACATCATTGAGATGCGCCCAATGGAGTCGGGACTAATAACAGTTAATGCCGAGGTCATGGCTAAAGAGATTGCGGCCAGTGGTCGTGTGGTCCTTTACGGCATCTACTTCGATTTCAACAAAGCCGAGATCAAGCCTGAATCAGAACCCACCATTAACGAGATCGCCAAACTGCTAAAGCAGCAACCCTCACTCAAGTTGCTGGTAACCGGACACACAGACAACGTGGGAACGATGGCTTACAACGTCGAGCTTTCACAGCGACGGGCCGAAGCCATAGTCAATCGCCTCGTCTCGCGTTACGGCATCGAGCAGGGGCGCTTGACTCCCCAGGGATTGGGCTTCAAGTCCCCGGTCGCCACGAACAGTACCGAGGAAGGGCGTGCGAAGAATCGACGCGTTGAATTGGTCGAGCAGTAATGGCATTTGAGGAAAAACCAAGTCATCACTTTCAGAAAGGATAGCTTCATGAATCCGTCAAGAAACTCGCTAAACACTTATTGCCTCTTGCTGAGTCTGATAGCGGCAATCGCAGTCATTTGCCCGAACGCCGGTTACGGACAGCATCATGGTCACCAAACACCCAATGACAATAAGCAAGCGCCGCCGCCAGATCAGATCAATACAGCCGGTAGAGTTTCGATCACGGTTGACGGCGCAACTCGCTTCCAGACATTCAATGGCTTTGGGGCAACACTCACGGCTTTCGAAAAGGATGGTGAGTACAAGCGGCACGATCAGAGCCAGCCCGAGAGAGTAACCGCGACCCAAGCCGATCGACTGGGCATCGCCCGAATGATCTATGAACAACTCGGCATCAGTCGCACGCGTATCGTGCTCGAAGGTTTCGAGCCGGCGAATGATAATGACGACCCTTTCACTCTGAACCCGGCCGGTTTTGACTGGCGTCTCGCGGATGCGGAAATAAACTTCGTTACGCTCGCGCGGCCCTTAGGCCTGCAAACCTGGTGGGCTTCCTTCGGCGGCAGCGGTCCGCGCGAGGCCTGGCGGCGTAAGCCGAACAGCGATTGCACCCTCAACCCGGCGATGATTGATGAAGAGGTCGAATCACTACTGGCCGCGGCTTTGCATTATCGCCAGCGCGGGCTGGAGTTGAAATACATGGCGGTGAGGAACGAGCCTGATCTGTGCGGGCATGATCCCAAGATCGACAGTGCCGACATGGTGACGATCATCAAGCGACTCGGCAAGAGGTTGCGCGAGAACGGTCTGCAAACGCGCATCGTTGTCTCCGACGGCTGGCTACCAGCAAACGCCCTCCGGTACATGCAAGCCGCGCTCGCCGATCCGGAAGCCCGGCAGTATGTCGGCGCGCTCGCCTACCATTCTTACGACGGATTCGATAACCCCAGCGCTTTGCTGGACAGCTCCGCGCGCAGCGAACCGCCGCCGGCGGCAGTCGAAGTTCGCTCTCGAATACGAGAGCTGGCGGCACAATACAGCCTGCCCGTGTGGATGACCGAGGTGTGTTACTGCGGGCGAAGGGACTTCAGCGATTTCGATTTGGTGCGCGCGCGGCTCAATCATGTCCAGGACGAGTTGACGATCACCAATGTCGCGGCCTTCGACGCGATGAATCTGTTCTTCCTTAATCGTCCCGGCGTGCGCGACGAACTGGTCAATATCTATTTCCGGCCCGACGGCGTCCTCGACCGCTATGAGATTTCAATCTACGGATATCTTCTCAGCCACTACTCACGTTTTATTTCTCCTGGTTCGGTGCGAGTAAAGGCTGACTCAAGCGACGCGCGCGTGCGGGTCACCGCATTTGAGCGTCCGGATGGCAGCCCGGTAATCGTTGTCATCAACAACAACCCAACTCCTATTCAAGCGAACATCGCGCTGGCCGGATTAAGGCAAGTTCCCAGAACGCTGGCTGCCGTATCCAGCCAAGCGAGCGCCCTGTGGCAGCGAACATCGGAGGTGCCGATGGTCGGAGGCATTACTACACTCTTGCCGCCGCTTAGCATCACCACTTTTCACCGTCCCGGCCTCGCGGACGGATTGCGAGGCCCAGTCGGGCAGCCGCCCCAGCCGGCTCATCCGCCTACACATCCGAAGAAGCACGACCCACGATAACCAGCGAGAGATCGTGGGTGCGGCTTCTAAGCATTCGCGTCATTAAGCCGGCAAGGCGTCAAGCCTATGCAAGTAACTAACAACTTTTGATGAAGACAGAGAAGGAGACGACATGAACCATCCCAAAGCGAAGCTCATCAGCGTTCTCGCGTTTAGTTTTGTTTCGCTCGCGCTGATCACGACACCAGCTGTTACGCAACAAGACCCGCAGCAGCCTGCACACAACCCCCAGCATCAAACCCAAAATCAGCCGCAGGGACAACCGACACCAACGCCGCATCCAAGTCCCCATCCTACTCCACACCCAACGGCAGAGCCGACTGCTGATCCTGGTCCACGGCCCACTCCACATCCGTCGCCACATCCGAGCCCGAATTCAACTCCGCACCCGAGTGGAGAGTCCGGTGGGAATCTGCCCACGAACCCAGAGGCTGATCCCCATCCGCCGCAGCCGTCGCACTCGCCTAAGGTGGATCCGACGTTAGGACCGAGTCCATACCCAACTTGCCTGGAGTGTCCTGATCCAGCGCCCCCGGCGCCTGGGCCAGCCCGGAATTACGGCGATGATCCGGGGAAGAGCCTGATCCGTCCCGTGGGGAGGCCGCGGCCACCGCAGTGTCCTGCGGGCACACAACAGTTGGCGCCAGAATTCCAAAACATCGCCGGTTTCCTACAGCAGAGGCAGGGTATAGACCTTGGCTGCGCGATTACGCCTCCCACTGGGAGCGGACCGCAGTTGAGCCGCTATCAGCTTTTCCGAAGCAAAGCTGACCCCAACATCCTTAACTCCGCCGAGTGGCATTCTGATGATAACTGCGTTTACGTGGCGTACACCCCTACGACAAGCCCTGTGTGGTATAACACGGACAACGCAAATGAAAACAATGCGAGCGCCCGGGTTCGACCCGACTCTGTTGGAACATTCAAAGATCTGAAGGATATCAATACGAAGGGCAACTGGCCTTCATCTTCTAGCGCCTACGGAAATCCGAATCAAGGCCCTGCACCCCGCTGGTTAGAAATTTGTGGGGTTGGTGACCCACAGTCGTGGCCCGCTACGGAGGTCAAACGTAACACCAGCCTGTGGAAGAATCCGCGATCAGGCAGTTACTGCTATAACAGCGCGTTGGAAGATATTGTTAGCATACCGGGAGGCCCTCCGGCGTGGCACACCTTGATGCCCTCGGACTACAGGGGTAAGAGCCAACAACGGCTATTGGGCGGGCGCATCGCAGCTTGGGATGACATCATGAATCTCATGCAGGACCGCTCAGCGGGAACGCCGGACCAACCCGGCAACGATCCGAGCCGAGCTCAACAAATCCTAGCCTGGGATGGTCAGTACACTAGATGGAATGTGTATTCGAACCGGAGGGTGCCGTGGTTTCCATCCACCGCCGAAGGCATCGTCGCAAACAGCTTTCTAGCAGGGGAAGACGCCCGACCAGCGCACATGGATGCGCCGCCGGATTATTGGTTAGGTTCTCGGCCTCCCCTTACGGCCACGGAGGGGTGCGGCACGCTTTGGGCCAAGAACTCTATGTGCAACGATTGGGACTTATACGTCAAACTCGACCCTGAGTATCTCTTCATGTTAGCCGATGACGGGTCACAATCCGCTTCCGGCTCCGGTGACAAGGGGCAGGGAAACTTCAATAACACTCTCCGCGGCAATTTAGAAGTCGAGATGGAGCAATGGCTTTGGCCTATGGGTTACCGGCCGGATCCCGGCGACCGGATTTATATGGTCGGCCGGTGGGTCATCGATTGCGGGCATAACAATTGGGCCGCCGAGTTGCACCCGCTGGAGATGTACGTCAGCTCTCACATCGAATCTGTTACGAGAGTCGCTAAGAATTCTACAGTCGACGGTCCATTCATGAAGGTTGCCTATGCGGAGCCACAGTCGCAAAGGTCACAGCTCGCCGCCTTGGTTGTCGTCACCGACGCCTGGCCCGGCGGCACGCTCGAATTCGACATTTGGCCACCTCCGCGACCGAGCGGCAATGCAAAGCTGAAATCCACCACTATCGTTGCGCGTGATTCTCAGTCACAAGAAGTTAAGCTAGGCCTTACTGTGACGGAGAGTCGGAGGCCGGCAAGTAATCCCAACCGCGTACACGTCACAGTAACATCTACCCAAGCCAGGGCGGCGATTCGTACCATGGATCTGAACGACGTGGCCTACCTTTTCGAGAAGGGGGTGAGAAGGTACGTCGCGCGCTACACTTTATGGTGGGATACGAGCGTCGGGCCGGCTGCGAACACTCCACCTGCCACGCTACAGAAGAGAGCTGACCCGGCCCCGCAGCCGACTCCTCATCCCAAACCCGGCGCGCACACGGGCAAACCGACCCCGCCGTAACGGTATCATTAAGGTGTCATGCTCATCATCCCGAACTGATGTTGACCACAAGTTCAGCATCAGTTCGGGTCATGCGCAATCAAAGTTGTGTCGGAACTAAAGAGCAATACGACAGTATTTCATTCAACCCAAGCGGATTGTTATCGAGGCATACCCGGTAACTTAGGTTTCAACTCCGGCACCACAACCCAATGTTCCGGGCGAGTCAGCTTTTCAGTATTCAATTACAACTCGCCCGGGATAAGTATTTCCTCACCACCCTGGCAAGACTGGAGCAACTCGATCAAGGGCTACCTTCACACCAACAACTAATTCTGGTTCGCGCGTGATCCCGGGTGGCCAACCTCACCAAGTCGCTTGCGTTCCCCGGCATGTTTCTCACCCATGTCAGTGGCGCCGTTTGCGGACACCTTTTCGCGAGATCAACCGACCGCTACCCCAACGATGCGCCAGACGCAAACTTTGACGGCTACAATTTCTGGTTGAATAAACTGAATCAGTTCAACGGAAACTTTGTTCAGGCGGAGATGGTTAGAGCCTTCATTGATTCCAGTGAGTATCGACGAAGGTTCGGCACATAAGACTTCGTCGATCGAGCATCAGGCGCATTTAGAAAATGAACTAATAGTTCTCTGAAACTGCCTGCTGTCTGACCGTTACTTTATTGGGCCCCCGCGATCGTCGCAAGTCCGTCGAGTGAGCCTGCCGCCCTCCGCCGGCCACCATCGTAGCTGCCAACCTTCGCCATGAACGCAAGACGTGTCTGAGTCAAATTGGGCGACCACGCCCTTTTTTTGTTATGCGTCTATACGTCAAGTCAAGCCTATGCTAAAGTATGATTCACGGCGACTATCCTCTAAGGAGATTTATTCGTAATTTTGTCATCCTCGGAAGCTCCTAATGAGAAATCCAAGAAACGGCACAACGCACTTTATGCTCCTGATCCTGGCTTTGGGCAGTTTGATCTCTGGCGGTAGTTTGGTTTTAAGACCGGCCTCAGCAAAGCTAAGACCATTGGAATCTGATGCAGCTCTATCTATACCCGGCTGGAACTTGGGTTCGAATCTCAACAAAGGCCGCCTTAACCACACGGCAACGCTCCTCCCCAATGGTAAGGTCCTGGTTGCTGGCGGCGAAGACCTGGGTGCCGGAATGGCTGCCGCCAGTGCAGAACTCTATGATTCAACTGGAAATTGGAATGAGACCGGTAATCTGAAGACGGGTCGCTACCTTCACACAGCGACGTTATTGACAGACGGCAAGGTCGTAATCGCCGGTGGTTGTGGTTCGTCGCAGCCCTGCGTCCCACTTAACAGCGCCGAATTGTACGATTCAACTACCGGAACATGGACCAGTATCAGCAATCTCAACACCGCCCGGTGGGCCCACACGGCAACATTGCTGTCTAACAGTAAGGTACTGGTGGTTGGCGGCTATGGCGTAGATGGTCCGTTGAAAAACGCGGAGCTATTCGATCCGGCGACCGGAACATGGAGTAAAGCGGGCAATCTCAATAACGCCAGGGTTGGTCACACCGCAACCCTTTTGGCTAACGGCAAGGTTCTCGTCACTGGGGGCGTCGATTCCGGTAAGACTTCGGAGTTGTATGATCCGGCAACGCAAACGTGGAGTGACACCGGCGGCCTTAATGTTCAGCGGGATTGGCCTACCGCAACGCTGCTCGCGAACGGCAAGGTCCTGGTTGCGGGCGGAGGGGTAGCCTATGTTCCTCTTCCGCCTCCGTTCCTGGATGCGCATCCTGAATTGCGGCCACCGTACTCGCCCGCGATGATTTTTCGATCATATTTTCCAACTAATACTGCCGAACTGTACGAGCCAGCGACTGGCGCCTGGACCCTAACAGGAAATCTTTTTGAAGCCCGCTACCTACACACAGCTACGTTACTGCCAAACGGAAGAGTACTGGTCGCTGATGGCCTGTACTGCGTACCCTTCGAGTATGATGAATGCGACGTTAAGAAGTCTGCGGAGGTGTATGAACCGGCCACTGGAGCCTGGAGCTTTACTGACACACCCAAACTCGCGCGCGTCGGCCACACATCGACGCGCTTACCCAACGGCAAGATTCTCACAGCCGGCGGACTCAATTATAGTCTCGATCATTTTCTAGCTGTCACCTCCGAATTGTTTGATCCTGGCAGTAATCAGATCCAGCAGGCAGAGTTCTTCGTTTACCAACATTATCTCGACTTCCTCAGCCGCGGACCCGATCCGGACGGTTTTGCCTTTTGGACAAATGAGATCAAGAAGTGCGGCAATGACCAGACTTGCATCGATGCGGCGCGTATCAGAGTGTCGGGAGCCTTCTACCTGTCCATTGAGTTTCAGCAGACCGGATATCTGGTGGAGCGAATTTTCAAAGCTGTCTACGGCGACGCAACCAATATGTCAGCCCTGGGCGGATCCCATCAGATTTCAGTTCCAATCGTACGTCAGCGTGAGTTTGAGTCGTATGTGAGGCGGATCGGAGAAGGAGTGGTGGTTGGCCAGACAGGTTGGGAGCGGGTGCTGGAGGAGAATAAAAACAACTTCGCGGGGACCGTCAGCGCGTCTCTACAATACAATCCTGCTTATCCGTCGACGATGACTCCGGCTGAGTTTGTCGACAAGCTTTTCTTGAACGAAGGGGTCACCCCATCGCCGTCTGAACGAGATGCGGCTATCAGCGAGTTTGGCTCAGCAACGCACATCGCGCCGAACTCCTCTCTGCAAGGCCAGGTAATCCTTCATATTGCCGAAAACCCGAAGTTCGTCAAGCAGGAGTTTAATCGGGCGTTTGTCTTGATGCAGTACTTTGGTTACCTGCGTCGTGATCCGAATACGGGCCCCGACGTGGATTATTCCGGTTATGAATATTGGCTGAACAAACTGAATCAATTCAACGGCGATTTTGTTCAGGCTGAAATGGTGAAGGCGTTCATTGACTCGAAGGAATATCAGCGACGATTTGCTCCGTGACATCGCCTTCACTCTAAAAAAATGGAACATTCCATGGACCAAAGCGTCTTTTCCGAGTAGCGCGCAACCAAATTCGCTTAGGGGCTACAACATGAGATATGTGATTGCGTCGATCATCCCCGTATTACTCAACTGCACCTTAGCCTGTTCACAGGAAAATCGCAGCGTCGTCAAAAGCCAATCGGCTCCTGCTCAAACTAGCATTGGCGTGCAAAGTGAAGGACTTGGATTACAAGCATCTGAGAATATTTCAAACTGGCCTCTTCCCTCCCTCGATCAATTAGCAAATCAGACAGGCGATTTTGTTTTCGTAAACGGTGCAGCCTACATGCGTCTCGGTGGCTCCTTGTTTCCGCTAGCGGGAGGAGGAGCCAGCGGCTGTTTCAGCCTGAACTTACCGCGAAGAATCGAGCGCATAGAAGATTTCATCCGCCATGTGGAAGCTCGGGAAACGGCGAACCGGCAAGACCATGAGGACAAACACGGCCTCTCTACATCGAGTCGGGAACAACCTCCCGAGATTATTCTCGCGCGCGGCCCTTGGCGTTAATCACTGCCGTACCTGATTTCCATCCGTCGAATTCGCGATCCTGCCACGACCAAAACCAGGACCGTCACGATCAGCAAACCGGGAACTGAGAGCCATGCGGGCGTTGGCTCGGCTACGACGGCGAACGGGCCTTCAGATACCGGCACGGGCACCAACGAGTTCAAATAGTGAATCACGCTGATCTTCTTCAGCAACGGTGGCAGCAGAAAGTTCAGCCACTCCCAGCCGTAGAGCAGCAGCGCCGGAATGATCGGATTACGGAAGAAGAGGCCTACGATTAGAAAGAAGGCACCGTACCCGATGCACGCCAGAATCGTGATCCCTACATAGGTGAATAATTGGATGGTGCCTGGGCCATCAAGAAAGAAGCGCACGCTGGCCGAGTAGAAGTGTGGAAAAAAGATCAGGAGCATTGAAACTACAGTCACAACGGAGAATAGAATTACCGACGTCACCAAACCCGAAAAATATTTTCCGGCCATCAGCACATCGCGGCGAACCGCGGACAGAAAGTAATAATGCAAACTACGGTCGACCATTTCTCCGCGAAACAGGTTCATAAAAATCCACGCGCATCCGAAAAACACGACGGTACGGAGGATCAGCGCGTTGTAGATTATCGAGAACAGCACTGGATAATGCGCGAAATCGAGCCAATCGCGGGTTCCCGGCGGCATAATCGCAATCAATAAGAGCAAGCCAATCGGCATGAATGCCAAGAGGTAAACGAGGACGGCGCGCTTGCCAAAGAAATTCTTTTCGACTTCGAGGCGCATGATTGCGGCGACTTGTCGCAACCAAAGCGACCAGCGAGAGTCGTGCCTTGCCGAGCTATTAGTTTGAATTGTTTCTGCTGTCGAACTCATGAGCTGGCTCCACGGAACTCAATCGTGAAACAACCACGTAGTGGTTGAATGTTTATAGAGAACCCTTTTGCACCTAGCCTGACACTCCTTTAGGAGTGAAATGTTAATGACCGAATCGAGCGCACATCGAACTCCTAAAGGAGTTCCGCTAATACACATCGCGTTAATATCTATAAACATTGAACTCCTACGGAGTTGGCTTTCGAGCAATTGTTCGAACTCAGATCTCCACTACTGCGCCCCAATCAAGTAATCGTAAACCGCACTCAAATCGTCATCGACGGGAGCGATCGTTTCGACTTCGATCTCACCCCGCGCCACGACTTCGTTGAGTAACAGATAGAATCGATCCGGGTTGCGCGTCTTGACAAACAGTCCCCGGCGATCGTCATGCAGGCGCGCCTCGACCACATTGTCGTCGCGAAACATGCGCGCCGCCAAGAGTGACGGCTGGTCGCAGCGAATCAGCACCTGCATCGGATGCTCGACATCCATCTCGTCGCGCACGCCGTGAATGGCGCCCTCGGCCACCACGTAACCATTGTTCAGGAGCACTACACGATCAGACATCATGTCCACTTCGTGCAGGATGTGACTCGAGATGATCAAGTGAAGGCCTTCAGCGGCCAGTTGCTTGAATAACGCAATCGTCTCTGCGCGCACGACCGGATCGAGCCCATTTAGCGGCTCATCCAAAATCAAAACCGAGGGCTGATGCGCTATCGACTGCGCCAGGCGCACGCGTTGGCGCATGCCTTTGCTGTAGGCGCCGATGCGACGATCGGCGGCCGCGACCAAATCGACGCGTTCCAAAGCTTTGGTGGTCAATTCGTTAGCTTCCTTGCTCGCAAAGCCGGACACCATCAAAAAAGATTTGATAAATTCACGGCCCGTCAATCCGCGCGGAAAAGAATCAAACTGTGAGCAATAGCCGACTTTGCGAAACAGCTGTTCGGGCTGGTCAGTCGGAATTCCCAGGACGCTGAGACCTCCGCGCGTGGGCCGCAGCAGTCCCGTCATCAGATTCATCAGCGTCGTCTTGCCCGCGCCGTTCGGTCCGACCAGACTGGTAATACCCGGCGGAATCGCAAGGCTAACGCGATTCACTCCGAGTATCTCGCCGTAGAACTTCGAGACGTTGTCGAAAGTGATTGTTTGTTCGGAAGCAACTGTCATAACAAGCGTTCAGAGTTCAACCTTTAGTTCATCGTCCACCGTGTCAGAACCGCGAGCGGTAGCGACCGGATCATTTTCCATTTGTCATTTAGCATTTTTCATTTGCCATTGTCGGATGGCTCTACCGTAGACTCCAAATGCCATTGACTCTAATGCACGGTGACGGTCTGAATCATCTTCAAATGGTCGAATGGCAAATGGAAAATGACAAATGGAAAATGATCCGGTCGCTACCGCTCGCGGTTCTGACACGAAAGCCCAGGCACAAGCTTGAACTCTAAACCACGATTCTGATTCATTTCACTACCTCATAAGCTTTCACTTTTCGCGACAACAGCCACAGGCAGAACGCGCAAATCAGGAACAGCATCAACCAGGAAGCCCACAGCGGCGGCGC
>WNGL01008737.1_pt1 | contig 11807 bp, 9 predicted proteins | sample 5400591 | NCBI WGS metagenome assembly WNGL01 (sample SAMN13153377, study PRJNA577476) | soil metagenome | isolation source: 80 cm soil or saprolite under Garry oak tree replicate 1 | place: USA:California | collected 2016-06-15
GTGCACAATTGCACAGCCCTTGTCATGTATCTCATGCACAATACCCCATCACACATGAAGATCGAAATCAATGGTTCGCCCCGGAAGACAAGACAGTCCAAATCGAATGTCGATCCCTACGTAACCGACCTGCTCGAAAATATCGTAGAAGGCAAGACTATATTGCAACTTGGAAAAGACGTTAAGGTCTTCTCTCAAGGAGATTCGGCCGAGGCCATCTATTTCATTCAAAACGGGAAGGTGAAGGTCACTGTCGTGTCAGCCATGGGAAACGAGGCCGTCTTGGCGATCCTCGGGCCTCGCGGCTTTTTAGGTGAAGGTTGCCTGGTGGGCCAGACTCTTCGTGTAAGCACTGCAACGGCAATACAGCCCACAACGATATTCCGTATCGAGAGGCGGGCGATGCTTCGAGCTCTTCACGCTCAATCCGAGCTTACGGAAAAATTCACAGCATCATTGCTGGCCCGCAACATCGATCTGCAAGAAGATCTCTGCGATCAGCTTTTCAACCACAGCGAGAAACGGCTGGCCCGTGTCCTGCTGAAACTTGCGCGTTTCGGTCAAAACAATGCCATGCCCGTTGCCAAAATGCCGCGGCTCAGTCATGAGACTCTGGCCGAAATGGTGGGCACCACGCGGTCCCGTATCACTCACTTCATGAACAAATTCAGGAAACTGGGTCTAATCGACTACAACGGAGAAATTACCGTCAGAGCCGAATTGCTGACCGACGTCGTTCTGCACGATTGAGCCGTTTTGCTTCACACTCCGAAAATGCCGCTTATTTCGACTGTGCGCCGTGCAGGTTATGAATGCGAGACTCAGAGCTTTCGATCCTATTTCGGATTGCTATTCGCTCAGATACCATGGCACGTTGATGGTGACATTCGGACGATCTCCCTTGAGGAACAGCAGCTCCGCTAACAAATCCCACCTTTGATTGTGGAGAAAATAGTTAATACCAGCGCGGCTCGACCAAGTGCGAAATCACCACTGCAATCGTTCGGTTCGGGTGCTGAGATTCCAGCGCGAGCACGTGATCCACGATAGGTTGGACGACAAAACGATACGGCGAGCGCACCACGACAAGTTCTGGTACCAAGTGGCACCAAGGCTCTGCAGTGGATTTCGCAAATCCACCGCGGGGAAAGGGATTTCCTGCAGTGGATTTCGCAAATCCTCCGGTGGAAAAGAGATTTCCGTTGTGTGGTTTGACTTTTCCGGATGGGAGAAGCCATTTCCCATTGCCGATGAACCAATGCGCGACGCTAGGCGGAAACCGCCGGCAGACTAACACTCCGGAAGTGCAACCTTTCTGCAAAGCGTGAGCGCGATAGCGCGAGACCTCACAGTAGGGCGCAGCCATCAAACAATTTTTGAAGTAACGGGCTACATGGTAGGGATCGGTCTGAGGCGAAGCTACACATTAGGTGTTCGTTTGCGCCCGAGGGCTCGGGTCTGCGGCCGGCTGCAGCGCTGCCTGAAGGTACGCGAAACAACTGCCGCTGCCCAAGTAATTGTCGATCCGTAGCAGAATCGCTGCACTGTGGAACCATGCGGGACCCGTTTCTCGCAGCCGGTCTTCGATAAGCGTGGACAGGAACTCGAATTCGGCCGCGATCGCACGCGTCCGCAACGACTCCAGCAGAACGTTCTCGATCTCGACACAGTTCTGTACCGTGGGCAGCACGGCCATCGCGTGCAAGTAGAATGTGTTGTTCTCGCCGAAGCGCGGATCCGACCTAACACCCTCCTCGTCGTGGTTTTCGAGCGCGCTGCCGAGGGCATAGCCCACCAACCGTGCCGAGACGCGGTCGCGCAAGGCGATCCCGATTGCGCGGGGGTTCGAAGCCGTCGATTCGAGCGTCTCAAGCGGGAACTGCAACAGGGGCCGTCCGGTCCGGCGGACTCCCGGGCGGTAGTGTCCCGTTCCGCCGTAGCGCTCCTCCTCCACGGCTAGGATTTGAAGCTTGTGCGCCTCGAAGCCGGCGGGCGTTAGATCCACAATCTCGACCGTGTCGAGCGGGATGGCCAACTTGCCGACGCGGATCTCCGGCGGTGTGGTGACATCGGAGTCCACGCGCCCGCCTACGAGGTCCTCGATCGCCAAGCGCAGGATCGACAGGGCCTCGTCGATCGCGGACGGCTCGGTGTCGTAGCGCGGATAGAAACGCAATGCGCGCTCACCGGCGGGCAAGAGCACCAGGCCGCGGCGGAAAGCGCGGTCGCGCAAGGTGTCGCACCAGTCCGCGCGCATGACCTCGATTCCCAGCATGACGCCTGCACCGCGCACGTTCTTCAGGATCTCGCGGTACTCGCGCGTCAGCGCCTCGAGCCCACTTCTCGCGCGCTCGCCGGTGCGCCGCACCTGATCCAGGTCCAACTTGTCCAGCAGGGCGAGCAGTCGCACGATGCCAACCGAGTCTCCCTCCCAAGTGGTGTTGAACTTCTTCTCCTCCCGAAAGAAGGTTGCCAACTCCTCGCTCACGAAAAGAACGCCATTCTGGGCTTTCTTGGCCCAAGTGACCACGTCGGGTGGGCACGGCAGATCGAACAGCTCGTGCGCCCATAGGCGGCCCGTCATTCCCCAGCCGGTCTGCACCTCGTCGAAGACGAGCGGCACATCATAGATGCGTGTCAGAAGTCGCAGCTTGCGCATGAAGCGCGCGCTCGCCATACGCACACCGCCTTCGCCCTGAATCGGCTCGACGAGCACGGCGGCGACGCGTTGCGACCGCCGGACGACCTCGGAACTTAGGTTCGCGCGCTGCGCCTGGACGAACGCGCTCAAATCGCCGCCTGGCTGAGCTAGGAACTCATCGAGTGCATCCATTTCGCGCCGGTAGGTGTCCCTGCTCTTCTCGGCACGCGGAATCCGGCCGGACACTAGCAGATCCCAAAGCTGTTTTAGGCTGTGCTCCTCGCGACGCGCCGTCTCCTTGGGGGAGCCCGCTTCCTCGGCCGGAAAGAGAATATGCGGCCAGTCGAACGTCGGGAAGCCCAGTCGCGACTTCTTGCGGTGCGTGACGGCGAGGGCGCCCAGAGTCCGGCCGTGGAATGCACCTTCGAACGAAACAACGAAGCCGCCTTCGCCGTCCTGCGACGTCATGACGCGATTCAGGAGCACCGACTTGATCGCGTTTTCGACCGCCTCGGCGCCGGTGTTAACGACGAAGTGGCGCGGGATGCCGGCCGGCGCGATGCGGTTTAGCTCGGCTTTGAGGCGCAGGGATAAGACGGTCTGGTATTCGGAATGCGCGTAGCGCGACGTCACGAATGGCAGCGACTCGAGGACGGCCCGGACCACTGCCGGATCGTTTTCGCCGAACGCGTTTGTGGCGAGGAGGGCCCCCATGTCGAGGAAACGGTATGGCTGGCCAGCAGCGTCGCGGTCGATCACCGCGAGATACGGTCCCACGGACTCGGCGGGATTGAAGGCCACCGGCAGTGAGAAGAACAGGGCGCGTGACGCAGCTTCGAGTGCTGCATGCGAGGCTGGCAGGTGCTTTTCAATGAGCTTTTCGAGCGAGCGCTCGCTCTCCCGCAGCGCCTCGGGCACGTACGCGTGCACCTCGCCGGCGCGGTATCGGGCATTGAGTTGCGCCACTTGATCGAGAGACTCCGCGACCCGGGAAACAGCAGTGTTTAATGTGTTCATGATTGCCACGCCTGTTAGGTTATACGGTCGGATCGGTGCGGACTGCATCGAAGGACCTTGGTATTTTATCCGAGAATAGCGCGACCTCAGAAGATTCGGCGCGTATCCACTGTGCAATATTGAACAGACGCCTCTGGAGCGGATTGTTAAATCGGCGTGCGCCGGCGTTCTCGGAAGGGGTGTTGCCTCGGGAAACCGGTAATCATGCAAGTTTCAGGAGCACCCGGGCCAACCGTTTCTCACTCTGGTTGAAGGGCTGTCTACATCAATTCCGCAATGAAGCTGCGAACAACCTCAGGGGCAATCCTGAGTCCCCTGTGAGCGAGAGGTCCTCCGTGATCGAGGATAGGTTCGGCCTGGTCGAGTGATGGCAAGTCGGTTCTCTGAAAGAATTTTCCGATCGGGATTTCATCGCCCCAGACGAGAGCGCGTTTCATGGCCTCGTGCCAATTGGAGGAATCATAGGAAGGGTCCTGTTCGAGTTTCCTGACCCGCTCCCGGAACCAGGCGTAGGTGTTGTCATGGTTGTAAGTGACACAAGGACTGAAGACATCAATGAAGGAAAACCCCTTGTGCTCGAGTCCCTGCTTGATCAGCTCCGCGAGGTGTTTAGGTTCAGCGCTGAAGCCGCGAGCTACAAATGTTGCTCCGGCCGCGAGAGCCAGCGTTATGGGATTGATCGGCTCTTCAACGTTGCCGTAAGGCATCGACTTCGTCTTCATTCCCTTGCGGCTGGTAGGAGAAGTCTGGCCCGTGGTCAGGCCGTAAATCTGGTTGTCCATCGCGATGTACAGAAGATCCACGTTCCGCCGGATCGTGTGAATGAAGTGATTCCCTCCGATGCCGAACCCGTCTCCATCGCCTCCCGTGACCACCACATGCAGTTTGTGGTTCGCCAGCTTCACGCCGGTGGCGACGGCCAATGCGCGGCCGTGCAGCGTGTGCATGCCATAGGTATCGATGAACCCGGGTAGATTGGAGGAGCAGCCAATGCCGCTGATCGTCACGACGTTGTGGGGCGAAACATTCATTTCGGCCAGTACCTTCTGAAGTGAAGACAGAACGCCGAAGTCTCCGCAGCCGGGACACCAATCCGGATCGACCTTTCCTTTAAAATCCGCCGCTGTGATTGGTTTCGGTTCCAGTACAGTCGCCATATTTGCTCCTTTCATTGGCGCGGGCCCACCCGCGCCTTACACCAGGATTTCGTGCACCGGCACGGACAATTGTGTCTCGTGCGTCTTCGACGCTAATTGCTCTTTGACCGCTTCCACAATGTGATGCGGCATGAAAGGTTCGCCATCGTACTTGCGGATGTAGCCATTCGGGACGTAGCTCGTCTCACTTCGGAGGTAGCGCGCGAATTGTCCGCTGTAGTTGTTCTCCACGATGATGGTGTACTTCGAAAGCCCGAGGATGTTCAAAATAGCTTTCCCGTGCAGCGGAACGAGCCACCGGATCTGGAGTTGATTGGTGGAGATACCCTCTTCATTCAAGATTGCGACAGCTTCGCGAATGACGCCTTTTGTGGAACCCCAGCCGACCAGGGTGACATCGGCGTCTGGTGGGCCGATGAGCACGGGGAGTTCGACGGCAGCCTCGATGCCGCTGACTTTTCGTTGCCGCTTTTCCATCATCGCCCGCCGTTTGGCGGGGTTCGTGAATTCGTCGCTAATGAGTACGCCATCTTCGTCGTGCTCGTCCGTCGCTGCGGTATGGGTGTGCCCGGGCACACCCGGAATCGCCCGCGGGGAGATCCCGCTTTCGGTAATTTTGTAGCGTTTGTAACCATTCGTTTCCTTCGTTGGATCAGCGGAGACGATCATCTCGCCTCGATCGATCTTTGTATCGAAGTTGAGTTGTTTGGGATCCACCGACGACCGGCCTTCCGAGAGCAGCAAGTCGCCGAGAATGATTCCAGGACATTGGAAACGGTCGGCGAGGTTGTGCATTTCGGGAACGAGTTTGAAACAATCCGCAATGTCCGTCGGGGCCGCAATAAGTCTTGGAAAATCACCAAATCCCGCGCCCAACATCTGCCATAGATCCCCCTGCTCGGTTTTGGTTGGCACACCGGTCGATGGGCCCGCTCGTTGCACGTCAACAACAACGACCGGCGTCTCCATCATCGCCGACATGCCCAGGCCCTCCGTCATCAATGCAAATCCGCCGCCGGAAGTTGCGCACATGGCGCGGACACCGGCGTGAGCAGCACCGATGGCCATGTTGATCACGCCGATCTCGTCTTCCACCTGCCGGACCATGATTCCGGCTTCGCGCGCGTGCGCGGCCATCCAGTGGAGCACACCCGTAGAAGGACTCATCGGATAGGCACAATAAAACTTCACTCCGGCGGCGGCGCCTCCCATGGCCAGAGCGATATTGCCGGAAAGTACAGCGTATTGCATGCCGCTCATTGGAATCGGGGATGCAAAAGGAAGGAAGTTCGCGGCGGCATAGTCGTAACCGAGGCGGGCAATATTGAGATTTTCCGTTACAACCTTGTCACCCTTTCGCATGAACTGTTCGGTAAGAATCTCTGCAAGAGGCTCAAAACCTACTCCCATCATCTTCAGCGAAGCCCCCAGCGCCAGCGTGTTTTGCTCGACCTTGCTGCGGCTTCCCTTCGAGAGTTGATTCACCGGCAGGGGACAAAGCTGGGCGGCGGTTGCGTGGGGTCCGGGCCGGATCGTGTCTGCGTTGTAAACAACGGCGGAGCCCGGTTTCATCAGACCCAGATGCCGGTCCATGGAATCCTGATTGAGGGGAATCAGCAGGTCGATGCGATCACCGAAGCACGTCACTTCCTCAATTCCCGCGCGAATTGTAAGAAAAGTGTGCCCGCCACGAATGATCGACTGATAGGCGTTGTACGCATTCAGGTGGAGACCACGCCGCGCGAAGATCTTGGCGAAGATGTCTCCCGGTGTAGCCACACCTTGACCCGCGGCTCCTCCTATCGCAACGGCGAAAGTCCGGTCCATATGTGCTCTCCTTATTATTTAGACTGCAGACTGCCGGCTTTGCACTTCGCCTGCAGCCGCTTAGGGTGAAGGAAAGAAAATGATTCAGTATCTCTTGAACCCGCCGCCGGAACCCCGGGAGCCCAGCGGCTTGGCGTCGTTCACGGTGAGGTTACGGCCATTGAACTCTTTGCCGTTGAGTTGGGCCATCGCATGATCGGCGCCCTCCTGCATCTCGACAAAGCCAAAACCCTTCGATCGGCCGGTTTCGCGATCGGTGATGATATGAACTGTCTCAACCGGACCGGATTGTGCGAACAGTTCCTTCAGTTCAGTTTCAGTCGTTTGAAACGACAGATTACCAACATAGAGTTTCCTTTTCATGTGATCACCTTTTGTTCTGAAAGGAGCTACTGGGCTTGCGAGATGCTTGAAGACTTATCGGGCAAGAGGCAGGAGATCCCTAGAGTGACAGTAAAATTGTTACATTCGACGCAAGACCTAACTACAACTGTTACGGCATTCCTTCCGAAATGGCTCTGATCGGAAAGTTCCAATGATCAGGAGCTTCCGGTTTCGCCGATAAAAGGAGTAGAACTGTCTTCTTCTACTTCGATGAAGTAGCCCGGATGAAAGGCTCCCCTGTGCAAGTTAAGTTGCAAGCGATACTTTTGGGCCTTTTCGAACGTTGTGAACTTCGCCGGTACAGGTCGCCTGCCAAACCCACCGATTTCGTTAATTTGCTTTGAGCGGACCCAGTACATCGGCCTTTTCTGCGGCACTGATTTCTGCTCCTTCCTGCTGAACAGCTCGGAAAGCCTGCGAAGCAGTATAGAAAGTATTATGCCAGACGTTTACCGTTTCCAGTTAAGTATATTTTGTGGGCCGGTTTGTCGTGAGGTGCTGATATTAATCATTGATAGTTAACCTACGCCTGAGGGCCTTGCAGCCTTATCCAATAGGACATATGACATCGCACGTCAGCTGCGCCGTTTCGTTTTGGACTGAAAATATTTCTCAGACATTCGTTCCAGCGTTGCCCGGATAAGGTTGCGGTTTGGCTCGAATAGTCCAGTTGGAATTCGCGGAAGTGAAACCTCGTCTCCTTTCGCGCGGTTCTGAATCATTCTTGCGTAATCCATCGCATAATCACGTGCAACCGTGTCGGAAATACCCTGACAATAAAGAACCGCCTCACTGTTGAATCCGAGAAAGGCATTGCTGAACTCTGCATCGAATTGGTTAATCAAACTGAACCCCCAGAGCGCCCAACGGCTGCCAAACCTCATGCTTCCGGCTTTGGAATCGCGGGCAGTTTCAAGTAACAACGTAAGTGATATGCTTTTTCACTAACAACGATCTGTTCTTCATTTGGAGCAATCCGAATGCTGCAGTGTTCACACCACACTTTCAATTCTGTGCTTTTGATTCCAGCTTTCTCTACCTTGGTCATAGAATCACAAGCCATAATGAAGCAACAAATACGCAACGACCGCCTGAACAATAAAGGCTCCGATCACAATGCGTCTCAGAGATTGGCCCATTTTTGGATCGGCGCTCCTTTTACCTATTTTCGACTTTTCGACGGAAATGAAGAGGGTCTCGTAAATTTTGCAGTTCGCGGTAGTAATACAGCGCAGTGGGCCCGCGTCCGTTTTTGAAGCGCAACTGCCGGAGAAACTCAACTTCTTCCGCTGTCGCATTTCCGCATAGAGATCGATCTTTGAGGAATTTCCGCAAGCCCGGTTCCTCAACAGACGATGCGCTGGATTCTTTCTCAACAAATTCAAATGTCTTGAAGTAGGCCGGAACGACTCTGCGATTCAAGACGATCTCCAATCCAAATGAAGCGAGATCGATATCCCACGATACGATCAGGGGATTGACGAAAGCGATGCAATTGTCGGGAGTGATGTTGAACATGTCCGTATCCAGAAATTCAAGAACGGCAACGCGCACCTGCTTATAGCTTCGGCCACTCTCCCGAGCCACGAGCCGCAACCAGCTTTCACGGTTCAATTCCTCCCTGGCCAATGACTTGACAACATCCAGAAGCTTCTGGGTGATCAGGCGTTCGAGCTCGCCAAAAGGTTCCTTCTCGAAAATCGCGCGTATCTCGCGCCGCTTCGTACGCTTGCACTTTTCGAGAAGTAATTCCCGAACCTCTTTGAACAGCGGCAGCGGCGGACTCTGTATTTTCTTTTTCAGCTCCTGTTTCCGCTGGAGATCGGCTAAACCGGCCAGTTTGCCGGCTGGCAGCTTTAGAAATCTTTCGAGCTTCTCGTAAATGTCGCTTCGCGCCGGAGCAGGAGGCATTTTCTTCCGGCCCAATAATTGAGAAATATAGGACTCTGTGACCTGCACAGCGTCGGCCAGGTCCCGCTGACCCAAACCCCGCTCCATCAATTTCTGCTGAATCAGTAGAGATACGTCCATGGCTTAACTAAAATGGCTTAACTAAAATCAGTCCAATTATATGCTATCAATGGATTGATTGCTATAGAATATTTACCTAGAGTGGTTAAGTGCTGGACGATGTCACTTTAAACTACGTGGAAAAGTTTTTTGGTGGGTGGTACAAACTGGCCAGATCGGGCATGTTGTTACCGAGCATCTCGGAAAGACGCCTTGCTTTATGAGGCGACGGCAATCATACTCACGGCTCGATCGCAGATGTCGGGGAGGCATGTTTTGGCAGAAGTGCGAATTTACGACGGCGAATCCCTTGAGAGCGCCCTTCGGCGTTTCAAGCGACAGGTTCAGCAGGAGGGCATTATCAAGGAGGTGAAGAGGCACTCCTTTTTTTTGAAGCCCGGCGAAAAGAAGCGCCTCAAGAGTAAACTGGCGCAGAAACTCAAACGCAAGAAGGTGCGACGACAACCGGCTGAAACGGACTCCAAGGCAGCGCCACGAACACCCAGTAAATCATAAGTCCCATTTTCGAATGCCGCCTGTGCTCGGATCGGTGGTCTTGGATCTCGATGACGAGCCGCTTTAGTTGGGCAGTCAGATTGCCGCGTTAACGGCAGCAGCACAATCGAATTTTTGAACCATACGGGGTGGCACCTGCACCAGGTCTCGAAGCGCAAGTATGGACGCACCGAAGGTTATTAATATCGGCCCGTTCCCTCTAGGAATGCGCGCAGGGGACGGTTGCGGCCGGGATGACGGAGTTTGCGAAGAGCCTTTGCTTCGATCTGCCGTATGCGCTCTCGCGTCACACCGAAGTTTTGGCCGACCTCTTCAAGCGTGTGCTCGGTGCCGTCCTCGAGTCCAAACCGCATCTTGATGATGCGCTCTTCACGAGGCGTGAGTGTGTTCAGCACCTGCTCCGTCATTTCCTTTAAATTGATATTGATGACGGCATCGGCGGGTGAAACCGCGCCACGATCTTCGATGAAATCACCAAGGTGTGAATCTTCCTCTTGACCAATCGGCGTTTCCAGCGAGATTGGTTCCTGAGTGACCTTGCGAACCTTGCGCACTTTGGATACCGGAATGTCCAGACGCTTTGCGATCTCCTCGCTGGTGGGCTCCCGTCCAAGTTCCTGGACCAGAGCTCGCGACGTGCGAATCACTTTGTTGACCATCTCCATGATGTGCACCGGAAGGCGGATGGTTCTCGCCTGATCGGATATAGCACGGGTGATTGCCTGCCGAATCCACCAAGTCGCGTAGGTCGAGAACTTGTAGCCGCGCCGATAGTCAAACTTGTCGACGGCCCTCATTAATCCGATATTGCCTTCTTGAATGAGGTCGAGGAATTGAAGACCGCGGTTGCTATATTTCTTCGCAATGGAAACAACCAAACGAAGGTTCGCTTCAATGAGTTCCCTTTTCGCGATTTCGGCCCGAAGTTGCCCCTGCATCATCGTTTGGGCCGCGCGTCGAAGTTCAAAAGCCGTCGCACGGGCTTCGGTTTCGATTTTTCCGATCAGGGCCTTTACGATCTTGATCTCTTTCTCAACATTCTTGCGGTATTCCTTCTTGGTACGATCGGCTTTGCGTTCGAGTCGGCCGAGTTGCTGTTCGAGCTGACGAATTTTATCGACGGTCTCTTTCATCACTGCCATCAAGTGCCGTTCCTCGCCAGGCGAGAATTCGAGAGTCCGGATGAGCTTCGACAACTCGACTCGCGTACGGCCGAGGTTCCAATGGGCACTTCGAAGCGACGCCTTTTTCGCCTTCGATCCCATTCCGCGCAATTTCATGCGAAGCGTATCTACCTTTTTATTCGTCGTGCCGATCTGGCCGATAATGTCCAAGCATTCCTGGAGCTTCTCTTCAATTTTGTCGTCGGTCAATTCCTCATCGCGAAACCGCAGAATATCTTTGATGACGTCGGGACTTTTTTTCAATTGGTCTCCCAGCGAGATGATTTCGCGGACGATGACCGGCGACCGCGACAGCGACTTCAATACCGTACGGTGGCCGCGCTCGATAGATTTGGCGATCACGACTTCTCCGGCGCGGGTAAGCAACGGAACCGTTCCCATCTCGCGGAGATAAATCCGGACGGGATCGCTGTTTTTCTCAAGCGCGCTCGGCGTGAGGTCTAGTTCAACCTCGCCTTCGGGAATCTCCTTAAATTCCTTTTCACTTGGAATGTTGTCCAACCGAGCAACACGTTGATCTGCGGCATCGATGACTTCGATGCCCGCCGTACCGAAAGCGGAAATCAGATCATCCAAATCTTCTGCAGAGGCAGTGATTTCAGAGGGCAGAAGGTCGCTCACCTCGTCATAGAGGAGGTACCCTTTTTCGTTGCCGATATCGATTAGTTTCTGCACCCCGTCGGTGTACTTGTCTTCAAGTGGCAATGGATTGTCCTATCTTGTCAAGGTTGTGTCGTCGCTACAAATGCCTCAGTTCAACAAGGATAGCATGGTAATCCTAGCCCGGATTTCTCAAAGATTTTGAACAAAACACGGATTTGACCGGGTAAAAACGGGAAGAGACAGATCATCGCGTCCGATGCAACGAGCGGACAAAGCAAAATCGGATCGGTAAGGAGAAAAGCAGACCCGATCGGATGGGATTGCACGGCGGAGAATCGAAATTCGCAGAGGCGTCGACACTCTATTGCCCACCACTCAGATTGCAGGGAATTGGAACCAGGTTCAGTAGCGGCGCGGAAGACTTCAGTAACATGTGGCCCGCCATGCCGCTGAAGCGGCACGGCCGGG
>WNGL01008738.1_pt1 | contig 11806 bp, 12 predicted proteins | sample 5400591 | NCBI WGS metagenome assembly WNGL01 (sample SAMN13153377, study PRJNA577476) | soil metagenome | isolation source: 80 cm soil or saprolite under Garry oak tree replicate 1 | place: USA:California | collected 2016-06-15
GACGTCTCGGGCTCCATGTGCTCCACGGACGTGAAGCCGAACCGGATCACCGCCGCCGAGCAAGCGGCCACTGCCTTCATCAAGTCCCAGACGGGCGGCCCGCATATCGGCCTCGTCGCCTTCGCGGGCACCGCGGTCGTCCTCGTCCCTCCCACCGCGGACACCAAGCAGCTGATCAGCGCGCTCGGTGGCCTGACTACCTCGTTCGGCACCGCCATCGGCGAGGGCATCCTGACCTCGCTCGACGCCATCGCCCAGGTCGACCCGTCGGTCGCGCCGACCGGCGCGGCCGTCTCCCGCGACCGCCGCGTCGGCTACGCCAACGACGTGATCGTCGTGCTCACCGACGGCTCGAACAACCGGGGGATCGACCCGCAGACCGCGGCGAAACAGGCCGCCAGCCGGGGTGTGCGCGTCTTCACGATCGGCTACGGTACCGACAATCCCGCGCCGCTCGCGTGCAGCTCCGACCAGTTCGGCGGCGGCTTCGGCAGCTTCGGCGGCGGGGGCGGCGGGAGCGGCGGGTTCGGCGGACGGGGCAACCCGTTCGACGCCGACTATGGCGCGCTCATGCAGATCTCCAGGACCACCGGCGGCACGTTCTACCGCGCGCAAGATTCCGACCAGCTCGCCACGGCGCTGGCCCGGCTGCCCGCCGCCTTCACGGTCGTCCGCAAGCACATGGATATCGCCTCCTGGTTCGCGGGCGGCGGCGGCCTGCTGATCGCCGCGGCGGTAGCACTCTCCCTGTGGTGGAACCGCACCCAGCGCACGTCGGCACGAGCGCAGACCTCACCGCCAGCAACCGCGCGCGGGAGCTAAACCAGGCGCAGTTTCATGCCCTCTTCGCTGCCTGCCGGATGATCTGGCAGCAGGTGACGCTCATTCGTGCGCTCGAAGCCGAATCGCTGATAAAAGCGCAAGGCGCCATGGTTGCCGTTGAGGATATACAGCCAGACGGTCTCGACTCCTGCCCTGAGGAGATCGTCCAAGACCACCGTGAGCAGCGTCGAACCCAGGCCGGCTCGCCGGAACTCATGCGCGATCCACAGGTACTCCAGATAGCATTCCTCCGCCGGCATGGTCTTCTCCCTGGTGACGCCGAGGAGTCCCATCTCTTTCTCGCCGACGAGCATGATGTTCCATTCGCCACGGGAAAATTCTTCACGCCATTGCTGTTCGTCGTAGGCCACCTCGCGTTCGTGGTTCGACAGGAATGAGGAGGGAGCATCCTGCAAAGCGGCGAGTCGGATGGACCTCAATCTGAGCCATTCATTTTCGGTGAGTTTCTTCACCGTCAAGCTGCTCGGTGAGTCGGCCACGAATCGATGCGCCTCCGGAAACTGACAGCTGATGCTGTTGAAATTGTTACAGTTTGCCCCCCGGCAGTCCACTGCCCTATGTCATGAGCAACCCCTGTTCATGGCTGGCGGCAAAAGCAACCAGTTTTCCGCGGGCCGGGAGCCCGGTAGCGAGCTCCCGGCTGTCCGCAGGTGCTCGCGCGCGCAACGGAGGTCACCGGCGAGCCTGCTGTGCCGCCCGCCTCCGCGCCCGGTGCGCCTTTCGGGCCAGACGGCGGGGGGCCCGCGCGAGTTTGTCGAGCCGGTGCACCTCGTCGGATCCGTCGAAGGCATGAATGAGGACGACGAGGTAATTCGCGACGGCACTGACCACCGCCACGCCCAGCGGAATCACCAGCGCGGTCATCCCGGCCTGCGGCCCCAGGGCGTCGATGACCTCGCTGTGGATGCGGACATACATCAAGACAGCCAGCACCGTGATGACCGCCGCGGCGATCCCGAGTGCGGCCTTGGTGAAACCGTCCAGTTCATCCAGGTGCACCGTGCCCGCATGGTTCTTGCGGGAGCGCATGCGATGGCCGGTGAAGGAGAGGAAGCCGTAGGTCAGCACGGTGACCATGGCGGCGAGGACGGTGGCGAAAGCCAGGTTCACCGACAGCGGACTCTGCCAGTCCACGTCGGTGATGCCGGCGAAGAAGTACAGCAGCAGGATGAAATCGAAGAACAGCACGAACTTCGGGATCCAGTGCTGCCATCGGGGCAGGCGATGGTGCTTGAGCGATCCCAGCGCCGTCTCGCGGTTGACCTGCCGGCGCTGCTCTTCCTCGTCGGCCTGGGTGTCGGCCACGGTTCGCTCGCCGCCGTCGGGATGCCTGACCCTGGTCTGCATCCAGTACTCGGCCTGGGCCAGCTGACGGTGCATCCGCCACTCCCAGCGCCTGAGTCGGTCATGGTCGGCCAGGCCGGGCCGGTCGGCCAAACCCGGCGAAGGCGCGCCGGCGTCCGTCGTGGGCAGCCGGCTGCTGGCGGGCGATCCCGGCTCGGGGGTCGCGGGGAGGTTCCAGGGAGTACTTGAGGGGTCATTGAGGTCGGTGGACATGGAGGTTCCTTCGCAATTCTTGTGTATGCGGATGGGACGGCCCGCGATCAAGGGATGGCTGCCGGGGCCGGGTAGAGGGTGATCACGACGCGGCGTAGTTGTGCACACACCGCCTCGTCGAGGTGGGCTTGCCGATAGCAGGCGGATCGGCGCTGGCCAGCCGTGCCGAGGCCCGCGGTCTTGACCAGCAGGCCGGCTGGGACCCCGAGCGCGATGAGGCGGGTCCGCACGGCCTGGGCCCGCGCCGCCGACAAGGCGAGGTTGTAGGCGTCCGTCCCGCCGTCGGGCGAGGCGAAGCCGGTGATAGTTACCTGCAGGGACTGAGCGCGGGCCTCGGCGGCCAGCGGCTCAAGCACGGCGTCGGAGCCCGGCAGCAGCCGTGCGCTGTCGAAGGAAAAGAACGCGTCGGCAGGGACATCCGTGGTCTGGCCCTGCGGCCCGCGGAACGACGTCACGCGCGGAAACGTGACGACCGGGACGGGCGTCGTGCTGCGGGCAGGTGGCCTCGGCCGGGTGACCGCATCGACGGCGCAGGAAGCCGCCCCGGCCACCTGGCAGATAGTCATCCAGTAGCGCGTCAGCGCATTGCGCTGGGGCAGCGGCAGGGCTGGCTGCCGCCCGGCCGTGTCGGCCAGCCCGGAGAACACGACGTGCCAGCCAGCCAGCCGGGGCAGCAGCCCGTGGCGGTTGAGCCAGACGGCGACGGCATGCGGGTCGGCGCCCCACCCGACCTGCCGTATGTCGAAACCACCCGCCGTGGACAGCCCCGAGGACAGGACCAGGAGCGTTCCCGGACCGGAGGTCACCCGGACCGCCTGGCCGATCATGGTCAGCAGGTCGAACGGCCCGCTGGCCGACAGGGTATTCAGTAGTTCCTGGACCTGGTTGACGTTCGCGGTCAACCTTCTGTTTCGGTCGGGGCCGTAGTCGACCTCGCCGTCCGCCCGGCGTGCGGTGAGCGACACCTGGCGGGGGTTGCCGTTATTCGGGTTCACCACGTACGCGACCGCGCGGGTACTGCTACTGCCCGCGGAGCGCAGCATGGAGCGGTCGGCGGGGGCCAGCTCCGGTGCGGGCTCGTTGGCGGTGGCGCTGGCCACCACGACGACGTTCTCGGGACTATGCGGAGGCGGCTGGCACGCGGCGAGCAGAAGGGATCCGAACAGGGACGCCGTGACGGCGGCGGCCATGATCAGCCGTCGGCGCGGCAGGGCCTGCCAGATGCGTTTCCGCAGATAAAGGGCTATGGTAACCATGAAGATCTCTGTCCATGAGAGGGCTGGGTTTCTTCACGGGCACCTCCGTTGCACCGGGGGTGCCCGCCTTGTCGGCTCGAGCGGTTAGCCAGCGTGCGGTACCGAGATGCGGCTGGGTTAAAGTCGTCACATCCGGACTCCCTTCAGGTCGCTACTGTACGTAGCTGAACTTTTACTGAAGTTGTCTGTACAATTTCAGTGTGGATCTGGTATCGATGAAACGCAAGACCTTCAGCAGTGCGGAATATGAAACACTTTGCGTCCATGGAGACGTGTTTGAACTGCCCATATCAGCGGAATTGTCTAGCTGATACCGTCCTGTGGTATGGTACGGTTTCCTGAATGACTGAACTACTGAACTTCAGCTGAACCGAGGTTTGGGGTGACTGAACGGGATCCGGGCCAGGTCCTTGCGCGCCGCCTGCGTGCCCTCCGGGAGGAGCGCTGGCCGGGGCGGAAGGTGAGCCAGGCCCAGCTCGCAGCGGATCTCGGCACGAGTGTGCCGCTCATCTCGTCATGGGAGTCGCAGAAAGACCCGGCGGTGCCTCCGGCATCAAGGATCCAGGACATCGCCAGGTTCTTCGCCAGCCCTCGGTCCTTCGACGGGCAGGCCGGTCGCCTGCTGAGGCCCGACGAGCTGACGGCGCAAGAGCAGGCAGCCGAGGAGGAGTTGCTGGAGGAGCTGACCCGGCTGCGGACGGAGGCGCTCGACGCGCGTGGAACGACCCGCCGTCCCAGGCTCACGCCAGACGTCACACATCCGACCACCGAACCGTTCAGCGCGGGGCCCTATCGGTTCAAGGCGGGTGAACGCATCATCATCGTCTGCGGCCAGGTGCCTGCTGACAGGCTGAAAAAGATTCCTTACTCCGACCCCTTGGATCCCGACTTTATCGAGTCGTACCGGTATTCGGACCTCGACGCACTCATCGAGCTGTTCGGCCACCTGCGGGCCGCCAATCCCGCCAGCCGGGTCGAGTTCCGGGCTGCGGACGAGCTGTCAGCCGACGACTATTCGGGGCATCTTGTCTCGCTGGGCGGTGTGGACTGGAACGCAGCGACAAGCTCCGTCCTCGGACGTCTGCAGTTGCCGGTGATTCAGGTCAACGAGTGGGAAAAGGCGCGGGGAGCCTATTTCGAGGTCGAGGAGATTGACGGCCGTAAGGTCGCGCACCATCCGCGCCTTGAGGAGTCGGGCGACAGGAAGATCCTGCGCGAGGATGTTGCGCTCTTTGCGCGGGCCGTGAATCCGTTCAACCGGAAGCGCTTCGTAACCATATGCAACGGGATGTATGGCCGCGGGAGCCTTGGCGTTGTGCGCGCCTTGACTGATGAACGCTTCCGCGACCGCAATATGGAGTACATTCAGGCTCACTTCGCGAACAGCGATGCCTTCTGCATCCTCACCCGCGTAACCGTGGAGAACACTGTGACGCTGACTCCTGACTGGACCCTGCCGGAGACACGACTCTTCGAATGGTCCAGGTCGCAGTGACAGCCCGCATCGAGACCACTCACCACCACGGATCGCACCGCCTCCTGATCTGGCCGATCGATGACTCAACGCCGCGGGCAAAGGTTGATGCGATCTTTGTGCCCACCGCCCGCCCGGTGGCTTACCTAAGAGAAGCGGCCTCCGCCGCGCGGTCTCTAAGCTGCCCGCTGGTCACGTTGCATAGCCGGAAATGGACGAGTGCTTATGCGGCCGACGCCTCCCTCGATCCCGAGGTCGACCTGATCGCGATAGATGTTCCCGGTGCAGCTCAGCTCAAGCTTCCCGTGCTCGAGACCTCGCGGCTGCTGGCCGGGACGACCTTCGAGCAGCGGACCGATCTGAGCACCAAGCGCAACCTTGCCCTGGTACTGAGCCACATGCTCCGCTGGAAGCGGATCATCTTTCTCGACGACGACATCCGGGTACCCAACCCGGACGATCTCAGCCGGGCCGCCGGCCTCCTGGACACCCATGCCGCCGTCGGACTGGGCATCGGGGGCTTCGCCGACAACTCGATGGTGTGTCACGCCTTTCGCGCCGTTGGCGGATCGCAGGAGACCTTTATCGGCGGGGGCGCCCTTGCCGTCGCCATGAAGCCGAACCGGTCGTTCTTTCCCAACGTCTACAACGAGGACTGGTTCTTCCTGCTAAACGCCCGCAAGCGTCTGCAGCAGGTGGCGAGCGTGGGCCAGGTGCTCCAGTACCCCTACGATCCCTACCGAATAGAGCGGGCCCGAGCGGAAGAGTTCGGCGATGTGCTCGCCGAGGGCATTTTCTGGCTGCTCGACCAGGGGAAGCCCGCGTCAGACGGTGACCTGGCGCACTGGCGGGACTTCCTTGCGCACAGGAAGCAATTCATCCAGCAGGTCCGGAGCATGGTCGCGAAACAGACCAGCATCGCGGCGACGGTGCGGACGCGGATGCAGGAGGCTCTGACGGCCGCGCTCGGGCGTTGCGAGTGTATTGAACCAGAACTTTGCGTGGCCTACATGCAGGCACTGGCTGCTGACCAGGAGCGGTGGCAACGCCGTATTCAGCAGATACGGCAAGGGCCGGTACCGTCGCTGGAGAAGGCTCTCGGGTCGCTGACGGTCGGTGGCGGGGCGCCACTGATCTGGCACGCGAGGGGGATCACGTCGGCGCGGGACCCGCGACCAAAGGGCGCCAATCGCTCGATGCCCTCGTGCCTGCCTAGCCCTTCAGTGGCTGGGTTACCGCCTCAGGCGGCGCAGGGACCCCTTCGCTCCATGATCGGTTAAAACCCAGTGTTTCGCCCGGTGCGCCGGGATTTGCCCCCGACATAGGTTCTCCTGCGACAGCGCCACAGCAGGTGGCGTATGCGCACGGGGAAATCATGACCGCACCGCAGTACGTGGCCTGGAGCTCCTAGGCCCATGGAAGACGATGATCTCGCCGACGCCTTTCGCACCGGTAGCGCCGAAGGGTTTCGTGCCGTCTACGAGCGCTACTCCGGGGCGGTGTACGCGATCGCGCTGCGGATCCTCGGTGACCGCGAACTGGCCGCGGACGCCGTTCAGGTCACGTTCCTGAACGCCTGGCGCGCCTGCGGGTCGCTGGAGCCGGGTCGCCCGCTGCCGCCGTGGCTGTTCACGGTCGCCCGGCGCGCCGCGATCGACCTGTACCGCCGTCGCGCCCACGGGCCGGAGCCGGTCGAGCCGAAGGACGATGCGACGATCACGCTGCCGCCCTCGATGGAGGGCATCTGGGAGGCCTGGCAGATCCGGATCGCCCTGGACATGCTGCCCGCCGAGGAACGGGAGGTGGTCCGGGCCCAGCACTTCGCCGGCCTCAGCCACGCCCAGATCGCCCAGCAACTGGCCGTGCCGATCGGTACGGTGAAGTCACGATCGCACCGAGCGCACCGGCGGCTGGCCTCGATGCTGGGGCATCTGGTGGAGGTGGCGGCATGACATCGGAGCAGTGGATCGCCGACTACCTCGAGCAGGGGCGCCCGGGCTGGTGGGAGCCGGAGCCAGATGCCCCCGACGGGGCTTCGGCCGACGCCGCCCGGCGGCTGCGCGCCCTCCTCGCCGAACCGGACAGCTGGGCCGAGCCGCCCGCCGGCCTACTCGACGAGATCCTCGCCGGTATCGACAGCGAGCGGTCCGCGCCGGCGGGGGCCACGCGCCCGGTGGCCGTCCCCGGGGCCCGCGGCAGGCAGGGACGGCCGCCGCCGGAGCCATATACGCCGAACGGTCCGGGCCGGTGCCGCCGCATTGCTGGCGGCCGCCGCGATCGTGATCGCCCTGGTGGTCACGCGCGGGCCCGCGACCACTGATGTCGTCCTGGCGGGTACGCGGCTGGCCCCGGGGAGCGAGCGCGACCGCGAAGCTGCACGCCACGCCCTCCGGGCTGGCCATCGAGCTGGACGTCTCGGGACTGCCGCCCTCTCCGCGGGGCTTCTACTACCAGGCCTGGATGAAGGGGCCGCGCGGGCTGGTCACTATCGGCACCTTCCACCTGCGGGGCGGCCCGGGCACCGTCGAGCTGTGGTCGGCGGTCAGCCTGGCCGACTACCCCACGGTCACCGTCACCCGGGAGCCGGAGGACGGCAACCCCGCCTCGTCCGGCCAGGTCGTGCTCACCAACCACCCCTGATCCCCGAGAACCGTTTTCGCGGCCGTGGCGTACGTCTAGATGGCTGCGCGGTTCGGCGTGGCCGGTATCCGTGAAATGGGGAAGTAATGGGAAATTCACGCAGGAACCGGGTGGTGGCGGCGCTGGGCGCCGGCGGGATGCTGGTCACGGTCCTTGGCGCAACAGGGGCTCCGGCGCAGGCGTCGACCCCGCCGAAGGCATGTGTGGCCATCGAGGCGCTGGTCGGCGACGGGGTTTCCGGTCCTGGTCTCGGGGGAGAGGTGCTCCGCGTCACTCCCGGCGGTCAGAGCACGCTGACGACGAACTCTTCGCCGCCGGGCAGTCCTCCCCTGGATGCGCCCAGCGACATGGCGTTCCTGCCCAACGGGGACATCGTGGTCACCGACGAGGGCTTCACCGGATTCGTCCCGGACGTGGTGGAGGTCAATCCGGCCACCGGGGGCAGGACCCTGATCTCCGGCCGCGGCCGGGGCTCGGGGCCGGCGCTCGCGGTACCGGACACGGTGGCGGTGGAGGCCAGCGGCGACATCCTGGTCTCCAACGAGGGCGTCACGGGGGACACACAGCTCCTCCGGATCGACCCGGCCACCGGCGATCGCGTCGTCCTGTCGGCGAACGGGACGGGAACCGGGCCGGGCGATGCTGGCCGTCTCCGGGATACGCGGCGGGCTCTGCGGGAATACACGAGGCTGGCTTCCCTTCTCCGGTGCTCCCGAAGATCAGCCCGTCTCCCCGTTACACGTTAGAGACATGCGAGGCGTCAGGGTAGAAGCGATAGAAACTCGTAATAGGAGCTCGTAGTACGCCAGCCGCCGGCGCCAGGCCCGGTGCACCGACCGGGCCAGGGAACGGCGCGGGACCGGGTACTTGCGCGCCAGTTCCCCGGCGACCCGTCCGGCCTCCTCGCCGGCCAGCTGCCGCGTGGTCGCGTCGAGCGGCGGCCCGTAACTCCACAGGCCCAGCGCACGGCACGGTGCCACCTGCACCCCGCCGGTATGCCGGAGGCGCCTGGCCGTGCCCGACCGGCTCCGGACCCGGAAGTAGGCGCGGTCGCCGTCGGCGATCCCCTGCACGACGGCGGACACCGGAGTGCCCTTCGGCTTGAACGTGGTGAGCAGTAGGTACTTGCCCTTCGCCAGGGGAGCGAAGTAACTGCCATCGCCGGTTTCCTCGCGGTCACCGCGATCGCGCCTCTCCCCGGTCACCGGGCCTGTCACAGGACCTGCCACCGTCACCCTGATCGTGCCTGATGGCTGGCTGTGGCGTCCGGCTGCATCGGTCATAAGGCTGTGTGTTCCTTTGTCTCGGCTGTTGGCTCCTTCACCATCGCCAGGACAGGTGGAAGTACCGCGCAGCGGTTATGGAGACGAGATGGACGTGGCTGAGGTGGCCCATATCCCGCTTTGGCCGGTCCCGGCGCCCCTCCGGCATCCGAGATGTTACGAGTTTGAGATGCGCCGGCCGGCCGGCCGGCCACGGCCGGGCCGGGTGGCTACCGTAACGGGTAATCACGAATCGGGAGATAACCAGCGAGGCCCATGCCACGGGGGAGTGCGCATGGCCACGTTCCGGTCGGGATTACGGGAGCGGGAATTCACGGAGGCACACATGAAAACCCGCAGTTCCTGGATTGCCGCGCTTTTCGCGGCGCCCATAATGATCATTTCCGCCGCATGCTCGTCCGCCAGCGGAGCGGTTCCCGCCGCCGCGGGACCCGCTCCCGAAGTGCCCGATATCACGGTCGCCGCCATACCAGCCGTCGATCTGGCCGGGCTGTACATCGCGCAGGACCGGGGACTGTTCGCCCGGCAGGGGCTGCACGTCCGGATCGAGCCGATACCGAGCGCCCAGTCGGTCATCGCCGACCAGCTGAAGGGCAAGGTCGACATCAGCGCCGGCAGCTACGTCGCGTACATCGCCGCGGAGGCCGCAGGGGCCAGGTTCCGCATCCTGGCCCAGGCCTCCATCCTGGCGCCGAACACCCGCTCGCTGGTCGTCACGGCCCAGTCGCGCGTCACCACCATCGCCGCGCTGGCGGGGAAGACGATCGGGGTCAACGGGGTCAACAGCATCGGCACCCTGCTGATCAGCGCGCTGCTGTCCGCACACGGGATCTCGCCCGCCCGGGTGCGGTTCGTCGCCGATCCCGGGGGTTTCCCGGCACTGCCAGGGAAGCTGCAGCGCGGCGACTGGGCGGCGGCGTTCCTGGCCGAGCCCTACATCACCGCCGCCGGCCAGCAGTACGGCGATGAGGTACTGGCCGACCTGGATCAGGGCGCCGTCACGAACCTGCCCGTGGACGGCTACGTCTCCACCCTGGCGTGGGCGCGGCAGCATCCGAAGACGGCGGCCGCGTTCACCCGGGCGATCGAGCAGGGCCAGGAGATCGCCAACCACGATGCATCCGCGGTCCAGGCCATCATGGCGCAGAACGACAAACTCCCGCCCCAGGTGACCGCCTCCATGGCGGTTCCCGGCACGTATCCGGTCGGCCCCGTGGTGGCGGCGAATATCCAGCGCGTCGCGGCCGCCATGCTCCAGTTCGGTGTGCTCGGCCGGCAGTACGCCACCCAGGTCAGACAGGGAACTGTGGTCAGGTCGATGATCACCTCCGGCTGACGTGCGCCGCACCAGCCGGCAGGCAGTGCCATGTGCTGGCCCTACCTGCCGGGGAACGGCTGACGCTGCGCAGCGGCCAGCAGATCGCTGCCTTCTGGATGAGTCCGCGCCCGGTGCCGGGTTACGGCTTCCTGGCCACCACGCCGTAGAGCGGGATCACCTGGGCGGGGCGCCGCGAGCTTGCCTCCGGCCGCCATTCGGGCACCGTCACCAGGCCGGGCTCCACCAGCTCGAGACCCGTCAGGAAGCGGGTCATGTCCGCGCGGGAGCGCAGCCACACCGGCTGGGCAGCGAGCTGATTCCAGCGCTGTCCGGCTTCGAGCAGGGCCGGATCCAGGTCGCTGGCTGGATGCATGATCGCCAGGTAACTGCCGGGCACCACGGCGGCGGTCAGCCGCGCCAGGATCGAGTCAGCCGCTTCGTCGTCGATGAAGTTCAGCAAGTCCACCATCATGATCGCGACCGGCTGGCCGAAATCTAATGTCGTCCCCGCCTGGCTGACGATCGTGTCCGGATCCCTGGCGTCAGCGTCGATGTAGCTGGTGACGCCCGCCGGATCGGAGGTGAGCAGCGCCCGGGCGTGCACCAGCACGACCGGGTCGTTGTCCACGTAGACGACGCGGCACTCCGGTGCGACGGCCTGCGCGATCTCGTGGGTGTTGCCCGCGGTCGGCAGCCCGGTGCCGATATCGAGGAACTGCCGGATCCCGGCGTCGTCGGCGAGGTACCGCACGGCGCGGCGAAGGAAGGCGCGCGAGGCCGGAGCGGCGATACGGATAACCGGCGCCACCTCCATGAGCTGCCGCGCCGCCTCGCGGTCGACCTCGAAGTTGTCCTTGCCGCCCACCATGTAATTCCAGGCTCGCGCCACGTTGGCCAGGCCGGTATCGATCTTCGGCATGTTCTCGGGCCAGGCCGCGAACGCCCGCGTGTCATCCGTCACCGCAGTCAGCCCCTTCAGCCGGATAGGCGACTAAGCGTAAGACTGTCATTGCCGGCCGCGCCATACCAGCGCCGACCCCGAGGAGGTTTCCCGACGTGGAGCGGCCCGTGTAGCCGGTTACCGGTGATCCGGTGTTCAACCTGACCAGCGGGCCGGCCGCGCGCGACTGCGGCGACCCTGGCCGCGCTCGGCACGCCGGTCGGTGGTGACCGGGTCGATGGTGATGATCAGGTCCGGGCCCTCTCCCGGGGTGATCAGCCGCCAGGTTCGGTAGCTGCCGGGGCGGGCCGTCCCGGCCAGCGGGGACAAAGCGGAACCCGGCGCCGTCCGGCGGTCCGGGCCCGGCGCGTTTGCCGTGTTTCTTCGGTCCGGGCCGGGCGCAGCCGTGGGCGACGGCGTGCCCCTGGCCGTCGGTGACCGCCAGGCACCAGGTGGACGCCGGGCTGGCCGCGGCGGCGCGGGCGAGGTCGCGGG
>WNGL01008741.1_pt1 | contig 11806 bp, 9 predicted proteins | sample 5400591 | NCBI WGS metagenome assembly WNGL01 (sample SAMN13153377, study PRJNA577476) | soil metagenome | isolation source: 80 cm soil or saprolite under Garry oak tree replicate 1 | place: USA:California | collected 2016-06-15
ACAGGCCGGCGGCAGGGGTCTTTCACCCCTACCCGGTTAACGGTGGCGCCTCGTGGCGCACCTCGATCCTGTTCCACCTGGACGTGCCGGGCGGGAAGTGACACACCGTGATGTCCAGCCCGGTCCCGGCGGCCAGCGCCGCCAGCCCGGTCTTCCAGGCGCGGGTGCGGTAACCGTTGGAGCCGCCCGCATCCGCGGTGATCAGCAGCCGCCGGGCCCGCGGGTAGCCGCCGCGGCCTACCGCCCGCCACCAGCGGCGGATCGACTCCACCGCGAATGCCGCGGTGTCGCCGTCGGCGCCCGCGCTCACCCAGCCGGTGTTCGCGGCCACGTCGCAGACCCCGTACGGGACGGCCTTGCCGGCCTCCTTGTCGGGGAAGTCGTGGTCGCGCACCCGGACCGGCCGGCCCTTCGGCTGGTACTCGCGGCCGGTATTGGCGTAGTCGCCGACCTTCTCCTTCTTCTTGGTGTCAACGCTGATCACCGGCTGGCCGGCGGCAAGGTGCTCAGCAACACGGGCGCTGATGTACCGGAACTGCGCGTCACGGTCCGGGTGCCGGCGGCCCTCGATGGCCCTGGCGTTGCCCTGCAGGCTGAAGCCCTCCTCCCGCAGCAGGTCACCCACCGTGTCCGCCGAGACCTTATGGCCCTGCCGGGTCAGCTCCTCCGCCAGCTTACGGGCCGGCTTCGCCGTCCACCGCAGCGGCGACATCGGATCACCCCGGCTGCCCGGCTCGACCAGGGCCAGCAACGCCGGCCGCAGCCCCGGGTCCACCTCGGCCACCCGCTTGCGGCCCCCGCCCGGCCGGCGTGCCCGGCCCAGCGGCTCCTCGCCGGAGTCCAGCTCGGCGGCGCCTTGTGCCACCGTCGCCTCACGCACGCCCGCAGCCCGGGCCACCAGCCGAATCCCGCCATGACCCACCGCCCGGGCCTCGGCTCCCATCAGCAGCCGCCGCTGCCGCTCGTCCAGGTGCGGGAACAGCACCGTGAACTTCGCCGCCAGCGGCTCCTCAAACCCCTCCGCAACCCGCATACCACAACAATGACACCCAGAACGAGAAACTACGGGTTAATCCTCTGCGAGCCCTTAGGCCCGTTCGGAATCGAGGTCGGCCAGCGCGTTGGCCAGTACCGGGAAAAGGCCAGGGCTGGCGGCCACCACCATGGAGGTGCTCTCGGTCTTGCCGCCAAGGCCGCCGACCACCGCGCCCGCCTCGCGGGCGATCAGGCCGCCGGCCGCGAAGTCCCAGTAGTTCAGGCCGCGCTCGAAGAACGCGTCGAGCCTCCCGGCTGCCACCGAGCACAGGTCCACGGAGGCGGAACCCCCGCGCCGGATGTCCCGTATGTGTGGCAGCAGCGCCGCGATCACCTCGCCCTGCACCTGCCGGCGTCCCGCGTCGTAACCGAACCCGGTTCCCACCAGGGCCTGCCCGAGCGGAACCCCGGAGGAGCAGCGCAGCGCGACCTTGGCCTCGCCCCGGTGCAGCCAGGCGCCCCGGCCCGCCAGGGCCGTGAAGGTCTCGCCTGCGCGCGGGACCTCGACCACCCCGGCGACCACCGTTCCGTCTACCTCGGCCGCGATGGACACCGCCCAGTCGCGCAGGCCGTACAGGTAGTTGACGGTCCCGTCCAGCGGGTCCACGACCCAGCGCACCCGCGCCGGCCGGCCATCATCGCCTTCGAGCCCCGCCGGGCCGCCCGCCGTCTGGCCGCCTTCCTCGCCCAGGACGGCGTCGCCGGGCCGGTGCGCGCGGATCCGGCTGGTAATCAGCGCCTCGGACCGGCGGTCCATCTCGGTCACCACATCGGTCGGGCTCGACTTGGTCTCGACGACCTCCGGGCGTTCGTCGCCCCGCCAGGAGGCCAGCAGCCGGCCCGCCTCGGCGGCAGCGGCCACCGCGATCTGGAGTAGCGCCCTGGCGTCCTCGCCGGCCTGCGGGCCCGTCATGCCGCCGACGCTCCCCTCGGCCGGTCGGCCGGAGGCGTGTACCGGCAGCAGCCGGCCGGGCAGTCCTGGCTCGGCACGCCCAGGCACCCGAGCGCCTCCGCCACCGGATTATCCAGAACCGTATTATCCGGTCGTGGGCTATCCGGTCGTGGGCTATCCGGTCGTGGGCTATCCGGTCGTGGGCTATCCGAGGCTGGTTTATTGCCGGGCCGTGACAGGCGCTCCCGGACCAGTTCGGTGATCATGGAGGCGAACCTGGGGTCAGTGCTGGGGGTGGCCGCCCGGGCGAAGGCCAGGCCCAGCGAGTCAGCGGCCTGGGCGGCCTCGGCATCCAGGTCATGCCGGACCTCCATGTGGTCGGACACGAACCCGGCCGGGATCACCACTACGGCCTGCGTCCCGGCCCTAGCCAGCTCACCCAGGTGATCGCAGACATCGGGTTCGAGCCAGGGCTGGGATGGCGGGCCGCTCCGGCTCTGGTAGGCCAGGCTGCGGGGGTGCGTGATGCCCACCCGTTCGGCAATGAGACGGGCAGCCTCGGTCAGCTCGGCTACGTACGTGTTACCTCCCCGTGGTCCGCTGGCCGCAGCCATCGCGGCCGGGATGCTGTGCGCGGTGAACACCAGGTGGGCGTCGTCCCGCAGGTCGGCGGGGAGCGTAGCCAAGGCGGCGCGCGTGCTGGCGGCGAACGGCTCGATGAAGCCCGGGTGGTTGAAGAAGCGCCTGATCTTGTCGATCCTGGGCGCGCCGGGGCCGGCCGCGGCGCGGGCCCGCTCGATGTCGTTCAGGTACTGCCGGCAGCTCGAGTACGAACTGTAGGCGGAGGTCACGAAGGCGACCGCGTGACGCACGCCGTCACCGGCCATGGCCCGTACCGTGTCGGCGAGGAACGGTTGCCAGTTCCTGTTCCCCCAGTAGACGGGCAGCGACACGCCGCTGGCCGAGAAGTCGGCGCGCACCGCCGCCAGCAGGTCCCGGCACTGCTGGTTGATCGGGCTCACCCCGCCGACCGCGTAGTAGTGCTCGGCCACGCTGGCCAGCCGGTCCGGGGGGACGCCGCGACCGCGGGTGACGTTTTCCAGGAACGGCATCACCTCGTCGGGGCCTTCCGGGCCGCCGAACGAGACAAGCAGGAAAGCGTCGTATGCCGGCATGCCTCCATCCAACCAGGGCTGCCGCGCGGCTATGCCTGGGGCGTGCGCGAGTTCGCGAGGAAACCCGGTTGGCGGCGTTCGATATCGTAACGATCATGGGGCAATGCGGTCGCCGACGAGCTGTGCTTCGTCGTCGGCCCGGCCGGCGTGACGCTGCTGGCGACCGAGGTCTTCCCGGCTTCCGGCGTCGGCGTCGCGGCCCTGCTGTGCGTGCTCGGGACGCTGTGGTTCACCGCGCAGCGCGGCACCGAGCCGGTGATCGCCCCGCCGGACCGGCGCGCCGACGGGCGGCCAGCCGGGCTGCGAGGCGCGGCCGCGCCCGGACTGGTCGTGCTGACCCCTGTCTACCTGCTGCTCGGCGCGATGTTCGTGTCGATCGACCTGAGCACGGCGCCGCCTGCGCGGCGACCTGCCTGGCCGGCCTGCGCCGCCTCGCCGTGCCGGCTCAGGGGTAGTTCTGGGCGTACTCGCTGGCCAGCGCGAGCACCTCGTCGACATACCAGGTCGCGTGGTTGTAGGCGAAGATCGCGCCGCGCAGCGTCGCGGGGTTCCCGGCGCCGTCGGCGCACAGCATGCGCGCGGCGGAGGGCACGGCGTCGAGCGGGTTCATGATGTCCGGCGGGCCGGTCTGGCCGAATCCGACGATGCCCCACTCGGCCCAGGTGGCTGGCATGAATTGCATCGGGCCGAGCGCGCCCGCGCTCGACGGCCCGTCGTTGGCGCCGTTGCCGCTCTCGATCTCGCCGATCGCGGCCAGCACGGTCCAGGACATCGTGGAGCAGTACTTCTCGGTGGACGCCTTGTACAGCGCCAGGTAGCTGCTCGGCACGCCGGTGGTCGGCACGTTGGTGGCGACCGGGAGCTTGCTCACGGTGACCACGGGCACCAGGTTGATCACCTTCGCGCCGGTGCCTATGACCAATTTGACCTTCGCCATCAGCGTGACCAGGTTCGCGCCTGGCGCGTTGATCAGGATGGCGAAGTTCTTCGCCAGCCCCAGCTGCTCCGACCGGGCCTGGTCCACGATCGCGTCCGCGCCGGGCACGCTGAGCGCGGTCTGCGCGCCGAACGTCACCTGCGCCTGGACCGCGGCCGAAACCTGATAAGAGTTCCCGGCCGACAGGTGGAGCTTGCCGGCGGCCTCGTGGGTGCTGATCAGCTGTCCCTTGCCCAGGTCCGTCCAGACCGCGTTCGCCGCTGCGGTCTCCGGCGGGGTCCAGGACCGGAACGCCTGCGGCGACACCCCGAGCACGTCGGCGTTCTGGCCGTTGACCGTGACCTTGCCCCCGTCGATGGGCAGGACCGCCCGCACCCCCGCCAGCTTGCTGATCGTGGCCAGCTGCGCCGTGGTGATCCCGGCCGGCGCCGCGGCGATCAGGTCGGGCACGAACAGCTGCCGTGGCGGCGCCCCGGCCGATCCCGGGACCTTCAGTGAGCCTGGGACGGAGCCGGCGGCCGCGGCCACGCCGGGGGGCGGGGCCACGGTGAAGCTGAACGGACCTCCCGGGCCGGGGGTGGACGCGGCGCCTACCCCAACGGCGAAGGCGGTCAGCGTCGCGGACGCCGCGGCGGTGACCACGCCGAGCTGGACCGCACGTCGCAAGGGCAAGGGCAGCACAATGTATAGACGATATAAGCCGCCCCACGCCAACAGAAAGTACCCGGCCAGATTATTAAAGGATCCTTAAGAATCTTATTGACAGATCTTCAGCTTTCCGGCTCACCGGCTGCCTGCGGGCGTCTCGGCCAGCGGAGCAAACCGGATATCGTGCGCCGCGCCGGGCGCGCCGAACGCCAGGACGCGCTCGGCTTCCGCGGTCAGCGCGCCGCGCTCCCGGACGGGGCCGAACATCTCGATGGTCAGCGTGGCCTTCTTCACCCCCCCTTCCTTGGCCAGCCGCCACATCCCGGCCACGAACCCGTCGATGAGCACCGGTCCGGGAATGACGCCGTTGATCGTGTAGAGCCGTCTGGTGGCCTCGGGGCCGATGACCCGGGACCGTTCGGCGTGGGAGAGCACGAGGTTGTCGAAGTCGGCCACCAGCCGGACCGGAGCGGGCACCCAGGCGCCCGGGCGCGGCGCGGTGGGCAGGTCGAACAGCTCGGCACCCTGTTCGTCGCGGAAGATGACCAGGGACGGCCTGAGCTGCTCCAGCACCGCCTTCAGCCCGGTCAGCCCGGACCAGGCCTGCACGTCCCGCACCGTGGCCGGGCCGAACGCGCCCAGGTACCTGGTCACCAGCTGCGCGAGGTCGGCCCGGGAGGCCGCCCGGACCGCGGGCGCCGGCTCCCGGGACGGACGCCGCTGGCCGAGCCAGCGTTCGGCCGACGTGTGCAGCGACTGGCCGGCCTGTCCCCAGACGGCCCGCGGCGGCACCTGGACCAGCGGCACGTAGGTACGCACGCCCTGGGCCAGGGCGGCGGGCGGATGATCGGGCCAGCGCGCCGCCAGGGCCTGGCCGAGCTGGCTGAACGTCATCGGCTCGGACTCCACCAGGCTTCGGCCCGCCGCGGCCAGCTCGCCCGGGTCCACCCCGGCCAGCTGCTTGCCGAACGCGCCGCGCATGCCGCGCTCGATCACCGGCTGGACGAGGCGGCGCAGCGGCAGGCAGTCCCGGGCGGACACCAGGTGGATGGTGCCGCGCATCAGCGCGATCCTGACCACGCTCCGGTCGGTGATCAGCGCCGCCAGGTCGTCGGGACGGAATCCGTCCAGCCGGGAATGCAGCCCGTAGTAGGGCGGGAACGGGGCCTGCGCCTGCAGCCCGACCAGGTGCTCGATCGTCTGCACCACCTGCGCGGCCCGGTCAGGCCCGGCGGCGGGCAGCGGGGAACGCTCGAGCAGCAGCTGGCGGGCGAGCAGCGCGCGGTTGACCGCGCGCCGGGTCAGCACCTGCGACCCCGCCATCAGTAGCAGATATCCGTGTGCAGCCGGGCCGCGGGCGGCGGGTGGGCCAGGGCCTGCGCGGTGCGCGCGTCCGCCGGGCGGTGCAGCACCACGTAGCCGTCGTCGGCAAACATCCGCGTGTAGCCGTGCGCCTGCAGGTAGGTCAGCTCCTGCGCCTGCTGGCTGGGCGTGCAGAACGGGAAGTCGAGCCCGAGGGTGTCCCCCACCACCCACGGCGCCCATCGCGGCGTCCCGTCGAGCAGCAGCACGGTGTCCCGGCCGGACAACCGCGGGCCGATGTTGTTGGACGCCTCCACCTCCACCCCGGCGGGCACCTGCGCGATGGCCGCCGCGGCGGCCCGCATCCGCGCGTTGACCCCGTAAAAGCCCGGCTTGAGCAGCGGCCCGAGCGGCGAGGACGGGAGGTACACCAGCGCGGCCGCGCAGATCGCGGCGGCCCAGATGGTCGCGACCGGCCACGCCTTGCCGCCTCGCCTGAGCCAGGCCGGGCGGCTGAACGGGTAGGTCAGCCAGGCGTGCCAGCCAGCCGGACCCTTCTCCCAGCGCCGTTGCAGGCGTGCGGCGCCGTCCACCGCGGCGCAGCACAGCATCATCACCACGAACGCGTCGTACTGGAACTTCGCCTGCCACCACAGCGGATAGCCCGACGCCAGCATCCGTTCGGCCAGCGGCGGCAGGACCGCCACCAGCATCGGGGACGCGAGCGGCAGGAATCCGAACGTCGCGAGCAGCCCGATCATGGTGCGGGCCTTGACCGACGGCGTGACGAACACCCGCAGCGCGTGCAGCGGGTGGGTGATCACGTTCAGCAGGGCACTGCCCAGGGTGGACCCGAACTGGTCATACGCCCAGTAGAAGGTGGCCGAGCCCCCGAACGCCGGGATCAGCAGGTGGGTAGCCGCCCAGGTCGCGGCCACGCCGCCCACCACGAAGGCCAGGCCGGTCCAGCGCCTGCGGGTCAGCAGCAGGTAACAGCCGAAGCCCGCGACGAGCAGCCCCATATCCTCCTTGACCAGCAGCAGCGCCACCGCGGCGAGCACCCCGTGCCCTTGCTTCCCCGCGTCGAACCGCTCCACCATGACCGCGGTCAGCACCGGGACGAATGCGACCTCGTGGAAATCGAAGATGACCGCTTCCATCACCGGCAGCGACAAGGCGTAGGCCACGCAGACGAAATACGCGGCCCCCGGGCCGAGCTGGCGCCGGGTGTAGGCCCACAGCGGCGGGATGGCCAGGGCGAACAGGACGCCCTGCGCGACCAGCAGGGTAGCCGGGCTGTCGTGGATCCAGTACAGCGGCGCGAACAGCGCCAGGACCGGCGACCAGTGGTCGGCCAGCAGCAGGAAGTGCGCGCCCTCCCCGTCGGAGACACCGCGCGCGATCGAGACCGGGGCCTGCAGATGCGCGTAGCCGCGGATGCCCTGGTCGAAGATGACCAGGTCGAACGTGGTGGCCAGGAAGCGGCGGAACAGGACGAGCGAGGCCAGGCAGTAGATGAACGCAGCCGCCGCGGTGAGCGTGCCCACCTTGACGGTGTCGCGGGCCCAGAGCCCGCTGAACCGCCCGGTACCGCCGACCGCCCCGTCAGCCGCGCTGAGGGCGGTCGCTGCGCTGGCCGGCCGCGAGCCGGCCGCCTGACTACTCACCGCAGGAAGGGTAGCAGCGCCGCCGTGTGGACCGAATGCGCGGGAGAATGGACGCGGAGGGCTACTCTCTTGCTATGAACCAGGCAAGCCCAGCCCCCGCCAGTGCCGCTCCACGCGGGGCCGGGCGTCCACCGACAAAACAACTTGCCAGACCGTCGCTGGGTGGCGGCACCCCCGCCCAGGACCGCGAGTTGCGCGCGCAGGGCCGCGAGACTGTCCGCCGGCTGCTCGAGGCGGGCATGGTGGAGTTCGAGGGCCGCGGCTTCCACGGCGTCCGGGTGGACGACGTGGTGCGCCGGGCCGGCATTTCGCACGGCACCTTCTATCTGTACTTCTCTAACAAGGAAGACCTGTTCAAGGCGCTGCTGAAGGACGCCCTGCACGACATGGAGATCGTGGCCGGCGACTTTCCCGTCGTCACCAGCGACGACACCGGGCTTAAGGTACTGCGCCAGTGGGTCCGCAACTTCTTCCGGGCCTACGCCGCGCACGCGACCGTGATCCGCATCCTCAGCCAGGCCGACCTGGTGCCCGAGGAGGTGTTCGGCGACGGCCTGCGGCTGTTCTTCAACATCGCGGAGGCGATGACCACAGGCATGACCGCGGCCGCCCATGCGGCCGGGCAGCAGCGAGACGAAGGCGCCGAACTCACCGCGGTGGCCTGCCTGATGATGCTCGAGCGGGTGAACTACCTGATCAGCGCCGAGGTCCCGCTGCCGGAAGACGAGATGGCCGACCGGATCGCGGACATCATGTACGCCGCGTTCGGCCTCAACCTTCCATGATCGCGGTGCGGCTGGCGCGATGGCGATAGCAGGGCGGCGATAGCATCCGCGTCGGTCGGGAAGAATTTCTAGCGTGCGATTTCTCAATGAGACAGCCCCCGGGCACGACCTGACCTACAGCGACGTCTTCATGGTGCCCGGCCGGTCAGCCGTCGGCTCACGGCTCGACGTCGACCTGTCCACTACCGACGGCAGCGGCGCCACCATCCCGATCGTGACCGCCAACATGACCGCCGTCTCCGGGCGGCGTATGGCGGAGACCGTGGCGCGGCGGGGCGGCATCGCGATCCTGCCGCAGGACATCCCGGCCGACGTCGTCGCGGACGTGATCACCTGGGTGAAGTCGCGGGACCTAGTGGTGGAGACCGCGCTGACGCTGGCGCCGTCCGACACCGCGGGCGACGCGCTCAGCCTGCTGCCCAAGCGAGCGCACGGCGCCGTCATCGTGGTGGAGGACGGGCGGCCGGTCGGCGTGGCCACCGAGGCCGACTGCCTCGGGGTGGACCGGTTCACCCAGCTGAGGCAGGTGATGTCCGCCGACCCGTTCACCCTCCCCGCGGGGACGCCGCCCGAGCAGGCGTTCTCCCTGCTGCACGACGGACGGCACCGGCTTGCGCCCGTGGTGGACCGGACCGGCCACTGCCTGGGCATCATGACCAGGACCGGGGCGCTGCGCGCCACGTTGTACTCCCCCGCCGTCGACGCCTCGGGCCAGCTGCGGGTCGGTGCGGCCATCGGGGTCAACGGCGACGTGGCGGCCAAGGCGAAGTTGCTGCTCGACGCGGGCGCCGACGTGCTCGTGGTGGACACCGCGCACGGCCACCAGGAGAAGATGATCTGTGCCCTCCAAGCCGTGCGCGGGCTGAGCCCTGACGTGCCGGTGGTGGCCGGGAACGTCGTCACCGCAGCCGGGGTCGCCGACCTGGTATCGGCGGGGGCGGACATCGTCAAGGTCGGCGTCGGGCCGGGCGCGATGTGCACCACCCGGATGATGACCGGCGTCGGGCGGCCGCAATTCTCCGCCGTGCTCGAGTGCGCCGGCGAGGCCCGGCGGCTGGGCGCCTCGGTCTGGGCCGACGGCGGGGTCAGGCACCCGCGCGACGTGGCGCTGGCGCTGGCCGCGGGCGCCTCGAACGTGATGATCGGGTCGTGGTTCGCCGGGACCTACGAGTCCCCGGGCGACACGTTCCGGTCACCCGAGGGGCGGCTGTACAAGGAGAGCTTCGGTATGGCGTCGGCGCGGGCGGTGCGGCTGCGTTCGGCCAGCGACTCGCCGTTCGAGCGGGCCCGGAAGGAGTTGTTCGAGGAGGGCATCTCCTCGGCGCGGATGTACCTGGACCCGGTGCGCCCAGGCGTGGAGGACCTGATCGACATGATCGTGGCCGGGCTGCGCTCGTCGTGCACCTACGCCGGCGCCCGCGACCTGGCGGACTTCGCCGAGCGCGCCGTCATCGGGGTGCAAAGCGCGTCCGGCTACAGCGAGGGCATGCCCGTCCCGACCAGCTGGTGACGGTCATCACCCTGTGGCATTGAGCCAGCGGACGGGAGCGCCGTCGGCCGCGCGGCGGAACGGCTCGAGCTCGTTGTCCCAGGCCGTGCCGAGGAGCCGGCTGAGCTCGTCCTCCAGCGACGCGGTGACGCCTCCCTGCGCGGCCAGCAGCATGACCGACCTGAGCCGGTTCTCGGAGATCATGATGTCGCCGTTGGCGCCGGTCACCGCGCTGAACAGGCCGAGGTCGGGCGTGTAGCAGTGACGCACGCCGTCACAGCCGGCCGAGCTGTCTTCGGTCACTTCGAACCTGAGCCGGTTCCAGCCGGCCAGCGCGGACGCGACCGCTCCCGCGGTGCCCGGCCGGGCGTGCCAGGTAAGTTCGGCCCGCAGCGCGCCCGGGGCGGCCGGCTGGCCAACCCACGGCATGCCAACTGGCGCCCCCACAATTCCGGCCACGGCCCATTCGATGTGCGGGCACAGCGCCGGGGGCGCCGAATGAACGTAAAGAACACCATGCGCGGACACCGTGCCTCCTTGTAGACGAGGTTCGCCTTCCCCTGCGGCCTCGCTAGCGCGGCACGGACTGCCCAGCTACATATTGTGCCTCATGCCCTCCCTTGACGCCAGCACTACGGCCAGGAAAACCACGTGAATTCGCAAACATGACCAGTGCGGCCGCGATCACCACGGCCAGCGCTGACCACGGAACGTAGTCGCCGAGCTGGTCGTAGATGGTCTTGGCCGAGGCGGCGGGCAGGCCGAGCCTGACGGTGACCACGCCGTGCGAGGACTGCCCCATCCAGGCGAGCAGCCTGCCCCGGGCGTCGAACGCGGCGGTGACACCGGTCAGCGCGGCCTGGACCGCCGGCCGGCCGGTCTCGGCCGCGCGCACCGCGCTGAGCGAGGCGTGCTGGTCCGGTCCCCAGGTGCCCTGGAAGGTCGAGGTCGCCGACTGGTACACGATCAGCTGAGCGCCCAGGTCGGTGTCCACCCGGGACATGTCGGGGAACGCCGACTCGAAGCAGATCAGCACGCCGATCGGCAGGGGCCGTCCCGCAGTGTCCGTCGCGTACATCAGGTGCGCGCCGGTTCCGGGGATCATGTTGGACGCCGCCGCCTTGCTGATCCTGGTGAGCCAGCCCAGCTGCTGCCGGAACGGTATGTACTCGCCGAACGGCACCAGCCGGGTCTTGACATAGATGCCTTTGATCCCGGATGGGCCAACGAGGACCGACCACTTCTCGTGGCCCTTGCCCGGCGGCGTGGCGTCCTGGTCGACTAGCAGGTCGGCGCCGTCCTCGGCGGCCAGGGTCTCCATCTTGGCGAGCTGGTCGCGGTTCTTGGCCAAGGTCAGGTCGACCGCGGTACTGCTCTCGCCCCAGACGATCAGGTCGGGTTTCACGCCGCTGAGCTGGCCGGAGCGGCTCAGTTCGGCGGTCAGCCGCTCGCTGGCGCCGACCCGCTGGACCGCGTTGCTGACGATCCCGGGCTGCACCAAGGCGACCGTCGCTTCGCGGGCGGCGGGGCTAGCCGGGGTGAGCGCGAACGCCAGCGGCCCGGCACCGACGCTGGCCAGCGCCACGGCCACACCGAGCACGGCGAGCCAGGGCCGCCTGGTCGCGCGGGGTATCACGCCGGGCAGCGACTCGATAACGATCACGAGCGCCACGTTCGTCATCACCAGCGCGAAGCTGACCAGCCATGCACCGCCCACCGCGGCCAGCGCGAGCACGGCGGGATGCTGCCACTGGCTGACGCCCAACACGGCCCACGGGCCGCCGAGGGCCTGCCAGGACCGCAGCCACTCGGTGAGCAGCCAGCAGCTCGGCACCACGACCAGCGCGGCCAGCGCCCGCGGCCAGGTCACCGGCGG
>WNGL01008743.1_pt1 | contig 11805 bp, 9 predicted proteins | sample 5400591 | NCBI WGS metagenome assembly WNGL01 (sample SAMN13153377, study PRJNA577476) | soil metagenome | isolation source: 80 cm soil or saprolite under Garry oak tree replicate 1 | place: USA:California | collected 2016-06-15
ACGAGCCGAGCACCATCCCGATGACCGGCGACAGCACGATGAAGAGGGCGATCTTGAGGATCCCGCTGCCGACCAGGCCCTGCATGCCGAGCGTGGGCAGGGTCGCGCCGACCATCCCGCCCGCCAGCGCGTGCGACGACGAGGAGGGGAGCCCCCACTTCCAGGTGAGGAGGTTCCACACGATGGCGCCGAAGAGGGAGGCGAAGATCACCGACAGCACGAGCGACGAGCCCTGGGCACGCAGGAGCTCGAAATGGATGATGCCCTTCCCCATCGTGTTCGCGACGTGGAGCTGGCCGCCCCAGAAGGCGGGCGCCGCCGCGACGAAGTTGAAGAAGGCCGCCCAGGCCACCGCCGTGACCGGCGTGAGGACGCGGGTGGAGACGACGGTCGCGATGGAGTTCGCCGCATCGTGAAAGCCGTTGATGAAGTCGAAGATGAGCGCGACGGCGATGAGGCCGATGACGGAGGCGAGGAGCATTGCGGGAGGGCGGGCGGGAGCTACGCGTGCTCGAGCACCACACCCTCGATCACGTTCGCGACGTCCTCGGCGCGGTCGATGCCGTCCTCGATGAGATCGAGGATCTCCTTCCACTTCATGACGAAGAGCGGATCGTGCCCTCCCTTGAACAGGTCGGCGATGGCGCGCCGGATGAGCGTGTCCGCCCGGTTCTCGCAGACGTTGACCTGCTTGCAGGCCTCGAGCACCTGGGCCGGGTTCTTGATGTCGCGCAGGCCGCGCAGCGCGGTCTGCATCGTCTCGGCGGCGGCCACCAGCACCGCGGCCAGCTCGCGGGCGTCGGGCAGCACCTCCGTGATGCCGTACAGGCCGAGGCGCTCGCTGGCGGCGTCGGTCAGGTCGAGCACGTCGTCGATGCGCGAGAGCAGCCGGTGGATCTCCGCCCGGTCGAAGGGCGTGATGAACTGTTGGTGAAGTCGGGAGAAGGCCCGGTGGGTGATGTCGTCACCCTTGTGCTCGACCTGCTTGATGGCCTCCACCTTGCGCGGCACGTCGGTGAAGTCCTCGAGGAGCGCCTTGAAGAGCCGGGCGCCCTCGACGGTCGCGGCGGCGAGCTTCTCGAAGTCGTCGAAGAAGTCGTCCGACCGCGGCATCAGCTTTTCGAGGAAGGACATGGCGCGCGGAAGATAGCGAATTCGCCGCACGAGTCCACCGTCCCGGGGCCGTCGGCTGGCCGTCCGATCGCTGGTGCGGCGAAATCTCCCGTCCTGGCGGGTACCTAGCCCTGAGCTGCCGGGCTACAGCGTGGACGGGTACCCGTCCGGCGCCAGCTCGGCGCTCTGGGCGCGCTGCCGCCAGGTCCGGCCGAGCGGCCTCGGCACCGGGGCGCGGCCGGGCGAGCGCTGCTTCTGGACCTCGCGCTGCACGAGGCGCCTCAGGCGCTGGGCGCAGTCGAGGAGGGCGGCGTGAAAGTCGTCGCGCACCGCTTCGACCCGCATCGTGCGGGAGTTCGGCATGCGGAAGGTGACCTTGCACGCCTGGTCCACTCCGCCCTTGCCCGGCTTCGTGTCCTCGACATGCACGGTGAGCTCGGTGGCGGGGCTGTCGTGCAGGCGCCTGAGTGGGGCGAGGAGGTGCTTCTCCAGGAAGACGGTGACGTCGCGGGGAGCGGCCAGGTGGTGGGCGTGGATGGAGACCTTCATGCCCTTCAAGTAGGGACGCTCCAGGGCGGGCGACAGGTATACCTTTGGTCTCCATGACCGAACGCCTGTACGAGACCGATCCCTACCTCGCCCGCTTCGAGGCGGAGGTGGTCGCGGAGCGGCGGCTCGGTGAGCGCCCGGCGGTGGTGCTCACCCGGACCGCCTTTTACCCGGAGGGCGGCGGACAGCCGTCCGATCGGGGGACCCTCGGGGGTGCCCGGGTGGTGGACGTGCAGCAGGTGGGCGGGGAGATCCTGCACGCCATCGAGGGCGCGCTCCCCGCCGGCCGCGTGGCGGGCGAGCTCGACTGGGCGCGCCGCTTCGATCACATGCAGCAACACCACGGCCAGCACCTCCTCTCCGCGATCTTCGAGAAGCGCTTCTCCGCGCAGACGGTCTCGTTCCACCTGGGCGAGCGCACCTGCTCCATCGACCTCGACCTCTCCGCCGACCGCCTGAAGCCGGCCGCGCTCGCGGAGGTGGAGCGCGCGGCGAACGAGGTGGTGTGGCGCGACCTGCCCATCGAGGCGCGCGAGCTGAAGCCGGAGGAGCTCGCGAGGCTGCCCTTGCGCAAGGAGCCGGTGAAGGGCTCGCGCGTCGTCACGGTGGAGGGCGTCGACCACAGCCCGTGCGGCGGCACGCACCCCCGCCGCACCGGCGAGGTGGGCGCCATCGCGGTGCTGGGCGCGCAGAAATGGGGGGCGGGCGCGCGGGTCGAGTTCGCCTGCGGCGGTCGGGTGCTGATGCTCCTCCGCGAGAGCGCCGAGCGCCTCGGCCAGGTGGCGGGCGCGCTGCGCTGCGCGCCGCCCGAGGCCCCGGAGGCGGCGGTGCGGCTGGCGGGAGAGGCGGTGGGTCGGAAGAAGGACGTGGAGCGGCTCACGGTCGCGCTCGCCACGGCCGAGGCCGAGCGGCTCGCGCCGCGCGGGAGCCTCGTCGTCGAGGAGCTCACCCCGCCCCCGGGCACCGAGGCCGCGGCGTGGCTCCGGGCCGTGGCGCAGGCGCTCGCGGGGCGCGATCGGCTGGCGCTCCTCGCCGCTCGCGGCGACGGCCGCGGTTACCTGTGCTTCGCGCGGGCGAAGGGCGCCGGGCCCGATCTGGGAGCCCTGCTCCGCGAGGCGGTGGCGACCCTCGGCGGCAAGGGCGGCGGGGCGCCCGAGCTCGCCCAGGGCGCCGGTCCGGCCGCAGAGAAGCTGCCGGAGGCGCTGGAGCGGGCGCGCCGTAGGGCGGGGGCTTGTCCCCCGCCGGCGCGCGCGCCGACGTCGTAGGGCGGGGGCTTGTCCCCCGCCGCCGGATCACCTCTCGAACAGCTCCTCCACCCTCACCACCTTCACGTCCTGCGGTCTGGCGAGGCCCAGGGGGAACCGTGCGATGACCTCGTCGGCGGCCAGCACGGCGGGCGGCTTCGGCCCGGCGTACGTCATGGGCGAGGGGTCGCCCCTGCGGAGCTCCGCCGCCAGCTCGGCCGCACCGTGGGTGGCGACAGCGATGCGGAGCCGCGCCGGATCGACGTGGCGCCGCAGCGCCGCGTTCACCTCCTCGAGCTTCAGCGCGCCGAGCCGAGCCCGCAGCGTCTCGAGCCACGGCCGCTCGAGCCCGTAGAAGCGATCGTCGAGGGCGTACCCGAGCTTGCGCGAGTCGGTCTGGTCGAAGGAGAGCGTGTAGCCGGCCAGGAACTGCTTCACGCGATCGAGCTCCTCCTGCGTGAGGCCCCGCTTCGCCCAGCGGTCGATCTCGTACAGCGCGGCGCGGATGGCGAACAGCCGGTGCTGCGGCTCGACCGGGCGGATCCACACCGTGAACTCCTGGTACGAGCGCGGGTGATTCACGGCCGGCAGCGCGCCCCCGGGCGCCTGGACGAAGTGCTCCGGGTAGGCGTAGTCGCCGTAATTGAGGCCGCGGATCTCGCGCAGCTCGTCGAAGAGCCGGAACGCCGCCCCCTGCCGGTGCTCGCCCAGCGCGGAGACCGCCACCACCAGCGCCGGGAAGTCGGGATCGCCGCGGCGGACGTCCCAGGTGAAGCCCATCGAGATGGCGGTCGATGGGGTGGCCTTCTCGATGAGGAGGAAGCGCGGGGCGGCGGTGACGGGCGCGGGGAGGGTCGCGCGCGGCGAGCCGGCCGGCAGGCCCGACAGCTCCCGCGCCAGCCGCGCCGGCAGGTCGCCCTCGTACGCGCCCGCCGCGCCGACGGTGAGGCGAGCGAGCGTGAACACCCGCTTCCAGTGCGTCTGGATGTCCTCGGCGGTGATGCTCTTCAGGCCCTGCACGGTCCCGCCGACGAAGTGGCCGTACGGGTGTCCGCCGTAGAGCGCGAGCGCGAGCGCCTCCTTGCCCAGCTCCTCGTCGCTCTCGGCGCGGAGCCCGTTCACGATGGCGTCGATGGCGCGGCTCCTGAGCCGCTCCATCTCCCGCGGGTCGAAGCGCGGCCGGCGCAGCACGTCGACGAGGATGGGCAGGAATCGCTCCAGTGCATCCTTGGTGCAGCGCCCCGCGAAGACCGTGGTCTCCTCGTCGGTCACCGCCTCCAGCTCGGCCGCCATCGGGTAGAGCGCCCGCGCCAGCTCGGCCGAGCTGAGCCGTTCGGTGCCACCCTCCGCCATGACGGCGGCGGTGAGCGCGGTGAGGCCCTCCTTGCCGGGGGGATCGTCGACGGCGCCGGCGAGGAAGAACAGCCGCACCGAGACGGTCGGTCGCGCGGGCGCCGGCAGGCCGAGCTGGAGCGGGGTGCCGCTGGCGCGGAACGGCGGGGCGGTGCGCGTCACCCGGCCATCGGTGGCGGCGGGGCCGGCGCAGGCGAGCGCGAGGGGCAGGGCAAGGAGGGCGGCCAGGCCGGGGCGGCTCATCGGGCGGCTCCCTTCGCGGCGGGGGCGGCGCTCGTCGCCACCAACGCCGTCGTGCGATTCGCCGGCACGAGCCAGCGCTGGGCGAACGCGGAGAGGTCCTGCGGGCTCACGGCCTTCACGCGCTGGATCACCCGGTCGAGGTAGCCGGGGTCCCCCGTGACCGCGCCGTAGTAGACGAGCCAGATGCCGGTCCGGTACGGGGTGTCGGTTTGCAGGAGCAGCGTCGCGAGCAGGTTCGACTTCACGTCGGCGAGGAGCCCCTCGTCGACACGGCCCGCTGCGACCTCTGCCACGGCGCGCTCGGTCGCGGCGCGGGTGGGCTCCTCGGCCGCGGCGGACTTCAAGATGGCCTGATAGCCGAAGAGATAGGGGTCGCGGTGCGGCTGGAACTCCCCGCCCAGCTCCTCGACGAGGTGCTTCTCCAGGACGAGCTCTCGGTAGAGCGCGGAGGGCCGTCCGAAGAGGAGGGGCCACAGCACGAGCTGCGCGGCCGTCGCGTCGAGGTCGGCGGCGCCGGGGGTGTGCCAGCCCGACCAGAGCCGCGGCAGGATGGGCGTCGGCCAGCCGCGGCGGGTTTCCTTTTCCTTTCCCTGCGGCGGCTCGACCTCGACCCGCGCCTCCTCGCCACGCCCCTTCCACGGGCCGTAGCGCCTCCGGATCTCCTCGAACACCTGCTCCTCGTCGAAGTCGCCCACCACCAGCACCATCGCGTTGTCGGGCCGATAGAAGCGGCGGTACAGGTCGAGGGAGTAGCGGTAGCCGCTCGGCATGTCGCGCACGTCGCGCTCGTAGCCGATGGTGGTGTGGCGGTAGGTGTGCCGGGTGAACGCGAGCTCGCGACCGGCCTCCTCCAGCTCGAAGTCGGGAGAGGCCTGGCTCTTCAGGAGCTCGCCCAGCACGGCGCGCGACTCCACCTTGAAATCGTCCTCCCCGTAGTCGAGGTTCATGAAGCGGTCGGCCTCGAGGGCGATGACGGTCGGCAGGGCCGCGGCCGCTCCCGAGAGCCAGTAGGCCGTCACGTCGTCGTCGGTGAAGGCGTTCGTGTCGAGGCCGAGCGACTTCGTGATGCGCTCCCAGTCCTGGCCGGAGTGGCTCTTCGTCCCGCGGAAGGTGAGGTGCTCGAAGAAATGGGCGAAGCCGCTCCGCCCCGGCTCGACCTCGTTGCGGCTGCCCACGCGGAACACGGTGAAGAACGCGGCCAGCCGGGGCGAGTCGTAGGGGACGAAGAAGATCTGGAGACCGTTCTCGAGGGTGCGGCGATGGATGGGATAGGGGAAGGGCCCTGGCGCGGGCGCGGGCGCGGGCGCGGCAGCGGCGGCGAGCGAGAGGCTGAGGGCGAGGGCCAGCGTCACGAGGGGACCTCCGTCGCGGCGCCGGCGGGTGCGGGGTGGGGCCCCCGCCGACCTGGGGAACGGGCCGAGCGACCGCCGGGACGTTAGTGCGGCTCGCCGCCGTCGGCCAGCAGGACGAGCGTCGCGCCCCATCCTCCGCCCGCCTCGTCGGCGCTCCGGAAGGAGCGGACGAGTGGCGAGCGCGACAGGAGCGCTTGGACCGAGCGCCGCAGCGAGCCGGTCCCCTTGCCGTGCACGACCCGCAGCTCCCTCAGTCCGGCGGCGTGGCAGGCGGCGAGCCACTCCGGCAGGAGGTCCTTCACCTCACTCGGCCGGAAGGTGTGCAGATCGAGGACGCCGTCGATGGGCAGCTCGACCGGGGCGTCCTCCCCTTCGCCGCCGTCGTCGGACGTCACGGCTGCGGCAGCCGCGCGCGCACGAGCGCGCGCAGGTCCTCCAGCTCGAACGGCTTCTCGAGGCAGGCCTCGCGGTGAGCGTCCACGAACTCGCGGGTGGCGGGCGTGAAGGCGCCGCCGGTCACGAAGACCATTCTCCGCGCCAGCTCCGGGCGGCGCGCCTCGAGCGCCGTCCACAGGTCGATCCCGGTCTGCTCGGGCATGAGCAAGTCCGACACCACGAGATCGTACGGCTCCGCCTCGAGCCGGGCCAGTGCTTCGCGCGCGCCGAGGACCACGGTCACCTCGTGGTCGGGGGCCAGGGCCCGCCGGATGGCCGCACCGACCAGGGCCTCGTCGTCCACCACCAGGATGCGGCCGCGCCGGACGGGGGCCGCGGCGGGCGGGGAGGCCTCCTCGAGCTCCTCTGGCGTCCCGTTCCACGGCTCCAGGAGCACGCGGAAGAGCGCGCCCTCCGAGGGGGTGCTCTCCACCTCGATCGCGCCGCCCATGGCGGTGACCAGGTTGTGGCAGATGGAGAGCCCGAGCCCGGTGCCGACGCCGGGCGGCTTGGTCGTGAAGAAGGGGTCGAAGATGCGCGCGCGGTGCTCGGGCGGGATGCCGCACCCGCTGTCCTTCACCTCGATCGCCACCCGCTCTCCCGCGCTGCGCACGGTGATGCGGATCTCGTTCCGATCCGCCGCGCCCTCCGGGATGGCCTGGGCGGCGTTCACGATGAGGTTCAGGAACACCTGTCCCAGGCGGGCCTCGTTGCCGTGCACGGCCGCCACGCCGCGGAAGTCGCGCACCAGCCGCGCGCGGTGTCGGATCTCGTTCCAGGCGATGCTGATGCACGACTCCAGCACCGGCTCGACCCGGACCTCGCCGAGGCGCGTCTCGTCGCCGCGCGAGAAGGTGCGCAGGTCGCGGATGATCTGGCGCATCCGCTCGGCGCCGCCGCGCGCGTCCTCGATGGCCTGCTGCAGATCGCTCTGGGTGACGTCTCCCCCCACCCCGCCGCTGTCGAGGATCTCGCCCAGCCAGGAGAGGTTCGCGGTGACGTAGGAGAGCGGGTTGTTGAGCTCGTGCGCCACCCCGGCGGCGAGCGTGCCCACCGACGCCATCCGGTCGGCGAGCGCCAGCCGCGCCTGGAGCGCGCGCTGCTCGGTCACGTCGCGCATGAGGCCGAGGTGCACCCCGGGCAGGATGTTCCCGACCGCGGTGGCCTCGACCTGCCGGGGCGGCAGGCCGGGCCGCTCCACCTCCAGCTCGCTCGAGGCGCGGCCGTCGCGCGCGGCCTCCTTCTCCAGCGCGTCGGCCCGAGCGCGCGACGGCGCGGTGAACAGCTCCCGCGTGTGGTGCGCGAGGAGGTCGGCGCGGCTCCGGGCGAAGAGCTGGCAGGCGGCCGGGTTCACGTCGATGAGCTTGCCCTCGTCGTCGCAGAGGGTGAGGGCGTCGAGCGTGTTCTCGAAGACGGCCCGCAGCTGGCGCTCCCGGGAGAGCACCATCTGCTCGGCCGCGTGGCGGACGAGCATGGCCGAGACGATGTTCGCCACCGTCTCCAGGAAGTGTATTTCTCCCTCGGTGAAAGTGCGCCGCCGCCGGGCGAGGGCGTTCAGGACGCCGAAGGGCCGGTCGCGGCCGCGCAGCACCACCGAGGCGCTGCTCACGACGCCGAGCGCGGCCAGTCGGGGAGCCTCGAAGCGCGTCTCCGAGGCGAGGTCCAGGACCACCTGCGACGCCTGCTGCTCGACCGTGTAACCAGACATCGACCGCGGCCCGGACGGCACGCCCTCGGCCGGGAAGAGCTCGGCCTCTGCGTTCGTGGCGCGGAGCGCGAAGCGCTGGCGCTCGGGGTCGAGCTGGAGGATCTGGACGAGGTCCACCCCGAGCGTGCTCGCCACGAGCCGCACCGCCAGGGTGAGGAGCGGCTGCGGGGTCTCCGCGTTGAGCGCGAGCTCGCCCAGGTCGGCCACGGTGGCCTGTTGTCGGACGCGCTCGCGCAGCTCGGCGTCGCCGCGGCGGCGCGCCGTGACGTCGCGCGTGAACAGCGCGCGGCCGGTGATGGTCCCGCCCTCGTTGCGGATGGGGGCGGCGTACCGCTCGAGGGTGCGCCCGTCGAGGAGCGGGATGTCCTCGAAGGTCACCTCGCCCGGGAGCTGCAGGTGGCGGGAGAGGCTGGCCACGAAGGTCGCCGGCTCGAGCACCCGGGTGGCCAGCGTCGCCATCGCGGCGGCGCGGCGCGCGATCGGCGTCGCGCTCGACCGCACGTGCGCGATCTCCTCGTCGTCCAGCCCGAACAGCTCGAGGTAGCGGCGCGAGATCACCGCGACGCCCCCGGAGCGGTCGAGCTCGAGGTAGCCGTCGTCGCTCGCGCGCTGGTGGCCGACCAGCGGCTCGCGGCGGTCGCCCGCGAGGTTGCGGAGCACGAGCACGAAGCGGTCCAGCCGGCCGCTCACGAGGTAAGGGCGCGCCGCGACCTCCATGCGGCGCACCGCGCCGCTCGCGCAGCGCACGCGCAGCTCGGTCACCTGCGAGCGGCCGGAGGAGAGCCGCGCCAGCGCGCTGGAAGCGAGCTCGGCGTCGTCCGGGTGGATGAACTCGAGGGCGTGCATCCCGATCACCGCGGCGGGGTCGTAGCCCAGCAACGAGACAGCGGAGGGCGAGGCGAACCGCAGCCGCGCGTCGCCGTCGAAGACCGCCATGCCGTCGCTGGCGGGGTCGAGGAGGCCGTCCGCCTCGCTCGCGCCGCACGCGAACGGGTCGGTGGGGTCAGGTGGGCCCATGTGCTCGCGTCTTCCGCATGCCGCTCGATTCTCATGCAGGAGCCGCGCCCCGCGCCAGCGCCCGCCGGTGAGGGAAACGCGACGGGTGATCGGTCACCCGCGCCGCGGCGACCCGGCGGCCGGAGGGCAAGCATGCCATAGAGGAGCAGTGCCGGATCTGTCCGAGTGGTGGTCGCGGCTCCGCGCGCTCCTGGCGGCGGAGCGCGAGGAGGAGCGGGTCCGCTTCGCCGAGCTGCGCGGCCGCCTCTCGTTGCGCGAGCGCGAGGCGCGCGGGTTCGCGCTCGCCGACGTGGAGGCGCTGGACGAGGCGGGCCTCGCCGGGCGGGCGCTGGTGAGCTATGGGCGGGCTGACGGGCGGGCGCTCGCCGGCGCGAGGATGGGCGTGGGGAGCCTCGTCAAGGTGCAGCCGCGCCGCAGCGCCGCGGAGCCGCCGCCGCCCGACGCGCCAGCCGGGGTGGTGGCGCGGCGGACGCGCCAGCGGCTGGCGGTCGCGTTCGACGAGCCGCCGCCGGACTGGGCGACGGAGGGTCGGGTGGTGCTGGAGCTGGAGCCCTCGCCCGTGACCTGGGAGCGGCTCGCCGCCGGCCTCACCCGGATGGTGGAGACGGCGGAGGGACGGCGCTGGCACGGCGTGCTGGGCGGCGGCGGTGCGGCGAGGTTCGAGGCTCGACCGCGCGGCCCGGCGCTCTCCGTCCGGCTCAACCCCGAGCAGGAGCGCGCGCTCGACCTCGCCGACCGCGCCGCCGACGTGGCGCTCGTGCACGGACCGCCCGGCACGGGCAAGACGACGGTGCTGGTGGAGGTCGTGCGCCGGGCGGTGGCCCGGGGCGAGTCCGTGCTGGCCGCCGCGCCCTCGAACCTCGCGGTCGACAACCTGCTCGAGCGGCTCCTCGCGGCGGGCGTGGGCGGGGTGCGGGTCGGTCACCCGGCCCGCGTCCTGCCCGCGCTGCTCGAGCACACGCTGGAGGCGCAGGTGGCCGGGCACGAGGCGGCGCGCATCGCGCAGGACCTCGTCCGCGAGGCGCTCGAGCTGCGTCGGTCGGCGCGGAAGCGCAAGCAGCGCCGCGGGCCGGGGCGCTTCAGCGAGGCGCGGGTGGCCGAGCGCGACGCCCGCGCGCTCCTCGCCGAGGCGCGCGCGCTCCAGGCGAGAGCGGAGCGGGAGGTGCTCTCGCGCGCGCCGGTGGTGCTCGCCACGCTCGGCGCGCTGGATGGCCCCGTCCTGGCCGGCCGCCGCTTCACGCTTTCCGTGATCGACGAGGCGACGCAGGCGGTCGAGCCCGCCGCCTACCTGGCGCTCCTGCGCTGCGAGCGGGCGGTGCTGGCCGGAGACCACCTGCAGCTCCCGCCGACGGTGCTCTCGGCCGCGGCGCAGCAGGGTGGCCTGGGCGTATCGCTCTTCGAGCGGCTCATCGCGCTCCACGGCGACGCGGTGAAGGTGACGCTCGCCGAGCAGCACCGCATGCACGAGGCGATCATGCGCTTCCCCTCGGACGCGCTCTACGGGGGCGCCCTGCGGGCACACCCGGCGGTCGCGGGGCGCGCGCTGGACGCGGCGCCGCTCGAGGTGGTGGACACCTCCGGGCGCGGCTTCGAGGAGTCCACGCCGGAGGGCTCGGACTCGAAGCAGAACGAGGGCGAGGCCGAGCTGGTGGCGGCGGAGGTGGCGCGCGTCCTCGCCCTGGGTGTCGCGCCCGGCGAGCTGGCCGTCATCTCGCCCTACGACGCGCAGGTGCAGCGGCTGCGGCACCTCCTCGCCCCGTGGCTGGACGAGGGCCTGGAGGTGGACACCGTCGACGGCTTCCAGGGCCGGGAGAAGGACGCGGTGGTGGTGTCGCTCGTGCGGTCGAACGAGACCGGCGAGGTGGGCTTCCTCGCCGACGTGCGCCGCATGAACGTCGCGCTCACCCGCGCCCGGCAGAAGCTGGTGGTGGTGGGCGACGGCGCCACGATCGCGCGCCACCCGTTCTACGCGGCCTTCCTGGAGCACGCGCAGCGGACCGGCGCGTGGCGCAGCGCGTGGGAGCGGTAAAGGCAGGTCGGGGTCGGGGTCGGGGTCGAGTCAATTCCCCCTCTCCCCCGGCGGGGGAGAGGGCCGGGGTGAGGGGGCTTCGGTCCTCGCGGCTTCTTCGCAGGCTCGCGCCAGCCTGCGGCTGTCACTGCGCCTGCTGTTCAAGGTCCGCTCTCGCGCGCGGTTCCCGTGTCGTTCATGGCCGTCGTCTCCTTGCCGCTCGCGAAAGGATCCGCCGGCCATGAACGGCACGACTTCTCCTCGGGTTACTTCCTCTTCCTCCTGTTCCTCTTCTCTCCCTCATCACAAGCTCCTCGCTTACGGAGTCGCGGTGGACCTCTTGCTCGCGGTTCGCAGGGCCTCGATCCGAGACGCGAAGCTGCGCGACGAGGCGCTCCGCTCCGCCAAGAGCGCGTGCCTCAACTGTGCCGAAGGTGCAGGTCGGGTCACGCGCGGTGACAAAGCGCGCGCCTTCGCGGTGGCCCGGGCGGAGGCCACCGAGGCGTCCGCCGCCGTCGAGATCGCGGCCCTCTGTGGCGACGCGAGCGCCGGCAGCGCGGCCGAGGTGGGCCGACTCGCCTCGCGGCTCGTGGCGATGCTCACCCCGCTCGTGCGGTGAGGAGTGCCCGCAGCATGCGCTTCACCCGCACGGCGAGCGCCTGCGCCCGCCGCGCGGGATCAGGGGCGAGCGCCCCGATGGCGCAGGCGAGGTCGAGCGCACCGACGAGTTCGTGGAGCGAGCCGTTCGCGAGCGCGAAGTGCTTGCGTCTCATGGGCCCGCTG
>WNGL01008745.1_pt1 | contig 11804 bp, 8 predicted proteins | sample 5400591 | NCBI WGS metagenome assembly WNGL01 (sample SAMN13153377, study PRJNA577476) | soil metagenome | isolation source: 80 cm soil or saprolite under Garry oak tree replicate 1 | place: USA:California | collected 2016-06-15
ACCGTCCACCAGCTTGGTTTCATACCTTTCGGAACATGAAGCCCCGCGACGAGCAGCGCGGGCTCAGGCGCTGACCACGATCCCGACAGCACTCAGCCCGCCCCGGCGAAGTCGTGCTGACGCAGGTATCGGACTCAGGCTGAGGTCGAGTGCAGCGGCTGCAACACGGGTCGGACTTGGGCCGACGGTTTTACAGACCATCACGGCTCCAGCCAGTGCGCTATATCTGACCAGGGTAGACGCAACGGTTTTGGTCGCAGGCACCGCGCTCGTCCCGCGCATATCCCTCACCAGGGCTCCGGCAGCGTGGAGGCAGATCCGTGCACTTTGGCGGGCAGCGGCGCTGAAACCAGCAGCCTGCTCGTGTACCGCTGCTCCTGTCACCGGATGCTTGATCCGCTTCCTGCCCGGCCGATTATCAGCCACCAAGGCTCGGCTCAGGGTGCGGGGGATTGGTCGTTGCTCCGGCCTACTGCCCGATGTGCCGAACAACTTCCATTCGAGCGACGTCAACGGGCCGCTTTGACTGGACACCTACTGGCATGCCCCCGTTCCGGCGGGATCGATGAAAAAGGTAATAGGCGGCGGTGTGAACGGGCCTTCAGGCGAGGAGATGACCACAGAAAGAGTGTGGGCACCGACAGCCAGATCATTCGGTGTCATAACGCGTCCCCACTGAGCGTAGTAAGCAACTTCAAGCCCGAAGAACCCCGGGTCATTGAAACGTTTGATCGCTGTTCGCGAGACGGGCAATGCTGCACCGTCGAGTGTCAAAACGACGTCTAGCCCATCGACAATCGCCTGCGCGTCCGTCTGCTTGAAGCTCCGGTCGCCGCCCTCGAAATCGGCCAGGAGGATCGTGTGCCAGTCCAGCACGCAGAGGTGGAGGCCATCAGAAGGGCTGAACGGACGTATCTCCGCACGATCATCCGGCCCGCCGAGTGGTGGGATTCCTTGAGTAACGCTGCCGTGGCGAAACACAGCAGCACCTCCGCTACCAAACGCCTCCAGCAAGGCCTCCGCGTCGCCCTTCGTCACCCGTGGTCCGGCCATAGATCCGCTCCCATCCGGTGCAAAGCGATCGTCCCGCGCGACGGCACGATCTAAGATCCCCGGAGTAATACAGTGTTCTAACCTTCACAGTGCGCTGATAATGTCGATCGGTCAAGGCTCGCTGCCGAATCATGGTCTCGTCGTGCGGCGTCTTGGCCCGTGACCGTCAGCAGTGGTCGTGCGGGTGATCGGTTGGACGCCCGTCGGGCGGCGCGAGCGGATCGGTAGAAGCTGTTGCGCGTCCCAATGCCTACGCCCGCAATCGCTCGGTTGCCACACAAATTCCGGCGAAGAGACCCGTCGTAGATGTGCTTCCCGAGCGTTATGCCTGTGCAGAGCCCGGTGGTCAGGGGGCAGTGCTCGGGTCCGCTGGCCGAAGGCCGGGTCTAGTCCTGGTTGCGGATCATCCGGCTCTCGGGGTATCCCAAGCGGGTCACCTGTGTGGTGAATGCCTGTTCTGGCCGTGCACACAACTAACCGCGTCAAGAACGGTCATCTGGGTCAATGAATGGCGGCACCCACGTCACGCTAGCAGCCGATTGGTTACCGGTCGGTCGGCCCTTACCCTGTGCTTGCTCAATATCGGTCCATTCTTCGATCGTAACAAACATGAGTGGCTTGACTGGAAGATCGGTAATGGGTACCTGAATGAAGCTGTCATCGACTTGGCTTGGGCCACTGAGTTTCAAATGCAGTGGAAGTGTGGCGTCTCTGCGGTGATCTCGCACTTGGGCGTATTCATCGGGTGTGAGATACTTAAGATAGTACTTACGTTCGATAGTAAGATTAATGCGCAGATCTTCGCACTCCAACCAGATACCTGCGACTTGTAGACGGAGATCAGACCGCGTTAGATCGATGTTCGTGACATCACCAAGAAAGCTTCCGGCCTTAGCAATCCACGATTGGACATATTCCTTGATCGTAGTGCTGGTGGCCCCCAAGTCATACGAGATCCGAGCAATTTCGATGTCGAGGTTTACAGGAATCGCTTGAGTCTTATTCTTGGCGACCATCTCTTCATTCGGAATAATATCAGCGTCCAGCGTCCATTTTACAATCTTTTTGATGTAGACGAGAGGAACTCTGACGTCCGTATGCCATCTGTCTGACTCGATATCCTCGACTGTGAGAAGTTCGATACCCAGTGTTCTGGCGTACTGATAATTGCTCTTCGCAAATCCTGATGTGCATATAAGAAATCCCTTAGTTGCGCCAACATCCTTCATTACGGAAGAGAACTCGCCGAGAACCAGGATGTCGGCAGGCCGCTTACCTCTATCTTTGCATTGAACAATGTAGAGGATCTCCGCGACTCCGACTGTCATTCTGATCGAAATATCGATCTCTCGCAGCAGACCGCTCTGCTTACCGAGAATCTTATCATTGAGTGTTACTTGGGCGTCGGGGAATAGTCTCCGGAATTTCTCGTATACGAAACGTTCATAGCCGCTGCCTGGCCGCATAATCCTTCAACTTATCCTTCTACTACCGCATCGCAATCTTAAGGTAGCCGTTCGCAACTTTCCGAGACATGCCGCGTGAACGAGTCTAGTCGCCGAAGTCACTACGTGCCCGGCAGGTCATTCGCCGGTCAGGTCAGCCGCCTGCGTGCGGTATCGAAGCTGACCTGTCTCCTACTCCTCCCCGTCTTGCTCGCAGGCGCTAATTCCCTGTGAGTGGTCGTCGAACTGGACAATCGGAGCCGAGGAAGATGGCCCGCGCGGCACCGGCCAGCCCGATACATGAGCCTCGCTGATTCGAGGGTGCTTCGCGCTACGAAGGCGCGCCCGTGCCGGGCGGGCGTCCCAACGCAGAGCCCGGTGACGGGCGCGCCAGCGGTGCCGCGCAGCGGCACCGCCTTGACCTAAGTACGGCGCAATTCGGCAGTGCTGCGCGATGATGACTTGCGCGGTGATGACTGAGTGGCGTGCCGAGCGCGGGCCCGGTGGCGTCTTCGCCAGGCCGACCAGCGGACGTGACGGCCGAAGGGTACGCGGGAGTGGCTAGGCGGCGCTTGACTCGATCCCACGAGCGTAAGCTGCAGAATCGTGACCGGATGCGTCCGTTGCGCGTACGTCTCGGCGACTCCGCCCGCGCTCCACCGGACACCTTCGGTGCGATTATGCAGGTCAGCGGAGGGTGTGGGATTCGAACCCACGAGGAAGCTCACGCCCCCTAGCGGTTCTCAAGACCGGTATCCCGACACGCCTGACCAGCGCTCGTGGCCTGCAACAGACGGAATCCGGCACGCATTCGGCATAGTCAAGCCAAATCTACGGGGAACAGCCGGACTCGACACCACGCACTCGCCGCTCCGCCCGCCTGTCATGAGCGGGGATCGGCTAGCGGCGGTGGATGAGAGCGTGCTCCGCCGGCTGGAGGATGAGGGCGAGTACGCCACGGTGTCTTCGCGGCCCTTCTCACCCTCGCCAGTGCGATCCCGACTGCACGGGCACCAGATCAGGTCGTCGACCTGCCTAGCGAGCTCGCGCCCGGATCGCGACATTAGTTCCCTTTGTAGTGGGCGTAGGCGTCCTGTAGTGATCCTGCTGAAGGCTTGGGTCGATTAACGCTCCCAACGAACAGACCAAGGGCGCTACCGGTTCGTGAGAAGACCCTCATGAACGCCGACCTGACCTGGACTTCGTTGAGCACGGCCACTTCCTCTGCAGCGATGGCGCTGACCTGAGCGGTCCCACCGAGCTTCGCGAGGTACCCGGGCCCGAGCGGGAGCACCATGCTCTCTGCCAACAGAAGGCCGACCTCGTCGAGCGCTCCGGTGCCGACATAGCCGGGCATCATGAGCAGTGCCGGAATGTCCCCGATAAGGAACTCGCTTTCGGCAGGCGTGAGGATTTCTACGGCCGTGTTCTGAATCCAGGCCCTCATGCGGTCGAAGCGGTCCTCAATCATGACCCGGAAGTAGGCCCCGCTCTCCATCAAGTCAACGGTCTCCTCGCCGAGTCCAGCCAGGGTGACCTGCTGACCGCCGGGCAGTGTCACCTGCGCCTGCTGAGCTGCGGCATGTAGAGGTTCCCAGGTCCGCCAGCGAATGATGTCCGACTGGGTGCTCCGTATGAAGTGCAGCACGATCAGATCACGAAGCCGCTGGACGTGAAGCGGATCTGCGAGGGCTGTCCCATCGGCCACCGCTGCGAGCGTCTCCGGTAGGCGGTCCTCGACTGTCTTCCACCTCTGCTCAATTGACCGAGAGGCGAATGGAACGAAGTCGAATTGTGGCGAGCGGCCACATGACACTGTAGGTCTCGGCCTCGACGACGCCGGGTACTCCAGATCAGACGAGTAAACCTTATTGACGTTGTCCTGCACGTCGGACTCTTCCCACCGTCGCAGTAGCACTTGTGACACAACGTGCTGATCTTTGACATTATCGCTTGCCGATTCCTGGAGAGCAGCTGCCCGCTGAATTACGTCCTTCGGAGTTGGCATGGGTGGAAAGTGCCCATTTATCATTACAAGAGTCTAGCAGAGCGGCAGCGAGCTCTGCGACGTACGTTGCACTCGAAGCAGAGACTTTACACGAGAGCGGATAATGTATTTTATTACAAAGGTATTCGGCCTTGGCGGGCCTCTATCACTCAAGATTGACGCATAAGCTGATGGTCGTCAGGCTTCGGTACGCCCACACCGCCATTGACTCCGGCACGAAGGTATCGCCGATGTAGCAGATTGACAAACTCGGCTGTGCTCGCAATTGCGAGCAAGTCATCGGTTGTAATTACCACTATCCTGATGTTCTGTGCGGCAGCGCCAGTGCCCAGGCTGTGAGCGAATGACATATCGCTGTCGTCCCCAGTAAGGCCCTTCGGCGCGACAATTATCGCCAACTCGAATGAGCGGTTACGGACGATATTAAGGAAGTAGCCAACAGTTTTAGAGTCTACTCGGGCGTCCCAGTCCTTGCACTCCACGAGGAAGATTCGCGGCAGAAGGGGAAACGATCCGAGATTCCCAACCCCCAGATCGACCTCCTCCGCACCTCCGATGTTCGTCAGGTTCTGTTCCACTAGGCATCCTGTCGCCTCGAAAACGTAACGAAGCGCTTCCTCGTAGGCGTGACCTTTCTCATTCGCGGTGAGCGCGGTTTCGGCATCGGCCAGCTTCGACCGCAGAACCTGCGGGTCAAACGGCGCGCTCACAGCCGATGTATCGCTTCGTTGCGAGCACGGACCAGAATCTCGCCGAGCGGTCGGCTTCCCAACTCCGTCAGGAGCCGGTCAAGGCTCAGGGATACCGTCATCGGTACGGTAGGCAGCTGCAGTTCCGGCCCAGGATATAGCAGTACCCCGAGGCCGCCGCGGAGGGCAAGTACGTACTCGACCAGCTGAGAGGCGGCCGACGTCAACGTCTCTCTGTTGCGACTGGTCTTAAGTTCGACTATTACCGTGCCCAGTCGTCCTTCCTCGTCCGGAATCGCCAGTGCGATGTCTGGGCGCCATTCTTCGCCGAACCCCGGCTGCTCCTCGACTTGCGCACCTGAATGTCTCAGGAGATCTGCCACAAGCCTTTGCCACTCAAGCGCGCTGCCTCCAGTAGCCTGCAGCTGCGCAAACCGCTCTCTATACGTGGTCAGGTCCACCTGATCACGGCCGGCCGAACTGGGCAGCGAGGGAGGGGCTTGACCAGCCTCGGTTCGCAAGAAGAGCTTCAACGGCAGTTGGAGGGCCACGGGATCGTCGGCTGCACCTCGGACTACGATCACGTTGGCCAGAGCGGCTGGTATGGCGCTGCCTGAGGGCGCAATGATCAAGACCGGCAGTCCCCTGCCGATAGCGATGCCAAGTTCAAGAAGGACCGCTGTATTACCGACTGGGGAGTCCTGGAGTACCGCAATGAGCCGGTCCGTGGGTTGAAGTACTGAACCGAGTTCACCACCCGAGGCGACGTCGGTTGTAGACAGACACTCCGCGCCCAGATCGTGAAGGGTCCCGCGCAGGGCGCGAGTATCAATGTCAGCGGACGCCGACAGGAAGACGCGCATGCGCAGACCGTACTACGCCGCCCGCGGATCCAGCGACCCATGGTTGCAGCGCGTCATTCGCAGCTCGGATTGAGTGGGTCGGTAGCGGGCGGCGTCGTGGTGTGTGCGTGAAGGCAGTTCGCGCAGGCAGATGACGGCGTATCAGCCGGAGGTCTAACCTTCAGGCAGAACAAGACCCAGCTGGGCGGGACCGGGTGTACGCAGGTTCGCCCGAGATCGGCGGAGCCGATGGGCGTCGGCCGGATACATCAGCTCTAGCCCAAGGGCGGTCAGGAAGTTTGTGCAGCCTTCGTTGAGGGTCTTCTCAGCGGTCACCGGCGCGTAGAGCTGCTGCATTCCCTGCGGTGACGCCCCGGCGAGACGCTCCTGCTGAGCCACATACTCGGCATAGCCAAACAGGTGCGCCTCCCGCGCCTGCAGGAAGACTTCGTCGCTGACATTTCCTGCCGTCAGCTCAGTAACGGCCTTGTACCGAGCCTTGATCACATCGATGATCGCGTCAGTCATCATCGGCGCTTCCGGGTGCCCAATGACTCGGCGGATGTTCTCGTACCCAGGCTCGAACACCTGCCGTATCGCGTGCTCTAGCCCGGCGCAGTCCATCTCGCCTGTGTACCCGGCCTCGGTGAGAAGCTCGAGGAGCTCACGCCGTGCACGGGGAGTCGCCTGCGGGCTATCGACCTGGCCGAGGACTGCCCTGGCGGCTTCCCTCGCCCGCCGCCTGCTGGTCCGCAGGGCGTCCTTCCGGAACTGTCCGTCGCCCCCCGCAGGGTCGGCCAGCCAACGCAGCAGCGCGCGTCGTGCCTGGCGCGTGGCCACGAACCTGTCACCCCAGTACAGCCAGATCGCGACAGGGATCCGAGCGAGGCTGGCGATGTTGTTGCCCGGCCGGTGGTGCAGGACGGTGAGGAACAGCATTCGCTGCGTGGCCGGGTAGAGCGCAGGACTCGAGCCGTGACCCTTGCCGGCTCCGCTCCGCTCCGGATAGTCGAGCAGGCCGTGCTCTGTCCAATCGCGAATCAGGCGCGCCGTTGCCTGGTAGCCCGCCGCAGTCGCGTCGGCTACCAGGTCGTCGATCGTGCCGGGCCCGGTTATCTGCACCCTATGGAGATTACACGAATTTCGCGCTCGCGTGGCAACGGTCGTGCGTGCGAAGGCGTCTCTCAGCAGGTAATAATGGGGATAGGAAACAACACCAAGGCTCGGCGGTGCAGGGTCATCTGCACCGCCGGAGCCATCTGGGGAAAGGAGGTGATAGGCCATGGATGACCTCGTCAAGCTCCTCGCGTTCCTAGCGGCAGTGTACGGCGCGTGCCAGGCAGTCAGGACAGCCTGGCGGCTGGGCAACAACCTGCTCTGACAAGCAGCCACGGCGGGAGGGCCGCTTCCGCAGAACACGGCCCTCCCGCCCACGATCCAGCAGGTGATCACAGTTGCGCTTGCCAGCGTTACTTTGCGCCGTTGAGTAACTAAATTCTCAAGCCATGCGGCGCGCCGTGTTTTCCGTAACACCTGCCTCATCATCGACTCCGCTCGGCCAAGGTCGGCTGTCGAGGGCGACGTCGATCCGATCAAGATCGGCGGAGGCAACATGGCTAGCCCGACTGGTGCGTCGGCTCGGCCTGATCATGCCGAATGCATGCCCGACTGCCCGTCGGTAAACGTACGAGCCGCTGATCAGGCGCGTCGGGATATCGGTCTTGAGAACCGCAGGGCATCGGATCCCCTTAACGCAATACACCGCTATCTCCGACTCACGGCCTCGTTGCGCAGTTCGCCCGCGCTCTGTCGCTGCTGCCCAACGCGGTGCCCGGGTACTGGCAGACCGGGCAGTGATCGTCCTGGGTGTAGACCTTCGGACCAGGATCAGGTCATGGAGTACTTGTGATTTCATCGGCGACGGCAAGTTCCAGAAGGTGCAACAGGGTATTCAGCATGGGTAGCGCCGGGTTCTGAAGTCGTTGCAGAAGGCGTGTTGCATCGTCCCGGGCCGCTTCGTCTGCGGATGGGGCATGCAGGGCGGCCTCGAGTTCGCGCTGTGCGTCGTCAGTGCGGCCGAGCCCCGCCAGCGAGACCGCTCGGTACAAGCCCCTTGTGAACGGAGTTAGCAGCGTTCCGGGCGACGAGAGCGCGGCCGCGAAGTGTGCGCGTGCTTCCTCCTGGTCAATGGACCAGGAGATTACGCCGAGTAGCGCCCTGGCCCCGAGAACGTCGTCCGGCCGGAGTCGGGTGACTTCGCGGAATTCAGGCGCCGCCTCATCGAACCGGCCGAGGTCGAACAGCATTGCGCCCTTGTCGAAGTGGCAGGATGGGTCGTCCGGAGCAAGCCCGAGCGCCCGATCGTAGGAGGCCAACGCCTCCTCGGCGCGGTCCAGATCTTGGAGCACGTTCCCGCGGCCGCGATGCGCGGCGGCGTCCTTGGGTTCCAGGCGGATCGCCTCGTCGTAGGCGGCCAGCGCCTCCTCCGGACGGCCGAGATCTCCGAGCACGTTCCCGCGGTTAAAGCGCGCGGCGGCGAGCTTCGGGTCCAGGCGGATCGCCTCGTCGTAGGCGGCCAGCGCCTCCTCCGGACGGCCGAGATCTCCGAGCTCGTTCCCGCGGTTAAAGCGCGCGGCGGCGTCCTTGGGTTCCAGGCGGATCGCCTCGTCGTGGGCGGCCAGCGCCTCCTCCGGACGGCCGAGTATTCTGAGCGCGTTGCCGCGGCCGTTGTGCGCGTTGGCGTCCTTGGGGTCCAGGCGGATCGCCGCATCGTAGGCGGCCAGCGCCTCCTCGGCACGGCCCAGACGTTCGAGCTTGAGCCCGCGGTCAAAGTGTGCTCGCGCGGCCTGCTTTGTTAGGGCGTTTTCATGGTACTGCTCAGCTTCAGTTACTTTAAGGTCGATACGGGCGAATTTGACGCGAGTATTAAGTTCTTCCTGGTCGTGGCCTCGGAGGAGCATGTATTGGAGCTCGCGGTGACGGAACTGGGTCGATATGCCCGACAGGCGAAGGAGCCCGGCTGTGTAAGCCCAGTCCATGAACAGGGCTGGCCGTATTGGCAGCTGGTGTCGCCACGCCAGAATCTGCGTAGCGATGAAATACCGCAGCCAAGGCGAATTCGAGTCCATCAACCCGCCCAATGCTAGGCCGGTAGCAAGACCCGCAGCGAAGCCGAAGGTGAGTCCATCGCTGACACGATTCTGAAGCCCGAGAAGGAGCCCGAACCCGAGCCCGAGCCCGAGCGTGATCACGATGTCGTAGGTCCAGCCTTGCGTGACCAGCCTGCTCGGCCGGTCCATTCCGGACGGCGCCTGGTCCAAACTTTCCACGATCCACCAAATGAGCACGCCTAGCCCAGCCAGCCACAGCTTGCCTGCGAAGCCTCCTGCCGAAAAGAGGACGATCACAAAGCCGCCCGCCATTGCGGCGCCAAGGGCGAGCACTGGCCATCTGCGGAGCTGACCCTGTCCGGTTTGAAAGCGCAGGCGCGATAGGGCCAATGTGTGCACCTTCACGGGTGCCCGGCTCGCCCGCCATGCCGCGGTGGCGACCACTGCGACGCCCCAGGCAGTGGCGATGCGGCCGCCGAGGTCTGGCGCGAGGAGGTGACCGGTCCCTCGGACGTACAGCCCGGCCACGATCAACAGCGGAATAGCCATCAGAACGCCCCGTAGGGCCGCAGCAAGGTACCTGGGTGTCCGGTACCCCGCTGCAGTCCACAGCATGTGAAGATCTAGATCGCTGCCGGACCCCCCATAAAGACGCTGCCGTGTCTCAAGATGACGGGCAAGAGTGGCCAGCCAGCGAGTGACGTCCTGCGAACTGTACACATGGCCGGGCCCGGTGTTCTGAAGGGTTACCGCGGGGACGAACCTCTCGAAGAGGAAGCCGTCGAGCCGGTCGCCAGGCGGGCCTACTAGTTCTGCGGGCTCAGCATCGCCTTGGTGATAGGCGGTGACGGCCATGAATAGCCGCAGGGGGGAACCCAGGGCCCCGGCCAGCGGGCCGTCAGGCTGGGAATCGAGGTGCTCGAGGACTGGCTGCCAGCGCTGCTGCACGCGGGTGTGGTCGGCCGGGTCAGGGAAACGCCTGATTAGGTAGGCGGCAACCTCCGCAGGCGGCAGGGGCTCGAGTTCCACGGCCGTCGCGTCCTGCAGGACCGCTTGCTGACCCGGTAGCGCTGCGATACCGGCGAGGTGCTTATAGCGGCCCGTGCGGCAGGTGACCACTACCCGGCGGAGCCCGCCGCCCGCAGGGCAATTGAGAGCGCGGGCAACCGCGGCCGCGCGTGGTATCTGACCATGATCTGGATCCATCTCATCCAGACCGTCGAGGACTGGCAGGATCCGACCCTGCTCGACCAGAGCCGCAGCTGCGCTCGGCAGCAGCCCGTATACCTCCGTGAGGTGGCGGGCGATCCAGTCATCGAGCCGCGCCGCAACGAGCTGACTGTCGGCGTGCTCGTCCATCTCAACAGGATCAAAAGCCGGGAGGCTCAGCCTCACAGGCACTCTCCAGCCATCACCAGGCCGAATCCCGCGGTCTAGTAGCTCACCCACCAGATCCAGTAGCAGCTCGTTGGCCAGCACCGTCTTGCCGGCACCTGCCTTCCCCAGCACAACTAGCCGGCCGTGGCAAAGTCCAGGGTAAAGGTCTGACCCATGATAGAAGTCAGCGATATCCGCTAGCGATCCGCTCTCCCCGCCCCCATCGCTCCGCCACATGACTAGCTCGTGGGACCAAGACACCTGCTCGGTCGGCGCGAAGCCGACATTCGCGGGCCTCCCCGCGCCGGAGTCGGCCAGGAACTTGTTCTGGGCGGCTGACTCCCGCTTTCTGACCTCGCGAGCCAGCGCCCGGCCACACGCCGCCAATCCCTCCTCATCAACCGAATTCTTCTGCCACGGAACGCCGAACAATTGCACGAAGAGCGCGAGCACAGCCACTGACAAGGTCAGCACGGCGGCGACCACCGCAGCCCTGTCACCACTGGCCAACAGCCAAACAGTCCCGGCGCCCACTATGGCCAGCACAGTTCCAGCCAGCAGCCAGCCATGTTTCGTGCGCATCTGCCTAAGACCTCCAACCTGTACATCTTGAAGGAAAATCGGGCGTGCTGCCAATTCGCGAAATCAAAATTAAGACAAAATATATGCATATAGGCCATGAGGTATGTCTTGGCTCGCGGACCTGAGTTAACCAACGGGGTTGTCTTCCATGCGATCACTCGACGCTCGAAGGGGTTACACGACATAATTGGGCCGATCGCGGCGACCGAGCGTGATGGGCAGGTTGAACTAGCCCGCGCGCCTAAGCGCCTTCGTCAATGAGCAGCTCTTATGGTGCCGTCGACAGGTTGCCTCCCTGGCCGTGCGGAACCTGGATGAGCTCCGCGGCCGCAACACCGGCATCCGTAGCTCCGGCTGGAAACAAGCCCTGCAGGCGTTCACGATCTACTTCCACGGACGAATCCCGACCACATGAAAACCGCCACGGTCACTTACGCAGACGGTCGGACGCTGCCCTCGCTGGAGAATACCTCGGGAGTACTGTGCGCTGATCATGCGGGGCACCCGGCTCGCGGGGGACCGTGATCATGCCAGATGCGCGCCGAACTTCCCGCTGCCTGCAGCAGCGGCGCAGGTCAGGTGGGTTGAGTCAGCGGTCTTGAAAACCGCCGCCGTCCCAGCGCCGCACCCGCGATCTGCCGCCGGTCTGTCAGGTGCGGTCTGCTAGTGGGCGGCCTCGTACTGCCGCATAACCTCGG
>WNGL01008748.1_pt1 | contig 11804 bp, 6 predicted proteins | sample 5400591 | NCBI WGS metagenome assembly WNGL01 (sample SAMN13153377, study PRJNA577476) | soil metagenome | isolation source: 80 cm soil or saprolite under Garry oak tree replicate 1 | place: USA:California | collected 2016-06-15
TAGATGAGAGGGCGTTGTGTCCAAGGTACTCTTTGAGTTCAAAGATGTTCAACGGTTCCTTCGCATTGTAGAGCATGGAGGCAATGGTAGCCCTTGCGCGATGGCTTGTAATGGTTCCGCGACTATCTTGCTCAGGAATCCCGCAGAAACACACGCATCGCCTTGAGCATTTTTGCCTTTGTATTAGGACGCATAGGCTGTCCGATCCTATCTGATTTTACACAAAGATGATTGTTTTGATCTATCCAGTCTCCTACCTTCATATCACTTACCATAGCCACAAATTCTGCTGCTAACTCATATGTCCAGTGTGCAGGGCTTGTCACTTCTGGATGAGACACCTTGAGCCACCGACCCACTTGGAGGAGTGGATTGTAGTCGCTTTTGTGACTTGGCTGTGGGCTTTGCTCCCTCCAACGTTGGCACCAAGATAACCACTCCTCAGACATACTCACACTGCTATCTACTGGTTCAGGCATTGTTAGCCCTGAGGTTGGGAGAGGTTTGTTGGTTATGCCAAGAGCGGACAAGCCACGAGAGATACGATAAATGTTCGTTCGCACGCAAGTAATAGTGCAGGTCTGTTGAGCCAATTCAAGGAACTCACTGGTGAGGTCTTCAAGATAGGGACTTCGGTTTTGTAGCAGCAGATAGCATATACAGCCGGTGAAGTAGTCCATCGTGTGTTTTAAGTGATATCCCCAACTCTTTAAGATCGTGGTAAGTTGCTGAACCGCTTCATTTACAGCCTCGTCGCCGAAAACTTTTCGAGCAAGTGGGTGTATCGCAACCAGGTGAAGCAGAGGCTCGATAGTAGGAAGAGAGCAAAGCAGGTAGGCTATTATTGGGAATATTCGCCGCGCTCGATTATCGTTATGGTAATCACTTGTTCGCCGGCCATAACTTACATTAAATGCGGTTGCAGTGGGACAGAGAATTTCTACCCATTCTTCAACTGACCATGCCCAGAACGGAGTTCCCCGGCGGTGTATGGCGATTATCATGAAACGAATTGTGTCTCTGCGTATGTTATCAGAAGCGTTGAGGAATGTTAAGACATCATCGATCGGCTGTACCAGTCGGTGAAGGACGGTTTTGTTCTGACTACGTACTTGGTGTCTCAGCCAGAATTGGCGGTTTAGCTCGGCAGACTCAGTTTCGCTTAGCACTGGATTGCGATCATATTGAGTCAAGTCGAACGGCCATTGCCATGTCTTATGCTGATTTGGATAAGGGTGCAATTGCTGATTCAATGCGTTGTCTCTCCTAGGATCGTGGCGATCCAGCGATCAAAGCCTGCCAGACTCCGTGTGACTGCTTCGGTCAGTTCTACCCCACTCAAGTGAATATACAGCATCGTAGTTTGGAGAGAGCGATGGCCTGCGTAAAGCGCAATTTGATGCAAGTCCATCTTTGCCCGTGCCATATGGGTCAAGCGTAAATGGCGCGGAGTATGCGTGGTGAATTGCGGGAGGTTTGTACGTTTCGCAATTCCTTGGACAATCTTAGACCACATCACAAGTGAGAGCGCTTGCGCAGGATTGCGTCTCGACTCCGAGAGGAAGAGCGGTCCGCGTTGTGTGCTCAGCGTACGTCTTCTCTGAAGGTATGACTCAAGAAAACGGCTTGTCACTGTTCCATATCCGACCACACGTTCCCTGCCACTCTTAGCATGTTCGGCTTGTACCCTGATCTGACGATAGGCAAAATCAAAATCGCCAATTTCTACCCTCACAAGTTCCTCTCGTCGTAAAGCTCCATCGTAAGCTAGGAGAAGCATCACCTGATTTCTGAGAGACTCATCTTTGAGAGTGCGTAGCACATCTTGCCACCCTTCGTCGCTAGGTATCCAAGGAAGCTTGTGCATGGATGGGATGAGACCACGATCTCGTTTTCCCCCAAATCCTTTGCCAGGTACGTAGTGGCCTCGACCAACCGGATTATCTGAGCGGAATTGTTTTTCTACCAGGTAATCATGGTAGAGGCGAGCAACGGTGATACGTTGCTGCATCGTGGCATTGGCTAGCCCTGTACTCGAAGCGAAAGCGAGGATGTTTGCCCCCTTGGGATTTGGACGGGTCGCCAGGTCCTGTACGTAGAGTGCCACTTGCTCCCGTGTAGCTGCTTCAGGGACTATACCTAACCGCTCAGAGAACGTCAGGTAATCATTGAGAGAACGCCCGTAAGCATCAATCGTTTTTGGGGCAAGTTGCAGGTGCGCTTGCATTTGCAACCAGATACGTGCTGTCTCATTTTGTGCCACCAAGGGGTAACACTCCCAACGGACATTGGTCATATGACTGGTCTCCTCTTGAGAAGCAGAACCGTTTCAAAGACTCTCTAGTGTATCACAGGAGCCCAGATGCAGTTCATACCATCAGCTTGGTCCTCTGATTATATCTATCATACAAACCGTTCAGGTGATCTGATCTTGGCGAAGTCAATATGACAAAATCGAGCGAGCGCTGCCAGGAAGGCAGACGGCTATCTAGCTCCTGGCCCAGCGACGTTGCATCCAGGCCACCATCGATAAGCGCCGTCTTACCATCAGCTGTAGAAAGCAAAATGGCTTCACCTTGCGAGGCTTGATTGGCAGGAGCGACATTCAAGAATGTAATCGTCAATTGCCCACCTGGTCGGGCCGCCAGTACCGTTGCACCGGTCGCAAGAATAACAAGCATGGCTGCGCTCAGTTGCAATATGCGCCATGTACGCCGTGATAACAGCGGGAGAACTGTAGCATGTTGGTGGGGGGCTTGCTTCTTGTCGAGCCACTTGTAGAAGACGACACTCCTTTGAAGCGAGAGAAGGGCATAGTAACACCATGCCAGCCCGCTATTCAGGTTGCTCACTGGTATATAAGCGCCGGGGATTTCGGCGCACCATGTGACGATGTGGCTCATATACCAGAGAATTGGCCAGGCAACCCAGCCACAGAGTATACCCAGAGGTGCAAAAAGCATGCCTGCTCCACACATGAGGATGCCAATAAAGATCACCGTGCCCAGGAGGGGAACCGTCAGGATATTAGCGATGGGCGCAATGAAAGAAACCTGGTTGAAGTCGAGCGACAAGATGGGGAGAGTAGCTATTTGGGCCGCCAAAGTCACCGCGCTAATTTCTGCAATGAAATGACCCAGGGGTAAGCGTTCAATAGGGTGTAGCAAGCGTTGAAAGAAGGGTGTGAACACTACAATGCCCAGGGTGCCGAGAAAAGAGAGCTGAAAACCGGCATCCCACACGACGAAAGGATCGAAGAGGCTCATAAGGAGCGCCGTCAGAGCCAGGCCTGTGTAAATATTGTAGATGCGCCCCAGGCGTGGGGCCAGCACCAGTAATATGCCCATCATTCCGGCGCGTAACGCCGCAGGTCCTGCTCCATTGAGAATGGTATAAGCTGCGATACTGGATATCGTTAATGCTGTTGCTAACCAGCGTCGTCGATTCGCGCGAAATTTCTGTGCAGGGAGCATAGGTGTCTTCTGAACGCTGCGTTTTTCATATAGCCACTTTGTATTGGTGGCAACCAGTCCGGCCAGTACAGTAACTTTGAAGCCTGATGGAGCAATCAAGTGAGCGGTGCCTGTCTCGTTGAAGAACGGAATGAGCGGTTTGAGGGCAGGTTGTGGATTGTTGTGGATTGTGGAATTGCAATAGAGCGACACCGGCTTTGCAGGAGAGCGGTGGATGTTTTGCAATAGAGCGACACCGGCTTTGCAGGAGAGCGGACAATTTTGCAGGAGAGCGCGTTCAAGAAAGGGGTCTTTTTCGGCCGCTCTAAACGAAGTCACAAGCTCATCATTTCGAACGATGATTATTTCTGGGAAGGGACTCAACCTAGTGGGGATCTACACTGGTAGTTCATAGCCTCGTTGCGCTTGCGGCTCGTAGTAACGCCACGTTTAACGCTAAAGGCTATCAACCTTCCATCGCACTGGCTCAACCCGCGCTTGCGTCATTTCTGATGAGCGGCCTATTGGCTGCTAAAGGAAACGTTTTTCCAGGCGATGGAAGAGCTGAATGGCACCTCTTTTTTCCAGATTTTCGTTCAAGTATCGACAATACGGTATTTGAAGACAATGGTAACAACCATCCTGGCAGGGGCAGGCTTCAAGAAGAGAAAGCGCCATGGTCGAGAGTTCTCGCACACGAGAATAGAGCCGTTCTCCATATCCGTTGCCTCCAGCACATTCTTCGTAGAGAAAAATTGAAGCTTGATGGGTTTGAGGATGGTGTGGGGTCACCGAAACCCCATTCATCTCATCCCTATCTCCCTGTATGAGGAGCGGACTGGCGAGCAGCCACCCATGTTCAACCGCATGAAGCACTGACTTGACTCGATCCTGGCGGACAGGTTTGAGCCACTCTTCCGCGAAGGTCATCCACAGTGCGTTGGTTTCAAAGGAATAGGAATAGGGTTGTGGAAAGTCTTCTCTTCCGAGAAATGCAGCCTGGCCCCTGTTGGCCTGTTTCCTTTTTTTCCCAAATCCTACCACATAATGCGTCACACGTACTTTTCCTCTTGCCCACCGAAAGGGGCCATCATCAGTCGCTTCCACTTCCTTGAGAATATCCACTTGCGTTGTCAAGAATGGCTTTGTTTCGTACGCTCCCCAAAACCGTTCTACCTGGATCTCATCCCGTGTTTGCTCAAAGCGAGTCACTCGGTAAGGGACGGTCCGTGAATAATAAACCGCCTGGGGATAGCACTCCAGTACGGCATGATATCGATCCGTTCTCTCTAAAGGTGGCACATTCCGTCGATCATCTTTCCAAATAGCTACTTCGAGACCCCAGGAGCGCAAATGAACCTGTGAGGCAATATTTTCGTGGGCACGATAGTGGTCATCGTCCTGAATGAGATATCGATTCTGCACCAACTCCTTCAGGAGAAGATCCATCTGTCTCCCAAACCATCTTTCATCCTGTAACGTGAGAGGAAGTTCGGCGGCAGCGCACCGAAGATGCATCGTCAGAAGTGCAGGACTATACGCATTCAGCCAGAGAGACTCCGTAGGAGCTTGCCATAAACGCTCCGGGTGGTTCAGAAACGAGGCGTCAAGGGCGTTGACAACTTGTGGGACAAATACGCAGAGCGCGCTCTGCCACTGGCGGCCTGCACGGCCCGCCTGTTGGTAATACGAAATCAGGCTTCCAGGGAAGCCCGCAATAATGACGACATCGATCTTCCCCATCTCTAAGCCAACTTCTAGCGCACGCGTCGTGACTACGCATTGTACCTGTTCCTTCACGAGGCGCTCTTCCGTTTCCTCTCGTTCGTCGAGCGTGTAGCCTCCACGATAGGGACGAACCTGCTGGTGAAGATGAGAAGGAAGGTGGCGATAGGCACGATCCACGATTTTCTCGACCGACTGCCGAGCATGAGAGAAGACGACCACGCGGTATCCCTGCTCCACCATCTTTGCTAACAAGAGCGCCGTTTCCTCCACGAGTGATCGGTATGCCGGCGGTTGCCAGAGAAGATGCAGACAGCCACCAAAGGCTGATCCGTTTTGCTCAGCATCGATCAGCTCGACTGGTTGGGCAAGCAGATGCTCGGCATGTTCCCGAGGGTTGCCCATCAGCGCCGATCCCAGCAAAAAGAGCGGGAGCGTCGTACGGTAGTGTAAGAGCACTCGTTGTAGTCGACGTAAGACCAGGGCAACATGGCTTCCAAAAACACCACGGTATTCCTGGCAGTCGTCCAGGATAACCGAATGAAGCCTTCCCAAAAAGGTTTGCCAGAGCTGGTGTTGAGGAAGAATCCCATGATGAAGCTTTTCCGGGGTAACAATGACTACATCTGCTTGTGCCAAGCGGAATTTTTTGCCCTCCGTGTCGCCCGTATAGATCTCCACCCTCCAGGTGGGATCCCAAGCTTGTAATCTCCGTTGCCATTGCCTGGCCAGTGCCTTCGTTGACACCAGACACAAGGCAGTGGCTTGCTTCTGCTTGAGGCGCGCTATTCGAAACGGTAAAGCAAGCGCATACGTTTTCCCAGAAGCAACACCTGTAGCAAGGGCTACAGCTGAAACTGTGGAGGTCAAAGAGAGCAATTGCGCTTGATGAGCGTACAATTGCTCAATTCCAGGTGGCAAACACCCACGAAATGAGGGATCTATTGTTCCAAACTGCGCTTTGTGCTCGGGGAACCACTGAGCGCGTTTCATGCTTACTTGATAGTGCGGAAGCGCCTTGAGTACCATATGTATCTGCTCTGCATGCTCGCGTGTATTCATTCCTACATCTCCCTCATCAATGCCCTTACCTGGATGAACGCTTCTTTTGCATTCCTTGAGATTATGTTCGTTTCATCAACTGCCAAGTTCATTTGACCCTTGCCTAAGAACGGAATGTTTGCGTGGGGAGGGACATTGGCGCTATTTTCTCCTCGTAAAGCGTTAGACGCTTTCTTGTGATTCCTCTCTGCTCCTGTGTTGGGCGATCACCGGGAGCGGGAGGACGTATTGCTCCATTAATTTGGCAAGATGGAGGGGAAAGGGAAGCACCGTTGGATACTCATACTGAGAAGCAAACCCATGACGGAGTTGATTCGTCAGTCCTAGATATAACGGCGCTTCTTTGGAATGAGCGCCAGAAAAGGTCATCTCCCCTATCCCCGCGTTCCAGGCTGGAGTAGTTGGATCCGGGGGAAAGGTTTTCGGTTGTTTCTCTTTATCCTTGCCTACTCTTGACAGGACCTTTGACGAATCCTTGCTCCGCTTGCCAGCGGGTGGTTTGTCTTGAATACTGGCAAAGACGTGTCCACTCTCCCCGATTTGAAAGATGCCGGCACTCGAGGCGTAGGGAGTGTTTTCACCTTGCGCATACCACTCCGCTGTTTCATGTTCTCCCGTTCGTTCACGGACAATGCGCAGCCGCGGGTAGGCAGACAACGGCAGATGAAGACGTTTCGTGATCTTTTCATTCGTGAGCCAGGGCCAGATTCCCCGCAGATTTTGGGCATGACAGCACAGCAGCGTATCTCCAAAGGCGGGGAGATAGCGTTCCAGCGTCGTGAGCACGAAACGCAGCACCTCCTCGGATTGTTGGTAGCCCAAATACTGGTCTTGCGCCAGCGCGAGTAAGGCATCAGGATAGGAAAGCCAGGTCTCGAAGCCCGGTGCCAGCGCCACAACTTCCGTGCTTGACGAGTCCATATGGACAAAGACGGGAACCACTTGCGCGATGTGCGTTGCGCTACTCTCGCGATACTGCTTGATTGCCCAGACGCCAAGGTAGTGAAGGGGATCGGGCATACGGATCTCTTCCAGTGCCGTTTTCAAGATGATGGTTGGTGGGAATGCTAAGAGTCCCAGCTGGCGAAAGAGATCGCGTACCGCGCTGTCAGCCCGGTGCTCCAACTGAGTTTGCTCCTTGTGCTTTCGTTGCTTCGACCACATTGGGTCTTCCTGGTAAGGCGTGATAAATTGGGTGAGCCGCAGGCGTATGGCAAAGCCCTTGCGCAGGGCGGGCTTGGGGTCATCGTCGCTCTGAAACGCTTCTTCGTTATCGAGTTCAATGAATGCTAGGACCTGCTGCGGGCTTGTTGGAAGGGCGCTCTCCACCGCTCGTACCCGTTGTCGTAAGGCTTCTCGTATGCGTTCCTGTCGCCGTTCTTTTTTTTCAGAGGTAATGGAGAGCCTATCTCCAATGGCTCCCAACAAGCGAGCCACCACCTGAATGCGCAGTTCTGGCGTCTCGCTCACCAGGCGTTCCCCATTGACGTGGAACAGAGGACAGCCAAGAAAGTGTTGCAAGGCGGTAAGGAGAGCTTGCCGGACGCGATCCGATTGATGCCAAATCTCAACGGAGAGGGCGCCTGCAACTTCTCGCGCGATCACGCTGCGTCGTTGCGCATAGATTTCCTCGCTGGGAGAAGATGATTTTGGCTCTTTGGCAAAAAAGACGTTAGACGGAACCGTGAAGGACACGTCTTTTCTTCTGTAGGGATCGATAAAGATCAACTCCTGTCCGATGCGTTGTTTGATTTGCTCTGCGAACAGATACCGATCCCTTGGCATCAGACCGGTTCCCACTTTATGAGCAGGATGGATACCATTGCGAAAGACAATCGCGGCGCTCGGCGTGCCCTCTTTTTCAATCGCGGCTCTAATAGCGGCATAGGGATTGGCGCGGAGTTCTTCTGGCGTGGGGAATTTGTCCCGTGGTTTCACATGCAGGTCGTCGAGTAACCGGATGAGTCCGCCGTTCCAGGCTAACCGGTACTTGGACCCGTTTTCCTGTCCTTGCCGCTCTGCAAGAGGGATGCGTTCCCAGGCGACCGGGGCCACCTGGAAACTTCTGGTATGATGAAGACTGTCGATCCAGGGGACGCGGTCTGCAAGGTAGACGCTGGTTTCCTCTTTCCGTGGGAACGAAGACACACGCGGGCCTGCCCAGCGCCTGATCCCTAATTCACAGTTGAGGACAGGGTAGGATTGAAAGGGGATGGTTTGTTGCGTCAAGGTCATCACCAGAGAATAGGGCCAGATCACTCCATCGTCGTCGGTATACTCAAGTGGGGGCCAGGAGATCAATTCGATCTCCCGCGCGTATACTGGAACGCGGCGGAAGCGGATGGACTGCTCGCCCCAACTAAATGTCATTTCGTGGGAACTGAGACGAGTCGCGACCAGGTCAGGAAGGAGGATAAATCCATCCAACTCTTGCTGCTGCTTCGGAATGATGGCGGTGCCCTCGTCTCCGATCTCCCACTGCGCCAGGTCCAAGGTCCGTTTTTCCCAGCGGAGTTCATGATCGGCAAGCGCATCGGCTAACTGGTCTCGCTGCTGTTCTAGCACTTCAGTGAAAGCCGTGTTGATCCAGGCGCGCAGAATCAAGCGAAGGGCCTGGGTCGTTGCCGGCTCATCTCCATATCCATACAGCCAGGTCTGCACCTTGTCGAGATCAGCGCTTGGAGTGATAGAAGAGATATCTGGAATTAACATACGAACGGCTTTATTTAAGACGCCTATTGGGAGGCGAACCTGGTCAATTGGGCGGTTTCCCGCCTGGGCCAGGGCCTGGCGAAGCAGCTGCTTCCACGCTGGAGGAAGCGCCATGACAGAACATTCATGGGGAAAGGAAGGACAATCAGCAGATACCCGGAATGAGAGCGAACGTATCTCGTGGTGTTTCATATGCGTCTCCTTTACAACTGAATAGAGAGTGACTCTAGGGCCTGATAGAGTGGTTCGTACAGAATCCTCACCAGGGCTTTTTCTCGTGCGTTCATGGTTGGCGAAAGGGTCGCCTCGAAATAGGGAGCGAGCACCTCCCTCATCCCGAAGAGGAGACCCGAATAGAGGTGTTTCTTGCCCTCCGCGTCAACGGTCACGGAGCCAAAATTGGCGTCACAAAAGACCACGCGCGCGGGGCACCCGCCCCGCACGAGCCGACCAATAACTTGCCAGATGGAGACCAGCTGGCTCCAGGTGAGCGCGTCCTGATCAGTCTCTCCCATTGTTTTGTAGATCAAGGGCACACGTAACAGGCGTCTCCACTCTTTATATGCCTCTGCTCGAAATTGCTTGGACGCCAATTCGAGTGGGGGCGAAGCCATCTGGCAGGTCGAAGAGAGCCAGCCACCATTGTTTCCATGCTGGACGGCCCAGCGATTGATACAATGAATATGGTAAGCAATATCATTGGGCCTGGGATGAGGGCGTTTGAGGAAATACACCGCTCCAAGCGCTGCCTTCCTTTCGTCATTGAGAATGTTATGCCCACGTTCCACTGCCAGCAATGGTGCAATCAGCAGCCAGGCCGACGTACTGGAAAAGCGATCCACAATACCGCGCTGCAAGCGAGCTGATTGCCATTCGCTTTCAAAGGTTTCGTCGTCTGGAACCAGGTACATCATCTGATCCTCCCAGTCCTCGCGTTGCTTGGCCAGGTATTCATAGGCCTGACGCGCTTCTTGGTAGCTCCCAACAAGCAGCAGAATCCGTTTCCTGCCTTCAGGAAGATTCGCGCATTCCTGCTCAAGGAGGCTCGTCGTAAAGCGATCCTTGCGCGAAAGGGCATCAAGCATCTCGTGCAGGGCGGTCACGCTTTCCTGCCCGGCCCGTTTTCCGGAAAGCCAGAGTGGATCTTTCTTGTACGGACTGTGTAAGTGTTTGAACTCGAACGTGCTTTGTGCAATCTGCTCGATGTCGTCGTCTGGAGCCCTCAGGACACCAGTCACCGGGACCTGGATATGGTAGCTGGGCGAGGTTCCCGCCCAACTGGTTCCCGAGAGCAACAAAACATGCGGCCCGACAAATCCGTGCGCGTCAAACAAGGTGTGGAGATTGAGTAAGAGCGCGCGACCAACACCGGTACAGCGGAAGAAGCGAAGCTCCCCTGCATCCTTCTGGTTCTCAGAGGAGGGAAGGTACTGGTAGCCGAGGATATTGCCCATAGGGGTGTCAGGCAGGAGCGCTGCATAATCCTTGGGAGGACGGTGGAAAAGCATCGAATTGTTGCCTTCCAGTCCTAGGGCAGCTTCCACCTGTTTCCAATCGTTGATGAGCGCTTCGAGGCAGTGAGAGAGCACACCGAGCATCAGCACAAACTGCAAGCGAATCGTGTATGCAAGCAGTTCTTCTTCCTCGCTGATACGAGGCGCGAGGGTTTTGAGCCACTTACATAAATGGGCGCGGACGGGAGCTTTGGTTGAGGCAATAGCTTCCAGAGCGATATATCCTAAGTCGTGCCTGCTCTCCTCCGCAAGGGGATCATTGAGAAAATCGTTGAAGGCATCGACGATACGTTTGACCTCTGCATGCTGGAATGGTGAATTGCCCTGTGACGCTGGCACCCCGGAAAGTTCAACGGCCATTTTCTCAAGGAGCGTGAGTTCATTAAAGTAGTCCTGTTCTCCTTTGATCCAGCTGTAGAGTGACTGGTGACTCTGGAGCAGGTTATACATGCTCTGCAGGGCCGTTGAAGCGACATTTAAGATACTGGCCTATTTGCGTACCGGTTCTTCACGCACCTGTCGGCATCCGCCCGAACTCAATTGCTCATTCACGTGGGCTAAAAGATAACCTAGCCAGGCATCTTTCTTCTTGCTCATCAACACTTGACTCGGACTAAACCTTTGATCCAGTTGCATCTGGACGCGGTCTGCTTCGTCAACAATGACGATATCACTCACCATGCAGACAAGCTCCAGAAAGGTGAGATTCTCCGTGTTGATCTGCGGGGCAACACGGGTATAAATCAAGCTGGCAGGGGTAGCGATCCAAATGGAGGCATCGACCAGGTCTTTTTGAGCTTCGTGATAGGGACAGGCGGCGAATAACGGGCACGCATACGATTTTTTCTCCGGTTCTCCCAGCGATTTTTTTCTCCTGGAGGGAAGATGCAGCGTGAGGCAGGGTTGAGGATCCAGTAAGAAAGGGGTCGCTGTGTGTCGGAGCCCGTCTAGTAAGCATGTTGAACTGGTATAGCGAAACGCTCTGTGCTCGTGAAGGAGCGGATGATCCTCTTGCCGCGCCGCAAGCGCACGATACAGGCGATTGATATGCAGTTCGCGATTCGTTGTCCCGGTAATGGGAGCCACGCGCAATCCCAGGCGCGCAAACAGTTGCACCCGTTCAAAGAGCGCCATCACATCGCCAACCACGAGCGTGATGCGGTATCCATTGCGCGCCGCCCAAACTGTTAAGCGATAATAGTAATGGGTAGCGCATTGCCTCATGGGAGAATCTTACTTTGAGAGGAGAGGATGCCTCATGAATAATCTTACTTTATCAGGCTTTTTTGACCCATTGCCTCATGGAATATGGGTCGTTGCCTTATGGAATATCTTACCC
>WNGL01011955.1_pt1 | contig 11804 bp, 9 predicted proteins | sample 5400591 | NCBI WGS metagenome assembly WNGL01 (sample SAMN13153377, study PRJNA577476) | soil metagenome | isolation source: 80 cm soil or saprolite under Garry oak tree replicate 1 | place: USA:California | collected 2016-06-15
CGCCACCTGTTGCTTGCTAATCTGCTCAGCCTGCGCGTGGGCCTCTTCTCGAATACGGCTTGCTTCCGCCTCGGCGGCCTTCGCAGCCTGCGCTATCGTGTCTTGAGCCTGCCTGCGCGCTTCAAGCATAAGCTCGTCAGCCCGTTTGGTCGCTTCCTCAAGATCATGTTTGGCCTGTTCCGCATTCTCAATGCCCTCTCGAATAATGGCCTGTCGCTGGTCGAGCGTCTTGATAATGACGGGGAAACCCCATCTCCAGAGTACCAAGAAGATAATACCAAAGCTGACAAGTTGAGAGAGGAAGGCCCAGAAATTAATACCAAAGCCGCCTAATATATCGGCTAATATAAACGCGTGCATTATTGCGTACGCCTCCTTTCATCAGAGGTATTAGCCTGGAACCACAAGAGAAACTGTGTGGCCCCCTTGTAGGCTGTCAGCGTTCTACCTGGCGTTGAGCAAGAAGGCAATGACCAGGGCGTAAATAGCGATAGCTTCAGCGAAAGCCAGGCCGATCAGCATGTTGATACGAATCAGCGGCTCGGCTTCGGGGTTGCGCCCAATAGCGCTGAATGCCTGACCGGCGGCGATACCGATGCCAATTCCTGGGCCAATAGCTCCCAGTCCGATTGCCAACGCAACAGCGAGAGTATTATACATGATGGATTTCCTCCTTAAGGACAACAATTGTGATGTTAATTAATTTATGCAATCGCAGCACCAATGAACTGCGAGTAGCAAGTTATGGATTGATACAAAGGACCTCAATGGACTTAATGTGTTGCCGCTAGCTTTTTCGCTTCGGTGCTCTCATATTCTGCATGAGCTTCTTCCTCTGTCTCATCATGCGGGTGGCCGGTCGTGGCGATTTCCAGGTAGACCAGGGACAAAAGCGAGAAGACCAGCGCCTGAACAAAACCGACAAACAGTTCGAATGGAATGAAGATGAGAGCAGCCACTACGGGTAAGATGAAGGCAAACACAGCGAGCACCGCGGCGCCGGCAAAGATGTTGCCGAAGAGACGGAAAGCCAGGGAAAGAATGCGAGCAAATTCACCAATGAGTTCAATAAGTCCCACAAAAAACTCGACGAAACCCTGGAACATACCGAGAAAATCAAGTTTCCTGATTGATCTGAAAAGAGTGCCGAAGTTAAAAAATTTACTTAAATGCTCCGCAGGACCTAACGTGTAAAAGCCAAAGCACTGGGCGGTGATAACGGCGATGAGTGACATAGCAAAGTTCAAGTTCAGGTCGCTGGTAGCTGGACGTATCCAGGGAACAAACTTGTTAGAAAGATCTCCCAACAACAAAAAACCTAGCACCGGCTGGCCGGTTATGCCAGCCGCGTGAATTTGCGCGTAATTAATAGATCCAAGTGTATCCACACCAGGTATAACGTCCACCAGATTACAGAAGAGAATGAAGATGAAGAAAGTAGCTACTAAGGGGAAGAATTTTTTGCCTTTTTCTTTACCTGACACACCGTGGACTAATCCTTGCAGTAACTCGACGATCCACTCGACGAAGTTCTGCATACCCCTGGGAATCATATCGCGCCGGCGGGAACCAAGATAAAAGAGTATTAGCAGGCCAATGATCGAGAACCAGGTGCCAACTAATGTGTTCGTTACCGGAATTGGCCCCAGGTAGAAAAGGACGTCCGGTTGAATCTTTATTTCAAGAAGTTTCCAGAGCGACACTCGGCATCCTCCTATTCGCCGAGCCCTGCTAAGCCTGGTTCGTTATTAATGGTTCCGTCCCGTCTATCTTTTCAAAAAGGGCGTCAGTAAACGGTATGCTCCATATATTCCCGAGATCAGGCCAAGCAGCAGCCCGAGAAGCAAATAAATATCTTTTGTATGGGTGATGCCATCCAGGTAATTTCCCAGGAAAGCACCTAGAGCGAGGGGAATGGCTATGATCAGTCCCCAAACAGAGGGCGGCTCATCTTTTTTCATCCGCGTCATCCCGTCTGTTATCTCTCATTTTGTTCCAGTCGGATTATAACACAGGGTAAAGAATATGTGCAACAGGAGATACAATTTGGGTACTCTTCCATCTATGGGTTGAGGAATTACCCCGTTGCATACAAACGAATAGTGACGGTGGGGGTTACGATTTGATCGATGAAGTGGTAGTGACTATCGAGCCACTGTTGGACTAAATGCGCTCGCGCTGCTTTGCTTTGACTGGAAATGCGGCCAATAATGAAAAATATGCGCGGATGATTTGTGGCAAAGGTGGCTAAAGCCAGGGGGTTAACTGCTGCTTCAGCATTGCCGAGGTGATTTGTGAGATCGTAGTTTACCCAGGGGAACGAGCCAGGGGAATCTGCTGTAAAGCGCGCGGCGCTCGGATAGGCGGTGAGGTAGTATTCGATGCTAACCTGGCATCCCTGGTTATTATCATAGCAGACCAGCCCATCGTTTGCCTGGTAGTGATGCTCCAACCAGAACGACGTTGTGTTCCAATCCTCCACCTGGGGCGCTTGATAGTGGAGAGGAAGATAATGTATGGTGAGCAAGAGTAATCCTATAGCCAGCGCCACCTGTATTACACGCCAGCGTATAACGGCAAGGCCAAGGCCAACAAGTAACACGAATGGCGGGACTATCGTGACGAGGTACCTGCTCGAAAATAAGCGCGTTGATCCCTGGGAGATGATATAGCTCAGTATAATGGGTATTACTAGCCAGCAGAGCAGTGAAAATCCTACTGGCAACAACTGCTGGAAACGCCTCAGGCGTTTGTCCTCTACAGCATCAATGAGCGCTGCTCTGGCAAGAAAGCGTTTTCCCCACGATCGGAATGAGACTATGACAACGAACAGGCCCAGCATACAACATGCGAGGAGCAAGAAGAGATATATTTTGCTGTTTGCGCTGATGGTGAGGGAAAGAAGATAGATATCTATCGGATGCGGGATGGGGACCCATCCAGTTTTTCCGCCGTGACGACTGGCATACAACAGCGGTAGTATCATAATGAAGATACCTGCGAGCACGACAATGAATGTGCGTAATTGCTGGCGCGCTCCTGTACGCCACGTTCCCGGTAAAAAGAGCAAAGCGACAAAAGCGGCGCATTGCGCTGCCAGTACCAGTAAACTGAACAGGTGAGTGTAGATCGCCAGGGCCATCACAGTGCCATAACAGAGCCACCAGCGTTTCTGGTGAGAAGTCGTCGTAAGCGCGGCAAAGAGGGCATACCAGGCGATGCAAAGAAGGAGTAATTGCAAAGCGTACGACCGTGTTTCCTGCGCATAGACAAGTTGCAGGTTATTGAGCAAGTAGATGCCTGCTGCAACGATGCCAGCAATAAGCCCAAGGAATCGTCTTCCCAGTAGAAAGATTACTATTGAACTCAGCGCGGCGAAAACGGCGGAGGGGAAGCGTACAACTACTTCCGTGGGATTCAATCCCAGTAGGGAGGTGAGGCTTAACCAGAAATGTAGGAAGATATAATACAGCGCCATGTTTGGCTGAGTGGCAAAGATGATCTGCAACAGTACTGGTAGGGATTGACGCGCGCGTTGGACCGAGAGTATTTCGTCGAACCACATGCTGTGTTTGCCGAGTTGGAACAGATTACATGCTAAAGCTATGGCGCCAATGACAATACAAAGCAGCCAATAGTGGGAAGAGATGAAATGTAGTGTTTGAGCGCCGGTAGCGCTAAGTCGAGCAAGCGGGGTCAGCTTTTCTGTATTTTCGGAGACCACTTTATGTTCGTCTTCAAGACCGTGTTCATTATGTATAATTTGGGTCAACTCATGCTCCTCGTATTTCTCCCTCCTCTCCCCCCGTCTGTACCTTCATCGCGCTTGAAATTGTCAATCCCAACGCGCTGAGGAAGACCATGCCAATGACAGTCATCAGAACCGCAGCCCAGGGATGGGAGAAAACGAACATCGCGGTAACGTTATACGCAGGGATACCCAGCAGGCCGTGGAAGACCAGTAGGCCGGCAACCTCGTTGCTGCCAACCTGTCCCGGAGGGGTTGGCAGTATATAAAACATATTGTACACCGTGTAACCAAAGATAGCTGTGCCGAAAGGGATCGTGTAGCCAGTAGTCCAGAAGGCCAGCATGGCAAAGAGGCCATCAAAGACGACTGCGACACAGGTGAGCAGTATCGCGGGCACAAAAATTTTGGGGCGGCTGGCGCCCAGCAACAGTGAATCGACAAAACCGGTGGCGAAACCAGCTATTTTCTTGCCAAGAGAACCAGGGAATATGCCCGTGATCTTTTCGAGGAGGCCAATCGCTACGTTACGTTTCCAGGCGGCCAGGCCGATAAAAAAGATGAGGCCCACCAGTAACCCGCTCACGGTCCCCAGAATGAACCAGAGCTTGATATCCATTGTGATGCCAAGAAATGGGACGATGGCCATGATGAGGATGGCGGGCATGAGATCCAATGCTTTGTCCATGGCAACGGTCGGCAGGGATTGACTCACGGAAATATTGGCGATACGTTTGAGCATCAGGCTTTTTGCCACCTCACCCCCGCGAATTGGCAGCAAGAAATTGAGAAAGATACCGACGTGGAAGAGTTGAATGGCCTTAAATGTGCTGACATGGCCGACAGGATTCAAAAAAAGCTTCCAGCGAATGCCGCGAATACTGAATGCCGTCAGAAAGGCAACCCCAGAAAGCGCCGCCAGCGTAATACCCCGAGGTGTCGTCAGGCTTTGTTGCAGCACATGGAAAGTCGCCCCGAAATTCACATACCTGGAGACGAGGTAGAGCATGCCAACGCCAATCAGCAGTCCGAAAGTGATTTTGGCCGCTGGGGTACTAAGCCAAGCTCTCCAGGCGAGTTGTTTTTTTGCTGGCGCTGGAGCAACCGCGACGGGAATCTGTGGCAGTGTTTTGCCAAACGGCTCGCTGCCATACAGGTTTACGATGGGTAATGCGCCCGTCTGTTGAATACCGTTCGGCCAGTATTCTTCTTCGATGATGTTGATAGCGCCGGCATTAGCAGGGACGGTAGTATTGCCCTGGCTGGCAGGTTGCGCTTGTTGTACGTGAAGCGCGCGCATCATGCCGCTCAACTGCATGAGGTGTGTACTCTGGCTGCTGATATCATACAGGTCAGGCTCAAGATCAGCAGCTGCTAGATCTATCGTACCATTGAGGCTGTAAGCTGGCATAACTGGATGAGAAGGATTGCTGGCAGACTCCATTACTTGCGTCGGCTGCCCAGTAACATCATTGATAGCATCAAGTTCAGCTTCCCTACTCACAAGTTTGGGGGGAATAGAGTATTTTATCAGTCGCGTTGGGCGACGGATGGATGGCGCTGGACGTTGATCGTGATGCATACAAACCCCGTTTAAAAACAACTCTGACCTACCTAATGAACGATTGATATAGACAATGTTAACGGGGATAGCTATGCGATGAAGTACAAATGACCCCGCTAAACCCGAAGGTAATGGTGTTTGATATACCACGCGGTTGTCTGCTGCATACCTCTCTCTAGATCCACTTTCGCTTTGAAGTCAAGCTCGGATTCAACGCGGCCGCAATTATAAACGCGACTGTTGGTCAGAAAACTCACACGGCTGCGTGTCAGTGGGGCGCGTTCTCCCTGAAAACCCGGCACGATGCTAAAAATGTCGGCGGTGAGATTGGCGAGCCAGAGCGGAATGCTGCCAGAGGGCAGTTCTTTGCCCATGGTATGGGCAATAATGGCGGCCAGCTCACGAATCGTCACGGGATATGCTCCAGCGATGTTGTAGCTGCGTCCAAGAGCCTCCGACCGCTGTGCGCAGAGCAGAAAAGCGGCAGTCATATCGTCAACGTAGATGGGGTGGAGTAATGCTGAGCCGCCGTCGATCACGCGGAATAGCCCTTTATTGATGGAGGCAAAGAAGCCAAGCAAGTGCAGATCACCTGGCCCATAGACCAGTCCAGGTCGGACGACACTGACGGGCAGCCCCTCCTCTTTATATGCCTTGAGGGCCACCAGTTCTCCTGCTAGCTTGGTGGCTTCATAGGGATTGGTTGGCGCAAAGGGGGCTTCTTCTGCCGCCGCTGTTTTGCCGGTCACACCATACACACCGGTGGTACTACAGTGGACGATGCGCCGCAACTGGCTTTGTGCCTGGCAGGCAGCGAGTAAGACGCGCGTCCCCTCTACATGGGTTGTGCGATACAGTGCAGCGGGTGTGCTGGGGTGATAGAGTTGCCCTGCAAAGTGGTAAATCTCGGTCGCTCCATCAACTGCCTGCTCTACCTGCCGCGCGTCGATGATCTCTCCCACAACGATGCTGACGGCCTCGCCAAATTGTGCGCGGGCCTTATGTTCGTCACGCGCCAGGATACGTACCTGCTGCTTCTGTCGTACCAGTTCCGTCACCAGGGCCGAACCAAGAAACCCCGTGGCGCCTGTTACCAGTATGGTCATCGGCGCGCTCCTGAATAGCCCTTGACGGAGATGGCGTTTTCGGGACAGGCTTCGTAGCAGAGAAGACAGCGCTGGCAGGTGGTGTAATTGACTTTCAGTGTTTTCAGGTCAATGACGTTTGGTAATGGGCAGGTCTCCACGCACACGCCGCAGCGTGTGCACTGCTCTTCTTTGATCTGCGGGCGCGTGCCCACCAGCCCTGTGCTGTAGAGCGTAGTACAGAGATGCTTGCCGCGCTCGGAGAGCCAGGTGTACGGGTAATCCAATGGATACATCAACCAGAAGACGAAGCGGTAGATGGGCTTGACTGCTGGAAGGCGAAACTTCTTGATGACCCCCACATCTTCGCCAGTCAGTGTCCACGATGGCTTGCCGATCTGCTCCAGGGCCAGCTTAAGATGGGGAATCGCGCGCGGTTTGACGCCGACAAGCTGACAGCAGACCAGGTCGACGGCCAGGCTGTTGCGACCAGCTACCAAAACCTGTAAATCGGCCTTATCGCCATAAAGCGGCCCCTCGCCGTCCTGTCCCACGCTGCCATCAATGATGGTCAGATCCGCTTTGATGCCCAGGTTCAAATCGACAATACACTGATCAATGCCGAGGGTATGCATCGAGCGGCGATCAGGACGGGGCAGGATTCCCATCGGATTTTTCATACCCAGCGTCATGGTGGAAACCACATGTGTTTTCAGAACCGGCAGATTAATCAGGCATGCTTCGTTCAGAATACGCGGGACATGGAAACGACGCAACTTCTTCGCCCCCGCTGGCCGCACTGCAACCCAATCATGCTCATCGCCCTCGGGATCTATCCGGAGAATGCGAATTCCGTGTTCGTGACAGAATTGTTCTACACCCAGTATGGTGTAGGTCGCCTCGCGGTCAAACTCGGTGCCGGGCATTTCACAGAGGACGGGTTCCGCGCCGCAGGCATGCACCTCTTCCGCAACAGCCTTAAGCAAAGCAAAGCTGGTGGTCGAACCGGTCTCCGCTGCGCGGCCAGCTACGAAATTCGGTTTGAGAATCGCTATCTTTGCTCCTTTGAGGACGGAGGCCATGCCTCCAATCTGCTCGATGACGCCGTGTGCCGCCTCCTCAATACCATCAAATGTGCGCAAAATAGCGATTGTGTGGGTCTCTTGCCCTACCACTACCATAGGTTATGTGCTCTTTCTATCGTTGTTATATGGATATGATTGACCTGGTAAATCTGAATGGCTTCATAATGATGTAACGGGTCAGGCCAGAAATTGGCCACTAACGACGCGTGTTGTAATGCCGCGTTGACCAGATCCATACCTCCATGGAGATGCTCGATGTCCTTGAGCATCAGTTCGTCCGTGACAATATAGTCGATACGATTCCAGTCGTTCCTCAAAAGCCTGTCATGTATTTCTGGATCATAGCCGACATTCCAATAGACATGTGCGTAAGGGTAGATCGCTCCATCGCCGACACCTGCTCCGCCTTCTTCGTGTAAATCGGTGAAGAGGTAACTGTTGATGACGACTACCGCGTTATGCGGCACATTATTGCGTACCCAGGCCAGGGCTTTAGTCTGCGGAGAGGTGAGATTTGTCGTATAAATTGTACTGGATATCTGCGCATCATAGCCTATCGTGCCCGCGATAAACAGGAAGATCAGCGCTGCCTGCAGTAGCTCGAAGCGCATGAGTTTACCGATCCAGCGCGCGCTGACGGTGATCATCGCCGCTACATTCATCGCGCCCAAAGGCAGCAGAGGGATAATGTAGAAGGGGAATGTGACGCCGTTGCGCAAAAACAGCAGCGAGAAACTGATTGAAAGGAGCGCGAGCAACAGCAGCTTGCGGTTCCACCAACCGGCGACAAGGTTAAAGAGCATGGCCGCGAGACTCAGCAGCACCAGGTATGAGTCCAGCCCGGTCCACGCGTTACAGGCAACGCTCATGTTCCCCTGGTTCTGGCCGCGCTGGATTTGCCCGATATAGGTGCTGAAAAGGTTCAAGTGTGGATGGTGGTCCCAGGGTAGGATGCCGGTTGGCAGCAATTCACCTCGCAAGAAGGCCATGAGCACAAAGCTGGAACCTATGGCGATCACACTGTAGGTGAAAGCCACCAACGCAAACTTGCGCTGAAACCTGGTTGTATGCAGCCAGACAGCGTAAATCATGGCGGGAAAGAAGAGCAAAAACACCTCTTTTGAGAGCAGGGCTATACCAAAAGAGCTGGCGGAAAGCACAATGAAAAACAGGCGGCTGTTGCCGGCAACGAGCAACAAGAGCGATAGGAGGAGCCAGAAGGTCGCAACGTTATCCAGTAACACCTGTCGTTGATACGTGATACAGAGTGGCGAGAGTGAGAAAATGACCATGGCGAAGAGGGCGCCGCTGCGACTTCCAAACAAACGCCGGAAAATCAGGTAGACCAGCAGTGAACTACCGACAGCGTAGAAGGTCATCAAGACGCGGCCAGTGTTAATGGCATTGCCGAACGTAAAAAGGCCGCCGGTCAGTTGTACCCACGCCGCGATCTGGATCCATGCCAGCGGCGGGTGACCATAGCCATAGGGATAGGGCCAGATGTTTCCATGTAAAACCGCCCACGTGCCTGACATGTAGGTGCCCTCATAAAGCTCGTACTGTGGGTAGTTGAAGATGTTGAAGGCATGGGCGACAAACGCGGCAATCAGCCCAATGGCCACGACGATGGCTTCCGACCAGGCAGGCAGCAAGAGACGGGAAAACGTCTTAGCCTTGATAGGATTAATCGCTTCAATTTGAGGCATCATGCGCGTTTTGCTGGAGGCGATCCGTTGTTCCTGTTCGGGCGTCACTTTGGGCAGCAGCGTAGTATTGCCGGTGCGCCTGCGCAGTGGGTGAGATCGCTGGCCACGACGATTGGTGGTGCGAACGTAGAAATTTGGACTGCGATGCAGGACGATATGGCCGTTCTCAATCTCTGGCTCTCGCGCTTTCAAACGCGGTGCTGCCCGATATGGGCGGTTTTCTCCCAATTTGTCCTACCTCGTATATAACGGATTATTGCCCGTATAGCCCCAAAGCTCAGCAGCCACTGGTACGGGAAAAATGCTACGATCATAATCATGGCCTCGCGCCAACTCCATGTACGGTTGTGCGCTTTCAGAAACTCGTGCAGGCCTGCCAGGTCTATAAAGACGGTCAGGATAAAGCAGTAGAGCGGTAAAAAGGTGAGCATTGCAATCCAGAGCGGGAGCTTGACGAACAGAAACATCACCAGCGAGATCGGCACCATTAGCGCGAAGAAAGCCTGTAACTCTGGTAGAGTGAGCGCGTAACAAGCCAACAACCGCTGTGAGAACTTTTCAAGCTTCTTCCATTCACCTTTGAAGAGTATTTGCAAGAAGCCCTGGTTCCAGCGCGTGCGCTGCTTAATAAACTGCGCAACAGAATGCGGCGTCTCCTCTCGTGTCACAAATTCGTCATCGTAAATGATACGCATGCGCGCGCGGGAGATGTTGAGGCGAATTCCCAGGTCCGCATCCTCCGTCAGGCAGGTCTCGTCCCAGCCTCCAAGCTGTTCCATCAATTCGCGGCGCACAAAGATCGTGTTGCCGCCCAGCGGTGTCATACCGACCTGCGCGAAGAAATGCATTGAGGATTTGAACCAGAAGAAATATTCCAGGACATTCAGGAAACAGAACCATTTGGTATTGTGATTCATTAACTGCACGCCGCTCTGCACAACATCAATATCTTCATTGAGCATCGTCGTATTGATGATATTGAGTATATCGGGGTGCGGCTCATCTTCGGCATCGAAAATCGTGACGATATCGCCCCGCGCTACCTGCAGCGCCAGGTTCATGCCATGCGGCTTGTTGATAGGATAGTCATTATAGATGACCAGTTGCACGTTTGGATCGCCCAACTCGTCAATTTTGGCTTGCGCCTCCGCGATTGTGCCAGGATCATCCTCGCGGCAAATGGCCATTATTTGTAATAGCTCTTTGGGATAGTTCAGATGATAAACCTTTTGAATCGTCTCGCGATAGACATCTTCTTCATTCTTCGCGGGCAAGAGAATAGTAAAAGAGAGACAGGGATCAAGATAGATGGTTGGCGCGTGGTTAAGCCAGGCATGTTCCGGTACTTCCCAGATAAAGAGGCGCAACCGTATATTGAAGATGGCCTGCGCGGTCATCACCAGGATGATCAGTATGTAGAACGCTTCAAAGCAAACAACGAGAAGAGACAAAAACACAAACTCTCCTTATTTTTAACAGGGTATAGCGTTCGCCAGCGCATCGGTTTTGTTGCCACAGATGGTGTGAAGCACCTGGGCCGTACTGGCGTCATTGCTGGCCGGGGCAATAAAACTATAGGCTTCGTCACTGCCGGCGCCGTTGCGGCGCAATGTCACCGTCACCGTACTGTAGCCCATCAGGCTGATATCCAGGCTACTCCAGGGATTGCTCATAAAGAAACTGCTTCCCGCGCTGACCTGGGCTAGCTGGGTTGTCGGTGACTTATTGACGAATAACAGACTCACAGTCTGATGATTGTTGTCCTGCGTTGCATACATGCTGACAGGGTCGCGCTGTACCTCCAACGGAATGAGGTTATGTTGCAGGTGGGAGAATAGCTCCATCACCCGAAACATGGGCGTCGGCTGCTGACCATCAGCCGAAAAGAGCGAGTATGGCGTATTCCCGCCGGCCGCCGAGGAAAAGGCCACATAGCCCACCTGCTGGTCCATCAACGTCCCCAGTGTATCGGCCCACCACAGGGCGGCCAACCCTCGCGAAGGCGCCTGCTGGTTTGTGGGATTCGTATTAATGGCGGTAATCGCGATTGGCGCATCCCGCTTCAGATTTTGCGCTATTAACTCGCGCAGCGCTGGCAGCAGGTAGTTCCATTCACCTGTGCTGCTCAAGAAGGCGTAGGGAGCCTGGGCCGCGTTAGCGAATAGAGCGCGGTGGAATGAGACGCCGTCGAGCAGGGTCACATGATTGGCCCTTTCGTAGGCTCCCACACCTTGCAAAAAGCCCTCCATCCACAACGTTCCATTGGCGTCACTGGGACCTGCGCCGGGGCCGTAGAACTCACTGATTTCCGGACCAAAAACCTTGATGGTGGGGTCAATGCGATGCATGGCCAGAGAATACTGGATGAAATCCTGTACATAGCCTCCAACCGTGTATTTCTGTCCTGTGGCGGGATTAATGAGAGTATCAGGTTCGTTGCCGACCGACCAGTATTTGATTGGATGGTAGGGCGCGTGCGCGAAGCCGCCTATGCGCTGGTCGCTATGGGGATTATTCAGGAAGTCTACCCAGCGACCGGCGATATAGACGCGATTAGTGATGTCGTTAAGTTCCGTGAAACCGCCGTTGATGGGGCCGGAAAGCCGCGCCTGCGCC
>WNGL01016515.1_pt1 | contig 11804 bp, 11 predicted proteins | sample 5400591 | NCBI WGS metagenome assembly WNGL01 (sample SAMN13153377, study PRJNA577476) | soil metagenome | isolation source: 80 cm soil or saprolite under Garry oak tree replicate 1 | place: USA:California | collected 2016-06-15
GTCGACCTTCAAGTTCGCCGTCGGCACCACCTTCTAAGGAGAAGACATGAAGAAGACGTTCATCGCCGGCCTCGTCCTGGGGGCAGCGGCGCAAGTCACGCTGGCCCAGGAGCCCAAGACGGAGGCCAGGACCCCGAAGATCGCCGTCATCGACATGGCGCGGGTCTCCGCGGAGAGCCTGATGGGCAAGGGCTACGCCTCCCAGCTCGAGGCGCTCCAGAGCGAGATCAACTCCGAGGGGACCAAGAAGCAGTCCGAGCTCCAGAAGCTGGACGCCGCCATCAAGACCCTGCAGGACGAGCTGGAGAAGCAGGCCTCGGTCCTCAGCCCGGAGGCGGCCGAGAAGAAGCGGCAGGATATCGTCAAGCGGGGCCGCGAGCGCCAGGCCTTCCTCGAGGACGGGCAGGCCGACCTGCAGCGCATGAGGGAAGCCGCCCAGCAGAGGGCCCAGGCCCTCAATAGCGAGTTCCAGGCCAAGATCAAGCCCCACATCGATGGGGTGGCCCGGGACAAGGGGATCGACATCATCCTGGACGCGCAAGTGGCGCTCACCGTGAACAAGGACTTCGACATTTCCCGGGACGTCATCGTGAAGGCGGACGACGCGGAGAAGGCCCAGAAGGGCGCGGCCACCGGTCCCGCCGCCAAGCCGGCCGGGCCCGCGGCGGCGAGGCCGGTCCCCCCTCCGGCCAACAAGCCGTAGCAGGGGACGAACGGCTCTCTCACGCAGAGAACGCAGAGGTCGCGGAGGCAACGGGCGGCGAGCGAAGCGGGATTCACCCCCATTCGGGGGCAGGTTCCCGCGGAGCGAGCGGGGGGTCTGGGGGGTGCGACGCAGCACCCCCCAGCTCACTGAAGAAGGAGCCTTGGGCACGATCGACATCGGCAGCCTGGTCCGGCAGATCCCGAGCCAGTATCCCTTCGTCCTGGTGGACCGCGTGATCGCCCACGATCCGGGGGGCTCGCTGGTGGCCACGAAGAACGTGACGGGGGGCGAGGACTTCTTCGCCGGTCACTTCCCGGGAGCCCCCGTGATGCCCGGGGTCCTGCTCCTCGAAAGCCTGGCCCAGGCGGCGGGGATCTGGCTGCTCAAGGCCGCGGACGACCCCCGCGAGGTCGAGATCCAGATGGTGGGGATCGACGAGGCGAAGTTCCGGCGGCCCGTCGCCCCCGGCGATCAGCTCCGGCTGCACGTCCAGCTCACTCGCCGCCGGCGCGGCCTCTGCCGCTTCCAGGGCGAGGTCCACTGTGGCGAGCAACGCGTGGCGGAGGCGCGTCTGCTCCTCCAGGTCACGAGCCTGCCTCCGGCGGTGGTGGATGCCACGGCGCGGGTGGCGGCGGGGGCCGCGCTCGCCCCCGGGGTCCGGGTCGGTCCCTACTGCACCGTCGGCCCGCAGGTGAGGCTCGGGCGGGGGACCGTGCTCGACTCGCACGTGGTGATGGACGGAGACACCCGCGTCGGTGAGCGCAACCGGTTCTACCCCTTCTCCTCCATCGGCCTCCCTCCGCAGGACCTGAAGTACCACGGCGAGCCCTCGCGCCTCGAGATCGGCGACCGGAACACCTTCCGCGAGTTCGTCACCGTGCACCGCGGCACGGAGGGCGGGGGCAACTTGACCCGCGTCGGCTCGGACAACCTGTTCATGACCGAGTGCCACGTGGCCCACGACAGCCAGGTGGGCAACCACGCCATCTTCTCGAACGCGGCTACCTTGGCCGGCCACGTCGAGGTGCAGGACTGGGCCACCGTCAGCGCCTTCTCGGGGATCCACCAGTTCTGCCGCGTGGGCACGCATGCCTTCGTCGGGGGCTACAGCGTGGTGACGAAAGACGTGCTCCCGTACTCCCGGACGGTGGGGAACCGGGCGCGCATCTACGGGATCAACGTGGTCGGCCTCACCCGCCGGGGCTTCACCCGTGAGCAGATGGCCACGATCCGGGACGCCTACCGGATACTCCTGCAGAGCCGGCTCAACGCCTCCGAGGCGGTAGCCCGGCTCGAGGCGGAGGGGCCGCACACCGAGGAGGTGCGGACGATCATCGAGTTCATCCGGCGGTCCCCCCGAGGAGTGATCCTGAAGCGGCGGCGGCCGCGCCGACGCGCCGAGGAGTCGTGAGCGAGGGCACGGGGCCGCCGCTGGGGCTGATCGCCGGGAACGGACGCTTTCCGTTCCTGGTCGCGGCGGGGGCACGGCGGGCCGGGCGGCGCGTGATCGCGGTGGCGATCCTCGAAGAGGCGGCCCCGGACCTCGCCGACGCGGTGGACGAGATCCACTGGGTCGGCCTCGGCCAGCTCGGGCGCTGCATCGAGGCCCTGCGCGGCGCGGGTGCGCGAGAGGCCGTCATGGCCGGACAGGTGAAGCACCGGCAGATCTTCGCCGGCATCGTTCCCGACCTGAAGCTGATGGGAGTGCTGGCCCGCCTCGCCTTGCTGAACACGGACAGCCTGATCGGGGCCGTGGCCGAGACCCTCGGTCGGGAGGGGATCGCGCTCCTCCCGTCGACCGCGTTCGTCGAGGACCAGCTGGCCGCTGCCGGCACGATGAGCCGCCGACGTCCCTCCGGCGACGAAAAGCATGACGTCGAGTACGGCCGGAAGGTGGCCCGGGTGTTGGCGGGAATGGACCTGGGCCAGACCGTGGTGGTGAAAAACCGGGCCGCGGTGGCCCTCGAAGCCATGGAAGGGACGGACGAGGCCATCCGGAGGGCGGGACGCCTGGCCGGGCCCGGGACCACGGTGGTCAAGGTGGCCAAGCCGCGCCAGGACATGCGGTTCGACGTGCCGGTGGTTGGTCCCGGGACGATCGAAGCCATGCGCGAGGCGGGCGCCCGCGTGCTCGCCCTCGACGCCGGTAAGACTCTGCTCCTCGACAAAGCGGACTTCCTGGCCCGCGCCGACGCGGCGGGTCTGGCGGTGCTCGGCATGGAGCCGACCGAGGAGGACGGGTTGGGGGGACGTGGGGAGGGATAGGGTGGGGGGTCGATGAACGACCGCCTCGTCCGGGTCGGCGTCATCGGCGTGGGCGCGCTAGGCCAGCATCACGCGCGCGTCTACGCGGGCCTCTCGGGCGTCGATCTGGTCGGCGTCCACGACGCGGACCCCTCGCGGGCCCGCGAGGTCGCCGAGCGGCACGGCGGCCGGGCGTTCCCGACCGTGGAAGCGCTCCTGGGTGAGGTCCGCGCGGTATCGGTGGCGGTGCCGACGGTGGACCACCACCGTCTGGCCCGACAGGCCCTCGAGGCGGGCCGGGACGTCCTCGTGGAAAAGCCCATGACGAGCACGCTCGAAGAGGCCGACGACCTGATCGCCTTGGCCGACGAGCGAAAGGCGGTCCTCCAGGTCGGGCACATCGAGCGGTTCAATCCCGCGACCGACGTGCTCAAGGCCACGGTCCGCAAGCCGCGGTTCATCGAGGTCCATCGGCTCGGCTCGTTCTCCCCGCGCAGCCTCGACGTCGACGTGGTCCTGGACCTCATGATCCACGACCTCGACATCGTCCTCTGCCTCGACGGGTCGGAGGCAGTGCAGATCGACGCGGTCGGGGTGCCTGTCCTGACGCCGAAGGTCGACATCGCCAACGTGCGTCTCCGGTTCGCCTCCGGGCTCATCGCCAACCTGACCGCCAGCCGGGTCTCGGTGGACAAGGTCCGCAAGTTCCGCGTCTTCTCGCCCCGGACCTACATCTCGGTCGATTTCACCCGCCGGGAGGCCCAGGTCGCCCGTCTCAAGGAAGGGGAGGGGGGTCGACCGCAGATCGCCACCGAGAAGACGGCCGCCCCCGACCGGGAGCCCCTCCAGCGGCAGCTGGAAGGCTTTGTGGCGGCCGTCCGGGACCGAAGCCGGCCGGTCGTACCCGGGTCGGACGGCCGCCGCGCCTTGGCCTTGGCCCTGGCGATCCTGGCCCGCATGGCCGAGGCCTGACTGTGTCATAGTTACGGAGAGAGCAGGACTTCCTAGGCGGGTTGGGGCCCCCGCCCACAACATCTTGTAGGGGTTCGCTTGAGAGACCGCCGCCTTTTGTGCTAGGCTATGCGGTCTCTTGGGCGTGAGGAGTGGCCGTCCGTGGAGCGCATCAATCAACGCCAGGGGTTCCTGGTATCGGCCATCCTTCACCTGACGATCCTGATGATCCTGGTGAGCCATCCCCCGATCCCCCGCAGGGGGCCGGAGAAGATCGACCCGTCGACCATCGAGCGGAAGGAGCTCGTCTTCCTGCCGCCCCCGGCCGTCCTCCGACAGCTTGCGCCCCGGCCGATCCCGCCCCGCCCGCCGGTTCCGGCCCCCACTCCGCCCCCCGCCGACCCCGCCAAGAAGGACCGGGAGAGCGTTGGCTCCACCTTTGATCGCAGGGCTGACAAAGTATTGGAGATGCTGCGCGACCACGACTTCACAGCGACGCCGAAGGGCGCCCCCTCGCCTCCCTCGAATTCGGCCCAGCCATCGCCCCCCCCTACTCCTCCGGCAAGCTCTCTGGCGGCGGAGGCCCGTGGGTCGAAGGCCGTGCCCGGCAGCCCCGGACTGCGCCTCCCTCCCGGCCTCCGGCGCGATGTGCCGAGTGGCCGGGAGGGTTCGCCGGCCCGACCGGGCCCGATCGGCCAGTCTATCGCGAGTGCGGTCCGGCAACTGGAGCAGCGCCTTGAGCGTGAGTCCCAGCTCGGTTTGCCAACTGGGAGCGGGCAGAACATCGGCGGTGTCTTCTTCGACCCACAAGGTGCGGACTTTACTGGCTGGGTCAACCACTTCAAGAACGACATCTACCGCAACTGGATCATTCCGCAACCCGCGCTGATGGGCTTCGGCGGAGCTGCCGAGTTTGAGATCACGGTTGAGCGAGATGGGACGCTCTCGGCGATCCGCATCCTTCGGTCCACTGGTACCCCCGCCCTCGATCGCGCGGTCCAGAACGCCCTCACCAACAGTCGGTTCCTGCCCCTCCCTGCGGACTACGGGCCCGCGCGCGTCACGATGCGTCTGCTGTTCGAGTACATCATCGAGCGTTCGCGATCGTGAGATCTCGCCGCGGGTGGCGGGCCTCCGGCGCCGCGTGGCTCGGCGCCGCGGTGGGCGCTTGGCTGGTGGCGGCCGCCTGCCGCACCATCCAGCCGCCGCGGGTCGTCCCGGCGGCGCCCGCGCCGACCCAGGCCGCGCCGGGGGCTCCGGCCGTGCTCGTACCTCCGCCTGCCGTGCGGGTCGGCATCCTGGTCGACGTCTCACGGGTTTCTATCGGCGCCGACGCCGGCGTCGTGGTGTCCGGTGCCGACCCCGGATACCGCGCCGCGATTTCGCGCGCGACGTTCGTGCCGGCCTCCTCCGGGATCCGGGTCCTCCCGCGCTTCCGGGTCCAAGTGGCGAGCCTCGCGGTGCAGGCCGGGGCCGAGAACGTGGCGATGCGGGTCGAGGAAACCGTCCAGCTCCGGCCGACCGTCCAGTGGAACGCGCAGACCAGCACCCACCAGGTCCGCGTGGGGACGTTCGCGACCCGGGACCAGGCGATGCGCCTGGCCACGCGGCTCACCCGCAGCGGCCTCCCCGGGGCCTTCGTGGTGGAGGACGGGGGGCCGCCGGCCCCCGGGCGCATCCGCCTGCTCGAGACCGGCGAGGAGCTCACGGTCGCGACCGTGGTGCCTTCCCAGGCCACCGACCTGCTCACGGCGGATGCGGCGCCCTACCGCGGGATCCTGGAGGTTCGGGTCAGCGAGAGCGGCGCCCTGACCGTGGTCAACGTCGTCCACCTCGAGGACTACCTGCGGGGCGTGGTGCCCAACGAGCTGTCGCCGCTGGCCTTCCCCGCGATGGAGGCCCTCAAGGCCCAGGCGGTGGCCGCCCGCAGCTACGTCCTCAACCACAAGAGCGAGTTCGCGGCCCGTGGCTACGACATCTGCGCCACCCAGGCCTGCCAGGTCTACCGCGGAAAGGCCAGCGAGCACGAGATGACGGACCGGGCGGTGGCAGAGACCCGGGGCGTGATCGCCACCTGGCGCGGCCAGCCCATCAACGCGTACTACACGTCGACCTGCGGCGGCTTCACCGAGGACGGAGAGAACGTCTTCGACGGGGAAAGCATCCCGTACCTGAAAGGAGTGGCCTGCGCCCCCGAGCGCACGGCCTGGGCCACTCTCCACACCACGGCCCCGCCCCGCGAGGTGGGCAAGGACCCGGGGCTCGGCCGCGATCTTTCCCTGCTCGTCGCCCTGGGCGTCCTCGAGCCGTCCCTCGAGGCGCCGGGGAGGCTCTCGGGGATTCCCACCGACCCCGAGATCCGCGCCTGGGTCGGCCGTCTGCACCAGGCTCTCCACCGCAAGGGGTGCGAGAGCACGGTCAACGGTGCCCTGGCTCGCCGAGGGACGTTCGCGCAGTACCTCGTGGGCTCGCTCTGCTGGGAGGAGCGCGGGCGCCGTCTCCTGGCCCCGCCCGACGCCGACTACCTGCTCGAGGTCGAGGACCGGGCGAGCTTGAAGGGCGACGACGAGCGGCTGGCCGCCGCCGTCCTCATTCAGGAAGGGGTGCTCTCCCCGTTCTCCGACAACACGCTCCGTCCGGGCTCGGCCTTGACCCGCTGGGAAGCGATCCTGCTGCTGGCGCGCGCCGCGGAGAGGGCGGGGCCCCCCGCCCTCGTCGCCGCCGAATTCGCAGGGGCCGCGGCTGGGCAGGTCACGATCCTGCGCGGCGAGGAGCCGGAGTCCTTTCCCCTCGACCCCGCGGTCCGCCTCTTCCGCAGCCTCGACGGCATCCGGGCCGCGGCCTCGGAGCTGAGCCTGGCCGTGGGCGATCGCGTGAACCTGGTCGTGGCGGACGGGCGAGTGGTCTTCTTCGAGGCGGAGCAGACGCGTAAGGGCGCGGCCGCCGATCGCAGCTCGCGCTACTACCGGTGGGAGGTGCGCCTCACCCCGGCGGACCTGACGCGGAGCCTGGAGCGCTACGGGGACGTGGGCACGGTCCGCGACCTCGTCCCGCGCCGGATAGGGGTCTCCGGCCGAGTGGTCGAGCTGGCCGTCCGCGGCAGCGCCGGGGAGGTGGTCCTGAAGGGCCTCCGCATCCGGGGGGCGCTGGGCCTGCGCGAGAACCTGTTCGTCATCGAGCGCGAGACCGACTCTCGGGGCGCGGTCGAGCGCTTCGTGATCACGGGCAAGGGCTGGGGCCACGGGGTGGGGCTGTGCCAGGTGGGCGCCTTCGGCATGGCCCAGTCGGGCTCCACCTTCGAGCAGATCCTGCAGCACTACTACACCGGCATCCGGCTCGACACCGCGTACTAGCAAGAGTGATCCCGCGCGCCTTTCGCGTGGGGCGCGTGGGTTTGCTCGGTTTTTTGACACCGTCGGGCCCTGCCCTTAAAATGCACACTGCCTGGGACTTTCCCTGATGTCTTCCGCGCTTCCGAAGCGCTTCGAACCGTTCGCGGTGCCGGGCGGCCTTCGCGGCCAGCTCACGCAGCTTCCCCTGCCCGACATCCTCCAGCACCTGCGGCTCTCGAGCTCGACGGGAGTGCTCTCGCTCGTGTCGGGGGGAGCGCGGAAGGCGCTCTACCTGAAGAACGGCCGGGTGGTCTTCGCCTCCAGCAACCTCCCGAACGACCGCCTGGGCGAGATCCTCATCCGCGAGGGCAAGATCACGGTCGACGAGTACGAGGCTTCGATCCGCGCCATCACCAAGGGGAAGCGCCAGGGGAAGGTGCTGGTGGAGATGGGAGCGCTCTCCCCGAAGGACCTGTGGGAGGGAGTCCAGGCCCAGGTCCGGGAGATCGTCTTCAGCATCTTTCTTTGGGAAGAGGGCCAGTTCCATTTCGAGGAATCCTCGCTGCCCGATAACGAGAGGATCACGGTCGACCTCGACATCCTGAGCCTGATCCTGGAGGGCGTGCGCCGCATCGACGCGAACGGCGCGGTGCAGAGCCGCTACGCCGAGGGCATGCTGCTGCTGGAGCGAGGGGAGCCCGTGCCCCAGGGCCGGCTCGAGCCCTACGAGAGCCACGTGCTCGGCCTGGTGGACGGCGAGCGCACGGTGCTGGAGATCTCCCACGACAGCGAGATCGGGGACAACGAGACCCTGAAGGTCCTCTATGCGCTCCTGTGCTCGGGGCTCGTCAAGATCAAGGGCAAGAAGATCCGCGCCCTGGACCAGGACTTCGTGCCCGAGGAAACCCTCTACGCGGTCATGGGCTCCTTCAACCAGATGTACGGCTACATCTTCAAGTACATGGTGCGGGAGGTCGGGCCCATCGCGGAGAACGTCCTCGAGAAGTACCTGGGCAACCTCCGCGAGTCGCGCAAGGAGGTCTTCGGCAACCTGAACAAGCTGCTCGAGGACGACCGTCGGCCGCGGCTGGTGGACGCCCTCAACGAGCTGCTCTACGCCGAGCTCCTGGCGGTGAAGCGCACCCTCGGCGCCGAGCACGAGAGCGCCATCATCAAGGCTTTCCGCGAACGTTGAGCCCCGCCGAGCGCCAGCAGGTGCGAGGCGCGGCGCTTCTCCTGCTGGCGCTGCTCCTCCTGACGCTCTGGCGGCTCTGGCCGCTGCTCTGAGGCCGTGGACCAGCTCCTGATCGCGATCGTGGGGCCCACCGGCTCGGGCAAGAGCGCGCTCGCCCTCCGCCTGGCCCGCGCGCGGGGGGGCGAGATCGTCTCCTGCGACAGCCTGCAGGTCTACCGCGGCCTCGACATCGGGAGCGCCAAGGCCACCAGGGAGGAGCGAGCCGAGGTGCCTCACCACCTGCTCGACGTGGTCGAACCCCACGAGGCGTTCTCCGCCGCGGAGTACGCAAGGCAGGCGCGGGCGGCTCTGGCGGGTATCGTGGCCCGCGGCCGGCTCCCCATCGTGGCGGGAGGAACGGGACTGTACCTGAGGGCCCTCCTCCAGGGGCTGTTCGAGGGTCCTTCGCGCGATGAACCCCTGCGCCGCCGCCTGGAGTCGATGGCCAGGCGATACGGCGAGCCGCGCCTCCATCGGCTGCTGGCCCGGGTGGACCCCGAGGCCGCCTCTCGTCTGCCCGCGCGCGACCGGGTGCGGGTCGTTCGGGCCCTCGAGGTCTTCTGGACTACCGGCCGGCCGCTCAGCGCGCACCACCGGCAGGGTGCTGCGCCTCTCCGGGGCTTCTCGCCCCGGGTGCTCGGGATCGCGCCCGACCGGGTTGCCCTGCGCCAGGCCATCGAGCGCCGCACCCACGAGATGTTCGAGCGGGGCCTGCTCGATGAGGTACGCGGCCTGCTCGCCCGGGGCCTCCCCCCCGACCTCCGGCCGCTGCGCTCCATCGGCTACCGCCAGGCGGTGGCGGTTGTTCAGGGGAAGCTGGCCCGGCCCGAGGCCGAGCGTGATATCGTCGCCGACACCCTGCGGTTCGCGAAGCGTCAGATGACATGGTTCCGACACCAGGCGGAGGTCACGTGGTGCGGGGACGGCGAGGGCGCCTCCCAGCGGGCCCGGGCGTGGCTGGACGAAGACTCTTCGGGCACCTAAGTGCTTGACGTTCCTGAGAGAATCGGTAAAACTGTCGGTTTGAGCACACACCCAATGCTGGTGATAGACATCTCGCAGATCCCGCCCGAGGGGGCGAACGTGGACGAGGCCCTGGACGCGGCCCAGATCCACCTCGAGAACGGGGAGGAGTTCGCCCTACGCCCCGGGGGCGTCCTCCGCTGCCACATCGACAAGGTGGACGGGGACACCGTGCACGTACGCGGCCACCTGGCCGCCCCCCTCGGCCTGGAGTGCGGACGCTGCCTGGAGGCCTTCCCCCACCTCCTGGACCAGGAGCTGGACCTCTTCTACCTTCCGCATCGCGCCGGGGAGGAGAACGAGGAGGAGGACGAAGTCGAGCTGGCCGACCGCGACATGGTGGTGGCGTACTACGAAGGCGACCGCCTCGACCTCGGCGAGGTGGTGCGAGAGCAGTGCTTCCTCTCCCTGCCCCTGAAGCCCCTCTGCCGCGAGGACTGCCGCGGCCGGTGCCCGTCCTGCGGGCGCAACCGGAACCTCGAGAGCTGCGCATGCCCGGCGCCGGAAGAGGCGGTCGACCCGCGCCTCGCCGTGCTGAAGAAGCTCTTCGACGACGAAACCCACTAGGAGCCACCGATGCCGAATCCCAAGCGCCGTCATTCCAAGGCCCGCCGCGACCGCCGCCGGGCCCACGACCACCTCCAGGCCCCGGGCCTCAGCCTCTGCCCGAACTGCCACGAGCCCAAGCTGCCGCACCGGGTATGCCCCCGCTGCGGCTACTACAAGGGCAAGCAGGTCATCGGGGTCGAGGAAGTCTAGGCACGCTCGGGCCCATGCCGAAGAAGGCGGGTGCGCCTCGCGTCGCCGTGGACGCCATGGGGGGCGATCACGGGCCGGGAGTGGTGGTGGAAGGGACGGTCCTCGCCTGCCGCGCCCTGGGCCTCTCCGTGGACCTGGTGGGGCCGGCCTCCCTGATCCGGGGGGAAGTCGCGCGCGCGGGGGGATCCGGCCTGTCCATCGAGGTCGTGGACGCGCCCGACGTGGTGGGGATGGGCGAGAAGGTGAGCCTGTCCACCTTGAAGAAGCGCTCGTCCATCCAGCTCGCGGTGGAGCGCGTGCACGATGGCGCGGCCGACGCGTTCTTCTCCGCGGGCAACACCGCCGCCTGCTGGACCATCGCCAAGATGGTACTGGGCACCCTCGAGGAGGTGGACCGCCCGGCGCTGGCCGCGGTGGTCCCGCAGCTCCACGGCCGGACCGTCCTCCTCGACGTGGGCGCGAACGCCCAATGCAAGGCCCGCAACCTCGAGGAGTTCGCGGTGATGGGGAGCGTCTACACCCGCGACGTCTTCCACACGGCGAGTCCCCGGGTGGGCCTCATGAGCATGGGCGAGGAGGAGACGAAGGGGAACGACCTCACCCGGGAGGTCCACGAGGTCCTGAAGGGATCGACCCTCAACTTCGTGGGCAACGTGGAAGGGCACGACATCTTCTCCGGCAAGGTGGATGTGGTGGTCATGGACGGCTTCACGGGCAACGTGGCCCTGAAGTCGAGCGAGACCCTGGCCGAGATGCTGATGGAAGCGGTGAAGGAGGAGCTGACCCGAACCCCCCTGCGGATGCTGGGGGCCTGGCTGTCCCGCGGGGCCTTCCGGGCCATGAAGCACCGGATCGACCCCGCGGAGTACGGGGGGGCGCCCCTGCTGGGCATGAAGGGCTGCTGCGTCATCGGCCACGGCCGGTCCAACGCCCACGCCATCAAGAACGGGATCCGCGCGGCGGCGGAGTTCTTCACGAGCGGCGTCAACGACAGCATCGAGGCCGAGCTGCGCGCGCTCGGCGCACGCAAGGAGGCCGCGGGGGCATGAGCCTGGCGTTCGTCTTCCCCGGGCAGGGGTCGCAGCGGGTGGGCATGGGCAAGGCCCTGGCGGAGGCGTTCCCCGAAGCGAGGTCCGCCTTCCGGGAAGCCGACGAGGCGCTGGGTTTCCCGATCTCGACGCTCTGCTTCGAGGGCCCGGAGGCCGAGCTGCAGCTCACCGCCGTCACCCAGCCGGCGATCCTGACCGCGAGCGTGGCCGCCTACCGGGTGCTGGCCGCGCAAGGCCTGCGCCCCTCGTGGGTGGCCGGCCACAGCCTGGGTGAGTACTCGGCCCTGGTCGCCGCGGGAACGCTCTCCCTGGCCGAGGCCGTGCTCGCGGTGAGGCGGCGGGGGCAGTACATGCAGGAGGCGGTGCCCATAGGGCGGGGGGCGATGGCCGCGATCCTCGGCCTGGACCTGCCCGCGATCGAAAAGGCGTGCGCCCAGGCCGCTCGAGGCGAGGTGGTGGCTCCCGCCAACATCAACGCTCCGGGCCAGGTCGTGATCGCCGGCCAC
>WNGL01008754.1_pt1 | contig 11800 bp, 11 predicted proteins | sample 5400591 | NCBI WGS metagenome assembly WNGL01 (sample SAMN13153377, study PRJNA577476) | soil metagenome | isolation source: 80 cm soil or saprolite under Garry oak tree replicate 1 | place: USA:California | collected 2016-06-15
CGAGGCGAGCCACGCCTATCGCACAGAGTTTCAACGCGATCGCGCGCGCATCATCCATTCGCGCGCGTTTCGGCGCATGGAATACAAGACGCAGGTTTTTCTAAATGGCGCAGGCGACCATTTGCGCACCCGCCTGACGCATTCGATCGAAGTCGCATCGATCAGCCGGACGATCGCCCGCGCATTACGCCTGAACGAAGATCTCGCGGAAGCAATCGCGCTCGCGCATGATCTAGGGCACGCGCCGTTTGGGCACTCGGGGGAAGAAATGCTCGCCGAATGTATGCGCGATCACAGCGGCTTCGATCACAACCGCCAGAGTTTGCGTGTGGTGGACCTGCTTGAAACTCCGTATCCGAATTTTCCAGGTCTCAATCTGACGTTCGAAGTGCGCGAAGGTCTGCGGAAACACGAGCGCGCATTCAAGACACTGGACGGAGAAACATATAATTGCACATCGCTTGAGGCACAGGTCGCGGATCTTGCGGACGAGATCACGTATTACACCCACGACCTCGATGACGCGGTCGATTTTGAAATCTTGAGTCCGGCGCAATTGGAAGAAAACGAGGTCTGGCGCAAAAGCCATCGTGCTGTGCTCGCGCGTTACGCTGGTGGGCGGGAACCCGCGCTGCACAAGTTAATTATTCGCGACATCATCGACAACGAGGTGCACGACCTGGTCGTGACCAGCGCAAAATCGATTGCTGAATCGGGCGTGCAAAGCGCAGGCGATGTGCGCCGGCAACCCGTGCCGCTGATTCGCTACAGCGATGAATTAGCCGAAGCGAATCGCGCGCTCCGGAGATTTTTGTATCAGAATGTTTATTATCATCCGCGAGTGTCCGAGGTGAACCGGCGCGCCTGCGAGATGCTGCGGCGCGTTTTTGAAGCGTACCTTGTCGATCCTGAGAGGCTCGGCGATGGAGCGACGGGACGGATCGAGAAGGAGGGATTACACCGCACAGTTTGTGACTACGTCGCGGGAATGACGGACCGGTATTTGATGGAAGAATACGCGCGACTCGCTGGATAGGGACGCCGCGCCGCGGCGTCCCGCTGGGCACGGCGGGCCGACTCTATCTCAACTCGGAGGGCGAAAGCCAAATTCGGCCTGTAAATCGCCCCACAGCCATTTCACGAAGGAATCTTCTTTCTCGATGGAAGCCGCTTCATCAGTGGCGAGCGCCTGGGTTTGATCCTACTTATGCGGCGTTTCCGATTTCGTCGCGCAAATATGTGATGAGAAAACGGAGGCGCTGGTTGAGCGAACGTTCTTCGAGCACGCGTTGCCGCCGCAACGGATCGTTCACAAATGTCGAAGCCATAAGGTCCGCCAGCATTTCCAAGTCGCGCAGTTCCGAAAGGTATCGATCGACTTTTGCCGGAAGCTGGCGGCGTTCATGTTTCAGGTTTGCGTAAAGCTCGAGGACTTTTGCGCCGAGCGCTTCAGTCTTAACCGTGGTCACCTCGCGCGACTCTACGATCTCGATCCGCGCGATCGGAAACTGCCTCTCCTGTTCGAAACTAGCGAAGCGCACCCGTTGCAAACCTTGCAGGATCAAATTCGATGTGCCATCGCCGCGCCCTACACAGGCGCGAATCAATCCGACAGTGGCGAGATGAAAAAAATCTTCCGGCGCGTGCCACTCCGGGCAGCTCGGCTTGATCAGCGTGACGCAAAACATGCGATGACGCGGAAGCGCGTGTTTCAGCATATGGCGATACCGCGGCTCGAAAATGTATAGCGGCAGTAACGCGTGCGGAAAGAGCACCGCGCCGGGTAGCGGCATCACCGGCAGTTGCTTTGGCAAAGTTACACGTGAAGACATGACAGCACTGCGCTATGAGGCGCAAACATTGAGACAGAAATATAATGACGAAATCCGAATGACGAAATCCGAATCAATGACGAATGACGAAGCTCGAAGCATCACTCTTTTCTCATTTGGGTTTCGTCATTATTTCGTCATTCGTGCTTCGTCATTCTCCCGATTCCGAGCGCGCGAAGTTGTTTGAGCGAGAGTTGCCCTTCGATGTCGGTCCCGGTGGCGACGGATGCATAAACCAGAGCCGAGCCGGCGCGCGCGAGCAGCACGCGCGAAATTGCGCCGAGTTTGCCGATCCCCATTGCGGCAACGGGAAGATTGACGGACTTCTTTGTGACGAAGTCGAGCAGACGCGTGAATTCGATTGGCGTGTCTGTGTGCGTGGCGACCTTGAAAATGTTTGCTCCGCACGCTTTCGCAGCGCGCCCTTTAGCCATCAGGACTCGCGGAGGCGGCGTGGATTTGAAGTTGTGAAATGAAATAATGCGCCGCACTTTTTTCTGCTTGGCTAATGTGAGCAGCGAACGCAAAGCAGACGCCGAGCGCAGTTCGACATCGACATAGCAGGCGTGCGGTAGAAATCGAGTCAACAAATCGCGCCGTTGCCGCAACGACAAATTGTTCGCGCCGCCTTCCTGTGGATGCCGGGCGGTGATAATGAGCGGCGCGCGCAACCTCGGCAATTTGTTTTCCAATTGCTCGACAATGCCTGCGAGACGATCCAGGCGCAGCTCGAATAAATCCGACGGATTGCGCATTGCCAGCGCGCGATCCAGGTCAGCGCGCGACGCGATCACGCCGACTACGCGCGGACGCTGCGTGGCCGAGCTGCGCGCAGTCATTTTTTAACCACGAATGGTGAGCAGTCTCTCGACGTACTTGGCCAGAATGTCGAACTCGACATTCAATAGATCGCCTGCTTGAGCGCGATTGAGATTTGTATGGCGCTTCGTGTACGGGATGATCCATACGACGAAGCTTTTCGGAAGCACTTCCGCGACCGTCAGGCTGATTCCGTTGAGGGCGATCGAACCTTTGCGCGCCACATACTGTGCAGATTCGGCCGGCAACTCGACTTCCAATCGAAAATCCGCGCTTTTCTTGTCGAACGCCACAATGGGCGATACGCAATCGATATGACCTTGCACGAAATGTCCTCCCAGGCGTCCTTCTGCTGGCAAAGCGCGCTCCAGATTCACTTGATCGCTTCGGCGCAATTTTTTTAGGTTGGTGCGAGCGATTGTCTCCTCGAGAAGATCGAAGGTGAGACGATTGCCGCGCCGCGAAGTCAACGTAAGGCAGCAGCCATTCACGGCAATGCTGTCGCCGCTCCGCACCTTTTTCGCGATGCCCGAAGCGGCAATTTGCAACACCGAACCTTTTCGCGTGCTCGCGACCTGCGGTCGGAGTTGCGTGCCGCTATCGCTCGAGCGCACCTCAATGATCTCGCCGACTTCCTCGATCAGGCCGGTAAACATGACGATCCACTTCTTACGAGTGATCTAGCCATGAGGCGAGCATCTTTGGCAAGGCAACGAGTTGCGGGCAATGCGGCCTGTCACTTCCGTTCTTCCACCATCAAATTGGCTTCCTTCGGGTTCCAGCGATAACCGAATCCAAATTCAAGCGGCGGCGAATTGCCTTGCGCGAAGAGCTCTTGCAGTTTGGGCTGAAAATGTTGTTTGAAGAGCTCGATGGGGCCGGGATAGGTGCCGAAGAGGCGCAGACTCCACTTGTTTGGGTCGAAATAAGCCAGGGGAATTCCAGAGTCGTCCTGCACAACGCGGTTGCTATGTTCGAGAATGAAATTGCGGATCGTAGTGAAGCCGTTTTCGAACATCAGATATGATGACGACTTAAGAAAACTCGAGCCGGGGCCTAATCGCTGGCAGAATTTCAAGAAGCCGGGTGTCGCTTTGATTCCGCCGTCAGAAATATCTGTGGTGAAATAATACAGTGTTTGTGAGTTGCCCGACTGATTATCGGTGTAATTGATCCGGACGCCGGGAATGCTGCCGCCTTTCTTCCCAGGCGCGCTCTCTTGAAATGCGCCGCTGCCGTTGAGAGAACCGAAGGTCACATTAGTGATCGATTTATCAGCGCGCGCGATGAAAACGTAGAGAATCGGCAGCACGCCGTTGAGGTTCTGCTGTAGCAGATCGATTTTCATGTCTTTGGTGATGAAGTAGGTCGTTTCGAGCGAGGATTTCATCGCGTTTTCCAGGTTGCCAAGCGCACCGGCGAGATTCGCAATGCGCAACGGATCAGGTGGCGGCCCCATCGACTCCTTCCCGCAAAGGACGTACACCGATGCTTTCGGGAAAAATTGGTCGACATAGAGAAAGTCAGGCCCGCTGAACATGTAGAATGCTACAGGGACCGGTTGCAGTGATTCCGGAAAGTACGTCTCCTGCCAGGCGTGCAGTTTCTGAAGCTGTCGGAGAGTAAGCTTTGAGAATTCCTTCTCGAAAAATGCAGCGTGCTCCTGCCACGCTGGATCGCGTGTGAGCGGTGCGAGCGAAGAATTTTCCGGCAGAGGCATTCCGGCAAGAAAACGCGCAACGTCATTAGGTCCGGCTGTTGCCGGCAGTGCGCGAGGTGCAGTCTCTGGATTCTGTTGTGCAAAGACGCTGATGATGGCTGTGACCAGCGCTATGATTGCAAATAACGTGTGGTTCATTTTCATGATGAACGGCGAAGGCGTTTTCCAGCGCAAAAATAGAGGAGCAACCCGGCCAGCGCGGTCACGACACCGGCCAGCGATTCCATCGCATGCGAACGCAAAAGATAAAACATCATCCAGATCGTGATTATTGAGAAGAGAACTGGCGGAAGCGGATACAGCCAAACGCGATACGGGCGCGTGAGTGTCGGATGCGTGAAGCGGAGCACGATTACCCCGAGCACAGCAAGCAGGGAGCAAATCAACAAACTGAATTGAGTGTAGCGGACAACATCTGCGAAACTTCGTGTCAGCAAAAGCAAGTTCACGATGATCAGTTGCATGATGATCGCGTTTGTCGGAACGGCATGCTTGTTCTTACGGCCGAGCAAACGCAGCAACCAATGATCTTCGCCCATCGACATCGTCACGCGCGGGCCAATCCACGTCATGGAGCTGACGGTTGAAACCAGACCGAGGCAAATCACAGCGCCCACAAACCGGCCGCCGTTCGCCCCGAAGATATGCTTACCGGCGATTAAGCCGACTTCGATTTGGCCGCGCATTTCCTCTTGCGGGGTGGTCGCAAGAAAAATCGCATTCAGGAGAACATAAGCTGCAAGGACGATGATCGTTCCCACCAGCAGCGAGCGCGGAACATTCCTCTCTGGTCGTTTGACCTCACCGATGATGTAGCTCGAAGCGTTCCAGCCCGAATAGGAATACATGACGTAAACAAGCGCGACGGCAAAGGCGCCGCTGAAGATTGCCGTCGTATCGCCTGTCTGCGGCAAAAAAGTGATCCCTTGTTTTGGTTCAACAATAAATCCAGCTGTAATGAGCACGCCAATCACGAGCAGCTTCACGAGCGTCCAAAGATTTTGGAATACGCCGCCGAGGCGCAGGTTCCCAAGATGGAAGAGCGCCACGACCCAGACAATCGCGAAGGAGAGCAGGACCGGTGAGCCAAAGTCGAAAACGCCGCGGAAATATGTCCCGAAGGCCATGGCAGCGAGCGCGATGGGCGCGGCAAAGCCAACCGTAGCGGAAATAAATCCCGCCATGAACCCGAGCACGGGATGATAAATCTGCGACAGAAAATGATATTCCCCTCCGGAACGCGGCAGCGCGGCGCTCAATTCGCCATAACAGAGCGCACCGCAGAGCGCGGCGATTCCGCCAATGATCCAAAGCATGAGCAGTGCGAATCCGGATTGAATTTCCACCACCTGGAAACCGAGACTCGTGAAGATTCCCGTGCCAATGATGTTCGCAATAACGATGGAGCACGCCGTGAGGAAACCCACGGTCCGCGGCGGGGGTGTTGATTTCACGGCAGGACGTTCAGTGATCTCGGTCATCTCTGGATCGACGATGGCATTCGAGCGCATGATTAGCGAATGGACTTGCCGGATATGGTACTTCGCGCGTTGAAGTTCCTTTGTTGCTTAATACGAGCGCAGAGTCACGTCTCCGGATTTTCGTGAGTTGTCAGAAACCGTTCCCGGCATCACTTTGAAAGCGGCATGGATCCACATCCGAAACTCTCCATTGACACCGCCACGCAACTCGCGGTCTTTCTTGCAAATCGTCCCGGGGCGCTCGCGCGCGTGTGTGACGAGCTAGCTAAAGCCGGAATTAATATCAACGCGCTCGCCACCTCCGACACAGTCGATCACACCGTGGTGCGGATGGTAGTGAGCGATCCGACCAAGGCGCTCATGCTTTTGGGTGAAGGAGGCGTGCTCGCGCTCGAGGCGGAAGTGCTCATGATCGAAACTGCGAATCAACCGGGTGTGCTGGCCACGATTGCCGAGCGTCTCGCGGAGGCCGACGTGAACATCGAATACGTCTATCTCGCCGGCGGCCGCGGTACCGAAAAAGGTCTCATCGTGCTTCGCCCGTCGGATATCGAAAAAGCGCAGAATGCCCTGCGTGATTTGTAGTGGGCAGGGGGCTCTCCCTGAAGACCCGAAGGGTCGCTTGGCAATTAGCCGGTGGTGCAAACCATCGGTAGTCATATCGTCACAAAGAACCGCCAGCCCCGTAGAGGCGTCGGATTAAAGATAACGTTCGTCGAATTCTACGCCGCTGCGGCGTAGTAATTCCAGATATTCTTCGCGAAACGTGCGCGTGCGGTGATGCTCCGCTTGTTGTTCGATGTAATGACGAACCGCTTCGCGTTGAGAAGCGCTTACCGTAAACGCGCCATAACCTTCCTGCCACGCGAACGCGCGCATGCCGATCTCATTGTGCACCCAACCCGAAGAAACGGCCTTGAGTTCGCGAAGCACATCGGCCAGGCGGTGCGTCGCGCGCAGGCCGATAAGCAGATGGACATGATCCGAGACGCCGCCCACGCTCTCGGCAATTCCATTCGCCGTGCGAATGATTCCACCAAGATATGCGTGCAAGTCTGCGCGCCATGCAGGTTGGATCATCGGTTCGTGATTTTTCGTTCCGAACACGATATGATAATGCAGACTCAGGTGTGTCGATGACATAATGGATTGGTTTACAACGCCCCTGCCGGGGCTCGGATGTTTTGTAATACATGATGAACCGGTGGCTTGCACCACCGGCTAACTTCCAGCATCCCTTCAGGATTAGCGCCGGCAACCGCATATGTCTCCGCCGTTAATGATTGCCAATGCGGAGCCGATGCTGGATAAATGCGCGGCGCGTTTATGACTTCGGTCAGGACCTTTCTCGGTTATCCGTATCCGCTGGGTGCGACATGGATGGGTAACGGCGTCAACTTCGCCATTTTTTCCGAGCACGCCACAGGTGTTGAGCTGTGCTTGTTCGACAATATCGAGGACACCGAAGAGAACATTCGTATCCCAGTCACAGAACAGACTGATCAGGTCTGGCACGTGTTTTTGCCCGATGCGCGCCCCGGCCAACTGTACGGTTTTCGCGTTTCCGGTCCGTACGATCCAGAGCGCGGGTTGCGTTTTAACAGTTCGAAACTCCTTCTCGATCCCTATGCAAAGGCTATCGCTGGAGAAGTCAGTTGGGCAGATGAGATGTTCGCTTACGTGGTCGGTGATAAGAAGGAGGATCTGGCGCAGGATTTTCGTGATGACGCATGGGGCGTGCCGAAGTCGGTGGTGATCGACACGGCATTTGACTGGCAGAGCGACCGGAGACCCGGGATCCCGTTGCACGATTCGGTGATTTATGAATTGCACGTGAAAGGCTTCAGCAAACTTTGGCCCCATGTCCCAGAGGAGCTGCGAGGCACCTATGCGGCGCTCGGCACTCCAGCGGCCATTGATTACTTCAAAAAGCTCGGCGTCACCGCGATTGAGTTATTGCCGGTGCACACACACATAGATGACAAAGCCTTAGTCGACCGCGGTCTGACGAATTATTGGGGTTATAATACGATCGGTTTTTTTGCGCCGCACGCGCAGTACTCCAGCAGCGGGCAGATGGGCGAACAGGTTTCCGAGTTCAAATCGATGGTGCGCAGTCTGCACGCGGCTGGGATCGAAGTGATTCTCGACGTGGTTTACAATCACACCGGCGAAGGGAATCATCTCGGGCCGACGCTTTGCTTTCGCGGTGTCGACAACGCGACGTTTTACCGGCTGCTCGCGGACAATCCGCGTTTCTACCTGGATTACACCGGCACCGGCAACACTGTGGACACGCTCAATCCGCGCACGTTGCAATTGGTGATGGACAGTTTGCGTTATTGGGTGAGCGAAATGCACGTGGATGGTTTCCGCTTCGATCTTGCGCCCGCGCTGGCTCGCGACGGCACCGGCGTCAACAAATTCCACGCTTTCTTTAAAGTTATTGAGCAAGACCCCGTTCTTTCGCAGGTGAAATTAATTGCGGAACCGTGGGACGTCGGGGACGGCGGATACCAGGTTGGCAATTTTCCGGCGCCTTTTTCGGAATGGAACGGCAAATACCGCGACACGGTTCGCAGTTTTTGGAAAGGCGATGAGGGCCGCATCGGCGAAATGGGGTACCGGCTCACTGGGAGCCCCGATCTTTATCGACACAATGGGCGACGCCCATATGCCAGCATCAATTTTGTTACCGCGCACGATGGTTTCACTCTCAACGACTTGGTCAGCTACAATGAAAAGCACAATGAGGCGAACGACGACGGCAACAAGGACGGCGACAATAATAATCTCTCGTGGAATTGCGGCGTCGAAGGACCGACCGATGACGCACAGATCAATGCCCTGCGCGATCGTCAACGAAGAAATTTCCTGACGACGCTTTTTCTTTCGCAGGGCGTGCCGATGCTGACTGGCGGTGATGAGTGGGGCCGGACGCAGAACGGCAATAACAACGCTTATTGCCAGGACAACGAGATCAGCTGGTTCAATTGGGAGCGTGATGAAAAACAGAACCAGTTCCTCGAGTTCACACGAAGACTGATTCAGCTCCGGAAGGATCATCCCGTTTTTCGGCGTCCGAAATTTTTCCAGGGCCGGCGGATACGCGGCTCCGAAATTCGGGATGTGATGTGGTTTAACCCTGGCGGCAACCAGATGAGCGAAGAAGAATGGGCATCGCCGTTTGTTCGCTGCGTTGGGATGCTGCTAAGCGGCGATACGAGCGATGTTCTCACCTTTGAAGGCGAGCCTGTCCGCGATGACACATTTCTGCTGCTGATTAATGCTCATTACGAGCCGATACCCTTTGTGCTGCCCGGCCAGGAGAATATCGAGTGGCAACTCGTCCTCGACACCATGGACGCGAACGGTTTTCTGCGAGAGTCGAAAAAATTTGCCTCGGGCGACGATGTCGATCTTGGTGGGCGCGCGGTTTGTTTGCTCCAACTCGTAAGCGGCGCGCAGGCTCAAGCGCGCGAGGAATCATGGAAAAAACGCGCGGTCGAGTTCCCGGCGATCAGCGCAGAGGAAGAACGCGCTCGCGGCAAGTAGCGGTCAGAGGCGGTGAGAAATATCGCCAACGCAATCTTGTCGCGAGAAGCGAATTAGTTTATAGAGATACGAAGCGCGTGTTATCATGCGCGGTCAGTTTTTTGGTCAGTGATTTGCCATGACACCGAGTTCTCTTGTGATCGTCACTGATCGAGGCAGTTTAAAAGCATACCGGGTGAACCAGACGCCGACGCGGGGACCGAGCCTGCAATTAGTACAGGCATTCAACATCACCGACGCGCACGGGAGACTGGTTGATAAAGTGAGCGATTTGGCAGGGCGCTTCCATGTGAGCGACGGCGCGGGCACCCACCACGGGGCGGCCTCCATTGCCGAGCGGACGCAGATGGCAATGGAAACCGATCGCAGGATTCAAAAAGAGCTCGCCGATCAAATTGTAAAAATTGTCTCGCTCAACGGAAGGGAAGGCTGGTCGTTTGCCGCGCCTGCTGAAATTCACGCAGCAATTGTCGATCTTCTGCCGCCCGCGGTGCGCGACCGGATCGTGGAGCACGTGAAATCGGGTTTGGTAAAAGTGGAACCGGCGAAACTCATTTCGCGGTTCCGCTCGCTGCAGCAAATTTAATGGCGCGATGCTGGAATATTTTTGTTCCTCAACATCGGGCAGCGCATTAGTGTCTAATTAATCATGCAACTGCCTGTTAAGATCTCCTACCGGGGTCTGGAAAAATCCGACCAGATCGACAATCTTGTTTTGGAATATGCAGCGCGACTCGAAAAATTTTGCGACCACATCAATCGCTGCGATGTGGCCATTGAGCAACCCAATCACACCCATCACAAGGGGAATCCATACCGATGCCGCATCGATGTGACTGTGGCGCGTGGCCACGAGCTGGTAGCCGATGAAAGGCAGACGGACAACGGCACCCACCAGCCGCTCAACAAAGTGATCCACGACGCTTTCAAAACGATGGAACGCGAGCTGCGCCGCGTCGTGGACAAACAACGGCGCGACGTTAAAACACACGCCGATACCCGTTCGCCGAAATAGCCAGGTAGGGCGATTAACCTCAGTCGCCTGTCTCAATTTTAGGCGTTCCGCGTTGCGTAATGATCTGCGCCAAGAAAGTGCAGTGAAACATACGGCTCATCGCCAATGACCCAGCTGTCGTGCGGCACAGGCGGAATATAAAAAAGCTCTCCCGCGCGCAACTCGATGACGCGCCCGTCGTCGAACGCAGCAGTCGCAGCGCCAGAGAGCACTAAACCGACGTGTTCAACATTGCACCGGGTCGCGCCCACGGTGGGTCCGACGTGCTCGCTCCATTTCCAGCCAGGCTCATACGTGGCGCGGCCAATTGTCATCCCGCCGAGACGCACAAGCTCGAACCGACCTTTCTGCATCACACGCACTTCATCCGGTGATTCGAAGGATTTGAGAATGACCGCTATCTGTTCGCTGCTCATGCGTGACTCACCATCTAACGAGACGGAGCTCAGCCACCCAGCACTCTGGGAATTAACGTGCCCCATCAGTCGAAAGCTTACAACAAAGTGCTGGGTTGGCTGCAGCGATTTGTTAGAAGGGGCAAACCGATTTGACTCTTGCCGCCCTCCGATATCTTCTCCGCTTAAATCATCACATCTTAAAATATCCCGCACATTATGATCCAATCCTCACGTCTTCCTTCGCTTCTCCTTTCCGCTTTGTTCGCACTTCCCTTCTTCGCGGGGCCGCTGCTGCCGGGCAGCCTATGGGCGGAGGAGGAGAAAAAAATAGAGTTCCCCGCGGCCAGCCAGCACGCGGTGGTAAAACAGCGTGTCGGGTTGACCGATGTCGAGGTGGATTATTCGCGTCCGAACAAGAACGACCGCGAGATCTTCGGCGGCCTAGTGCCTTACGGGAAGCTCTGGCGCACGGGCGCCAACGCGGTCACCAAAATTAAGTTTAGCCACGCGGTAACGCTCGGCGGCAAGGAGATCCCGGCCGGTGAGTACGCACTCTTCACGATTCCGACAGCGAACGAGTGGACCATCATCGTTTCGAAGGACGCGAAGGTGCAGAGCACGGCCGATTATAAGCAGGAGAACGATGCCGCGCGCCTCACTGCGAAGCCGGAACCCAATCCGGTCACAATCGAGACGTTCACCATCGCGCTAGCCGATGTGAAAGGCGCTTCCGCAACGCTTAATTTCCTTTGGGATAAAACGCGCGTGCCGGTGAAGTTGACCACGGACGATGTCGAGCAGGTGAGCAAGCAACTCGATGCAGCCGCTAGCGCAACGACTCCGCTCGACCCGCGCACCGCCTATCAGGCCGCGGCCTTTTACTACGACAACAACAAGGACATGACGCAGGCGGCGAAGTGGATCGACCAGGCGCTGGAGAAGAACCCGGACGCCTACTTCATGCACTACAAGAAGGCGCA